>SXGQ01812723.1_pt1 | contig 22749 bp, 15 predicted proteins | sample 3178371 | NCBI WGS metagenome assembly SXGQ01 (sample SAMN11356859, study PRJNA531348) | freshwater metagenome | isolation source: freshwater sample F1-20 | place: China: Fuxian Lake, Yuxi | collected 2017-12-25 | reverse complement strand
TTGGGTCTTATTGAAATAGAAGCAGTGCGTTCAACACGAGACAATATTGAGACCGGAATATATAATCCAAATGCAAAAGCAAGCACCGCGTATAATCCTGATAGTGAAGTTATTCCTACGATCAGACATAATGGTGTACTCATAGCACATATCGTTCCAGAGGGTGGAAATATTTCCGGAAAAAGCGCAATCATGCAATTGGATGGATGGACAAAAGAAGACATAGCACTTCATCAGAACTATGCTTTAATCGTGAATATCCCATACTTAGGGGTAACCTCTGCTCCTTGGATAAGTAAAAGTGCTGATGAGCAAATCAAAGAAGCTGAAAATAATCTTCGTGAATTGAAAGCATATATTGCAAAAGCAAAAATGTATTCAATAGCTGCACGCAATGGTTTGGCTGAGAATTCTCAAGATATTCGCATGGAAGCTATGCGCCCTGTTTTCGAGAAACAGATGCCTGTTATGTTCTCGGCGTCAAAAAAAGAACAAATTCTAGCAGCTTTGGAAATCATTGCTGAGCATAAATTAAATGGTATTATTTCAGGTGCATCAGAAGCACATTTATGTTTGGAAGAATTGCAGTTGGCAAGAGTTCCGGTCATTCTACCAAGAACACATGCTCTTCCAAGAAATGACGATGCCGGATATGATGAGCCATTTACATTGCCTTCGATATTGGAATCAGCTGGAATCAATTGGGCCTTTACAGAATCTTCTTTTTGGCAGCAAAGAAATCTCCCATTCAATGCAGGTACATCAATTGCTTATGGCTTGAGCGAAGAAGCAGCGCTACGCGGCTTAACTATCAATCCGGCATCCATACTCGGAATATCATCAAGAGTTGGATCATTGGATATTGGCAAAGATGCCACATTGTTCGTGTCATCTGGTAATGCATTGGATGCTTTGACAAATCATGTTGAGCATGCATATATTCAAGGCAAGAAAGTAGATCTCGAAAACAGACATACAGATCTAGCAAAGAAATATAGAACGCGTTATCAGCAGATGAAATAAAAAAAAGCCCGATCGCAATCGGGCTTTTTCTTTAGAGAGTTTTTTGTAACTGTGTTGTATGTGAAGTATATCTTCGTAGGATAGCATTTGTTTCGCCAAACACCCCGTTAATGTATTCACCTTCCGAATTCATCTCACCTGCAGACTGCCCCATCATAAGTTCCACTGCTTCTTCAATGGTTGAAATTGCATGGATGTGAAATAATTTGGATTTAACTGCCTTGATGATTTCAGGATCGAGCATGAGATCTTGAACATTCTTTGAAGGGATGAGCACACCTTGTTCACCGGTTAAACCTTGTTCAAAGCAAAGTTCAAAAAATCCCATTACTTTTTCATTGACGCCTCCGACGGCTTGGATATCTCCCTTTTGATTCATAGAACCGGTAATGGCTAGATATTGTTTCACAGGAATTTTCGTGATTGCGCTCAACAGAGCAATGACTTCGGCAGCAGTTGCACTGTCTCCGTCTATTCCATCATAACTTTGTTCAAAGGCAATGGAAGCAGACATCGTAATGGGGAATTGCTGCGCAAATCGTTCTCGCAAAAAACCTGAAAGTATCATCACACCTTTATCATGAACATTGCCACTCATGTCTGATTCTCTTTCAATATTGATGATCCCTGACGTACCGATACCAACACCTGCAGTGATACGAGCAGGTTTTCCAAATGACACCAATCCGGTGTCATACACCGTAAGACCATTGATTTGACCAACTCTTTCACCGGTGCATTCAATCATCAAAGTTCCATTTGTTATCTGCTCTTTGATTTTTTCATCAAGTATGTCATTTCTTCTGCGGCGCCCTTTTACCGCTTTTACCACATGTTTTCTTTCAACAAGCGAAGAGCCATCTTTTCTTGCATAATATGTTGATTCACGAATCAAATCAGCTACATCGCTGAACTGCATGGTGATTTTATGCTGCGTTCCTGTATGTTGCACGCCCCATTCAATAATGGCAGCAACTCCGGATTTTGTAAAATGTATCAGTGATTCCTGTTCAACCAATTGATGGATGAAATGAGCATAATTGTGCATCATCTCTCCGGTACGATGTGCCTCATAATCAAATTCGGCATTGACTTTGAAGATTTTCTTGAAATCCTCTTCTCCGAAATAAAAACTATGATATACATCAGCATCACCAATCATGATTACTTTCACATTCAAATCAATGGCTTCAGGTTTTAATAATGTTTGAGAAATCTGAAAAAAGCTATCAGCCGATTGGATTTCTAATTTCCCATAGAGCAATAAGCGTTTTAAAGCAGGCCAAACACCTTCTTCGGTGAGAATATCCATTGCATTTACAATCAAATAGCCTTGATCAGCCTTGAGTAGCGAACCGGATTTAATTTGCGAAAAATCAGTCTTCCAAAAACCTCGGTTATCGAAAACTTTTTCGATTGTACCGAAGAGATTTGTGAAAGAAGGAGTGGTCTCTACAATAACAGGTGCGGAGTCGGTCAGTGAATTATCCAGAACCACATTCACACTGTACTGGGCAAATTTAGCCTTGATATCTTCTTCGGTCGGTTTCTCGGTATCGTCCTCTTCATTTCCCGTACCAGGCAAGAATATAGCCAGATGTTCTAGAATATCACGTTCGAAAGCTTGAGAATAGGATAATACTTGCTCTGAGGAATAATTTTCTCGAACAAATTCTAATGAACCTTTAACGATATTTGATACATTGGATTTATCATATTCATTAATCTTTTCACGGAATTCTTGCATCAGTTTCATGCTTGATCTACTGAGGTTTTCAAGTTCCGTACGATGAATATGATATTGCTTCGTGAGTTCTTGCGCTTTTTTCTTTGTAATTTTTTTTCCCCGAACAAGTGCATCCAAATCACTTATTTTATATTCCTTTTTGTTGAGAAGAATTAGTACATCAAATTCCATAAGACCTAGTTCATTTTCAACTTGGCCAAGTACAAAGCCAAGTGGTTTGATTCGTTCATTGAATTTGGTGATAAGGGATTGTTCGGAAGCGCGATATCCTGCAATCAATTCATTTCTTGGTTTTTGAAATGCATCTTCTTCGAACATTTGGGGAATACGCCTTTTTAGGAAGATCATCACATCATCAATCGCTTTGGCGAATAATTTTCCATGACCTTTTGGGAATTTTAACAATGTGGGATTGTCAGGGTTGGAGAAATTTTGAACAAAGCAATAGTCATACACTATAGGTTTTGATATGCTGACTTGATCCAGTATATGTTTGACGGTAGTTAATCTTCCCGTACCACTCACTCCCGAAACAAAAACATTGAAGCCATATGAATGCAATTCTGCTCCAAGGGTTATAGCTTCAATTGCACGGTCTTGCCCTACAATTCCTTTGAGTGGAGTTAACTCTTTGGTTGAAGAAAATGAGAATATATGTTCCGGGCATGTCCAAGCCAATTGATCATGCTTGAGAGCAGTACTCGATGTTGGAACTTTTTTGCGTATATCTGTGTCTTGTTTTGTCATGTAAAACCCTTATTAAAACTCATGAAACTCTTATTGTATTTAAGTTTCTGTTTTTTGTGCATTATTGGTTGCAATGCACAAGATTCAAATCAAGTTCCTTCTACCAAGGCAGGAACTGTTAAAATCAAGAAAAGTGATTCCGCATGGAAAGAAGAATTATCCTATGAGGATTATTGCATCATTCGTAAAAAAGGAACTGAAATACCATTCACAGGCACTCTTCTTTACAATTCTGAGCCTGGTTCCTATCATTGTAAAGCTTGTGACCAATTACTCTTTTCATCTGATGCGAAATTTGATTCGGGTACAGGTTGGCCTTCTTTTTTCGAGCCAACATCTAAGCAGGCGATAACCGAAATTGAAGACAAACGTTATACATTCACCACATTTGAAGTTCTCTGCTCTGCTTGCGAAGCCCATTTGGGGCATGTATTTGATGATGGGCCAAAGCCAACAGGGCTTCGATACTGCATCAACTCAGCGTCTATGACATTTAAAAAGAAATAATCAAAGACCTAAATAACGTGCTTCTTGTTCTTCTGAAGGGCCTGCCTTTAACGGAAGACGTTCAGGATGAGCATGTATCCATTCCAATAGATCCGTGATTGTTTCCTGCAATGGTCGAATTGTCAAACCTGCCTCTATTGCCTTTTTGCAATTTGTTCGATGAAATCCCCACAATCCGGGAATTGTATCAGGTATCCATAATGGTAAATCATTCCAAGGAATGACGCCTTTTGCAAGAAGGTCTTCATCTGATACCCAATGAATTTGTAATGAATGCTCAAAACAACCCATGGACTCTGTCAAGATATCTTCTACATGTTTTGCAGGACCGGTGACATTATAAACACCTTTCAATGCACTCTTCAGGGCATGTAATGTGAACAGTGCCATGTCTCTCACATCAATGAATTCCCATGCACTTGTATTTGGATTTCCCGGCGCAAGCATATTTCCATTAAGACTGTGTTTCATGCCGCAACGAACAGGCCAATAGGTAAAGCGATCTGTGGGATCATGGGGTCCTACGAGAAGGCCGGGACGCAGAATAATTGCTGATTCCGGAAAATACTTCATGATGATGTCTTCACAATGTGCTTTCATTGCTCCATAATTCTCACCCGTAACTGTTGTTTCTTCAGGTGAACAATAGGCTCTTCTGCCTGATTCATCATTGGAAATTGATAAATCATCATAAACGGACAATGTTGAGATGAAGCAATATATCGAAGCTCTTTGCGAAAAGTATTGTGCTGATTGTTCGACGATTGAAGGGATATACCCGCATGTGTCGATGATGCAATCAACCTGCAGATTGTCTAGCAAGTGAAGTTCCTTCACCCGATCACCAAGAATGATGTTCACTCCTTCGGGAGCATATTCAGGATGTGTTTTCCCTCTATTGAACATGGTGATGACATGCCCGTCCTTGATTGCCTCTTCAATAATGGCTCTTCCAAGAAACTGTCTACCGCCTATGATGAGAATATGCATGAAATCCTTATAGTTCAATCCGCAAGGGATGTATGATGCAGGAGAAAGGACAAGGGTATGTGTAATCGTGAGCGCCAAGCCAATTCATTATGTTCGGCACCTTCGTCAATCATTATTTGATAATTGTTTCCATCATATCCATGCCGAGAGCACAGAAGGTTCATTTTTTCTACATACGGAAGATATTCAGCATCCAAACCATCCGTGCCACTATCAATGTAAATGCGCTTCTTTGTAAATGAGGGTGGGATGTGTTGGTCCAAATAGGTAAGTATTGCTTTAGGAATCGTTGAATCTTTTACAATCAATGAACCCGGCCAATGTGTTGACAAACCTGCAATCCCTCCAAATAATTCAGGGTATTCACAGAGTGCATATAATGAAATCAATCCACCCATGCTTGAACCCATCAGGAAGTTATCCTGAGGATTATTGCTGGCAGAGAACATCTTTTCGATGAATGGTTTGAGTTCGCTTGTGAGAAAAAGCAAATACTCATCAGCCATTGGATTACCATTCAATTCTTTTTGCATGAATGAGGATCGAATATCATCTGGAATGTATTGCAATGCTTTTTCAGGGAAGTATTCCGATCGTCTGATGGTATCAATATTCCAAATGCCAACGATGATTGCCGATCGAAGTGAATCTTCGTTTTCACTCAATATTTCATCAAGACCCCATTCCTGATGATTCCATGTGTGAGTATCATCGAAGAGCATTTGCCCATCATGCATATACAAAACGGGATATGACTGTTTTGGGGTATACCCATTTGGTAATAAGACATCTATTGTTCGTGATTTCACATGTAAGGAAGGGAAATCCGTTAAGCGCACGATTTTGCCATATGCCACTGTTGGTAATGGCATTGCGGGGGATTCATCCGCTTGTATTGAATACAATGTGGATAATAACCCCAAAAGGATGCAATAGGGTCTGTAAATCGATAGAAACATGGGGGCAAAATTACTATTTTTAGGCATGAATTCATGCATTTTCCATTGGCAAGATGATGGATAAATCTTCATTGTATTATGAGGTTGTTCCTGGTCTACTCTTTGCAGGAGGTTGCCCGTGGGAGAAGAACCCGGAGAATGGCCTTTTCAACGATTTGATCTCTTTGGGCATTCGAGATTTTATTACCCTTAGAGATGATGTCAATATTGATGAAATACGATCTTTGATGCATTTCAAATTTCCTGATGTGACTATTCAACAGTTTCCAATTACGGACTTTTCTATACCTGATGAGATACTCTTGCATCGTATTCTGCAAGTTATGGTACAGAAAATTGCTGATGGAAAGCAGATATATATTGGATGTGCGAAGGGGCTTGGTAGGACAGGTTTGATTATCGCTTGTTTTTTGTCTGTTCATCATGGAATATCGGGTCCGGAAGGAATGAAACTCATGAATGAATTGAGAATACAAGGCAATTTTCATCCGGATTGTGCATCACCCGAAACTTCAAGACAAATAGACTTAGTTAACAACTTTGAATATATGGCTCATACTCTTCTTGAGTGAACTCCATGATATGCTTCTTAACATTTGTTCATCATGGTTATTAATCAATAGTGGATGTTTGTGTGATGCAATAGTAGCATGTAAAACCGATCTTGTAATTACATTGAAACTCCATCAGCTTCATCAATGTTATCGAGAAACATAACCTATGAAAGATAGTATAATCCTCTTTTTTGCATTGATACTTTTGCTGATTTCCTGCGGTGAAGGTCTTGCACCATCGGAACCTGAAGCCAAAGTAGGCCCGGGTTTATTGCGTGGAACAATCGTCTTTAAGGGCGGCAAAGATTGGTTGAATGCACCGGACAGTGTTATTGCAGTTAGAGCCGCAGGATTCACAGCATATCCATTGCCAGATAGCGCAGGAATAGTCAATGAATTGCTGGAAGGAAGAGCTATAATTTCAGGTTTTCAGTCACTTCCATTATTCGTGGATTCAACCACATTTGAAATTCCAATTCCGAAACCTCCCATGACATTGCAATATTTTGCAATTGCACAGCAGACATCAACTGACTTGAATGATCAGACAATCATAGGAGTGTATTCTGACAAACCAAATTTCGCTCCTTTACCAATTGTAATCGGATCGGGTGATACTGTGAACATACGCATCACGGTTGACTTCAACAATCTTCCACCACAGCCATTCTAATCATATGAAATCAATTGTACTATTTCTGATCTTGTACATTGCTTGCAGCATTTATGCTTTGGCAGGTACTATACAAGGAAAGGTCATCGATTCATTGGATAATATTCCATTGTATGGTGCCACCATTCGCATTGAAGGCATACAAATAGGGGCGAGGTCGAATGCTGATGGGAATTTTTCAATACAACGTTTGAAACCGGGAAATTATCGCCTACTCATATCGTATGTTGGGTATAAGACCGAAAACGTATCACTTGCAATTCCTTCTGATAATTCCACAGTGAATATCATCATTTCTCTTCTTCGTAAAGACGTGAATTCTAATGCAATCATAGTCTCTGCCGGAAAAAGAACACAGTCTATTCAAGAAGTGCCTGTCTCTGTAGCATTGCTCGATCAACAATCCATTCAACAAAGAAATGTCAATCGCATCGATGAAGTTTTGCGGTATGTCTCGGGAGTGAATGTCGCAAGAGATCAAGTGAGCATACGTGGCTCATCCGGTTTTGCTCTTGGCATTGGAAGTAGAGTGGCATTATTGCTTGATGGTTTTCCCATGCTCAGTGCAGACAATGGAGATATGAAATTCGATGCACTTCCAATGCCTGAAATACAAAGAGTGGAAGTTGTGAAAGGTGCAGGATCAGCTCTTTACGGTACCGGAGCGCTCGGTGGTGTTGTTTCATTGTTTACTAGAACGCCGGCTGATACGGCTCGCATAATGATACGTAGTTATGCAGGTGTCTATACGCAACCTGCATTTGACCAATGGGTTGTTCATGATGCACCTCCGCCATTATATGGTTTGGACATAAGTTACAGTCAACGATTTGACAATCTCGAATGTACATTGCTGGGTGGCACTAGATACGATAAAAGTTATCGTTTGACTGATCAATCGAGAAGATTCAATCTTTTCTCAAAAATCGCTTATACATTTGATGAACATGATAGAACAATATTGACTGGCATTATCAATTTGGCTCATGAAGATAAAGGAGATTGGGTGTTTTGGAATTCGCTTGATAGCGCAACCAGACCTCCAACATCTTCAAATGCTGATAGGATGACATTATCTTCCAAAGCTATGATGGGTCTGAATCTTCGACATCTATTCAAAGACAATGGATTATTGAATATTCGATCGGGCATTTTTCTTACTGATTTCGACAATTATAATCTTTTACCTAATGAAGAAGCAGTTGCAAGTAATGCACAATCATTCAATTCAGAAATTCAGTATTCCAGGTCATTGTTTACAGATGTGTTTCTGACAACCGGATTGAATGTGATTCTCAATAGAGTCGAAGCACCAATTTATGGAACAAAACAACAACGATTCATTTCCGGCTATGCACAGACTGAAATCAAACCAGGTATTGAAGGTCTGATCATGACTATCGGTGGACGAGTGGATCATGAGCAGACTGACGATGCTGATCAGCATTTTGTGATTTCTCCGAAAATAGCGGGTAGTTGGCTTTCTCCTTTCGGTGTACAGTTCCGAGCATCAATTGGCCGCGGTTTTCGTGCAGCAACAGTTGCTGAAAGGTATGCTGCACTACGCTTCCAAGGAATATCTGTTCAACCGAATGAAGCAATAAGGCCTGAATATAGTTTATCCTATGAACTCGGAGCTTCAACGGCATTGCCATTAAGCGAAAGTGCTGATATGCTTTTGATGGACATAGCAGTATTCAATAATGCAATGGATGATCTGGTTGAACCATCATTTACCGTCACAGGAAATGTACAATTTCAAAATGTAACTGCAGCAAGAGTGCGTGGAATAGAGATTGGATTGCGAACGCAATTATCACATGGATTCGGAATAGAATCTTCATTGACCTATATGGACCCTGTTGATCTGACACAGAATCAAACATTACCATATCGATCTTCAATTCTTTGGTATTCGCGTTTATCAATTCCGATCATTGAGAATATCCAATTCCAAACTGATTATCGATATCTTAGTAGAGTTGAATTGATTGATGCCAGAATTGCTGCTTTGGGATTTATCGCTGATGCAGATGCACGCGTTGCGATCCATGTTTGTGATATGCGACTTGTCATGAATATGCAATCAATGATTGCCGCACCCTTGACCTTGACATTAAATGCAAAAAATGTCTTCGATTATTATTACTCTGAAATTATGGGTAATCTTGCACCAAACCGACAATTATCAATCCAAGGAGAGATATTGTTATGAACATGATATTTGTATTATTCATCATATGTTTCGGATTTAGTGCTTCATTTGCCGATTCAACCATTGTTTATGATTATGGAAGATTAGCAAAAAAGACGAATGATGTATTGCCTTTTGACCCCGCACTTAAACCTTTTTATCATGGCGTCGCATCCGGTGATCCACTGAACGACAGAGTGATCATTTGGACGAGGATCACTCCTGATGTGGACGGCCCAACTGAAGTATCATGGGTTATTGCAAAGGATCCCGCATGTCTGCAAGTTGTGCAATCAGGGAAAGTGATTACCGACCAAGAAAAGGATTATACTGTTAAAGTGGATATATCAGGTTTGCAGAGCGGCATGCATTATTATTATCGTTTTGCTCATGGCAATGTTTCTTCTCTGATTGGCAGAACCAAGACAGCAACGTCGGAGTCTGTTTCTTCATTACGTTTTGGCATTGCATCATGCGCAAATTATCAACAAGGATTCTTCAATGCTTATGCACATATGGCAATGAGAAATGATTTGGATGCCATTTTGTTTTTAGGGGATTATATTTACGAATATCAAGCCAAAGGATATGGCTATTCTGACAAAGTTGGAAGATCTCATATTCCCGAGCAAGAAGCCGTTACATTGAATGATTATAGGATTCGTTATTCATTTTATAGACTTGATCCCGATTTACGAAGACTTCATCAATTGCATCCATTTATCGGTATTTGGGATGATCATGAAACAGCCAATGATTCTTGGCCCGGTGGAGCTGATAATCATCAGTCAACGGAGGGGGATTGGGAACAAAGAAAACGTGCAGGAAAAAAAGCATTCATGGAATGGTTACCCATTCGAGAGCAAGATTCAACAGGTAGTATCTATAGAACATTATCCTATGGTCCATTGTGTGAACTCTATATGTTGGATACGAGATTGGAAGGTAGAGATAAACCAATGGGACCAAAAGATACCACATCCAGTGCCATCGATACAGCTATTTGGCAAAGTCCCAATAGAACATTATTAGGTAAAAAACAATATGACTGGTTGACTTCTTCTTTGAAACAAACAAGAGCAACATGGAAAGTCATAGGCAATCAAGTGATGCTCATGCCATTAGATGGATTCACCAATCAGGATTCATGGGAAGGATATCCTGCAGAGCGAAAAACCTTATTGTCACGTTTTCGAAAAGATCCAATTCAAAATGTAATATTTGTGACCGGTGACATACATAGCACATGGATATCTGAATTACCAATCGAAAAGAATGACCCTGAATATCAATCAGCAACCGGAAAAGGTTCAACAGGAGTTGAATTCGTAACGCCAAGCATCACTTCAGCAAATATCAATGAATTATTGAATACACCACCCGGTTCTTTGCAGACACAGTTTTTAATTTTACAAGCAAAGACACTTAATCCTCATATCAAAGATGTTGAGCTGGATAGTCATGGATATATGATTTTGAATCTCACTCAGGATAAAGCACAAGCCGATTGGTATTTTGTTGATTCTACAACCATTCGTAGAAAAGGTGAAAAATTCTATAAGGGATTTCAAACCCTACTCGGAACAAATGCTCTACAACAGGCAAGTACAGCCATTGCTACCAAACCCGGTGGTCCCGTTGATCCATCGGATTCGCCACTTTCCATCAATGAAGAAATCCCTGCTTTGGCAATTGGAAATTATCCCAATCCTTGCACTGATCACACACTTATTCATTATGTAATAGCGAAAGGTGCGCATGTTTCCATTCAAATAATTGATGTCAATGGAAATGAAGTTCTGCGTCCACTACAGGCACTTTATCATGAACCGGGACCTTATGCGGCACGAATTGATATTTCTTTGCTTCCTTCCGGGACATATTATTATCACTTGAACATCGGCACCACAACCATCACTAGGACAATGACCATCATACATTGATGGTATTGGAGATCATCTTTTCATGGCCAAGAACACTATAAAACCGAAGAAACAAATCACCATCACGAATGCACGAGTAAATAATCTCCAAGATGTAAGTTGCGATATTCCTCGTAATGCATTGACGGTGATTTCGGGTGTGAGCGGCTCAGGAAAATCTTCCCTTGCATTTGAAACCTTGTATGCTGAAGGTCAGAGAAGATTCGTTGAATCATTATCATCCTATGCCAGGCAATTTCTCGACAGAATGAATAAACCGGATGTGGAAAGCATCACCGGTTTGCCCCCGGCCATTGCCATTGAACAAAGGGGATTCGCTCGAAATCCACGCTCGACTGTTGCCACACAAACCGAAGTATATGATTATTTACGATTGCTCTTTGGAAGAATTGGTATTACGTATTGTACTTGCGGACGAGTTGTTCGCAAAGACACTCCCGCACATGCCGCCGAAGTTATATCTGAATGGAATGAGGGCGAACGATTATATATTTTATTTCCAATTCATATTGCAGAACAATCTTTCGAAAAAGCTGTTATATCACTTATTGAAAATGGCTTTTACAGGGCCGTGAAGCCTGCAAGTGATGAGATCATAGATGTACAAGCCCATCCCATTACAACTATTGATGATCAAGATGAATTGTTAATGTTGGCAGATCGTATTATCATCAAAAAGGATCAAGATTTCATATCGAGATTGACCGAATCTCTCGAGACTGCTTTCACGCTCGGGCATGGAAGAGTGACGGTCCGTAATATCTCCACCATGGAAGATGCTTGTTTTAGCAATGTCCATGAATGTGCCTTCTGTGGCATTGAATATCAGGAACCTGAACCCCGCCTTTTCTCCTTCAATTCACCATTCGGTGCTTGTTCTACATGTCAAGGATTTGGAAGGAGCATAGGGCTTGATGAGAATCTGGTCATTCCTGATAAGCATCTTTCTCTGCAGAAAGGAGCGATTCATCCATTTAGAACAGCGGGATTTACTGAGTATCATCGTGATTCACTTGATTTTGCCCGTAGGCATTCCATACCTACTGGTGTTCCTTATTCTATTCTGACTGAGAATCAGCAATCAATGTTGTGGAAGGGTGATTCATTGTTTTTCGGAATAAATGGCTTCTTTGCTAGAGCAGAAGAAAAGGCAGCTTCAAAAGTTGGGTATCGCGTCTTGCTTTCACGATATAGAGGTTATACAACATGTCATGAATGTCATGGAGCCCGTTTAAGAAAATCTGCACGAAGAGTGTTTGTTGCAGAAAAAACATTGCCTGACATCATTCGGATGACAATTGCAGAGGCATCTAATTGGTTTGATGCTTTAAAATTAGATGAATATCAATTGCATATCGCTGACATGGTATTAAAGGAAATACGATCCAGACTTCGCATGCTTGTTGATATTGGTTTGGAATATATCACACTTGATCGAATGGCTCACACGCTTTCCGGAGGTGAATCGCAAAGAATCACGCTTGCCACTTCACTTGGAAGTTCATTGGTGGGCACATTATATGTTCTCGATGAACCGAGCATTGGTTTGCATCATCGTGATACTTGGAGATTGCTGGAATTACTCAAACGATTGAGATCCTTGGGAAATACTGTAGTTGTTGTTGAGCATGATCCTGACATTATTTCCTTTGCAGATCATGTTATTGACATTGGTCCCAAAGCTGGTGAGTTAGGGGGACATATAACATTTGCTGGAACTGTTCCTAAAATGTTGACATCGCAAGATTCATTGACGGGTAAATATCTTTCAGGAACATTGAGTATTCCCATCAATGGAAAAAGATCCAAAGGGAATGGCACTTCACTTGAGATTCTACAACCCATAGAGCGTAATCTAAAAGGAGAAAATGTTCATATTCCACTTGGATGCATGGTGGTAATCACGGGGGTTTCCGGTTCGGGTAAAAGCACGCTTGTTCATGAAGTACTTGCGCCGGTATTGAAACAAAAATATGCAGGATATGCCGGATCCATAGGTGCGTGTAAAGATGTTGTTGGTTATCAGCATCTGAATGCAGTTGAAATTGTAGATCAATCACCCATCGGAAAATCATCACGATCAACACCTGTTACATATACTAAAGCATTTGATGCAATTCGTGATCTCTTTGCCGACACTCAATCAGCGAAGCAATTGGGTTGGAGGGCAGGTCACTTTTCATTCAATGTTCCCGGAGGGCGATGTGAAACCTGCGAAGGAGATGGAAGCGTAACAGTCGAAATGCAATTCCTACCGGACATCACGCTCGAATGTGAAGCTTGTAAAGGAAGTAGGTATAAAAAGGAAGCCAAGGACATCCTATATAAAGGTGCATCCATAGTTGATGTGTTAAACATGACTGTGCAAGAAGCACTCATATTCTTCCAAGGAAATAAACGCATAGTCAATAAATTGCAAGTTCTCTCCGATGTTGGATTAGGATATGTTCGACTTGGCCAACCTAGCACACGTCTTTCCGGTGGAGAGGCGCAGCGTATAAAGTTGGCTGCTGCGATTGATGATTCACGATCAGAAAAGACATTGTTCATTTTTGATGAACCCACGACCGGTTTGCATCTTGATGACATAGCCACATTATTGAAATGTTTCAGGGCATTGGTGGCCAAAGGCCATAGTGTTCTCGTCATTGAACACCACCTTCATGTTATCGCATCTGCTGACTATGTGATTGATTTAGGGCCAGAGGCGGGTGAATTAGGAGGGCATGTTGTGGCTTTCGGTACACCGGAGCAGATAATGAAAGTAAGCAAGTCATATACGGGCAAAGCACTGAAAACTCTCTTAAAATAATCACCGATACCGTATCTTGCATTCATGAATATTCGCATCAAGCACATTTTCCGCATTACGATCACGCTAGCCATAGTGATCGGCTCCTCCTATATTGCATTACGCAATATCAATCTTGACATTCTAATTTCCACATTACTCAATGCTCATTATGAATGGGTGGTATTATCCATACCTGTAATGCTTGTGTCACATTGGCTTCGAGCATTACGCTGGAAAACAATGCTATCGCCTGTGGTGGAGAAGCCATCAATATTGAACATGTTTTCTGCGGTCATGATTGGTTATGCCGTGAATAATGTCATTCCAAAAGGTGGGGAACTCATGCGTCCCATCATTTATGCACGAAGAGATAAAGTGCCATTATCGACTGTTATGGCTTCCATGATCGTGGAACGATTCTTTTTTGATGCAATCATGGTCTTGCTGTTTATTGCAGGTGTATTCATCTTTCAAAGGGCAGATATCGAGAAAGCTTTCCCATGGTTTTCATGGGGGCAAATGCTATCCGTGATAGGTGTGCTTTCCTCAATCATCATCTTGATTCTTATTATCGCATTTTTCCCATCTTTGACTGATTGGTTATTGAAAGTAACAATCAGGCCTTTTTCGAAAAAACTATATGAACGTGTGCATACATTGACCGATACATTCGAGCATGGATTTGAAGTGATCAAAACTCCTTCACAGTATTTGAGATTGACATTGGAATCATTTGGAATATGGCTTGGTTATTTATTTCCGATGTGGATCATGATGTATTCATTTGATTTTCAATCTCGATTGAATCTCGATATCATAGATGCCACATTTCTGTTTTCAGTCGGTACTCTATCTCAATTCACGCCTGCGCCAGGTGGAATTGGCGTTTATCATTCATTGATTCAAACTTCCATGGTGAGAATATTCGGAATCATGCCCGAAGAAGCCCTTGCATATGCCACGCTTACACATGGCATAAACTTGATTGTATGTTTTATCATCGGTGGGGCTTTCTTTATCTACGAAAATAGAATTGAACCACTTCCCAAAGATCTCGATGAGATAGAAAAGGAAACGCTCGGATGATCATTCTATGGATAGCACTAGGAGGCGCAATTGGTAGTGTGCTTCGTTATGGCATAGGAATGGCTATGCATGGCCTTTCAGGATTATTTCCTATTGGAACGATGATTGTCAATATCATTGGATCTATCTTACTTGGAGCAATATTCGCGATGCAAGAGGGAGCGCTTAAATCAATGAGCGATGAGATGTGGGTGTTTTTGAGCATAGGAATATGTGGAGGATTCACAACATTCTCAACATTTGGACTCGAAACATATCTTCTATGGAAAGAAAAACACATTGTTGAAGCTGCACTATATATGATTTCCAGCATGATAGCAGCCCCCGCCTCAATTGCTTTAGGATATGCAGTCTCCAAAATGCTAAAACCATAATCTTATACTTCAAATAATCCGTCAAGATCACTTCGCTTTTTGGTGTATTGCATACCTGTCTTCAAATGTTTGACAATACATGTGCCTGCAATGGCTTCATCAGGTCCAATGATGATAGCATGTTCAATTCCTAACTTGTCTGCTTCTTTCATTTGAGCTTTTAATGATCTGTTTTGCACATCGGTGATTATGTTCTTTTTGCTGCTCATTCTTAATGTATGTGCAAATTGAATGACGGCACTGCGAGATTCATTTGTTTCAAAACCAATTATGTAGACATCTGCCTTTCTTTGGATTTCAGGGGTGTTTTCAGCAGCTAGAGCAATAAGCAAGCGCTCCATCCCGAAGCCGAATCCTATGCACGGTGTATGCTTGCCACCGAATTGCTCAAATAAATGATCATAGCGACCACCACCACCGAGTGCATCCTGTGATCCAAGAGAAGTGCTCGTAATTTCAAAAACGGTATGAGAATAATAATCCAAGCCCCGAACAAGCCGTGGATTTATTGAATAAGGAATTCCCAAACCATCAAGCATTGACAATACAGCATCGAAATGATCCTTACTTTCATTGTCAAGCATATCCAATAAAGAGGGAGCTTTTTCACTTATTGCTTTGTCTCCTGGATTCTTGGAATCCAGAATTCTCAGTGGATTTGTACTTAGTCTTGATTTCGATTCTTCTGATAATTCAGTCTGAAATGCGGAAAAATATTCAACCAGAGATGATTTGAATTGTTGTCTTACCGTTGGCGTTGCCAATGTGTTTAGTTGCAATTGATACGATTGTATGCCAAGGGATATCATGAAGTCATGTGCCAGAGTAAGAATCTCAACATCTGCTTCAGGAGTTGCAGCACCCATCAATTCGCAACCGAATTGATGAAATTGTCTTTGTCGACCTTTTTGGGGCCTTTCATATCGAAAGAATGGTCCCACATAATATAAACGAGCAATTTGCTGTTGTGCTGTGAGATTATGTTGAATTGCCGCTCTTACAACTGATGCCGTGGCTTCCGGTCTAAGTGTCAATGCATCACCACCACGATCAGGAAATGTATACATTTCTTTACCAACAATATCTGTTTCTTCGCCAACCGATCGTTTGAATACTTCAGCATATTCCATGATTGGAGTTCGAATTTCCTGATAACCATATTGAGAGGTAAGCAATCGAATTATTTGTTCAAGTGCATGCCATGATGAAATCTCAAGAGGGAGAATGTCCTTTGTTCCGCGAATTGATTGCATAAAGTTTAAAGTTGGAGTGAAGCCTGAAGAAACACATTTATTTGATTTCTTCGATTATTTACACCGAAATGTTGCCATTCATACCAGGATTTCAATGATATGGAGCTTCCATCGGGATATATCATCATCCCCGACATTTCGGGACCATAAATATATGTTTCGGCCTGTAATTGTGATTGGCCTACATTCGATTGATAGGGTTCTTGAGATAGACGATAGAAACGTCCTCCAAGACCAATGCGAAAACCATGTGATGCAGGTACAAACATAAGGAATTTGAAGAACTGTTCCGTGCTCATGGTTACGGGAGTTTCGCTGAACTCAGACCATGACATGATGCCTCTGTCGAATCTTCGGATGAAGAGATTGCTTTCAAGAGTCCACCCTTGCCGAAAATGATACATGATGGAATCTCGATAACTGAATTGTCTGAAACTGAAACTACGTGCAAATGTTCCGGGTAATTCAAAATCAAATATTGTATAGTTGGCAAGTACCTCAAATTGTGGATGCATTTCAAAAAATGAGGTCTTCCAATGGAATATGGGATTTAATCGAATACTGCTATTCCGATTATTCAGAGATGAGCGTTCAGACTTTAAAAACACAACATGTGTTTGTTGTATGCCTCCTAGGATTGACATATGTAAATGCTGGCTGATGGATCTTCTCCAAAATAATGAAGCAATGATAAGCTGTTCATCTCTGTCGTCATTGTTTTGTGTACTTGGGGTATCATATCTCAATAAGGAAGCAGAAATATCATAACCTATTGTGTCATCATCACCTATCGGTTGGAGACCAAGTGAAAATATTCTGAATCGATTGGAAATATTATCTCTTTGAAATTCTTGTTTGCGAATAATATCCAATTGATCTTGAGAAATATCAAACACCGGAATGACTGCATTCTTTTCATCTCGATTGAAGAGTGAAAATCCTGTTCGTAATTCTGTGCCATGCTCTTGTTTATATGTTACAGAGCCTGATACATTTACAGTAAATTCTTGAAGATTTCTATTTATTGCGGTATTGTTAAATTCAGTTATTGGTCTGCGGAATTGTCGTGCAATATCAGCGATTTCTGCATTGAGCGTGAAATCGGCCTTTACTTTCGGGATGATTTCTATGGCGAAATCTGCATTTGCTCTATGCCTTTGTTCTTGTCTTTGTTCAACGGCCAAAGAACCTTGCGAGCCCCCTTGTGGAGAGTAAAAATCGCGATTAAGCAATGTGCTTCGTAATTCGACGGACATGGAATTCTTACCTTGTTCATCATTTGCTGTATAGGCATTTAAAGTAATGTCGATATCGGCCATATGCCGCATCGTATCGATGATTGTATATTGTCCTGATCCACGAGATTGCACAAATAAGCCGTCGCCCAATGAAATTGGTATATGATGTACGTTCCCAAAATATGAAGATCCGCCACCATTGATACCTAATTGCTGATTTCCTTCATATCCGGTATAAGCTTCACCACCAATCACATCGCCTTTATATCCAATTCCTATATAACCACCGATTCTTTTTGCGGATTGCAAGGCGATGTCTCGTGAATCCGAACGCGAACTGTACAACACTTGTCCGAGTAATGAGATGGAAGGTGTTAAGGGTTGCTTCAAAAATCCCTGTACAGTCAAATTGTCTTGAATAGCAATGGTATTGGTTCTCATGATAGAACCTCGATATCGTTTTTTTATCACATACTCTGTGCCAAATGGAAATGCATATTGCATCAGCGCATCTGAAGTAAACAAGAATGTATTGGCGATTTTATCTGTTCCATAATTCCATGATTGAATATTCTGTGTGGAATCAATCAATGATATTGCACGGAGCAATGTAATTTGTTCTTGCTGAGCAAAGAGTTGCCCTGAAATCAAGAACACATACGATAGGAATATATGAGGAAGAAAGCGGCTCATGTAATGCAAAATAGCATAAATGTTGTTTGTTGCAGCGATTAAGAGTCAAAGCAATAAGTTTGCATGATACAAAGTATAGGAAATGCACCGCATGTCACTACCCATATTACAAATCAAACCCAATATGCATTCTCGAATCAGGGAAGGTCATCCCTGGGTTTTTGCCGAGTCACTCAAACATCATGACCCCATTCCTTCGGGTTCTATTGTGCGTGTCATGACGGATTATGGGTATGATTGTGGCATTGGCTTGTATAATCCGAATAGCGCCATTGCTGTAAGGCTTTTGCATAGTCATGAAGAGGATGTGACCATTGATTTCTTTGTCGCTCGACTTCGTTCGGCATTGGCAATTCGGCAAAGAGTGTATCCCACCATGGATTCCTATAGACTTTGTTTTGGGGAATCTGATGAACTTCCGGGACTGGTGATTGACAGATATGGACACTATTGTGCTGTTCAATGTTTATCAGCCGGAATGGACTATAGATTGGACATAATCGTGAAAGCTCTTCTCATCATTATTCCTGATCTGAAAGGTGTGATTGCAAAGCACGATTCCCAATTACGTATTAAAGAAGGTTTGGAACAGGGAGAGTATATTGTGTTTGGTGAAATTCCGGATTTCATCGAGATTTCCGAACATGAAATTCGCCTTCGAGTTTCATTGCTTCATGGTCAAAAGACAGGATATTTTCTTGATCAACGTTTGAATAGGGCTTGGGTTGGAAGATTGTCTCAAGGGATGGATGTGCTCGACTGTTTTACAAATCAAGGCGGATTTGCTTTGCATGCTGCACAGGGTGGTGCTAAATCTGTTTTGGGTGTGGATAGTGCTGCTCAGGCAATAGAATCTTCAAAGGCAAATGCCGAATTGAATGGATTTACAACATGTACATTCCAGCAGGCTGATGTCTTTGATTATCTAAAGCAGGCAGTTCATGATGATATGTCATGGGATATCATCATTCTTGATCCTCCGGCATTCACCAAAAGCAAAGCCACGCTTGCAAGGGCAAAACGTGGCTATGCAGAAATCAATAGGCAGGCATTGAAGCTTATTCGTTCCGGAGGTTATTTGGTAACCGCAAGCTGTTCTCAGCATCTTACAGTACAAATGCTCACAGACATTGTCCAAGCAGAGTCAAAGCGCATTAATCGCAAACTTCGATTGATTCACATTGGTGGACAAAGTCCATGTCATCCAATACTGCCAATCATGCCGGAGACTTCCTATTTGAAATGTCTTACCTTCGCGGTTGAATGATCAAAACTCAAGTTCAGCACCAAGTATGAACATTCTTCTTTGTCCAGGAAAAAATTCTCTTCCTTCGGCACCGGAGGCATATAATGTGTCAAACAGATTGGTGATGCTCATGCGCAATCTTAAGGCCTGAAATGGTCCGCCCATGGATTGAATCACATGATCAGCATCCAAACCAAATACCATATATTCATCAACAAGATTATCTGCATAATATCCACTAAATGAATTGCGTAAATCATTGATGAGTGCTTGATCTGTCATGAGATCATCATCGAAATTGTCCGACCTGAATGATCCCACCATTCTCAAATTCAATGCGATGCCTGATGTTTGGGTTCTATACCCCAAACGAGACATGCACATGAAATCCGGAAATCCAGCGATTCTGTTTCCATTCAATGAGATTCCAATACCATCACTTGTGAAATAAGTCATATCTATAATTCTGTTATATCCAACAGTCATATTTCCGGATAATTCAAGTGTATGTCCACCACGAAGCTGGATTGCCTTCCAACCTTCAAATTCAATTCCAATATGTCTTGTGCGTGGAGCATTTCCATCAATTGGTGAACCGAAGATGTCCAGCCTTCCACTTTTTATTAATTCATCAAAAAATTCCATGACATATGCCGTGATCCCAAAACGTCGATCATCGGATGTATGATGCCAACCTAATTCCAGATTAAACATTGATTCAGGTTTTACAAGTGGTCTTGAGAAATCGTATCCAAAAAGAGAATCATTCAGCTTCACTTTTTCAAACAAAGGAATGGCGCCGAAATAGGAATCAGATGCGGCATATAGGTTTCGCATCCTGGGTTCTCTTGACGTATAGGCAAGAGATGCAATAATACGTTCATGATCATTAAGAGCATAATGAAGTCCAATGCGTGGATTCGCAAAAAGATATGATATAGAGAAAAGTCGATCTCCATTTCTGGTGATGGAACGATCTGCATTGGTAAATTCCGTAAAGCGATTTCCAGCTTTTTCATGTTCAATTCCATAATTATGATGCACCAATTGCAATTCAGCTTGGAGCATCAATTTGTCATTGACTTGATATTCTTCTCTTGCGAATGCAGAGAGGATTGTTCTCATTCCATTGTATTCATAGATCGTGAAGTCCGGATTGAATCCTGCAGGCAAGCCTTCTGCATATCGAACTTTACCCCAATGCAATGATCTATGTGAGCGAAGTTCCAAACCGGTGGTCAATCGACCGTTTTCATGATTCCATACTAGTCTTGGAACCCAGCCACCTTGACGATTACCAACGAAACCCCTCACGATTGCATTGCTGATATTCGATCCATCAGGTGCGCCAAACTCCGGGGTTAGACGCAATGTTTGTGCATCAGCCCAAGAAGCGTCATAATCAAAATATCCATCTCCCGTATAATAAAACAGGGTTGATTTAAACGAAAGATTAGGAGTAATTGACCAATCATGCAGGATTTCATAATGGGGCTGCGTGAACTCTTCCACTTCTTGCAATCGTCTATTGCCCGACCATGCAATGGAGGTTCCGGTGGAATCATATCCCCATCCATTAAGATTAGATCGACGAAGCATAGGATTCGCTATCCATGCTTTTGGTAATCCTGTATATGCCAGTGCATCCTGAATGGGTCCACCATAGACATTAATTTGCGTAGTGAGATGTTCGTCGAATCTGGATGCACTAAGAAAGTAACTTTGAAGATTTGCCCATGAGTGCAAGCGATATCCATCGGATTGAATGGATGAAAGACGCGCAGTGATTGCATATTGTCGTTCAATCAAACCACTGTGCACTTCTAATGATGATTTTGATACTGTGGGTGCAATACGTGACTCTCCATTTGCATAATCGGCGTATTCCTGAAAACCTAAAAACTGAGAGTATCGAATTCCTGATGATTGAGCTCCTGACTTGGTGAGGACGCTAATGCTTCCTGCCATCGCAGCTGCACCATAGTTCATGAGTCCAGCACCCCTTTGCACCTGAACTTGCTGAGTTCCCGCTAATAGATCAGGCATATTGATCCAATATACATTGTGATCCTCAGGATCATTTTGAGGAACGCCATTGATCATCACAGCAATTCTTCTTTGATCGAATCCTCTTAGAGAAATAGAAGTATAGCCAATATTATTGCCATTTTGAGAAACTGAATATATGGATGGCAGCATTGATAAAGTTTGAGCAATGTCTTGAACAGTATATGTTTTCTGTATTTCTTCAGATGAGAGATCTGAAAAAGTGACGGTTGATTGTTTGTCGGCTGTCGTTGAACTCACAGTTATGCTTGGAGTTCTGACAGTCTTAGCAGAATCTATCTTTGATTGGCCCGCAAATATTTGGCCCAAAGAACAGAAAAAAAGGAATAGTAGCATTGTGAAGGCAGAATAGTGAAACATGTCTATTCCGCAAGAGGGGAGAACTCAATAAGAAAATTGAGTGTTATCGTTTTCCTACGCCGGTATAACCCGGATCAGGTTCAAAGAGTATGATCTCAGCCGAAAAACATTATTCGGCACCTCCAACGGACTATCAAAAGTAACTGTTTTGCATCTCACAGCAAAGTTCGAAGGAAATCATTATTTTACGACAAACAAGAGAGTTAAATATGGAAATTTTTGTTTGCAAAGGGTATTCAGGACAGATATACAGAGTCAATGTCAATGAACATATGATCATTGAGGAGATTATTCCTGTGAT
>SXGQ01354535.1_pt1 | contig 22751 bp, 18 predicted proteins | sample 3178371 | NCBI WGS metagenome assembly SXGQ01 (sample SAMN11356859, study PRJNA531348) | freshwater metagenome | isolation source: freshwater sample F1-20 | place: China: Fuxian Lake, Yuxi | collected 2017-12-25 | reverse complement strand
GGCACAACCGGTGCTCAAGGTGCTACTGGTGCTCAAGGTGCTACTGGTGCTCAAGGTGCTACTGGTGCTCAAGGTGCTACTGGCACTCAGGGCACAACTGGCACTCAGGGTGCGACTGGCACACAAGGTGCTACCGGTGCTCAGGGAGCAACAGGCACACAAGGCGCAACTGGCGCTCAAGGCGCTACTGGCACACAGGGCACCACTGGAACAACTGGCGATAGAGGTGGTGTGCCTTATACCTTTAGCACAACCACAACTGACTCGGATCCTGGTGCAGGCGGGTTAAGATACAACAATGGCACCATTGGATCGGTCACACAAATATTCATAGATGACGTAGATCAGTTGGGAAATACTCAAACTGACTGGTATACCACCTGGGATGATTCCACCAATACCACCAGTGAAGGTTATCTTTATATAACTTCGGCTTCGTCATCTGGAACCACAGTAAATGTCTGGAATGTGACTGCGGTCACTGCGGCCACTGGTTATTACAAGATCACTGTGACTTTTGTGTCAGGTACTTTGCCGACTAATGATGCTATAATTGCATTGAACTTCTCAAGAACTGGTGATCTTGGTGCTCAGGGCACTACCGGAGCTCAGGGCACTACCGGACCGCAGGGCACTACCGGAACGCACGGCACTACCGGAACGCAAGGCACTACCGGAGCTCAGGGCACTACCGGAACGCAAGGCACTACCGGAACGCAAGGCACTACCGGAGCTCAGGGCACTACCGGAACGCAGGGCACTACCGGAACGCAAGGCACTACCGGAACGCAAGGCACTACCGGAGCTCAGGGCACTACCGGAGCTCAGGGCCCTACCGGAACGCAGGGCACTACCGGAACGCAAGGCACTACCGGAACGCAGGGCACCACAGGCGCAACAGGCGCAACAGGTGCTCAAGGTACGACTGGAACCACGGGCGCTCAAGGTGCCACAGGCGCAACAGGCGCAACAGGCGCAACAGGTGCTCAAGGTACGACTGGAACCACGGGCGCTCAAGGTGCCACAGGTCCCAGCACAGCGATCAATGCCACCGCAGTAACCACTGGTACATTCTATCCGGTGTTTGTGGCCGCTGCGGGATCAAATCAAACACCTTCAGTCAGGACCACTGCCACCGCATTCAGCTATAATGCAGCAACAAACGTGCTCCAGGTCACCGCGACCCAGGCCCAATATGCTGACTTGGCCGAGACCTATGCCGCAGATCAGTACTATGCCCCGGGCACGGTGTTGGCGTTTGGCGGCAACACCGAAATTACCCAGAGCCGCGTGCCCGGTGATACCAGAGTGGCTGGTGTGGTATCAACCAATCCCAGCCATGTGATGAATGCGCAGCTGATAACCGAACATCCGGTGATAGTGGCGCTGACAGGTCGTGTGCCCACTTCAGTCACAGGAAACGTATCCAAAGGTGACATGATGGTATCTGCAGGCGACGGTACCGCTCGTGCATCGGCCACTCCGGCCATGGGATCGGTACTGGGCAAGTCTCTCGAAGACTTCCAGGGCCAATCGGGTGTGATCGAAATTGTGGTAGGAAGACTGTAGTCCTTGAATCTTTTGCCCGGCACTGATGCAGCATAAATCAGTGTAACATGACAATTTTAGACACTGTTACCCAAGAAGGTCTAGCCAAAACTGTTCTCGACCACGATGGTTGTATATTTCCCCTGATCATACCTGCACAACAGACCAACGGCACCGGTCTGATGAATCCTTCGATCTATGTGGATCAAGAACAGATCTTGTGTAACATACGGCACGTGAACTACACACTGTATCACAGTGAGAACAAACGATTCCAACATCGTTATGGTCCCCTGCAATATCTTCATCCCGAAAACGATCGCCATCTCCGAACCTGGAACTATTTGGCCGAGCTGGGTCCGGACCTAGGCATACAGCGTGTGTCACAGGTTGATACCAGCAGCCTGGATGTGGAACCTATCTGGGAATTCGTGGGACTAGAAGATGCCCGCGTGGTGCGCTGGAATGGCCGCCTCTATCTCACCGGCGTCCGTCGTGACACCACTACCAACGGCCAGGGCCGTATGGAACTGAGCGAGATCGAAGTAGGAAAAGATGGTGTAAAGGAAATTTCACGTGTGCGTATACCTGCCCCCGGTGACAACAACAGCTATTGTGAAAAAAACTGGATGCCGGTGCTGGATCAGCCCTATCACTATGTGAAGTGGACCAACCCCACCGAAGTGATACGCTATGATCCCGATCTGGGCACTACCACCACGGTGTTTCTGGACGAAAAGGCTTTCATAACAGGACTGCCTGATTTCCGGGGCGGCAGCCAGGTCATACCCTACGGCGACTACTATCTTGCGCTCACGCACGAAGTGGATCTGTTCAAAAGCGAACATGGCCAGAAAGATGCTGTGTATCGACACAGGTTCATAGTATGGACCCGAGATTGGCAACTGGTCAAGATCACACCCAGTTTCAATTTTATGGGAGCCGACATAGAATTTTGCTGTGGTGCCGCCTGGCACGGACAAGATCTTCTGATCACTTTTGGTTACCAGGATAATGCTGCGTTCTTGCTCAAGGTACCCCGCTCGTTCCTTGATCGTCTGCTATGGGGCTCAGCACCGGAATCACAGGGCCTAAACTGGGGGAATATCCAGGCCAACACCTGGTTTATGAATCAGGTCTATGACGAGATCTTTGTGCACGATGTGTATCAGATGCATTTTCCTGTAGAGGCCGGGGATGTAGTAGTGGATATAGGTGCCAGCGTGGGTCCGTTTGCCTGGAAAATAGACAAACAGCAGGCCGGTCACATCTACTGTCTTGAACCAGAACCTGCGCTGTTCAAGACCCTGGGACAAAACGCCAAACATCTAAAAACTCCCGTGACCTTGATCAACAGTGCTCTAGGAAAGACCACCGGGGATGCCATGGTCTCGGGTCTTTTTGATACCACACGTACAGACATGAGCGATGGTACTGATCTCAATTCCGTGCATTCCTTGTCGTTTACGGGATTGCTGGCTCGGCACAACATTGACCGTATCGATTTTCTCAAGACCGACAGCGAAGGTGCTGAGTATGAAATTTTCAATGATGAGAATTTTGATTGGATCACGCAAAACGTGCGCAAGATCGCAGGCGAGTTCCACCTCAACACCCCCGAGCTCAAGGCCAAATTTCGACGCTTCCGAGATACCTATCTCCGCCAGATGACATCTCACCAGGTACAGAGCCTGGACTATGTGAATATCAAGCCCAATCTCTGGAGCGACTGGTTTATTGAATATTACTCGGCCATCAACGTCTGGATTGACAATCGTGTGCCTACCCAGACCAAGAAAAAGTGGCAGCACCACCCAGCGCCTACTCTGGAAATTACGACCACAGTGCCAGCCAAAGGTTGCGTAGTGGACTGTGTGTTTTGCCCTCAACGTCTCCTGGTTGAAAAGTATCAGGGCAACAGAATCATGACTCTAGAAGATTTTCAACGTCGTGTGGACAGCGTGCCCACAGAAGTGCGCATCACGTTTTCGGGATTTGTGGAACCCTGGCTCAACAAACACTGCTCGGACATGGTATTGTATGCGCACGAGCAGGGACATCCTGTGAGCGTGTTTACCACGGGCATTGGTATGAGCATAGAAGATATCGAGCGCATAGCGCACATACCCTATGCGGACGAGCCCAACGGCGGATTCACCTTCCACTTGCCCGACAGCGAGCTCCTGGCCAAGCACCCCATCACCCCGGGCTATATCCGTTTGTGTGAATGGATAAGAGACAATCGGCACCGCATCCAGAACTTCCATGTCATGAGCATGGGACGCGAAGTGCATCCCGCGGTAGCACACTGTTTTGACCAGACCTTCGTGGTGGGGCAGATGTGGGACCGTGCCGGCAACCTCAGCAGAGAGGCCATACTCAAACCCGAGCTCATGAACATAAAACATCGCTGGAATCGCATCCAGCACACAGACGGTCCCAGGACCTGCGGCTGCGTGGAGAACCTCTACCACAATGTGATGCTGCCCAACGGTGACGTGAGCCTGTGCTGCATGGACTATGGTCTGGACAACATCATCGGTAACCTGGATCGCCAGACCTATGAAGAAGTGGTGCCCGAACCTGAAACCTGCTACACGATCTGTCTCAGCTGTGAAAATGGTGCACACCCTGCGCCCCAACCCATACGGTTCTACAAACGATGAAATATCTACTGGACTATATCAATCAACCCAACGACGCCCTAGCCAATTTTCAGTTGGGTCTAGAATATGAACAAATGGGGCAGACCGGTGCGGCTATCAGTTTCTATCTCCGCACGGCCGAACGCACACAGGACGATCTCCTGCAGTACGAGGCCCTGTTGCGTATGGCTCTGTGTTTTGGACTACAGAAAACACGCGACGACACCCAAAAGGTACTGCTGCAAAAGGCCATGATGCTGATCATGGATCGTCCCGAAGCCTATTTCCTCCTGGCCCGGGCTCACGAGCGTCTAGAACAATGGCACGAAGGCTGGACCGTGAGCAGCATGGCTCTCAAGATGTGCCGCTGGGACTGCGAACCCTTGCGCACCAATGTGGAATATCCGGGCAAATGGGGCGTGATGTTTGAACATGGCGTGTGTGCCTGGTGGGTGGGAGAATGCGAACAGAGCCGCCGTACCATGTTTGAGCTGCGCTACAGCTGGCCTCTGGACCAGATCCATAGGGATGCCTGCGATCGCAATCTCCAGGTCTGTGGCTGGCCGCGCTTGACCTTGCCCTATGATCCAGCCAAGGCTCAGAGCCTACGCTGTGGATTTCCTGGACTAGAAAAAATCCAACGCAATTTCAGCCAGAGCCTGCAGGACATATTTGTGTTGTCGGCCACACGAGACATGCCAGATTCGCGTTGGTATCTTGAGATTGGAAGTGCAGAACCTTTCTATCACAACAATACCGCATTGTTAGAAACCCAGTTTGGCTGGCAAGGAATAAGCCTAGAAATCAATGGGGCCAAGGCCGCTGACTTCGCCCAACAGAGGCGCAATCCGGTGCTGTGCCAAGATGCCTTGGCCACTGACTATGAATCTGTGCTTGCGGCACACGGAGCACCACGCGATCTAGGATATCTCCAGGTCGACTGCGATCCACCCGAGAACAGCTATCGGATCCTGACCAGCATGCCTTGGTCCACCCGCAGGTTTGCCGCAATCACATTTGAGCATGACTACTACGCAGACACATCGGTGCGAGAGCGCAGCCGCGCATTCCTAAAAAGCCAGGGCTATGAGTTGATCGCGGGAGACATAGCCTTTGATCACAAACACAGCTACGAAGATTGGTGGGTACACCCAGACCTGGTGTCCACGACCACACGAGATCTCTTGCGCAGCGTCACACCTGGTGCCAACCCCGCCGACCAATACCTGTTCCCAATCGCTGCGTCACAGGCTATTCCAGCACCGGTTATCGATCGATCACAAACAAAAACATCTTTGAACAACAGCATGTTCAATTCCAGCGCCCGTCCGGGTGTCTGGATAGTGGATGACTTCTATGCAGACCCCGAGTGGGTCAGGAACTTTGCCTTGCAACAGGAGTATCAGGTCAATCACGACGGTGAGAAGGGTTACATCGGCAGTCGTACCGAAAGGCAATTTCTGTTTGATGGACTCAAAGAACGCTTTGAAGAAATCATGGGCAGGCCTATCACACGCTGGCAAGAGCATGGCATGAACGGACGCTTCCAACATGCCCGTGCCGGGGAGCCCTTGGTTTATCATTGCGATCATCAGGCCTGGGCCGGCATGATCTATCTCACCCCAGATGCACCCTGGGATTCGGGCACCAACACCTATGCCCTAAAGAACAGCGACATCCGACACATTTCGCACCCTGATATCCTCCAGTGCTTCAAGGAAGGCAGCAGGAACTTTGATCGCTATCCCTTTGACATGGTGGATCAGTTTGGTAACGTGTACAATCGCCTGATAATCTTCAATGCCGGATATCTACATGCGTCCGGGGGCTATTTTGGGTTCACGCCCGAAAACAGCCGCCTGTGGCACATGTTTTTCTTTGACTAATCGTTTTCCATAGTACGTATCTTGCTCTGCACGTCTTGGATGTTGAGCGTGTTCCATAGTCCGGGGTGCATGAATCTGGGCCAGTGTCCAGAATCAATCCAGGCATAGCCGAGATGTTCGTGATTCAGCTGAGGCTGGAATTCCTCTGGCACTATGCATATCCAGGTGTGATATTCAAACGCTTCGTCTGATGAAGTGAATTTTTCCAGAGGGGCCAAACGGAGGTACTTGGGCATGCTGCCCAGTTCTTCCTGGCACTCGCGTTCCATAGCAGCCAGCAAAGTTTCTCCTGTTTCCACTTTGCCGCCGGGCAGTCCCCAGGCGCGATTGTGTTTGTGGTCGTTGCGCATGAGATAGAGGTAGCGCCCGGTGTCCTGGGCACGGAACCACACACCCACGGCTTTTATATTACTAGAGTCCAGGTTCCCCCGGGGTACACGCCCTGATAACTTTTTTGCCATGATTGACCCGTCCATTCGTACTGTGTACCAGTAGTTATATTGGTCACGTACTGGGTGGTAGAACTTTGGACGCCGGACACAAAAACCACGATCCATCGAGTGCCGTTCCACTGTATGATATCATTGGCATCGGCTACCAGAGGCTGATCGCCGTCACCAAGCCAGGCTTCGGGATTGAACGAGTTGGCAAAAGAACCGGTACTTTCTGTCAGCAGATAGCGTACCCCGGTCACTGGTGCAGGCAAGCCTGCTCCGGGTGCAGATACCAAGGGGTCAATTATGGCGTCGATGGGCGCCAGTGTGTTTTGTGGCGCGGTGTCGGGATCCACGTCATAGATCACCAAGCGATCGTCTGTGGGATCCACGGTAATGGTGCCTATGATCTGATTGTCGGGGTCGTCAACGGGCCAGTTCAGCCTGATCTGGCTGATACCTGGACGGTAAGCACCGTAGGCTCCCAGCACCGCAGACCACAGCAAAGGACTATCACCCACTATGGCAGTAGGTTCAAGGTCGTCGAGTTCACCATTGGGCACGATCGTGGGATCATTCAGCACCTGGATCTTGTTGTCAATCACCACCAGCTTGTAGCTCCAAGGTGTGACCATGATTCTGGTGCCCAGCAGGAGGTCGCTGTTTTGCACAGCATCGTGTATGTCACCTTGCGTATCGTAGATACTCATGATCACACGTTCGACCACACCCAGCTTCTTGACCTTGATGGGCATGCTCAACCATATGGGCATGCTGAAGGTCAGGGTAGCGATGTCGATGGGATTTTCTGTGCCCTGGGGGATGCTCCTGCTGCTCCAGTTCACGCGATCTAGGTAGACCACGCTGAGACTGGTCCAGTCGATATAATTATCGGTACCCTGTATTTCCAGGCTGGGATTGAACAGGGGCAGCATCTGCTCCAGGATTTGCAGTTTTTGATTGGTGTTCGAGGTCCAGATATCCAAATTGATCACCAGTTTATAGGGTGCGGGCATGTGCCGTTCTATGGTAAACGCTTTGCCCTGGGTAGTCTCGTAGGTCTCGGTTGCGCTGTCATAGGTCCGTTGCCGCACATTCATCTTGCTGATGTGATAGGGCTCTTGTACCCTCTCTCGATCATATTCAAGACTGGTTATATAAAAAGTCATCAAGGGCGTGGCCGGCATGGAGTTGGCCGAGTTCTGCTGGATGATAGTCTGGGCGTTGCGAGTGGCGTCGCCATAGCGTACCGGCACTCGCAGTAGGGCAGTTTGGTCGGGATTGTCTTCGTCCTGGCCGTATTGCACCTGGAAGTTGGACATCATGCGCGTGAACTGCAAGAGAAAACGCCTGATCTGTTCGTCGTAAAAAAAACTTTGAAACATAGTTAGCTAGACCTTTGTCCGGGTTGTGTGTTGGGGTAAGGATTGCTGTCCGTGTGACCACCTTGATTACCGTTGTCGGCCCGGGGACGCAGAGCTTCGCTGAGACTTTGGCGGCTGGGTATGTTGCCTTGATCGGTAGTGGGTGTGGTGTAGCTGTTGTTGACGAAACTGCTGCGCTGGGTGCTGTTTTGTTTGCTGTTGTTGATGTTGTTGCGCACCTTGTCCTCGATCTTGATCCATCGCACACCATTGAAACGGAACAGGCGATTGGGAAAGTAGTCCTGGCGCAAGAAATAATCGCCCGCTGCCGCACCCAGGGGAAACTGCACACCCACTCCGCAGGGCAGGCCGTTGGGCGGAATTCCGTCGCCGGTAAGGTACCCCACGGTATAACCATCAGCACGCGGAGTCACACTCATACCAGGCTGTGTGCCATCCACGGTGACATTACTATCTGTAGTGAGTGACACAGGATTGGCCGGTTGACCGCCAGGTGTGGCCTGCCAAGGCGTCCAGTACTCTTGATTGCTGATATCCACCCCGGCGGGCACATTCTGTGCTGCTACCCAGTAACGACTGCCAATGTTTACCACGGACGTTTCACTGTAGATGCTGTCTCGATCCCAGAGGTTGAACGTGGCCGGCTCTGCGGGCTGTCCGGCCACGGTGGGCACGATATAGTAGGTCTGGGTAGCGTAACCCGATAGAGGCACTTCCACTTCGGCCTGGGTGAGTATGCTGTCGTTGATCTCTTGGTCCTTGGTGCGAGTGCTGAACAATTCGCTCTGTGTGGGTGCGGTATATTCACCCCAGTAAGTGGTGTTGGTTATGTCCGTGCCCGCGGGCACGTTGATCTTGGCCTGGTAGAGGGTACCGCCCTGATCCACGATCGACCCGGCGGGATAGAAATTGCCATCGTCCCAGATGGTGCTCTGGGCCACCGGCTTCTTGAGTATGTCTTTGTACTCTTGAGCATTGGTCAAGGGCGTGGCTTTCACTCGCCATAGGTGCGGCAACCAGGTCTGGCTGAATCCTTCTGCCGCAAAAGCCGCATCCTGGATCACGTAATATTTGGGCAGGGGCTCGGGTATCGCGGCGTTGAGTGGGTAGTAATCTTTGAGTACCGGCACTTCCAGCACGTCGCCGTTCATGAGCTTGCGCCCAAAGGTGTCTATCATGTCATTGTAGTGGAACGTGATAAACAGGGTATCATTGTTGAGGAACAGACCAAACTGGGTAAGATCGAAGTCTATGTCCTGCATGTTGAACACGCCGCGCATGACATAGATATCGGGTGCATAGATGCGATCCCGGTTTTCCAACAGCAGCAGATCCTGGATGTTGAGCGGATTTAGTTCGTCATAAGTGGGTTGGGTGGCGTCGGCATTGCCTGACAGGGCCGAATCTTCACCACCGGTCTGGGGTCCTAGGTATTTGTGCACAAACAGGTCAACGCCACCCACGGTATAGCGTTCGCTGATGATGCGATCCAGGTACTGGTAATCACGGGTGCGATTGGGGCGGTATAAGCTGAGTTTGGGCATGATCCAGTATTTATGGGCTGGTTGACCGTAAATACCCAAACTGCTATAATGATAAAAATGGCTACACTTGAAGAGCTACAGGAGCGTTTTGATCTGGCCGAGCGCATTGCTCGCGCCCTGCCCACGCGCACCCGCAGGGACTGCATGCGCATGAGCGATCATGTGCGCGAGCACTTCCAAGAGGCCAGTAGAGCCCTGGTAGAATGCCGGCGGCTGCACAGGATCACTGCGCAATATGAACAGTCCCTGGTTCGAATTGAAGAATCGTTGCAAAACTTCGAAGGCTATGTTATAATGGCCAAACTCATGAAAGGATTTCCGTGAAAAAGAAGCCCATCGTCAAGGCCGCCCAGCCCAAACCCATGCAACCCAAAACCGGTGAAAAGCACCTTACCGGCAACGAGCCCACGTGGGCCGAGCAGCCCCTAGATGGTCAGCGCCAGATGGCCCTGGCCCGGGCATTTGCCTGGTACAACTATTACTGCGATAACAAAGATGCCCGCAAGTTCGTGATTGATTGGCTGTCCCGCGACGACAAGTTGAGCGCACTGTGCCGTGAAATGGGTCGCGTGCCCGAGAGGCATGTGCCCACTACCCTGGGTTGGCTTTGCCGCATGAGCGTCATGGGCTGGCAGCTCAACGACAAGGAGCGCCTGTTTGTGAGCGATCGCATAGATCGTCTCACGAAAGAAAAGCAAGAAGAGCCGGTCGAAAAAGCCCGGACCCCGGATCGCCCCAACATCCAGGACCACTTGCGTAGCAAGATGCGCGAAACAGCCGGTGACCTAGAAGGCGTCTTTGATGACATGATCCAGAGCAACAGCAGGTTCGACACCGTGACTCGTGCGATCAATCTGCTACGCGAGCGCAATATCTCCCCGCAGATGGTGGGCGAGATTGCGGAACACTGGACCGCGGTCAAGCACGAATTGGAACAGGCGGTAAAAGGTCAGGATGCGGATCTCGTGGAAGGTTATAAGAGCTACAGCAAGATCAATTTGCGCAACATGATACGCTTTGCTGACCAGGTAGCAGCTGACTGTGCCAGCTACGTGCAGCTCAAGAAAGTAGAACGCAAGCCGCGCAAGAAAAAGCCTGCGAGCCCGGAAAAGATCACGGCCCGGTTCAAGTATCTGCGGGAGTTTGCAGAGCTGGGACTCAAGAGCGTGCCGATCACCGACCTGGTCAACGCCCAGGAAGCCTGGCTCTATGATACCAAGCGCCGCAAGCTGATCTATGTGGTGCACGAGGACCTGGCGGGCTCGTTCACGGTCAAAGGCAGTGCGCTGATTGGGATCGATCCCGGCAAGAGTGTGCGCAAGACCCTGCGCAAGCCCCAGGAGCAGATCAAGAGCCTGATGGCAGTGGGCGCCCCGGCTGCTCGCAAAGTGTTCCGGGACATCAAAGCAACTGAAACCAGCTTCAACGGTCGCGGTAACGAAGACATGATCATCCTGCGAGTGCGCTAAATATCCAGGACTGTTGTATTTTCCGGGGGAAAATCGTGCGGCCCAAACGCCATTTTGGTGTGATTTACAGATCAAAAAACGAGCCAGATCAACAGCTGGCATTTGGCGAGCGCACTGTGCGGGGTTGGAAATTCCAAGATCCCAACTGGCAAAAACAGCAACCTGAACCCGACGAGGATCGCTGGCACGAAGACGACGACAGCCGTTGACCGCAATGGCTTCAAATAAATACTCTATTGGAGCCACATATGGAATCTGTCAACGAAAACCTGGTACAGCTCAAGCAAAACCTCAATGAGTACGTGCGCCTGCAGCTGGGCAGTGAAATCATAGATGTTGAACTGGACCCGGCGCATTTTGAAGCGGCCTACACCAAGACCATTGGTACCTATCGCCAGCGAGCATCAAACGCCTACGAGGAAAGCTACAGTTTTCTCTATCTGGTCAACAACACCAACGTGTATACACTGCCCCAGGAAGTGATCAGTGTGCGACAGATATTCCGCAGGACCTTTGGCAACAGCCAGGGACCGTATGCTTCAAACTTTGACCCTTTTGCCCAGGCCAGCATGAACGTGTATCTCATGAACTTCAACGTGGCCGGCGGCCTGGCCACCTATGATTTTTACACCCAGTATGTGGAACTGGCCGGGCGCATGTTCGGTGCTTATCTCAACTACACGTTTAATCCCGTGACCAAGCGTCTGGAACTGGTACGTGATCCCCAGGGCACAGGCGAGGCTGTGCTGCTATGGACCTACAACCTCAAACCCGAAGTCCAGCTACTGAGCGACTTCCAGATATCCCAGTGGATCCGGGACTACATGGTGGCCAACTGCAAGATGATCATAGGTGAAGCTCGCGAAAAGTTCGCCACCATAGCTGGACCGCAGGGCGGCGGCAGTCTCAACGGCACGGCCATGAAAGCCGAAGCTCAAACACAGATGGATGCCCTAATCGAGCAGCTCAAGAACTACGTGGATGCCAGCCAGCCCCTGACCTGGGTTATCGGCTAAGGTACCTTTGACAACCCGTTAGATTTACGCTATAATTGAATCATGGCTGACGTCATGATTGACATTGAAGGTTTGGGCACTGGCCCCGATGCTACCATACTGACCATAGCTGCGGTTGAGTTTGATCCCCTGACCCGGGATCAGATTGGTCGACAATACTATGTGCGGGTAGATCTAGAAAGCCAGAGCGACCGCAGGATCGAGCAAGGCACACTGGAATGGTGGGCCACGCAGCCTGCTGTGATCAAAGATGATGCGTTTGCCGAGCAGGACCGGATAAGCCTGCGTGAGTCCCTTGAAGGTCTCACTCGCATGGTATGGCACGCCAAACGCATTTGGGCACAAGGCCCCACCTATGACATGACCATACTGGAGCATGCCTACAAGAGCCTGGGCATGAGCCTGCCCTGGAAGTATTTCGCGGTGCGGGACAGTCGCACACTGTTTGCTCTGGCGCCACAGCTGGAACGTTATCCTGCCAGCCACAACGCCCTGGAAGACTGCTGCTGCCAGATCATGCTGATCTGGGACACCCTGGAATACCTCAAGATAAAGGAAATCAAGTGATCATAGGAGTATGTGGCCTAATTGGATCGGGCAAGGATACTATAGCGGACTACCTGGTGAACATACACCAATTTCGCCGGGACAGTTTCGCGGCCAGCCTCAAAGATGCTGCGGCAGCAGTGTTTGGCTGGGACCGAGACATGCTGGAAGGTCGCACTCGCAGCAGCCGAGAATGGCGCGAGCAAGTGGATTCCTGGTGGGCACATCGCCTGGGCATGCCACACCTCACGCCGCGCTGGGTATTGCAGTACTGGGGCACCGAAGTATGCCGCAGAGGATTCCATGAAGATATCTGGGTGGCCAGCCTGGAAAACAAACTGCGGCGAAGTTCTGATGATGTGGTGATATCTGACTGCCGTTTCCCCAACGAAGTAGCGGCCCTGCGTCGTAGTGGTGGGTATGTGATACGAGTGCACCGGGGTAAAACTCCTGAATGGTGGCCCATTGCGGTGTCCAATCACGATCTCATGCTCCAACGCTATCCCAGCGTGCATGCCAGCGAATGGGCCTGGGCGGCCACCAACTTTGATAGGGTGATCCCCAACCACGGTACCCTAGATCAACTCTATGCTCAGATCAACGATCTGGTTCGAGATCTCCAGGACGCCAGGCCAGATCCCCGCGAGCCACATCGATAGCGCAGTTCTGGCATATCGATCGGAGATTACGTAGATCCACATTGTCCAGGTTACCGTCTAGGTGATAGACCAAAATCTGTTGACCGTGTTTGGCCCGGAATCGGCATAGATCACAGGTCATTTTCTTGACATAGCCTCCGGACTGCCAGCGCGGTTTTCGTGGTTTCAGCCCGCGATTCTTGCGGTTGCAGTTTTCGCAACGACTACGATAGTGCACCACTTCGTCCCGATGGTAGTTAACCGCACAGGGGCGCTGGAGACAGGATCGGCATAGGGGGCGTGACATGGTGTATTTACAGTGGACCTTGGCCAAAGGGTGCGCTAACCGGTTATTTTTGGGTGATACCAATAAATATCAGTATCACTTTAAAAGGAACCTACCATGGCCCTAGTATCCCCAGGCGTAGAAGTAACTGTAATTGATGAGAGCCAATACATCCCTTCGGCTGTCAACACTGTACCCTACTTCGTGGTCGCCACAGCACAGAACAAAGTTTCCGGTGACGGAGTCACCGTGGCCGCTGGCACTACTGCTGCCAACGCCGACAAGACCTATTTAATTACCAGCCAACGAGATTTAGTGGCCACATTTGGGGTGCCGTTCTTTTACAGCACCACTACTGGCACTCCTATCAATGGCTATGAACTCAATGAATACGGACTCTTGGCAGCCTACAGCTCCCTGGGCGTGAGCAATCGTGCTTATGTGCAGCGCGTGGATGTCAATCTTACTGAGCTGGCCGCCAGCCTGAGTCGCCCTGTGGGTGAACCCGCCAATGGCTCATACTGGTTGGACATCAGCACCACACTCTGGGGTATCCAGGAATGGAATGCTACCACTGGCACTTTCACCGTCAAAACTCCCTTGGTGATCACATCAACCGACGATGTGGTTGACTACGCCGCCGGAGACTGGACCCCCAACCAAGACATAGGCAGCATCGGCGATTATGCCATAGTGGCATTGCCTGGGGTGAGCGTTACATACCCAACCGTGATCCAGGGATTTTACAAAAACAGCAGCAACGACTGGGTGGCGATCGGTAGCGACGACTGGCAGAATTCCTGGCCCACTGTGACCGGCACCAATACTCCTGCCAGCCTGACCAATGGTGCAAATATGTATATCAATGATACCTTGGTCACAGTGGGTGCCGGCGCTACCGCCCTCACAGTAACGGGTTTTGCCGCGGCCATCAACAATGCGGCCATAACCGGTATCACTGCTGCCGCAGAGGATGGGGCATTGGCCATCTATGCTGATTCCTCCGCTACCAATGACGGCAGTAACGGTGGTTGCGGTATAGTGACCATCGATGTAGGCACAGTATCAGGTTCCGCCTTGCTGACTGCCCTGGGCCTGTCCACCGGTGAATACCACGCTCCCATCTACTACCCGGCCTATAGCTATGAGGTACCTCGCTGGCGCACCACTGACACCAGCCCACAACCCACAGGTTCGGTCTGGCAGAACATGAGCCCGGCAAACAATGGCATCAGCCTCAAGATCAAAAAATACAGCGTCACGCTGGGCGAATGGATAGCACAAGAAACACCGGCCTTTGACGGCGAGATTGAAGCCAACGCCTATTACGATCCTGCCGGTGGCAAAAACATTCCTGTGGGTTCTACCTTTGTTTCTTGGAATCGACTGAACTATAATTTTGCCTGTGACGTGCTGGCACTGGAGATTCTAGAAAGGTACCAGCTGGGACAAACCGAGGTAACAGGAACCACAATCCCCACAGGAAATGCATTTACCCCGGGCAACACGTTTGTCATGTCGGCATCTGCCGCGGGACAAAGCACCCAAAATCAAGCAACAGTGACCATTGGTGGAACTGGTACCGTGGCCAACTTCATCACAGCGGTATCAGCAGCAAACGTTCCTTTTGTGAGTGCCAGCGTGAACAGTGCAGGCAACATCGTGTTCACACACAGCCAAGGTGGTTTCATAGTATTGATCCCCGGTACCGGCACCCCGTTGGTCACCGCAGGATTCACACTGCAAACACCCAAGGTTCGCCGGTCCAAAACGGTCTCCACCAATCTGGTGCTGTCAAACTGGGTGGGCTATGACCTGTTTGCCTACGAGGCCAGTGATGCTGCCCCGGATACCGATCCGGTCAATGGTACCCTGTGGTACTACAGCACACCCAGCGAAGTGGATATCATGATCCAGGACAACGGAGTTTGGTATGGTTATCAAAACGTCAGCAACGATGTGCGCGGCTATGATCTCACACTGACCAATGCGTCAGGACCGATCATCTCGGCCACCGAACCTACCACACAAAACGATCTCGCAGAGAGTCCCTTGCAGTACGGCGATCTCTGGATGGACAGCAGTGACCTCGAAAACTTCCCCCATCTCTATCGCTGGGAGTCAGTGGAAGGTACAGATCAGTGGGTGGCCATAGATAACGCGGATCAGGTCACTGAAAATGGTATCCTGTTTGCAGATGCTCGTTGGGCCACCAACGACACAACAGATCCCATCACAGATCCCATCCCCACGATCCTGAGCCTGCTGACCAGCAACTACCTGGATCTGGATGCACCGGATCCTGCACTGTATCCCCAAGGCATGCTGTTGTTCAACACCCGTCGTTCGGGCTACAACGTCAAGCAATATCAGGGCAACTACTTCAATGCCCAGACATTCCCCGACGACACGTTGCCTTCGGTCAAGAGCACCTGGTTGTCAGCTTCAGGTCTCAAAGACAACGGCAGCATGTGGGCTGGTCGACTGGCACAGCGGACTCTAGTGGTACAGGCCCTCAAGGCCGGTATTGACACCAGCCTGGCTGCTCGAGAAGAACAGAATGCATTCAGCATCGTTGCTACTCCGGGTTATCCCGAGCTGATCCCCAACATGATCGCTCTCAGCAACGAACGCAACAACACTCTGTTCGTGGTTGGTGACACTCCCATTCGTTTGTCTGACAACGGCAACGACCTGGTGGCCTGGGCCACCAACAACAATGGCGAAGGTCTAGAGACCGAAGATGGACAGGTGGCTACCAGCAACTATGCTGCCACATTCTGGCCCAGCTGCCAGACTTCGGATCTGTCGGGTGTCACAGTGGTAGCTCCGCCCAGCCACATGATGGTTAGAACTATCCTGCGCAGTGATGCGGTCAGTTACCCCTGGTTTGCACCTGCAGGAACACGACGTGGTGTGATTGACAACGCATCGGCCATTGGTTACATTGATGCTGCCACAGGTGAGTTTCAGCAGATTGGTGTGAGCCAGAGCCTGCGAGATATCCTGTATGAGCGCAATGTAAATCCCATCACGTTCATACCAGGTGTGGGTATTACCAACTTTGGTAACAAGACTTCGACCACGGTCACAACCGCGCTGGATCGTATCAACGTGGCACGCTTGGTAGCGTTCCTCCGTGGACGTCTGGAAGACATCGGCAAGCTCTATCTGTTCGAGCCCAACGATGAAATTACTCGCAACGAGATCACCAACACCTGCAACAGCTTGATGATTGATCTGGTTGCCAAACGTGCGCTCTATGATTACCTGGTTGTTTGCGACCTGTCAAACAACACCCCGGCACGCATAGATCGCAACGAACTGTGGGTGGACATTGCCATAGAACCGGTCAAAGCAGTGGAGTTTATCTACATTCCCTTGCGTATCAAGAACACCGGTGAGATAGCAGCAGGAGCATGATATCTGGGGGCGGTCAAAACGCCGGCCGCCCCACAAGATAAATAAAGCAAATAGGAGACTAGTATATGGCAAGCGCCTCACTAAACAGAATGACAGTACCCTTGGCCAGCGACCAAAGCGCCAGCAGCCAGGGTCTGTTGATGCCCAAACTGAAATATCGCTTTCGAGTGAGCTTTCAGAATTTTGGTATCGACGCAGATGTGGTTGAGCTGACCAAACAGGTGATCAGCTGTGCACGACCCAATCCAACCTTTGAAGAGATCACCATCCCGGTCTACAACTCAACCGTGAAACTGGCCGGCAAAGCCAGCTGGGCTGATATCACGTGCATGGTGCGTGATGATGCATCGGGCGCCATCAGCCGCCTGGTAGGCCAACAACTGCAGAAGCAGATGGACTTCCTGGAAATGGCATCCGCCGCTTCGGGTATCGATTACAAGTTCTTGACCAAGATCGAAGTGCTGGATGGTGGCAACGGTGCGGTGCAGCCCGAAGTGCTAGAAACCTGGGAACTGTATGGCTGCTATCTCAAAGGAGCCAACTACGGCGATCTCAACTATGGTACCAACGAAGCGGCCACCATAGACCTCAGTATCGCCTACGATAATGCCAACCAGTCGCCCGTGGGCGTGGGTGTTGGTACCGCTCTTGGCAGGACCATAGCTGGCGCTGTCACTGGCGTTGGCGCTACCGCCTAAGGTTTAGACAATGTCAAACGGGGGCGGCCCGTTCGGTATCGGTAATCAGATACTGAGTGGTTTCAGAGGAGACTCGACTCTGCGTGATTATACTCACGCCAGTCGGGTCTTCACTACCAACAGCTACGAACTCAAACCTAGATTCAAGTTCCAGTTCCATGTGGGTTTCACGCTGAACACTGACAGCATTACCTATCTCAAGAATGCTGACCTCGATGTGAAGGAACTCAGCTGCATCGTCAAGACAGTGGATCTGCCCAAGTATCGCATAGATACTGAAACGCTGAACCAATACAATCGCAAACGCCTGGTCCAGACCAAGATCAACTATGAACCGGTCAACATCACGTTCCATGACGACACCGGTGACAATGCGCGCCGGCTCTGGTACTACTATTTCAGCTACTACTACAAAGACCCCACATATCGCTACAACCTAGGCAATCCTGGCACGCAACCTCAACCAAATGCAGTAGGCACTACCACGGCCTTTGATTACAATGTGCGTGACATCTATGCGCAAAAGCCCCTGGAGAACAGTTGGGGATTTATCGGTGAGGCATCGGCCGAGCGAGGTCCTACTCCGGCCAACGTAGACGGCACAGGCAAGACACCATTCTTCCGAGACATCAGGATCTATGGCATGGATCAGAATCACAAATACTGCGAGTATGTGCTGATCAATCCCATCATCACGGCCTGGAACCATGACACCTATGATTACAGCCAAGGTGGCGGTATCATGCAGCACACCATGACCATAGCCTACGAAACGGTCAAGTACGCATCAGGCGTGGTAGGTGCCGGTCGCCCAGCTGCCAACATGAGCGGGTTCGCCGATCCTGCGCACTACGACGTTCAACCCAGCCCCATAGCTCGACCTGGGGCCAACGCCACATTCTTTGGACAGGGCGGTCTCCTGGATGCGGGCATTGGTATCCTAGACGATCTACAGAACGGGGGAACTCTGGGTCTGTTGGGTGCTGCTCGCACTGCCATGAACACCTATAACACATTCAAAGGCAAGGATCTCCGGAGCATCGCCATAAACGAAACAGTGGCCACCGGCACCAAGGTCTTGGCCAACGCCGAAGCCCTGGCCCGCACCAGAGCTCCCTTGGTAAACAATAACTTGAGATCAATTCTGATCCCACCCAAGGTAGTCTAGCATGACAACCGGAACAGTCAACGCTGCCAATCTCAACAAAGATCTCACGGTACGTGTGTATGACAACTTCTATCGCTATGAAGCTGACATTCCTGCGGCCGAATACGATGTGGTGCATTCCTACTTCCTGCGTGAAATGAGCAACAGGCAGGCTGCGGGCAATTTCACAGTGGCCCTGTTCAGGATCGCACAAGAGACCAACACCCCGGCTCTCACGCTGCTGAAGTCCTTTGAAGGCATCAACGGTGTCAATCTCAATGCCCAGCTGGCCTACTATCTCAATCAGATCCGCAGCATAGCCACGCAGCTTGGAGTGAGCGTGGTGCCCACTCCCAATCGCTACGCCCAGAGGAACGTGTTGACATGAGGCGTTGGGCGCAGGGTGAGTATGTGGTCAAGAACCCTGCCAAGTATGTGGGCAAAAACAGGCCCAGATACCGCAGCGGTTGGGAACTGAGCTTTATGACCTTCTGCGACAACAACGACGCCATCATGGAGTGGGCCAGTGAAGCTATCAGCATCCCCTATCGCCACCCGCTTACCGGCAAGATGACCAACTATGTGCCGGACTTTTTCATACGCTACCGGGACCGTAACAACCACATACATGCTGAGATCGTGGAGATCAAGCCCAAGAAGCAGAGCGTGGTGGAAAGCAAGATGAACAACAGGGATCGAGCCGTGGTAGCGGTAAACTACTGCAAGTGGGCGGCCGCCCAGAAGTGGTGCAAACGTGCCGGGTTGAGCTTTCGCGTGATCACCGAGGACCAGATGTTCCATAATGGCGGCAAGCGGTAACCTATAAATACCGCATGACCAAGAAACTGGAAGAGCTTTTTGATTTGCCCGAAGACGATCCCCTGCCACCATTGGTGGCAGATCCGGCGCCGCAGCACAAGCTGCCCGTAGACCCCCAAACCATCGCGTCCATAGATGCTGCCATAGACAAGATCGATGCTGCGCTGCCCGGGGTGCGTGGTCTGGAAAGCACGGACCGGGAGATGGACGATCTAGCCGCAATGGCCACCAAGAGCTATCAAGATCTCATGGATCTGGGCATGAACGTGGATGCGCGTTTTTCCAGCGAGATCTTTGGTGTGGCCAGCAACTTGCTGGGACATGCGATCACGGCCAAAACGGCCAAACTGGACAAGAAGCTGAAAATGATCGATCTCCAGCTGAAAAAAGCCCGCCTGGACCAGCAAAACGACAACATGCCGCCCACGAACACAGGCACAGGCACTACCATGAGCCGCAACGAACTCTTGGCTCATATACTCAACGGTGGCGGGCAAAAACCCAATCACTGATAAATATATTCGAGGATATTCATTATGAAATCATTTGTCAACTACCTTGCAGAAAGCCAACGCACATACGATTATCGCATCAAGGTGTGCGGCGACCTGCCCATGGACGTCATGAAGCAGATCCGGGCCAAGCTGGATCAGTTTGATCCGGCCCGTATCGGCGATGTCAAGACCACCCCAGTGCAGGCCATACCCACGGACTTTCCCAACTTCCGCAACGAGCGCATGAGCATGGTTGATGTGAGCTTTCGCTACCCCGCGGTAGAGCCGCAGATCAAACAGATCGCTCAACTGGCCGGTCTGGATCCCAATCGGGTATGCATGCAGGACAAGGTGTTTGCCGACAGCATGGTCGACGAATACGAGCGCATCGAAAGCGAGAACAAAGACCTGCTCCGGGACACTGACTATCCCGCGGACACCGCCGAACAGCGTGCTCTCAAGAAAGACTACAGCGCAGAACCGCATGATCACGTGGTTCTCAAGAATGCCTATCAGACCGATTTTACTGTGGCCGGCGGCCGGACGCCACCCGCTAAGACTACCAATGACTTGCCCATGGGAGACAAGAGTCCCATGACCAAGATCAAGCGTCCGCCCAAGCCGGCCACCGGCGCACAACCTCGAGGATAATGCAATGACATTTTTTTACGATCTAAACAAACGGCTGGCTGGTATTGCCAACAAATCTGAATCCAAACAACTCAACGAGCGTGACATGAGTCGTGCTGCCAAAGGCTATGAAAAATATGGCAAAGAAGGCATGGAAGCATTGGCCAAGGCCGGGCGCGAAGGCAAAAATCTTGATCCGATTCGTGACAAATACAACAAGTATGACAAGTCTGTGGACGAAGGACAATTGGATGAACTTAGTCCTCAGACCCTGAGCAGTTATGCTAGAAAATCCTTAGGACAAGCTCAGTGGGCAGGAGGAGTGGCCAAAAGCCTATCAGACCGATCAAAACCAACAGCCAAACCTGAAAGATCACAATACCGCGATACTACTGTAACCGATCCCGAAGCTGACTATGGACGGGAGGCTACGCCGTATGCCAAGTTGAATCAAAAAAGACTGGCTGGGGTGCGACAAGCAAAGGCCAAAGGTGCCGATGTCAATCCTGGCAATATAGAGCCGTACGATTGGGCCAAAAAAGGTGGATATGGTGATAAAAATCCAGCAATAAAAGAACAAGACACAACAGAAGCCTCTACCGGTGACTACTCTGCCAAGAAAGCGCGTGCTGGCGAAGACATTGGCCGGCCAGGCAAGCAGTTCGCCAAGATAGCCAAAGATGCAGCTGAACGCTATGGCTCAAAAGAACGCGGCGAGAAGGTGGCCGGCGCTGTGTTGGCCAAGCTGCGCAAAGGTGTAGGCGAAGCTGCCAAACCTGACTACATCGATCTTGACAAGGACGGCAACCGGACCGAACCCATGAAAACCGCAGCACGTCAGGCCAAGAAAGGTCCAGTAGACGAAGTCAAGCTGGCCGACTTGCCAGTGCGCCAGGTCAAGGGCCGCGCCTATGGTGCCCAGCCCGAAGAGTTTGATCAGGACGACCAAGATGAAGTGCAAGACAAGCAGCCCAAGAAAGCCGGTCGCCCCAAGGGCACTGGCCGCAAGCTGGGAGCCAAAGGACCCACTGGCCGATCAAAGCTCATGAATAAGGATGACATTCGCGAAGCGGATGTTGACATCCAGGATCAAGGTGAGTATGGCATGGAAGGTGATCATGCCAAGGACGACATCCACACCCTGGTGCGTGATGCCCAGGCCCTGGAACAGATCCTGGGCGACAGTGATGACCTGCCGGAATGGGTACAGGCCAAGCTGACCAAGGCCAAGGGCATGATCTCGGCCGTGAACGACTACATGCAGACACAAAACGAGCGCGAAGGTGAAAGCGAAATGCCCTTGCGTGAAAAGGCCGTGAGTGTGAAGCAACGTCGTGCAGCCGGCATCGCACATGCTGCTCAGAAGGGCGACATCTCCAAGAGTGCACTGCGTGGTGCTTCCAAGGCCATGGCCAAGATGCCGGCCAAGGAACTGACCAAGTTCGCCAAGACCAAGGAACGAGGCCTGCCTGAAAAGAAAGCCAAGGAAGAAGTGGAAGAGACTACCACCTCAGGTTCGATGGCTACCGCACCTGCTGCGGCACCCAAGAAAAGCAAAGGCGGCATGCAGTTTGGCAAAGGTATCTATGATTCAATGAATCGTGACCTAGAAGCCATGATCTCGGAAAGCATGAGCATCAACATCAGTTCCAGCACAGACGGATCACCGTCGGTGTCGGTAACAGCCACAGACGAAGATGCTATGAAACTGTCGCAGATACTCAAGGCAGCCGGTATCGGCTCCAGCCTGGGTGGCGAAGATCAGTCCTGCCCCTCTTGCGGTGGCAGCCCCTGTGGATGCGCCGAGAAAGTGGATGAAAACAAACCAGATTGGCCCACCAACACCGAAACCAGCGATGATGCGCTGCAATACTCGGGTGGTCTCAACAAGCCCAAGACCGATGTTGCTGGTGACGGCCAGACCACTGTGCCCGTAACCGCAGTTCGTGTGCAAGGTGTGGCGGAAGGTTACGACGATGAAGAAGACAATGGCCAACAACGCGACGAGGGATTCTTTGTAGCCATTGGCAACGAAAGAGATGGCGGCTTTGTTGGCATGATAAACAAAGATGGCGGCAAGTGGCGAGAAACTGCAATCGACGGAGATCCACCTCACAATTGGGGCGGCAGTTACATGAGCTAT
>SXGQ01448822.1_pt1 | contig 22753 bp, 17 predicted proteins | sample 3178371 | NCBI WGS metagenome assembly SXGQ01 (sample SAMN11356859, study PRJNA531348) | freshwater metagenome | isolation source: freshwater sample F1-20 | place: China: Fuxian Lake, Yuxi | collected 2017-12-25 | reverse complement strand
GGCCCAGGCCGCGCTCGAAGCCCGCACGCGCTACCTCGCCTACGACCTCGGCGAGCAGAAGATTCGCGTGAACTGCATCTCCGCCGGCCCGGTCAACACGCTCGCCGCGCGCGGCATCGCCGGCTTCAGCGCCATGCTCAAGCACTACGAGCAGCACGCCCCGCTCAAGCGCAACGTCCTCCCCGACGAACTCGGCGCGACCGGCACCTTCCTCGCCAGCGACGGCGCGGCCGCCATCACCGGCCAAGTCCTCTACGTGGACTGCGGCTACCAAGTGATGGGCATGACCGAAGCGCCGAAGCCCGCGTAGCGGCCGAGGTCAGGAGGCGGAATTTTTTGCCGCGAAAGGGCGCAGAGAGCGCAAAGAAATTCCTTTCCCGGGGAAATGTCTTCTCTGTGTCCTCTGCGCCCTTTCGGGGCAAATCCGGCCTTGCTCAAAGTTTGCAAACCCCTTCGTGGCGCGTAATGTCCCCGCATGGCCGAGCCGAAGAGAAAGCCGGTGACCCGCGAGCCGTCCGAGCCCGTTGAACCTTCGCTCGCCTCCACCCCGCTGGCCGACCTCCTCCCGCGCGAGCAGCTCGAACAGCTTTCCACCCTCCAGCTCGTGGACCTCATCACGAGCAAGCTCCCGCCGCGCCACGCCTCCATCTTCGACATGGTCTACCTCCGCGAGCGCGTCACGGCGATGGAGGAGATGAACGACCAGGCCCGCGCCGCGCTCGAAAAGATGGACGCCATCATCGAGAAGCTCCGCTCGCCCGCCTTCCGCGTCGGCACGTTTCTCATGCCGGTGGACAAGGACAAAGCCCACGTCTGCCTCGGCGGCACGGATTATGTCTGCCGCGTGGACCCGGCCATCCCGGTGGCCAGCCTGCAAGCCGGCCAGCGCGTGCTCTGCAACGAGGCCTTCGCCGTCGTGCAGGGCCTCGGCTTCGACCGCAACGGCCCCATCGTCCGTGTGGACGAACTGCTCTCCGACGGTCGCCTCCGCATCGGGCAGGAAGCCGGCCTCACGAACTTCGTCATCCAGCGTTCCGCCCTGCTGGCCAAGGAAAAGATGAAGTCCGGCATGGAGGTGCGGCTCGATGTGAACCAGCGCGTGGCCCTCGAAATCATCGGTGTCGGCAAACGCGTCGAGCGCTCGCTGGAGACCGTGAGCGAACTCCCGTGGCCGGCTATCGGCGGACAGGACGAGGCCGTGCGCGCCATCCGCGACGCCATTGAGCTGCCCTTCCTCCACCGCGACCTCTTCAAGAAATTCGAGCACTCGGTGCCCAAAGGCTTTCTCCTCCACGGCCCGCCCGGCTGCGGCAAGACGTTGCTCGGCAAGGCCGCCGCCTACAACCTGCGCCAGCAAATCAAGACGCAGACGGGCGTGGACCACCCGGAGTTTTTCCTGCACATCAAAGGCCCGGAGATTCTCAACATGTGGGTGGGCGAGAGCGAGCGGCAGGTGCGCGACCTCTTCGCCCAATGCCGCGAACGCGCGCGCGACGGCGCGCTGGCGTTCCTGTTCATTGACGAGGCCGAGAGCATCCTCGGCACGCGCCGCGCGGGCCGCTACTCGGGCATCCTCAGCACGCTGGTGCCGATGTTCTGCACCGAGATGGACGGCATCGAGCCGCTCACAAACGTCGTCGTCATCCTCGCCTCGAACCGCGCGGATCTGATTGACCCCGCCATCCTGCGGCCCGGACGCATTGACCGCAAAATCCGCGTCCGCCGTCCCGACCAAGCCGGCGCGCAAGCCATCTACGAAATCTACCTGCGCGATTCCCTCCCGCTCGCCGAGCCGAAAGCCGACCTCGCCCGCGCCGTCACCGAGGCGCACTTCGCCCGCACGCCGGACAACGAATTCGCCGAAGTGAACTTCCGCAGCGGCCGCCGCGAGACGCTCTGCCGTGGCGACCTCGCCAGCGGAGCCATCATCGCCGCCGTGGTCGAGCGCGCGAAGTCCCTCGCCATCCGCCGCGCCATCGAGACCAAGGCCAGCGACACGCAACTCACCCGCACCGACCTCCTCACCGCCCTCCGCCTCGAACACGACGAGAACGACCTCTTCCCCGCCAACGACCTGACCGAAGACTGGCTCAAACTCACCGACTTCGACCCGGAGACCGTGGTGAAGCTGGGGCCGGTGCGGGCGCGGAAGGGGGAGCGGAGCGGGGTGGTGTAAGTGAACACTGGCCTTGTCCACATCCGGAACAACTTGGGGCACCATCAACTGCTCGAAAGCGCAGAACTGACGTCAGCCCCGCGCTTGGTGATGCGTGGTTTAAGAGGGCCTTTTACCTGCCACTTACCGAGATCAACTCAATTTCAAAGATCAGTGTTGAGTTTGGGCCGATGTCCTTGCCCGCACCGCGTTCACCATAAGCGAGCTCGGAGGGGATGAAGAGCTGCCACTTCGCGCCTTCCTTCATGAGCTGCAGTGCCTCGGTCCAGCCGTGGATGACGCCGTTGACGGGGAACTCCGCCGGCTCGCCGCGCTTGTAAGAGCTGTCGAACTCCGTGCCGTTGATGAACGTGCCGCGATAGTGGGTCTTCACGGTGTCGGTGGCCTTGGGCGTCCTGCCGATACCGTCTTTGATGACCGTGTATTGCAAGCCACTGGCGGTCGCCTTCACGCCTTTCTTCTTCTTGTTGTCGGCTAGAAACTTCGCGCCTTCGGCCTTGTTCTTGCCGAAGCCTTCCTCGCGGACCGCCATCTGCTTGGCCGTCAGCTGCCTTTGGAATTTTTCCATCACGGCCTTCACTTCGTCTTCCGGAAGCTGCGGCTTGGTTCCCGCCAAAACGTCTGTTAGCGCGGCGGCGAGCGCGTCGGGGTTAATCTCCAACCCCTCCTGCTTCATGCTCCGGCTGATGTTCATGCCAATGGCGTAACTGACTTTGTCCTTCTCATCTATGAACGACGTTTTGGTGTTCGCGTCGTGCGCGGCCGGGCGCTCAGAAAGCACATCGCCGCTCGCAAAGAAGGGCGCGGTGGAGCCGTCTGTTCTCTGACCCGGAGCGAACTGCCTGTCCGGTATCGCCCTGACTGCCGAATGCTGCTGTGCCGAATCGTCTGGACTAGATTGAGAGTCCGCTGGCTGGCTTTGCGCGCTTCGACTTCCAGGGCGGTCGCCAGCGAGGACGAAGAAACCCCAAATGACGGCAGCGGTAATCAGGTGCCCCTTCTTCAAACCAAACCGGATGAGGTTCTGTCCGGACAAAAGCGCCCGAGCGTGGCACAGGCCGACGTAGCCCATGAAACAACCAAACAGCAGAAAGAACACGACCACCCCCTCCCCTGTTTCCCGAACAGTCGGTAAAGCAGAAACGTGTTTCTCGTCGTTCTGATTCCTTCCCCAGCTTCATACTTGGTAAAATCATCGGAGAAAGTAGGCGCAAGCCATAGCGACAGCGCGAGGAAGCCAAACCCGAAAGCCGCATGGCTCCATTGAGCCTCGGTTCCCTGCTGCGGGGCCGGACGATTCTGGTTTGCTTCTGCCTGACTGGGTTCTGGCCTTGGCGGTGGAGGAGGGTTCCCCGGGGCTTGCCGCTGGGATTCCTGCGAACTGGACGGGCCTCGCTGTTGTTCACTGCTCGCTGAGTAGGTCGCACCCGCTGCCGTTCGACCGTTTGATTCCGTAGTCTCGCCTTTGCAGATGCGTTCGTAGGCGAGGTTGATTTGCTTCAGCTTTTCCTGTGCCTTGGCTTCGAGGCTCGGGCGTTGGCGAATCGGTCCGGGTGCCAGACCTTGACCAACTCACGGTAGGAACGCCTCACCTCCTCAAGCGAAGCACCCGGCTCCACATCAAGGATTCGATAGCATTCACGGAGTCCGTCCAACATGGCGCGACCTTACCCCGGCTCAGATGGTTCTCGCAAAGGCGAATTTGGGGCAGGATTACCGACGCGGAGTCCATCCAATTGACAACGCCCAACCGCCACCGCACTTTCAGCCCATGCCAACCGGCAGCATTAACCTCCAAACATGAACGCGCCCGACCTCATCACGGTAGACCCGGACATTCTCGGTGGCACGCCTGTGTTCAAGGGCACGCGCGTGCCGGTCAACACGCTGTTCGAGTATCTGGAGCACAACTACACGCTCGACGAGTTCCTCGAGTGCTTCCCGTCCGTGACGCGTGAGATGGCCTGCCAGATGTTGGCGCGCTCCGAGTCCGCCCTGCTCGCCGCATGAGAATCCTGCTGGACGAGTGCGTGCCGTGGCCGATGCACAAACTGCTCACCGAACACGAATGCACCACCGCCCAGAAGCGCGGCTGGGGCGGCATCAAGAACGGGGACTTGCTCCAGCGGGCTGAAAGCGAGTTCGACCTGTTCATCACGTCCGACCAGAACATCCGCTACCAGCAGAACCTCGCCGGCCGCCGGATTGCCATCCTCGAACTCTCCACCAACGACCTGCGCCGCATCACCGCAGCGGCGGCTGAGATTCAAGCGGCCATTTCTGCCGTTGTGCCAGAGGCATTCATCCAACTCTACATTGATTGAGCGCATAGGATTTCCTCTCCGCGTTTCATCCGTGTTCCATCTGTGGCTAAAGAACCTCCCATCCTCTTCGGCATCGAGACCGAATACGGCATCGCGCGGGATGGCGTGGAGGACTTGGACGTGGTGGCGGAGTCCATCGCGCTGGTGCGCAGTGCGATGGAGCCGGGCGTGCGGATGCGCTGGGATTACGAGGCCGAGAACCCGCACCACGACGACCGTGGCTGGGACGTGCCGAAGCTACGGCAGGACTTCGACGAGGCGGATTACTTCGAGCAGGACACGCATCGCGAGCTGACCTTCGCCGAAATCAAGAGCGACCTCGCGCTCGGCAACGGCGCGCGCTTCTACAACGACCACGCCCACCCCGAATACTGCACGCCCGAGTGCTCCACGCTCGCCGAGCTGGTCGCCCACGACCGCGCGGGCGAGCGCGTGGTGATGGCCTGCGCCCAGCGGCTCTCTCAGGCGCGCGGCGCGACGGTGCGGCTCTACAAGAACAACACCGACTTCCGCGGCCACAGCTACGGGTGCCACGAGAACTACCTGCTGCCTCGCGCGCTGCCGTGGGAGCGGCTGGCGGCGGGGGCGCAGGCGTTCCTGGTCACGCGGCAAATCTTCGCGGGCGCGGGCAAGTTCGCCATCGAGGCGGAGGACAAGTTTGTCTCGCCGCACTTCCAAATCGCCCAGCGCAGCGACTTCTTCAGCGAATTGCAGAGCGTGGACACGATGCAGAAGCGCCCGCTCATCAACACGCGCGACGAACCACACGCCGACCCGCGCCAGTGGCGGCGCTTCCACGTCATCATCGGTGACGCGAACCTCTCGCCCTTCGCCACGCGGCTCAAGGTGGGCACCACCGCGCTCGCGCTCGAAGCCATCCTCCGCGACCCGAAGCGCAACTTCCCCCAGCTCGCCGACCCGCTCGCCGCGCTCCCCGCCATCTCCCGCGACCCGCGCTATCGCTGGGAGGTGAAGCTAGCGAACCGCCGGCCTTCCACCGCGCTCGCCGTGCAACGCGACTATCTCGCCGCAGTGAAGGAACTCTGTGACTTGCCCACGCCGGAGCACGCCGCGCTCGTTGCCGACTGGGAGACAGTGCTGAACGACCTCGAAGCGGACCCGATGCGCTGTCGCGACCGGCTGGACTGGGTCGCCAAGCTCGCGCTCATCCGCGAGTTTCAGGCTGCGCAGAACATCGCGGACGACGACCCTTGGCTGCAAAGCCTTGACCTCGAATACCACCGGCTCGACTTCGACGCGGGGCTTTACTTCGGCTTGGAGCAGTCCGGCGAGATGCGTGGCGTGCCGCCAGAGCCTGCCGTCCAGCAGGCGATGTTCGAGCCGCCGGAGACGACCCGCGCGCTCATCCGTGGCAAGCTCATCCAGAAGTTCTCCGCCGCCGTGCTCTCCGCGCAGTGGGACCACGTCACGCTGGCGTGCGGCGACGGCGAGTTGAAGGTGTCCCTGCTGGAGATGTTCGCGCCGGAGCGCATCGCGTTCGCCGCTCAAGCCATCGCGGAGTCCACCTCACCAGCGGAATTGCGTGAGCGACTCTTCCGTGCCACTGTCCGCCAGTAACACTATGCCCGACCAAGCCCAAAAGACCCGCCCGGTGACACCCAGCCCCAGCGGAGGAGGAGGCGATGGCCCCAGCGCGCCCAAGGTGGACAAGCCCAACGTCGAGGAACTCCTCAAGCGCATGAAGAAGGTGGACCCCGACCAAGCCAAGCGGTATCGCCAGCGCACGGGGCAATGAGTGCTACCACGCAAATCTCCGGCGACTTCGTCTCGCTGCTCGCGTCGCACAACCTCGCTCCGTTGCGGGTGGACGCCACGCACGCCGCGCCCGTTGAGACGCAGGCCACGACCGTCTTCGCCTTTCACTTCGCCGACGGCGTGCTGATGGCGGGGGACCGGCGCGCGACGGCAGGCAACGTCATCGTCACCGACCGGGTGGACAAGGTTATCGAGCTGGACGCGCACTCGCTGCTCGCCATCGCGGGCGTGCCGGCGACGGCGTTCGAGATGGCGCGCGTGCTGCAAACTTCGTTCGAGTATTACCGCCGCAGCCAGCTCCAGTCGTTGAGCCTCCCGGCCAAGGTCCGCGCGCTCGCCCGGCTGCTGCGCGACAACCTGCCGATGACCATGCAAGGCATCGGCGTGGTGGTGCCGCTCTTCGCGGGCGTGGACACCACGACGCAGCCGCCCAAGCCGCAGATTTTCTTCTACGACCCGCTCGGCGCGCAGTTCCAAGCCGTCGGCTACGCGACGAGCGGCTCTGGCTCGCAGACCATTCGCAGCGTGCTGAGTTATCAGGAGCGCTACGGCCAGCCGCGTCCGTCGGAGATGACCTTGCCCCAAGCCGTGCAGTTCGCGCTGCGTTTGCTGATGACGGCATCGGAGTTCGATTCGGCCACCGGTGGCGTGCGACCAGACACGCTGGCTTTTGCGACGCTGAAAGTGTTGCGGGCGTCGGGCGTGGAGACGATTTCAGACGAGCAGCAAGCGGAGTGGCTGAAAGGCTAGCTGCGGGTCGTTGACCGGCCTTTCCTGGTTCGGAAAAAAATGCGTGCGCAAAGGTGTCCGTTTTGTGACAACTGCCGCGCATGTTCTCTCTCGCTCGACTCTTTGGTAAGGAAGATCGTTTTTTCGCCCTGCTCGAAGCCAGCGCCGAGGAGGCGCGGCACAGCGTCCAAGCGATGGTCAAGCTCAGCAAGGCCGCCGGCGAGCCGGGCAGCCTAGAGGAGTTCGCGGAATCCCGCCGCGCGGACAAGAAGATCACCCAGGAAATCAGCGAGGCACTCACCACCACCTTCGTCACCTCGATCGAGCGCGAGGACATCGAGGCGCTCTCCAACGCGCTCTACAAAATTCCCAAGACGGTCGAGAAGTTCGGCGAGCGCCTCAACATCGCCCCCGAGCAAGTGCAGGGCGTGGATTTCTCCCGGCAGACGGCGCTGATCGAGTTAGCCGTCGAGACGCTGGTGACGATGGTGCGCGGGCTGCGGCGGCCGGACTTGGAGCAGGTAAAGTCCCTCAACTCTCGACTGCAACAACTCGAGGGCGATGCCGACAAGGCCGTGCTCGAACTGATGCGCGACGTGTATTGTGGCAAGCATCCGCTACAGCGCGCGCTTCTGCTCAAGGACCTGTTCGAGCTGCTCGAGAAGGTCATTGATCGGTGCCGCGACGCCGGCAATGTCGTGACCCACATCGTCCTCAAAAATTCCTGACGCACGCGCATGACCCTCGTCCTGACCGTCGTGCTGGTGGCGTTGATCTTCGAATACATCAACGGCTTTCACGACACGGCCAACTCCATCGCCACCGTGGTGTCCACCAAGGTGCTCTCGCCCCGGCAAGCCATCGCGCTGGCGACATTCACGAACCTCATCGGCGCGATGATGGGCGTGGCGGTGGCGAAGACGATCACGAGCGGACTGGTGGATGCCAACGTGGTGAGCACGCACACGATCATCTGCGCTCTACTGGGCGGAATCGTCTGGAACCTGCTGACGTGGTGGTTCGGGCTGCCCTCAAGTTCCACCCACGCGATGGTGGGCGGCCTCGTGGGCGCAGCCGTTGCATCGGCGCACGGCAGCATGACCGCCATCATCTGGTTTAAGGAAAAGGCAGGCATGCCGGCGTGGCGCGCGGACGGATTGCTGCCCAAGGTGATCCTGCCGATGGTGACATCGCCCGTCATCGGCCTGCTGGTCGGCTTCCTCATGATGAGCCTGCTCTACTTGGTGGTCTTCAGTTGGCGCCCACGCACGGTGAACCGGCTTTTCGGCAAGGTGCAGATTTTCAGCGCAGCCTACATGGGCTGGAGCCATGGTCAGAACGACGCGCAACAGACCATGGGCATCATCGCGCTGGCCTTGCTCGCGGCCACGCAGGCGGGCGATCTGGCGACGGCACCGGCTTGGCTGGAGTTTCTCAGGATCGAAACGCTCGGACCGAACAAGGACCAAATCCCCTTGTGGATCAAAGTCACGTGCGCGCTGACGATGGCGGCCGGCACGGCAGCAGGCGGTTGGCGCATCATCAAGACGCTCGGCCATAAGATGGTGAGGTTGCAGACCATCCACGGGTTCGCCGCCGAGACCACTGCGGCCACGGTGCTCACTGTTGCTGGCACTCTCGGAATGCCCGTCTCCACCACCCACGCCATCACGACGAGCATCATGGGAGTCGGAGCGGCCAAGCGCCTCAACGCGATCAAGTGGAGCGTGGTCGAACGCATCCTCTGGGCCTGGGTGCTCACGCTGCCCGCCACGGCGGGAGTGGCTTACCTCCTCATGCGGCTGTGCCAGACGGCGGGCTGGGTGAAGTGAGAGGAAGGAGCTTTCAGCAATCAGTAGTCAGCTCCCGAGCCATACCGCCGCCGCGCACGCTGCCGCGTGCATCGCCCAAATCACTGCCACGGCCTGCGCCTTCCCCAAACCCTGTCGCACGAACCGGTGCGAGAGATGGTTCGTGTCGCCCACCCACACTGGCTTCCCCGCGCGCCAGCGGATCCACATCACGCACACCATGTCGCCCAGTGGCACGGCCAGCACAAGCAGCGGTGCGAGCACCGCGAGTGAGCGCGGGTTTTGCGCCGTGTAGAAGTGCGGAAGGATGGCCAGCACCGCTAGCAGGAAGCCGCTCAGATGGCTGCCGGAGTCACCGAGGAACGCGCTGGCTTTCGGGTAGTTGAACGGAAGGAAGCCTGCCAGCGCGCCCGCCGCCAGCAGCGCGAGAGAGGCGACGAGGTATTGCCCCTGCAACGCCGCCATCGTTCCGAACGCCGCCGCGCCGATGGCTCCAAGACCGGCGCAGAGACCGTTCATGTTGTCCATGATGTTGACCGCGCTGACGACGGTGAGAATCCACAGCACGGTCACGCCGCAGCTCAACACGGGTGACAGCGGGCTTTCGGGAAACAACTTGATGCGCACGCCTGCCAGTGCGACGAGCAGCGCAATGCCGAGTTGCCCGGCGAACTTCGGTCCGGCTCGCAGCTCGTGTTTGTCATCCAGCCAGCCGAGCAGGACCATGCCCAGCGCGCCCACGAGGATGGCGGCGAGTTGGAGCGCGCGCTTCTCGAAGCCATAGCTGATTTTCTCCACCGCGCCCCCCGGGAGCAGACCGAGTTGCAGCGCCACTGCCCCGGCTACCAGGGGCACGATCAAGCCCGTCAGCACTGCCAGCCCGCCCGCGAGCGGGATGGGCGTCTCGTGGATCTTGCGGTGGCCGGGATCGTCCACCAACCCAGTGCGCACGCACCATGCTCTCCAGAGCGGCAGCGACGCGAACGTCGCGAGCGCGCCGCCGAGGAAGGCAAGCAGGTAAGCGCTAGTGGGGAAAGTCATGCGAATGCGGAATGGATGGGGGGCACGTGTGGCAGGGCGCGCTGAGGACAGACGCGCCCTAGCAAGCCTAAATCACGAGCGACTATGGAAACACCAAAGCGAAGCGGAGTCCGTTGATGAATCCCCTCTCTCCCATCGGGGGAGAGGGTTAGGGTGAGGGGGCGGGCGGAGGCGGGAGACGATGGCGCGAATTCACGGCGGTCTGGCCAGTTGGGACTGGGTTCAAACGCGCTTCGGCCTGCTTTGCGCTTTACCCCCTCACCCCAGCCCTCTCCACCGATGGGGGAGAGGGAGAAGTGGCGATGGGCGCGAGGACGCGACGGGTTCATCGTTTCACCTCCGCGTGCAGCCGCAGATACAGCGCGTGCAGTTCATTCACCATGCGATGGGTGGGGAACCGTTCCTTCACCAACTCGCGGCCATTGTTTCCCATCCGCTCTCTGAGGTCGGGTTTGGTGATGAGTTTGAGCAGTTGCTGCGCGACCGTTCCGAGGTCCCCCGGTTTCACGAGGAAACCGGTTTCGTTGTCCAGACACACTTCCCGCGCGCCGTCGCAGTCGTAGGCGACGATGGGCTTGCCCGCTGCGAGCGCTTGCGGCAGCACTCGGGCCAACCCTTCGCGGCGAGACAGGTGAGCCACGGCGTCCATGATGCCGATGTGGCTGGCTACTTCGTCCGGACGGACCAACCCCGCGAAAATGACTCGATCCCGCAGATGCTTGGCCACCTGACCTTCGCGAACAAATTTCTCCAAGGCTGGCCGGAGACTGCCATCGCCTACCAGTAGGACCTTCATCTGCGGAAATGGACCGGCCAGACTCATCGCGGCCATGAGCAAGTCGTCCTGCCCCTTGTGCTCAAACAGCCGCGCCACCTTCCCGATGACGAAGTCGTCCGGGCCGATGCCGAGCTTCGCACGCAGGGCCAAGTCATTCTTCGTGTTCAGGAACGGCTCCAAGTCGAACCCGCTGAAGATGCGGGTGTATTGCTCCGGCCGGCCGATTCCGGCGGCGAGGTATTGCTCGGTCATCGCGGTAGCGACGGAGACAAAGTGCGTGGTCACGCGCCCGGCGCGGCGCTCAGCAGCGCGGAAGGCGAAGTTCGCCAGCGGGCCTTGGAACGGGCCGAAGCTCGGGCCGTGGATGGTGTGGACGACGATGGGAACGCCCGCCGCGTGCGCAGCGAGACGGCCGAGCACGCCCGCCTTGCCGCTGTGGGTGTGGACGATGTCGGGTCGTTGCTCGCGGCAGAGGCGCGTGAGTTTGCGCAGGGCGAGCCAGTCGTGCCACGGGGAGACGGGGCGGACGAGTTCGGGGACGATGGTGAGCAGGCCGGGGATTTGCGTTACGCGCGGTATGAGACTGCCCTCCGGTCCGGTGGTCGGGCCGGAGATGAGGCTAACTTCCACGCCAGGCTTCTCGCGCAGGCCGAGCACGCTGGCGATTGTGTTCTCCTGCGCCCCGCCGACAATCAACCGCGTGATGACGTGGGCAACGCGCATGATCCGCGTCATTTGTTGCCGCCGAGTTCCTTCAGCCGCTGCTGGGCGATCTTGGTTTCCGGCGCGTTGGCGGGGGAGAGCGTGAGGCCGGCTTCGTAATGCTTCTTGGCATCGCCGGTCTGCTTGCGCTGCCACGCGATTTCGCCGAGGCCGAACTGGCCGTTGTGCGTGGCAGGAGCGAGCTCGATGAGCTTTTTGTAATCCTTCGCCGCGTCGTCGAAGCGGTTCAGGCTCATCAAAGCCATCGCGCGATTCAGGTGTGCGCCGGGATGGTTGGGCTGAAGCTCGATGAGCTTGTTCAGGGGCACGAGCGCGGCCTCGAACTGTTTTATCTGGATGAGAATGCCGCCCTGGTTCACGAGCGCGCGCGGGCTGGTCGGCGCGACCTTCAGTTGCGACTCGGTCACGGTGAGCGCGTTGGTGAAGCGGCCGGACAGGAGATAAGTCTCGGTGAGCGAGTCAAGCAGCGGAAGGTCGGCGGGGAATTTCTTGAGCGCAGCCACGAATGCCTGCTCGGCTTCGTTGGTTCTTCCCTTCTGCGAGAGGTAGAGCGCATCGAGGCGGAGGATGGCGGACTCGCTCGTCGCGAGACCGGCGCGCAACTCGGGCTTGGCGCGCGCGGCGTCGAGCGCGGCCTTGGCGCGGTCGGGAGCGCCGAGGGCGATGAAGGTGTCGGCCAGCGCGAGGTGCGCGATGTGATTCGTGGGCGCGAGTTCGGTGACGCGGGTGAACTGGATGATGGCCTGACGCGGCAAGCCGGACTGCCGGAACAGCTGGCCGAGGGCGAAGCAGAAGTTCGGCTCATCGGGCGGTCCGTGCTTGGCGAGCACGGTGGCCCAGCTCTGGCCGGGGCCGAGAAGTTCCTGGGCAATTTTGGCGGGGTCGCTGGCGGAGGGCTTGCCGGTGCGGAGGGATTCGTTGAAGTCGCGGTTGAGGACGGCGACGAGGTTGGAGGGATTTGAGCGGATGGCGTGCGAGTAAGTGGCATTGGCGTTGGTCATGGAACCGGCTCGTTGTAAACCTGCGCCAAGCGAGTTCACGGTCGCCGAATGCAACGTGCGCAATGTCTGAATGTCGGGCGCGGAATCCAAGAATGCCAAGGTGCTGGGCCAGAGCATTGGGTCACAGATGGCGATAAAGAGGGCATTGAAGCCAGGTTTGGCCATCGCGTGGGGTGGAACAATCTGGTTTGTGTTGTAGAGCCGCAGTTCGCTGGTCCAACCACTCGACTCCGGCCAGAGATTCTCCAAATACATCGCCGGGACGGGCGGGTGGAGCAGGAAGACGTGATTCGAGCGCGTCTGCGTGCCGAGGAAGCTGGCGATGGCAATGGGCGGGATGACTTGCGTGTCGGGCGTCGCGCCGGGGTCAGGCCAGCGGCCAGCGTGACGGCGGGCGAGTTGGCGGTGGTAGCGGGTGAGCTGGAGCATCCGCGCGTCGAGCAGAAGGTGAGGTGAGGACTGGCCGTGGAGGTGCGCGGCGACGAGGAGCAGATGCGTGGGCTGTTCGCTCAGGGCGAGCGCGCCTTGGCCGGGCAGGCCCTTCGCGAGTTGCGCCGCGAACTCGCGCACGGCGGAACCATTCTGCGCGCGCATCGAAGGGAGATTCTTCATCACCAGCCAACCGGGCAGCGCGATGACGCCGAGCCAGAGGATGCCGACGCACGCGAAGTTGAGCGTCTTGCCCAGCGGGCCGGGCTTTTGCCACTCCTTCTCCTCCTGCGTGCCGCAGAGGAGCAGGAAGTAGCCCGCGCAGTAGCCGATGACCAGAGCGCCGAGGTAGTAGAACAGCAGCATCGCCCGACCTTCGCCGAGCGCGCGCGGGCTGAACGCCTGGTCGAGTGTCATGAACACGCACCCGGCCAGGAAGAGCGCGTGAATGAGGCGGAAGAGGAGGTTCGACAGGAAGCTGCCGGCGGCGCTCACGTCGCCGAAGCCGGAGGACCACCGGATGCCGATGAGCGCGAGCGGCAGCAACGTGGCGAAGGAGAGCAGGAGCACTCGGCCCTTGGGGTTGAACAGCAGGTTGTTCTTCTGCGCGCCCAGCTCGGCGTTGAGCCAGTCGCCGAAACCGAAGCCCAGTTCCGGCGAGGCGGTGAGCGGATTGTAGAGAAACAGCAGCAGGCCCGCGCCGCCCCACGCGGCGAGGCGTCCGAGGAAGCGGAGGTTGAAGAACTCGCGGCCCTTCACCCACACGAGTGCGCCGAGCAGGAATGGCGCGAAGCCGACCATCGCCCAGTTGTTCGCGAAGCCGAGGGCGCACGCGAAGGCGAAGCGGGCGAGCCACTTGTCATCCTGCGCGAGGCGGAACTCCAACAGGCACCAAATCGCGACAGCGAAGAGCAGGAGGTCGAGCGCCTCGCCGGTCGCGGCGGTGGCGTGCTCCCAGAAGCTGAGTTGCAGGCCGCCAGCGAGCACGGCGAGGAGCGGCGGCAGCCAGCTCGCGAAGATATTGAGCAGGCCGGTTTCGTCACGCTGGCGCGCGCGCTGGTCACGGGTGCGGTCCTGCGGAAGGAGCGCGACGCTGCGGGCGAGGAGCGCGAGCGTGAGCGCGGAGCAGAGGGCGGCGAAGGCGTTGAGTGCGAAGAGCTGCGTGCCGGCGGGCAGCGCCTTCACCGGCAGCGTGAGCAAGTGGTAGAGCGGACGGCCGATCTTAGGATTCCACCAGTCCCAGCCGACGACTTGCGCGGTCAGGCCGAGCGCCGGGAGCGTGACCCACGATGCGAGCGTGGCGAGGTAGAGCACGAGCGCGCCCGCCGCCACGATCCACGGGAGGACGGACCGGGTGAAGTTGCGCGGTGCGGAAGACTGGTTTTCCATAGTGCTGAACTGCCGCAGAGGATACGGAGGACGCAGGCGAGCGACAAGAAACTTGCGGGGCGGCACGCGGTTCCGGCACAGTCCGCATCCCTGTCGCCGCACGTTGCGGGGCAGAGTTTTCATGCAGAGCACGCACAACTGGCACATCCAAGCCACCCGGCCGATCATCACGCCGCGCCAACTGGCCGACTCGCTTCCGCTCACACCGGAGGTCGCCGCGACGGTCATCGCCGGACGGCGCGCGGTGCAAAACATCCTCGACCGGAAGGATCATCGCCTGCTGGTCGTCGTCGGGCCTTGCTCGATCCACGATCCGGTGGCGGCGGTGGATTACGCGCGGCATCTGCTGCCGTTGCGGCAGGAGTTCGCCGACCGGATGGAGATCGTCATGCGGGTTTATTTCGAGAAGCCCCGCACGATCCTTGGCTGGAAGGGCTTGATCAACGATCCGCAGCTCGACGGCTCGTGCGACATCGAGACGGGCTTGAAGATCGGGCGCAAGCTGCTGCTGGACATCGTCGGCCTCGGGATGCCGTCGGGGACGGAGTTCCTTGATCCGGTCGTCCCGCAATACTTGGCCGACCTCGTGAGCTGGGCGGCGGTGGGCGCGCGCACGACGGAGTCGCAGACGCATCGCGAGATGGCGAGCGGGTTGTCCATGCCCGTCGGTTTCAAGAACGGCACGGACGGCACTCTCGAAACCGCCGTCAACGCCATGAAGGCCGCGCGGCACGAGCACAGTTTTCTGGGCATTGATCCCGACGGGCGCACGTGCATCGTCCAGACCACGGGCAACAAAGGCGGGCACATCGTCCTGCGCGGCGGCAAGCACGCGACGAACTACGACGAGCGCAGCATCGCCGACGCGGTGAAGCAGCTCCATGAGGCCGGCATGCCCGGCGAACTTATCGTGGATTGCAGCCACGCGAACTCGGGCAAGAAGCACACGCGCCAGCAGACGGTGTGGCAGCATCTCATCGAGCAACGGATCGCCGGAAGCAAGGCGGTGATCGGCGTGATGCTGGAGAGCAACTTGGAAGAAGGCAGCCAGCCCCTCGGCACGGACTTGAAGGCGTTGCGCTACGGCGTCTCCATCACGGACGCGTGCCTCGGGTGGAAGGACACGGAGGCGTTGCTGCGCAAGGGGCACGCGCTGCTGGCGGACGGACGGTAGCGCAGACTTGCAGTCTGCTGTTTCCGCCGGCTTGCAGCCGGCACCCCGTCCAGCAATCGGAGCGGTTCAAAAGAATTCGTTGCGTCTGCGGGTTGAAAACCCGCGAAACAGCAGGCTGCAAGCCTGCGCTACCGTCCAAGGCCTGCCGGGCAACTTCAGTGTTTCGATTCACCGCTGCTGCTTCTCGGCGATGCGGTCCATCGCCAGTTGCAGGAAGATCGAGGTCATGGTGTGGTCCACGCCGCCCATCACAGCAGACCGCTGCAAATAGCCGCGTGCAGTTTCCCAATCCTCCAACTGGCAGTAATGCCAGCCGACATGCGTGAGCGTGAAGGCTCCGTTCGGGTCCAACTCGAGTGCGCGGAGAAAGTAGCGCGTCGCCAGCCGCCGCTCGCCCAGCAAGTCCAGACACATTCCGTAGCGCAGCCGCGCGTAGCCATCGTAGGGATTCAACTGCCACGCGCGCTCGAACCACGCCATCGCCTCCTCCGCAGTCTCCTGAAAGCCCGGCTGCCGCTCCCATGCCTCCGTGCGCAGCACCTCGCCCAAGGAGAAACACGTCTGAGGATTCATCGGCTCCAGCGCGTGCGCCTGCCGCAGCAGCGCGAGCTGTGATGCGCGGGTCCCGCGCACGTCATCCGATTGCATGAGCAGGTCGCGCTCGATGCCGCGCAACGTCGCCTGCTGGCCGAGCCAGACCGCTGCGACCAGTGCCAGCACCGTGACCGCGCCGCACCCCGCGAAGCCGAGCGGCACGCGATGGTCCGCCGTCGCAAACCGCCAGTGCGCGGTGAGCAACGACATGAGCGCGACCGCCGCGAGCGCGTTGGCGGGGATGTGGAAGTTGAAGTCGGTCAGGCCGTGCAGCAGCAGCGCGACCAGACCCGTCGTCGCGCCCAGCACGAAGGCCATGCGGTTGCTTTGGCGCGAACGCAGGTCGTCGCCTTCGCGCTGCACATGTCGCCAGACGCGGCACACGCCCCAGAACAGCAGCACCAGCGCGATCGCCACCAGCGCCGCTCCCACCACGCCCCAGTCGGCCAGCGTGTTTAGATAGTCGTTGTGCGCGCGCTCTGGACGAGCCTGCAGTTGCGGGCCGCGATGAATGCGGAAGAGATGATCAAAGTGCGCAGGCCCCGCGCCCCACCAGAAATTCGCCTGCCATATTTTGACCGCCGCCGGCCAGATGTGCACGCGTGCGTCCGCCGCGTTGTCCATGTCCACCAGCTTTTGCACGCGGTCGGAAGAATCCCTCGCCTGCACGACGAACCACACCGCAGATCCCGCCAGCAGCAGCATCAACAGCAGCGCCGGGATGCGCTGCCCCCGTTGGCGCAACAACACTGCAAAAAATCCCAGAAGCGCAAACGACGTCGCCGCCCATGCCCCGCGCGACTCGGTGGCCGCGAGCCCTGCCACGATGACCAGCACCGCGTAGCCGACGAGGATGCGCGCCAAGTGGCCCAACCGGCCCGCCAGCAGATACGCCAGCCCCAGCGGCAACGCGAGTTCGAGCCAGCCGGCAAGATGATTGGGGCAGATGTAGGTGGCCGAACCGCGCCCGGCGTAGCCCTCCCAACGCACGTAGTTCCAGACCAGCGACGACTTGGTGAGCACCTGGTAAACCCCATACATCGCCGTGAACGCCGCCACCGCGAGCATCGTGCCCACGACCCAGTTCGCCGAGGCATGACGGTTCAGGTTGTTCAGCACCACGAAGAACACCACCGCGTAAAGCGCCACGCGCAGCAGCTCGCCGCGCGCCGTGTATTCCACGGTGGCGGTGTGATATCGCAGCACCGCGTAGAGGAGAAACGCCGCAACCGCCCACGCCATCGGCGGCCAGAGCAACGCTGGCTCACGCCCAACCCACAGCCTCACGAGCCATAGCAGTAGCGCCGGCACCCCCAGCCCGGCCATCACCGCGAAAAACTCCGCGTGCGTGCCACCCAGCGCCAGCGGACCGAAGCCGAGCAGCACGACCATGAGGACATGAATCCCCCGTTCGCAAAAGACATCTGCTCGCTCCCGCCACATCGGCGCGAAGCTAGGCAACGCGGTGCACGGGGTCACGCCCTTTCGCGGCCGACGAAGGAATGGAGCCTCTGACCAACCTCACTTCTTCACCAGCCACACATTCCGGTAATACACCGGATTGCCGTGGCCTTGGAGCTGGATGGCACCGCCGGTCGGGTCTTCCTTCTTGCCGCCGCCGGTGGGGCCGGTGATTTCCACGTTGTCGTGGATGAGCACGTTGTTGTGCTTCACCGTGATGACGGCGTTCTTGGTCTTCTTGCCTTCGGCGTCGAATTTCGCAGCGGTGAAATCAATGTCGTATGTCTGCCACACGAGCGGCGGGAAGCACATGTTCACGCTCGGCTCGGTCTTCGAGTAGATGCCGCCGCACTCGTTGTTCTTGCCCGCGAGGCCGAAGCTGTCGAGCACCTGCACTTCGTAGCGGTCCTGCATGTAAACGCCGCTGTTCGCACGGTCCTGGCCGCGACCGAGCGGCTTGAAGGGCAGGATGAACTCGACGTGCAGCGTGTAGTTCTGGAAGTCGTTTTGCTTCGTCTTGCTGCCGGAGGCAAGGAGCTTGCGGCCCAGTTCATCGAAATGTCCGCCCGCGAACGCATCGCAGTTCGAGCCGTCGAAGAGCACCACCGCGCCGGCCGGGGCCTTCGCGCCGAGCGTTGGACTAGCGCGCTGCACTTTCTTCAGGCTGAACTTCCCGCGCCCGCCTTCGCCGGTGAGAGCGTCCTTCGTGAGCGACGCCTTCCACGCTTCCTTCTCGAACGCGACCTTATCCCCGTCGCGCTTCGCCTCAATCTCCAGCTTCGGCGACTTGTCCCAGCCCGCGCCGGGCAGGCCGCCGTTGTGGAAGATCACGCGGAAGGTGTCGTTGCCCAGCGCGATGACCTGCGCGCCGAGCTTATCGCCGGCGAACTCGCCTTGGAGGTCGAAGTCCGGTCCGGCGGCACGAGCCTCAGCCTCGGTGAGGTAGGTGCCGGGCTTGGGCTTAGCATCGGCGGCGAGGCAGAGCGTGGCGGAGGCGAGGAGGGCGGTGAGGAGGAGCGGGAGTTTCATGGTGCTGAGTGGGTAAACAAAAGAGCGCGGGCATTGCTGCCCGCGCTACGGGTTGGGATTGGTAATTACTTCGCGGCGAGCGCGGCTTCGATGGCCTTCACAATTTCGGGCGCGTCGGGCGCGGTGCGCGGCTCGAAGCGCGCAATGACTTTGCCGTCGCGGCCCACGAGGAACTTGCCGAAGTTCCAGCCGATGTCCTTACCGCCCGCGCCGATGAGTTCTTTGTAAAGCGGGTGGCGGTTCGCGCCGTTGACCTCGAGCTTGTCGAACATCGGGAAGGTCACGCTGTATTTGGTCGAGCAGAAGGAGAGGATTTCCTCGTTGGTGCCCGGCTCCTGCTTGCCGAACTGGTTGCAAGGGAAGCCGGCGACGACGAGGCCCTTGTCCTTGTATTTTCCGTAGGTGGCTTCGAGGGCCTTGTATTGGCCGGTAAGGCCGCACTTAGAGGCGACGTTAACGACGAGGATTACTTTACCGGCGTGGGCCTTGAGCGAGGTGTCCTTGCCCTTGATGTCCTTGATCGGGACATCGAGGACGGAGCCGGCGGTGAGCGCGGAGGTGGTGAGCATGAGCGTGGCAAGTAGGGCAGTGAGTTTCATTGCGAATGTGTTGGTTGACCGAACGAGCTACCGACGAGGGGCCGGGTAGAAGGATTCAGCCGGATGATTGGCCACAAAAATAGCACAGGAGGCAGGAAGATCAGAGCCACGTAGCCGCCGAGGTAAGGAGGCGGACTTGGTTGCGCTCAGAAAAATCCGCCTCCTAACCTCGGCGGCTACGTGGCTCACTTCGCCGGCAACCACCAGATGTTCCGGTAGAAGATCGGGTTGCCGTGGTCCTGGAGTTGGATGGGGCCGGGCGTGGGACCTTCCTTCAGGCCGGCGGCGGTGGTCGAACTGTTGACGGGGGCCTTGTCGTGGATGAGCACGCCATTGTGCTTCACCGTGAGGGTCGCATCCTTGGTCTTCATCCCGGCGGCATCGAACTGCGCGGAGACAAGCTCGATGTCGTAGGTCTGCCACGTCAACGCCGGCAGGCACATGTTCACAGCGGGGCGGTGTTTGGAGTAGATGCCGCCGCATTCGTTGTTCTCGCCCTTTAGGCCGAAGCTGTCGAGCACCTGCACCTCGTAACGGTCCTGGAGGTAAACGCCGGAGTTGCCGCGGTCCTGCCCGCGCCCGAGGGGCTTGAAGGGGAGGAAGAACTCGATGTGCAAGGTGCCGCTCTCAATCGTGTCCTTTGACTTCGTGCCGCAGCGGAGCAGCTTGCGGTCGTCGAGCTTGCCGTTCTGCCACGCGTCGGCGCTTGAGCCGTCGAAGAGGACTTTCGCACCGGCGGGCGGCTTGGCGAGGAGCGTGGGGCTTTGGCGGAAAACTTTGATGAGCTTGAAGGCTTTGCCCGCTGCGTCCTTGCCGGAGAGCAATCCGCCCGCGACCTCGCCGGAAGGCTTGCCCTCGCCGCCCTTGAAGACGGCCTTCGCGCCGTCGAGCGCGCCCTCGACTTCAGCCTTCGCGGACTTGTCCCAGCCCGCGCCGGGCAAACCGCCCGTGTGCAGCACGAGGCGGAATTTGCTGTCGCCGAGCGCAATGACCTGCGCGCCCAAGCCGGCATCGGCGTATTCGCCCTGCAAGTCGTAGTCGGGACCGGCGGCGCGCGCCTCGGCCTCGGTAAGGTAAGCGGCGGGTTTGGGTTTGGGGGCGTCAGCGGCGTTGAGGGACACCGCGAGCAGGAGCGGGAGGAGTAGGCTGGTTTTCATGTTGGTTCAGTTGACTCAAACTTCAGGTTGCAGAGGAGCGCGCAAGCTGAAGCCTGCGACTACGGGTTACTTCCCCGCCACCTTGTGGATGGTGTTGTAAATCTCGCTAACCACCGGCGAGCCGTCGGCGGCTTTGAGGTTGAACTTGATTTTCATCTGCATGGCCGGGGTCAACTCGGAGAGTTTCAGGGTCACGGTCTTCTTGTCGGCGCTGAGGGCGACGGCGGTGACTTCGAGCTTGTCGTGCTGCTTCACCTTCGGATCTTTGGTCGAGACGTGCGGCGAACCGTAGCCGCCAGAGTAGATGTAGTTCCACATCTCCACGTTCCAGTTGCCCACGTCCTTCGCGCTGGCCTCGTCGAGCGCGGTGGTGAAGGTGATGCGGACGCCGTCCTTCGAGATGTGCAACACCTGCGGCATCTGCACGGGCGCGCCGGTGTAGCGCACGCGGCTGAACCCACCGTCGCGCAAACCCGCCGTCTGCCAGCCGCGCAGGCCGGTGGTGTAGAGCTGGCCGTCCTTCGCGCTGAAGCGTGCACGCATCGTGCCGCTCGGAAATTTCAGCGGGAACTGCGTCATACCGGCCTGCACCGCGCCGTCCACTTCCTGCGTCATCACGGAGAAGAGCGTGCCCTTGCCGTAGCTCATGAAAAGCATCTGACCGTTGAACGGGCCCCACTTCGTGCTCTCCACCCAGCCCTGGCCGCCGCTGGAGTTGTCCACGGTCATCGGCAGCCAGCAAATCGGCTGGTCGTAGGCGTGGATGTTGTCGTCGGGCGGGGCCTTGCCGTGCGCGGCTTGGCGCATGCCGTAGAAGCCGCCTTCGCGGATGAGGTTCAGCTTGCTGGCGGGCATGTAGTGGCCTTGGTTATCGCTGACGGTGAGCCAGCCGTTCGGGCCGAGGCCGCTGCCGTTCGGCGCGCGCAAGCCGGTGGCGAAGACTTCGAGCTTCGAGCCGTCCTTCGAGATTTTGAGCATCGTGCCTTGATGCGGCGACTGAACGGTGGGCGGCCACGGCGCGCCCTTCGCGTAAAAGAAATTGCCCGCCTTGTCCGTGTGCAGGTCGAGGCAGAACTCGTGGTAGTTTGGCGTCACGACGGTGTCGTTGTTGAAACACTCGTAGAAGTCCGCCTCGCCGTCGCCGTTGAAGTCGTGTAAGCGCGTGAGCTGGTCGCGGCAGGTGACGAAAATCTGGCCATCCACAACCTTCAGCCCGAGCGGCTGAAACATCCCGGTGGCGAAGCGCTTCCAAGACAACTTGCCCGCCTTGTCGTCGAGGCCGCTGACCAGCCACACGTCGCCGTGGAAGCACGCGACCGCCGCGCGGCCATCGGGCAGGAAGTCGAAGCCGCCGAAGAAGGTTTTCGCGTTCCACGGGTTCGGCACGGGCGGCGTGAGGTCGTCCACCACGTAAGGGCCGGCGTTGGTGCCGGGGACGGCCTGCGTCACGACGGGAGCGGTCCAGCGGCCGGTCGCGCCCTTGGTCAAGGCGGCGAGGCTGGGCAGTTTGGCTTCGCTCTTCATCGCAGTGGACACGGCGTCGAAATCAGCCTTCGCGCCCTTCCAAATGGCGATGCGGAAGGATTGCTTGCCCGCAGGAATCTTCGCAATGACGCGGCCGTTCGCGCTCTCCAGCATGACGCCTTTGCCGCCCTGCACCGCGATGGCTAGGGACTGTGCGGGTTCGTTCCCAGCGACTGGCAAATCAAACGTGAGTTTGGCACCCGCCGCTCCGTCCGCCGTCACACCGTCGCACACGAGCAACGTCTGCGGCGTCTTGCTGTCCAGCTCGATGGTGCGCGTGACCATCTTCGCGTCGCCGGCGGTTTCCACGCCCGGCATCTCCAGCACATCCGCGCCGCCGACGGTGTATTTGAGCACCACGTTCCAGCCGTTGAGATAAAGACCGCGATACTTGGCCCACTCGGTCGGGAGGCGACCCTGCTTGTTCTCGCGCGGGTCCTCGAACTTGCCGTCCTTCGCCCAGCCGGGGCCGGTGGCGGTGCCGAAGAGCGGCTTGCCCAAAACCTCCGGCGGCTGCGGGTGGACGATCTCCACCTGGCTCTTGCCGAACTTGAGGTAGTCGCCCGCCCACGCCACCGAGACGCGCATCAAGTCGGTGTCGTAGCACACATGCACGTCGCGGTCCGCGCCGACCGACACGACCACGCCCTTCATGGCGAGGTTGTTGGCGACGGGGAAACTGCTCTTGATGGTCCCGGTGAAGTAAGGCCCGCGCTCAATGCCATCGAGCGTGTTGCCCGGCGGGGCGGCGGACAACGAAAGTGCGAAGGCGAGAGAGGCGACGGCAGTGGCGAGTGCGAACGGTTTCATCATGTGGAAAGGAGAATGGACTGGCTTCGCGACGGAGGGGAAGTCTGAAGTCAGAGGAGCGGGAGGCGTTGGACGCATCTCAGTTTTTTGCAGGCTCAACAAAGAAATCGACCACCCCATGTCGGCCTCGGCACGAGCGCGGACACCGACAACCCTTTCGCCGCCAAGGTCAATAAGGCGCTGTGGACGGCCCGCGAGGTTGCAGAGGGCGGCGATGGCGATCTGCGC
>SXGQ01074526.1_pt1 | contig 22758 bp, 25 predicted proteins | sample 3178371 | NCBI WGS metagenome assembly SXGQ01 (sample SAMN11356859, study PRJNA531348) | freshwater metagenome | isolation source: freshwater sample F1-20 | place: China: Fuxian Lake, Yuxi | collected 2017-12-25 | reverse complement strand
GTTAAGAATACCGCTAACAATAGTACCATGGATATTGGTACCTGTTTTAGGCGCCCAAAGAGCAATTTCGACAGGATGACTAGGACCACCCTGTGCATTAATGATAATGTTAGATTCGTATGCGGTTATTCGTGTTGTGTTGGAAGATTGATAATTGTAATATTCCGAAGAAACTGAACCACCAATGAAAGTGTTTCGTTTAATATAAGCAGTGCTTTGGTTAGTTCCCGCGTTAGGACCAACATCGTTAGCACTACCATTAGATCGACAAATATTAGCACCACCAGTGCGAATAAAATTGTATTCTACTCGATGTATTAAATCAAAGGTAACAGGATGTCCAAGTACCCAAGAATTTAATAACTCAATAACACCAGAATTCGTTGAAGTCACAGTAGGTATATCGGCGTAGTTAAACATAATCTCGCCTCCTCCTGCACACTGTTTAGGAAATATCCATGAATTTGGATTGCTGGTGGTACCGTTAGTGAATACCAAACGGTTTCTATAAAAGACATGATCTTTTACGGTATAAAAATCATATCCGTGTAACCCAGTACAATTTTTGAAAAGGTTGTCACCCATGAAGATGGTGTGTCTCCCGTATCCCCCATCCAATCTAGAAAAACCGATACATGAGTTATTGTTGTTACCGGTACCTATTTTAAAGCAATCTTCAAACTCACAGCGCCATAGTGCTAAACCATTAACTTCACCATAGCCACCCACTATACCAAAATCGCTAGTACCTACGCCTTGGATTTTAATGCCGTATAGCGATATATTGTCGCTGGTGATGTTGAACTTCTGGTGGAATGTTGGCTGTTCGCCAGGCATTGATACCCATGAAGCTGCTAATAGTGAAGTCGTTGCATTTATCCCGACAGTCGATGGATAGTCATCGCCTTTAATGTGTAAGACTTTATTTATACTAGGACTAACCGAGTTGACACCAATTATAGTGTTTGCATACGACGCATAATTAGCAGGGGATGTCCCACTACCGTCACCAGTTGCATTTAACGCCATGAAATAATGATGTTCAGTCGTTACGCGCAAATCGAACAACCAGTGAGTGGTCCTGCCTTTTTGATCAGTTGCTCTAACACCAAAACGATACCTACCTAAAACTGGATTCTGCCAGGTTATCACGCCGTAGTTAGTATCTGGTCCATAAAAACCAGTTACGGGATCGCGTGACATTGTACTTCCTACTGACATACCGGCAGGTGCGTCGGTTAGTTCAAAAACGCAACCATAGTTAGCACCATACGCCCATAGTGGTTGTGTCCATTCTAAACCAGGATAGGCGTAGTTAAAGTTTTGTACCGTTTTATAGGTACGCATGTTTGGATAATACGCACGCATTTCGAACGGAGAATCGCTCGGTAAGTAGAGCTGATCAAACAGATACTCAGTGTTCAACGTGTTGGGTATTTGAATGTTACCGCTTCTAAATCTCCCGGCCAACGGGAACGTAGCGGTTTGTATTGACTGTGGATTTTGAATTCCCATGGTTCACCTTAAGTAGAGTAGAAGGGAACTAAATCCCTTCTATGGTTTATTCGTTACCGCGCTGTTAAAGGACTTAAACCATCAAAGTAAGGCGGGCTGTTTTGTTGGTACCAAATACTAAGGTCTAGTGACGGTCCAGATACAGCCGCATTTAATTCTGTTATATTTACCCTGAAGTAAAACATTCTACCGCTAGTAGCGCCTTGTGATGGTCTTAGCCACACATCAAAAGAAAACGCGTTCGATAAAGCACTAGTAGTTAGATTAGACAGAATCTCAAAACTAGGATTACTGGAAGTATCGTAATAAAGAACCGCCCCTTCTAAAATATGTCCTAATTGAGTTAATGCGTAGCCAAGCATTCTTTCTTCATCAACTATGGCAGATGAAAGCGTCACCTTCTTATAACCCGACGGCGCTGTGACAACAGCATTAATAGAGGCTGCCATTCCCGGTCTTACAAAGGTAAAACGAACCGGTGTGTTTAATTCCGGATACTCGGCGCCATCGAGCCAATCAGAAATAGAAAAGGTAGTTCTAGTGTTATTGCTGCTTAGAATCTGTGTTTGAATGCTGAGTACGTTAGCAGTAATGCTACTAACAGCGCCAGCGAACCCAGTATGATCGGCAATAATAGACGATTGACCAACGACGATTGGTTGACTATCATTAATGGCAGAAATAATCGCTAGTTCTGGTACATTAAAAACAGTCGTTGAACCAATATGAGTAAATCCGGGATAACCGTTCTAACTGGCGGAACTGCAGGATCTTGAATGGGGCTTCCTGCTAAAGCTAACGTTATATTAGGCATTTTCTGTCTCCGTTACTGACGCTATTTCAGCGCCTTGTTTACCCAGATGAGTAACTCTAGCAGTCCCAGTTAATTTATGTTGAGCAGTAACATCGCTCAGTGCTAATTTCTGGTTTATGCCAACATTAATAAACGCGTTATGTGGTAATGCCTGACTACTATGAATGTTTGATGCAGTAGTTACCACTATGTTGTTTTCAAACACGGTAGATTCATCCAACGCAGTTGGTCCACCCCATCTAATAAATTCAACCTGATTGCTACCGGTAGAGATCAACGTGTTTCTTATACAACGAGTGTTTTCAGGACCTAAGCGTTGCCCAGCTGCGACGTTACCAGCGACCAAATGCTGGCGATTGAACGATACCAGTGATCCTTGAGAGATGCGTATGAAATTAAACAGCATCTCTTGTTCGTTACAGAACCATCCGCGTTGATTTGAGAATATAAGGGGACCTAAATTAAAACCGCCACTATTACAAACGTTAAACCTTGCAGTAGCCTTGCTGTTACCGTCTTTATGGTGAATCCAACTAGAACCGTTATTGTGTCCTGCAACTGACAGTGTTACAGTAGGTTTATAGCTAGCTGTATTAAACTCAACTAAGGTTCTATTAGTCCCAAACATGGTGATCTGTTGTATGTCAACTGTGCTATCGACGTCGCACTGAACTACCGCAATGTCTTCATGTAAGTGTGAAGAAGGTAGATCTCTAGGTGTTCCAGATGGGCTTCCAAGTGACATTAGTGCAATGCAGGCAGGGTTATCATTACCAATAGTGCCTGTGGTAACATTACGCCACTTACATCCCCACCACAAAGCTCTATCGGTCTTACCGCCATTATTGAAAACCCTAACTTGAGGATTAGTAGTAATACAACCATTAAACTCGATGCCGATAAATGCAAGATCCGAACATTGACTCCCGGCACCAAACTGCTCTGTAGTCATATCGAATATCACACCAGGTACAATCGCAATATGGTTTCTAGAACGATTCTCGTAGTTACTAAGGCCGCCAAACGTAACATTGTAAGTGCCAGCTGTTTTATAGATACAGATTTTTCCTGCATTGTTGTGCGCTGCTGCGAAAGTTTTCTTTGGAGTAGTCCATGTTCCAGCACCAGTATCGTCAACGGCGTTTACATCAGCGTAGATAAACTTACTTTCATCCACTGTAACGTAGTGAGTATTAACGATTTGCTGACCGACGCTGTCTTCGATTTGAACTTTAAACTTTCTTGTTAAGCCAACGTCTGCTAGCGACGGCGTCCATTTAATGGTATTGGTTTCTTGTATAAAGGCGTGGTTCATTACATTGGGAAGTTGTCCGTCTTCAGTTCTGGACATGACTTGCACTAAACCGCTATTACCTATGGAGGCGCCTTGAGGCGCCTCCAGTAGTGTAACTCTAAAGGGCGGTTTACCGCCTCTCCAACCTACATACGCGCGATAAGTCCAGTTGGTAGACGCAAACTTATGGTAAGCATCAGGACCACTGTTAGTTTTTAATGTCACCATCTCCATCTGAAAAGGAGTGGTTTCGTATTGGTAGTCGCTAGTTATTAACCAGCTACCGTCAGGATTCGGAATATAGTAGCTACTATCCAAAACGTTTTGGAGTGGATTGCGCGGCCAAGCTAATGAAATTTGATTTGGTGATGATGGTATTGTTGGCATTTTAAAATCTCATTTGTTTGACATAAATTAGTAAGCGATTTCAGCGCCTTCAAAACCCAAACGACTAGTTCGACTAGATCCTACTAGCCGACCTTGTCCGTCTACAGTAGTTGTTTGTAATTTGTCATTAACACCGATTAATTCCCAGCCATCCGAATTCGAGTAATTGGTACTAAAAATATCAGGACCATCGGTGACCATTAGGTTATCTTCAAACTTGACGGTTTCACAGCCTTGCATATAAGAATAACGCGGTAAGTAAACTACGCTACCGTTATTTCGACAGATTAACGTATTGCGATAAACGTATTGATTAATAGCACCAAGTCGCTGGCCGTTAGCCACATTCCCGGCTTGGGTGTTTTGACCATTCCACAGGATTGGACTACCACTGGTTAAGTTGAGAACATTAAAACACAGTTCTTGATTAAAGCAATGGAACGCACTTTGGTTAGCAAAACTAACGCCACCAAAACCATTATTAGGACCAGAGCAGTAATTAAAACGAGCCGTTATATCAGACGTTTTATCTTTGAAGTGGGCAGCGTACATTGGGGCGGATGTAGATGGAGGGAATGTAGTGACATTGTTTTCATACAGCACGTAGCGCGATGAAAATGTAGTCGTGTGTTGTATAAAGACAGTCTCGTCAGAACTACAGTCAGAAATAATAATATTGCGGTTCCAATATTCTTTTGGTATATCGATCAGTGCTTCCTGACTGCCAGATATGTTAGCGAAGAACAAACATGCAGGATTGTTACTGGTGTTACCCGTTTCTGTAATGTTAGTCCAACGACATCCCAACCACAATGCGCGTTCTATACCTCCACCAAAATCAAAAATATGGACAGTGCTATTAGCAGGAATCTGACCACTGAACTCAATGTTTATAAAACTGATATCTCTGCACCAACTACCGCCACCAAACTGACCTTGAGTCATATCAAAAATAACATTGCTGCCAACGCCAATAAACGATTGCATTTTACTAATGCCGTCATTTAAATAGGTCATTGCACTGAGTACTGGATATGTGCCGTCTTTAAAAAGACCAATCTTACCGGTAGGCATGGTGGCATGACCATCGAAATTAGCTAATGGTTCTGCCCATGTGCCTGGGTTAGCGTTATTCCCGTTTACAGAATCGTACACCAGAAAAGCCCCGGCGTCAACAGTACAGTACCAGGTAGCGAAAACAACCTTACGTCGTTGGTCTTCTACCTTTACTCTAAAGAACACAGTAGAACCAACATCTTCACCGCTGGCTTGCCAAGCAAGTACACCGATAAAATCTGGTTTGGTTAAAACCGTTTTACCAGTGGCTACATCTGTTACTGGTGTAAAAGTTTGTTCACGATTACCAGCAAACATTGTTGCGCCACTAGGTCCTTCTACTATGGTATAACGAAAAGGGGGTTTACCCCCTTTTATGCCGATTTTAACACGGTAAGGAGCACTGGGATGAGCAAACCGATGATAAGCATTTGCTTTAGATTCCATTAAAGGACCTAGTAACCGCATCTCTAAACCAACTGATGGTTGATTCGCTTCAGGCAATAAAAAACTTACATCAGTGTCATTATTACCTGCTGCTGAATAAACTTTGTTGTTACTAGAATTTAAAATAACTGCGCTTGAAGTTGGCATTGGTGGATATCTCCATTATTTACTAATTTCTCGACCATGCGTACCATGGAACTGAGTGGCATAAACCCCTTGAAGGTTCCCGTTGGCGTCTAACGCATTAGCTGAGGTAGGTAAGTGGCAGTCGATGCCAGTGATTGAATGTGTAATACTTGGCTGATGTGTCAATGGTTGATACGGGTTTCCTAGGCTAGTGTCAAGCACCACTACTTTCCAAGGCTCACCTCTAGACCGGTCGCTGATCACTACATCGTTTTCTGAAATAAAAGTAGATGCTTCATTTCTACTAAAGATGGTGATGTCACCAATAAATGTGTTACGATAACTCCATACAGGTGCTGTGGCGACGCCGTTTCCAGAACCACGCAATACTCTTAATGCGCCTTCATCTGTTTTCACTACATAGTTGTAGCATACTTCAAAGTTACCTGTTCTACCATCAGCAACACGAGCGGACATTGAAAGCTCTAAACAGTTACCAGCATGCGGTGTGGGAAACTCGTTTTGTCTAATAGAAAAAAATTGGTTATCGGCCGCTTTAATCCAAATTACACCTGAGCTAGTGCCGCCAGCAGCCTGATCGTAGAACCGGTTTTTCTCAATGCATGCATAACGAATCGTGTAAGTATCAATGGAAGACCAACCATTAAATCGTGTGTCTAGTCCATAGAAATCACAGGCTGTTTGTGTTATGTTTTTTCTGAAATTAGTTGAACCTAGATCACTAAAGAATAAACAGCTAATGTTATCTCCGTTGTTAGTTCCTATTCTTCCATTAACATTAAAACTACAATCATGCATGTGTGTATTGTTACCCTGTCCGTTGACACTAAACCATCTTGGGTTTGCGGCTGTAATTGGAGGATTATCAAAATTAATGCCTTGGATAATAGTATTGCTGCCGTTTATAGGAAATACAGTACCATTCGTACTTGTCCATGACGTACAGTCGATTGTAGCTTGTCTTCGGTTATAGGCAAACATGGTATTGAATAATCCAGCAACCCCCATGCTAGCAGTACCGTTTAAATCAGTATATGTACCATCCAACAAGCAAAGTGCTCTACCTTCAGTATTTTGCCCAGTAGCATAGGTCAGCGTCTGCCAAGGTGAGGCGTAAGAACCATTGTTAGCATTATTACCGGCAGGAGAAACAAAACGTATCCAGTCTGCATTGACATTGATTGTCCATGCAGCCAAACGAACCGTTCTTTCTTGGTCTACAATTAAAACTAAAACATCAATTAAACCATTTTGAGTAGGGGTATATTTTAATACACCATAATCGTTAGCATTTACATCATTACTAATTGTGGCACCTTGTGGTCCTCTAATTATCTCAAAGCGGAATGGAAAAGAACCTCCTTGTACTGAAAGACGGACATGAGATTCCATTCCTACGAATCCATTGTGATCGTAGTTATAAAGTCCTGCTTCCGAATTAACACAAGGTCTAACTACGCGCATTGTCATTTTTGCTGGAATAAAATTACCATTTGGATAAAAATCAAATGGTAATATATTTGAAGATACACCTGTAGCTACCTTAGTTGAATTAGGTACATTTTTTAAAGCAATAGTACTTGAAGTTGGCATTTCTGACTCCTTTTAATAGAGCGACCTTTAAAAGGTCGCTCTATTAAAAATTATTAAGGTCGGATAGATTTAGGATAGTTGCCATCAAAAATAGGCGATGTACTTTGCGTAGTCCAATCTAAAAGACTAACATTAATTATACCTATTTTATTTACAGTTAAGTTGTGTAACTGTATTTCACCATTCGCACGTTGTAAATAACAAGGAACGGTAATTGGTAAAATATCTTTATTAGCTTCAATTTCACCAATTTCACTGATTTTAAAACCATTGTCAACTAACGAACCATTGACCATAGTTTGCGTAGGCCAGTAGAAACGCTCACCAGCAACTAAAGGTGTTCCGTTATCAAAATACCAAGTACCAATAAAGTCTGGGTGATTAGTAATAATATCACGCAGATCTGATGGTTCGCCATCAATATTTCGAATGGTGTCGAACCCCAAAGGCAAACTAATATTTTGTTGAAGAACTGATGTTGAAATGCCGTCGGTATATGTAACAGCAACATTAGTAGCTGGAAGTTTTACTGGAAGTATTTGTCCCTCTGCTAAACCTGACATTGTAGCTGTCAACGTACCACCTGCTACATTAATATCGGTACCATTAAAACCAGCTACGGTAATAGCAGTAATAGCACTGTAACCTTCCAAGGTAGCTGTCAGCGTACCGCCAGGCACTAAAGGATTGGTAGGATTAGTAACATTATTAGTGGCCTCGCTAATAGCGTACATCGCTACAGAGTACATATTGCTACTTTGAGAAGTAGGAATCCAACGACTAGTTAAATTTCCACCAAAACCGCTACTTACAGCACTATAAAAACGACCTAGTGCTTCGGTTGCACCCGCATTAAAATTATGGTCATTATTAAAATTAACAGTGTCTTCTAAAGCTAAGCGTGTACCTGAAGCAACAGACCAAGATGGTGTAAAACCATTAAGCAAAGCAGTAGCAATAACAAAATCATTAGGAGCTACGCCAGTGAAAGATAATTCTGGGTTAGTAAAAGCTTGTGCACTACGTTCGTAGCTAATATTTCTACTGACAGGCGGTGAAGCAAAACTGTTAGTAGCACTTCTTAGTACTCTAAATGAGACAGCGAAGTTACACCAACTTCCAAGTGAGCCTGTTAAATTTGCTGTACCACCAGTAGAAACTTTTAGCCAAAAAGAATAAATGTTAGCTGTAGGGTTAGTAGTTGTAGGTACCAGTGCAGTAAACGCTTGACCATTCCAAGTAGGACTAAAAGGTCTGGTAGCGGTATTGCGAATAGCTACAGTTATAAAAATAAGATCATTTACTGCTGCAGTAATCGGAATAGCACGAGATTGGAAAGCGTTTTCAAAACGTCTTACCCAACCATTTGAAATTTCACTAATTCCTGTAGCAGGAAACCTTGTACGTACATTAAAGGTAGTTGTAAAATTACCTACAGTGGTTGAACCTATTAACTGTACGTTATTGGTTGGTGATGATTGTAAACGGTATTTTACAATATTTCCGTTTACTACGGTTCCCGGTGCGTTGGTAAATGCTCCAAAACCAGAACCAGTATTTATTGCATATTCCAACCCACCACTTACCACTATGTTCTTAGAACCGGTAGCTCCAGCAATAGTTACGCTATTAGATTCAATAGGGCTATTGGTATTTGCATTAATAACTGCTGTTAATGCAAAAGGGGTTATATCTGGTGTTGGTGGTTCTACACCCCAAGGTGTGCTAATGAATAAATCTAGATTAGCATTAGTTCCACCATTAAGTTCTGGAACTATAGTGCCTGACGTTATACCAGCTGCACTATAATTACGGTTAACACCTGTGCAAACCATTTGCAATGAAAAAAAGTTCATTGCATAACGATCACCAGCGCTAGCACCAATTGCATCAAACGTAGCTGTAAACGCAGTGGTAAAAGCAGTAGACCCTACTGGTACATCATTTTTTTCCAGGAATAAAGTACCTGCCGAAACATATAACCGCAATTTAACCCTTACACCTTCTGGTACGGGACACGCAATGTTTGTACGGACACCGTTAACACCTACGAAAACATTACCTGTTACTCTATTAAAACCTATTTGAGAGTTACCGTTAGATAATCTACCAAGAACTATAGTTTCATTGCCATCGAAATCTGGAATAGGGGTTACGTCAAATGTAACACTCCAATCATCTATTAACAATACTCCAGGGATCGATAAATAGTTAGTAGTTGTTTCAAATATTAAATGATTTTGACTCATATAGACCTCTATTGCCTATCCGTTAATTAAAAGTGTGATTGTAGTTTTGATAGTAAAAGATTTTAAGAATAAATTTGATGGCCGCTAATGCCGCGTTTAGTTTGATCAATTACTCGACCATTGGCATCAATCAAACCGTCAGTTCCTCTATGGTTATCATCGCCATATTGAAAACCAGGTAGAATAGGATCAACGCCACTGTGTGTGTTTTGCATAATGTTGTTTTCAAAAATAACCATGTCGCCACCATGTGCTCTAGTTTCTATTGAACCTCCAGCATAAGTATTGTGGTCATCGTAAGTTTCAGCAGCATGATCAAACGTAGCACCATTAGAAGCTGTATTAAAAGCGGCCGCTCTACCGTTAGGTTTACATCTTACGAAATTATAACGCACGTGGGCTTTAGCAGGTGCCGCTACTTCGCTATTGTAGATCAGCATGACAGCATCGCCATCCGGAAAATCGACGACGTCATTGTCAAAACGACAGTGACGTACTTCGACCCAACATGATCCTTTAGGGAACCAAAGTGGTTCTTTAATGACAGTTTTGTTAGTTACCCAAATAAGATTGTCGATTAGACCCTTAGTTGAGTACCAGTCAAATCCAGCGATCTCGTGACAATCTCTAAAAATAATATCTCGAAATACAAAGTTTTCTTTATACGTACTGTTATTAGTGGAATCGATAAACCACCCAGCTTCATTAAAAGCCCCAGCAGGGTCGCCGTGGGCATCTTTAATTTCCACGCGCCACACCACTTGACTATGGTACTTATCTGCTGTTCTGAAAACCGACGATGGTCCCCAATTTTCAGCAATGATGCCACTAACAAATGCGTGGTGGGTGTTAAGTCGTATCTGTCCATTGCCTTCCGAACGAATCACGGGTACTGTGCCTGGGTAATTAATTACTGCTAATGGTTTAAGATCATTGATTACAAAATCACCGGTATAGACGTATGTCCCTCCGTCTAAACATAACACTTTATACCGTGCAGGGGAAGCGATGGTGTGATTAGCGCCATCCATGAATAAAGAAGTATATGCAGCTTTGTTTTCGTAGCTACTACCATCTCCTGAACCGCTAGCAGTAAGACCAGCAAAATAATAATTGTTCCCTACGTTTAATGTAAATGATACGTTGTGACTGTACCCGTTGGCCTCTGTAACACACACGATAATTTGATGATTACCTGCAATGGGTGAAACCCATTTTAATACACCATAATCAGGATTGATATTCCAATCACCAAAAGAGTCTCTGGTTAACCATTGTCCGATAGTTAATTCAGCGGGCCCTGAAACGATGGTGTAAATATAAGGATAAGCGCCCCAAATACCAGAAATAGGGAATTCCCACGTTACACCAGTCTGAGCCAGTCGTTGGTAGGCATAAGGTGAAGTAAGACTATCGCCTTTAGTCATAAAGCGAAAAGGCATTTTTTCTTCTGAATAGCGACCTATTGCTAAAGGTAATGTGGCAAGTTTAATACCTGATTTAGCGATAGGTGCACCTGCTATAGACGATAACGAAACTACAGAACTAGTTGCCATAACGGTGTCCTAAATATAAAAGAAGTAGTCCATAAAATCACCTTGTATCGCGACAAATAGTAAAAAATAATAATACCCCATAATTACTGTGACTATTAATAACGGATTACCCAAAAAATGCATAATTACTTTGCTTGTTTTAATCGTGTTAACATTACACCATCGTTAGCCGTAATAATAGAGACGCCAAATTGTCACGTAATTCCAGAACACATTGAAGGTTGGATAGACTTCGAGTATGAAAAAGAAAAGGTAAGTCATGGATTTACTTACTTCTTTAGTGGCGATAAGAAGCTTTTAGAACAAATGGTTCTAGCACAAGAAACTAAAGACTGGTTACAGTGCTCGGTAATCAACGCACTAATTGACTATGTTGAGCAGATATCGCCTGGCAAGGTGTCAAAACTGGTGGTTCGTTTTAATCCTGATCTAAAACCCTTTACGTCGGTGTTTCCATGAATAACAACACGCTTAATGAAACGTATCGCTTCTGTTACTCAATCGGTAGCGACGTAATTGAGATAAAACAACACAGACTCAATTCACATATGTTTAACAGAAGAAAAGGTTTCGAAGGTTCAAAGGGCATTGTAACTAAAGGCGGTAGCAGTAGTCTTTTATCTATCGTAGAGCAAAACGAACAGAATTCTTTATGGCTTTCTTTAGAGACAAAATCAAGCCAGCATCTAATGGACATCACAGCTACGTTGGGTCAGTCATGTGGTCTAGTGGCTAAGAAAGCCAGCCAGTTAAGTGAGAGTATACGACTAAGCGAACGCTTCGGTAGTTACGCAAGAAAACAAACACTTGACTTAATGCGATGACAAAATTAAACGATATCTACAACACGGTAGCAATTGGTTTAAAAGGTGAGATAATAGAAGACCGCCCCACTCGTTTAAACGTGCGTCACTTCACGCGTCACGGATACCAAATAAACTACAACGCTAAGACGTCGCGTAATATGACAAATAAAGGAGGTAGTGCTAGTCTGTTGGTAAACCACATGAAGCTATTTGGTTTTAACTATCTTTTTGGTGCTGTTAACTCAGACGGCGGTAGTGACAGAATACTTAATTTCAGCAAAGATTTAAAACACCCAGATCCTAGGGAGTTTGGGAATATGTGCACTGCAGCTAGGGCGGACTATTACAGAAAAAGAATACTCATTTTAGGAGATTAGTTTACATGAAACCAGCTTACCCTTGTCCGGTTGTATTTGGTGACACCGATAAAATAATTTCTAGCGCTGCCATTGCACGGGCAGCGAGTCCTTTAATTACTGCTGGATTTCCAAGCATTACACAGTCGGGGATTGTTATTACCGATATCGATACTTATCGTGATATGATACCGTTGCTCTATCAATCAATGGTTTATGTCTGGAAACCCAGACGCACTGATTCTCAAGATTTTATATCACCATCGCCAGATAACCAAGTAAACTTCTACGAAGAAGGTGGCTGGCGTAGAATGTTAGTTGATGCAACTGAATTTGCACAACGACTTAATAAAACTCAGGTATATGTGTTCGGAACTAAAGACCTCATCAAGAAGATGTTACCTTTTAGTTACGATATTGTACACATTACCATCCAAGAGTTAAAGTTACGCCAGTCGTTTGAAAACGATGCGTATGTTTTCAAAATACCAGAAGACTTTATCGATACTGGTTATACCGTAAATAAAAGAGCAGCGTATATCGTGGGTCCTTTATTGGAAACTAACTACGGTCGTACGCAAGAGCCCAAATCAATTTCTGACATGTGGAGAGAATACCGTGAGCGTACTGAGTGATATAACGATAAAGAAACTGTGTCAACGTCCTACTAACGCTCCTGACACTTGGCGTCCAATGATTGACCCTTTCTTTCCGAAACAAGTCCGAGAACACCCGCTACCGTTTGAAGGCAGTGACCTTAAAGAGAAGGTATTGTCCTATGGCGTATCGTCTTATGGGTACGATGTCCGTATTGCTAATACCTTCAAACTGTTTACTAATCACAACTACGACATTATTGATCCGTTAGACATGGATGCCTTAGATGCACGTAATTTCAAAGAGATTACGGTTGATAAGGGTAGCTATATGACATTGCCGCCTAATTCGTTTGCACTGGGACACACACCAGAACACCTCATAATCCCTCGTGATGTGCTTGTGGTGTGTGTTGGTAAGTCTACCTATGCAAGAGCTGGGTTAATTGTTAACGTGACGCCACTGGAACCTGAGTTCGAAGGACAGGTGGTAATTGAAATGCATAACACCACGCCGCTACCAATCAAAATCTATGCGTACCAAGGCATTGCACAGTTTCTTTTCTTTAAAGGCGACCTACCGTGCGAAGTAAGTTACGCTGATAAGAAAGGGAAATATCAAGGGCAGGTCGGTGTAGTAATGGGGCGCGGTTAATCAACGCTACTGCGTATAGTGTGTAAAATATTCTCCCACTGGATACGAGGTTTTATGACATGGTTAATTTAGGTAACACTCTGGTTTGGTTAATGAATTTCTTATCGGAGAGTCCGAAAGCTGAACCTGATATTATTGTTGGAACTGGAGAGGCAAAGTTAACCATCTGGCTTGAAAATGGCGACGTTATTAGATCACCTGCCACTGAAGTAAAGATTAGTCCGATGGGTGATGTCTTTATGAAAGTAAGCGGTGTATGGAAACCATTGGCTGGCGTTTCGTATCTAGAGTTAGAAAAACCAACGGTGTAAAACGGGTAATAGAGTCCCTGTATCTTCCGCTAAGGAGATACAGGGACTCTATGCCGTTGTTAGTATTTAGCAGAAATCATTCGTAGTGCAATGCGTCTGCGTTCTGGATCATTGTAAATCGCAGCCCTGCGCCAAGTTAACTTGTAGAAGTCTTGGAACATTTGTTCTGCATCAGAGTAGCTTTCGATAATAGAGCTAATCTTACCCAAATTAAAACCACCAAACAAAGCCCCTTGATCAAGCTTAACGTTTAGTGTGTTGTAGATATGGGATTTACAAGCCAATATAACCAATTGATAAAAGATGTGGTATATAGGCGGTTTCAGGTTGTTCATTTCTGCTTCGTTCTCAAGGATCACGGTAACCGCACTAGACTGCGTACGCCAACCATGTCCATGAACCAAGATCAAGTTCTCTCCAATGATGCTTAACGCAGCACTAGAAATACCAGGAGCAGGCATATGAGAGTTCATTACCATTTTAGCAGCATCTAACTGAGCATGAGAGTTATTTTGCATATAACTACTCCAGTGCTGCGATGTTAACGAGTTCTGGTAATGCAATGTAATGTTCAGTGCTTGTACAATCCGTCTGCCGTTAGTTTGGCTTTTAGGAATGCGCACCACAGAGTTCCATACATCGATAGTATCCATTTCACAGCCAGACAACGGAATGGGTATCTGAGCACCACCTACATTGTTACAGTACATCATTACTCGATCAATGACTGCACCGCGAATGGCTTCATCCATCGAGGTTACTGTTTGAAACCGACTGAAGGTTCTACCCCCAAAGCAAGCCTCTAGTACCTCAATAGGAATTGTCCGGCGAATCTCTGAGATCGCTAAATTAATGACTGACACGATACCCCCTTACATCCACTCGTCTTTGAAATGCGCTAGTGCTTCAAACAGACGCGCACTCCATCCAAAACTATATTTTTCTTGCTCTTCATTCTTTTCAGCAATGTTAGAGTAGAACGCAGTTTGGTAGCCGTTGATGTTGTTAACCAATACCTGTAAACCCAAACGACCACGGGCTTCTAAGAATTTCTTTAATGCAGCGATTGTTACGCCGCCAGGCTTGCCATCGACGTTCAAATCGGGATAAAGCTTCTGGCAGTTATTAAAGAGATTTAAAGAGCGTTGTAAATGTTTACCAGCAACGCCGACGCCAGAGTTAACCCCGATGTTAAAAAGTAGATATGTGAGTAATGTACTGTACTCCATAACACGATCCAACGATAAAGTGTGCCAGTAGTCTGTCTCATAGATCTCAAACGCCATCCCTTCTGGAAGGGTACGCATATTACCATCCCAGTTGTATTTAGCCCACAGGTGTTTAAAGCGCTCTTGATGAGCTACCGCTTTAGTAATACCCCAGCGAGTCTCGCCACCACGATCGTTAGGATCGTTAGTGTACTTCTCACCACCTTCTGCAATATATATGGCTTTGATGGCATTTGCTTTATTGAAATCTTTTGCTAATTGGGACATCGTAGAGTCCTCCCTTGATTGGCTTCATAAGAATCGAACATGAATCACACATATATCATTAATAGGACAATATCTGTCATTATTCAATAAGTATCTTTAAGGAACGCCATATGAGTTTACTCGATGAGCTGTGGGAAAATAATTTATTTGATGGTAATCCAGATGGCGCAGGAAAACATTTAAAAGCAATTTTAAAGGGTATTGACTCATTCACCGATACTCAGAAACAACAGCTTTTAGATTTGCACATGATTCCATTCGCTGTTAGCGTCATAACTGGCAACGAAGACGATGGCCAGGTGTATCTTTGCGTACTAGGTTCAGACATGGTGGTACATGAAATAGACAACACCTGGCCTACCTTTGACCTGGTAAAATTGAATCTGGAAAGAAATATTTGGTTTATACAAAGATCGTTCGTTGCGTTAACAGGACACAACGTCTCTGAAATCCTCATTTTTAACGTACCGACCAATGCGAGTCGTACTTTATTCCCTCAATTGACGGTAATATAACGTTAAACATCAATAAGAAACTTAGAGTGCTTAAGGAACTATAAATGAAAGAACAAAAACCATTTGAAACGTTAGCCAGTTATGAGAATGCGTTTCTAGAGATTATTGAGCAGCTTCATTATTATCTCCCTTTCGTAGCAAGTCGTAATTTTGACTACTATCGTCAAGCCTGTCAGATGAACTCTCAATTCTTTGAAAACTTGGTAAAGTGCTACGATACCAATGGTCTTAAGCTTTATGGCGCTGCTATCAACAAGAACCATTGTGAGCTTAGTTTTAGAGATATCTTGGTATCTAATGACGGACTGCGCTACAAAACTGAAATCAAGCGTATCTTTGCCAATTTTGAGAAAGTGTCGAAATGGTTTATTAATGACTATTTAACACCAATGTCTCAGTTCTGGTTTGGTTCTACCGCATCATTTAGCGCAGCGTATGCTACCATGGATAAACCCATGGCTCAGCGGTGTTTTGTGTTAATGGAGTATTTAAGCCACGTTGACATGATCTATTCTCGTTTCCGTGACTATGCGTTAGTAAAGCGCACTCCAGCGATCTATGCACCTAGCACACTGGTATTGAAAGTAATGGCTTGTGATGTCATGTTTCAAATGCTAGAGCGAGAGTCGCTACTAAAGATCGAAACTGATCTGTTTGATTCTATCCTTAAAACAAACATTGACGTATTGGTAACGCAAGTATGTAAAGGACAGACGAAACATCTAACCGCACATTACAAGCGACTACTCCATAACGTCAGTATCTTCAAACAACTCAGATCTACAAAACAAATATCATCTAAGGAGTTTAAGTAAAATGGTCATGTAAATTTGATGTTTGTTATGGCTACCATCAGAAGAAAAAAAGATAATTGGCATAAATCTGCGTTTTAAGGAGCTAAGTGTGCACGCGACTAACATGTGTCATCCGGCGGTACTTCGGTACTGTCACTTGGAGACAGAGTTCAGAGTAAAAAATAAAAATCTTTACCGGAAGATCTGTGCGACCTATCAATTAAAAGGTAGACGTGGTGTAAAAGACATACTTCACGTTATGCCCTTTGTTGGATCTCGTGAGTTTACGTGGAACGACTGTAAACAGATCTTTGATTGTCGTGAATTACTGGAAATCGATCTTGACGGATGGCCGTTGTCTAATCTTTATTGTAGCAATGGTTTAAGTTGGTATCTACGGGAGCTAATGTTGGCTAACTACGCCGGGTACTCTATTGTTCATTATGGGTGTCTAAGTACGACCATGGATTTTGAATTACCTAGTCGTTTTAGCAGAGCACCAGTTAGTGTTGTAATGGACTTGGGTTGGTTAGATATCTTCTTAAAGACTCGTCCAACAATGCTAACTAAAACAGAAGTAGACATGCTTTTTAAAGTCTTCACTCGTGTTTGGAATATACTCGTTTCCAGTGATCTCGTTAATCATGTTCAACCAAAGAGCCCTTTGGGTAGAATACTGAGCGATTGCTACGCGGTTATTTCAGAAGCAAATAAACAGAAAGAATCAGAAACAACAACCTAAGGAATCAATTATGAAATACAAGAATTGTCAGTCAGTCGTTACACCGCAAATTGTTTACACTATTTATAATGCGTTTAAACAAGAACTCGACAACATTACATTGTTTAAAGGCTCTAACCCAGACAGCTTTAAACAAACGGTAGCGTATTTCTTTGAAAATGCGTACATTAAATTAAATCACGAATTAATTGCTTTCAATAAAGTTACTGAAGGCAGTAGGTTACTTATTACTGAGTTGGCACACCTTCGTACTGCGCGCAACATTGCAGGTCCACTGATCGTTTCAGACTTTGATTTTCTATTTGACGAGTTTGAGCGGTACGCTAACGGTAACGACTTTGCATTAAATGATTTTTATAATGAGTCGTTGCTGGAAAGCAACACTCGTTTTTTGACCAACATGGCTTACTTTTGCTTACTCTACGATACTAATCCAGCAATCATAACCGCTGGATTAGCGCCTGTTAACATGGTTCGTTATGAGAATGACATCAATCGAAAGTTTAGGGCGCATTTGTTGCATCCAAAAGCATCATTGGTTTTTGGCGGCGTACTAATGGACAAGAGGTCGCCTAACTCTGACGATTCCGACAGAGACAAAGAACTTAGAGATAAAACGCAGCGCATGGAGGAATGGCTGGTTAACTACATTACCACTCAGCATTCACCACCTTTTGAATTTGCAGATATGGGCGCCGAAAGCAAAATGCCTTTTAATGAGTTTTGTAATGAATATGGTTTGATTAGCGCTGCAAAACCACCAACTGATTAAACCTAAATAGTTACATCCATATATCACTAGAATGAGAAACCATCAGAACTCTCATTCTCTTTCTACTACTCATCATTTTAAATAAGGAGTCAGCAATGACTGAAGTGCAACAAGTTAATCCTGCTAAACGTCCACTGGGTAAAGTACGCGCTTATTTCTGTGGCGGTGGAGCAACCGACATCGGCGCTGGTCATTATCTCAATGCCAGCTTGAGCCCAGGTATGGCTGAACTGCATTGCAGTTTCATGGATACCGGTATGAGTAACATCGGTAGTTTCCAAATCCCTAAGGAGGCTATCTACATCGTACCTGGTTGTAAAGAAGGTTCTGGTAAAAAGCGTGACGAAAACTACGAAGCAATCATGGCGGCTAAAGACAACATGATTGCTGCACAGCCTCCACTGGATTTCAATATTGTGGTCGCAACTGGCGGTGGTGGTTCTGGTAACGTTATTCAACAATGCATATACAAGGCGCTACTTGAAAACGGTCACAACGCCGTGTTGTTGTATATTGGTTGTACTGATTCTGAAATCACTGCTCGTTGTTCTATTCGCAGTATGCAAACCCTGGAAAACAATTTCTTGGATGGCGAAGACGATTACCGCATGATCTATGCACATAACGAAAAAGGCGATACGTTTGCCAAAGCGGATGCCGCTGCAATCGAAGCAATCAATTGCCTGTTGTTTGCTGCCAGTAACCAGAACGACGGTTTGGATCGTAGCGATCTTTACCATTTCATCAACACTAGCAAAGCGCTGCGCAGTGAACCATCGTTCGGTATTATCAAGTTCCGTCAGGACAATGATTTCAAAGATATCGAATATGCTGATGCGGTGTTAACCTTGTACTCAACACCAGTGCGTGAACCGCTCAAGATCGATACCGGTTACGACACCATTGGTCGTTATCCGTTCCCAATGGACAGCGGTTTCAAGTCCTTGCATGTAGTGATTCTCAACAATGGATTGGTTGAAGTATTCGATCACCTTTCCAAAGTAAATGAACACTATGAGCATCAGCGCACCTCTCGCGTTGTTAATCGTTCTATCAGTGCCGACGATAAGAAGGCTACTAAGGTAGGCAAAGGTAATTTTGTAATCTAACTCTTTATCAGTAGCGGGTATTTAAATATGACGCGGTTATTTGTTTGTGAACAATGCGATTGCGTGGATCATCTTGATTTGGCCCCATCTCAATCAGGACCACGTTTACTCTGCTCTCTTTGTCACCCCCAACGCAAAGAGTGGCACAATCAATTTCCGCACAGTAAATATTTACCAGCTTCTGATATAGTGTGTAACAGACCCTCTGGTGTATCTTTAGGTTAAGCAGGTTTCTCCTAAGGTTAGTTGTTTCTCTTAAAGATCTGAGGACTGTTGCAGTTGGTGCGAGTACGCGCTGATTAAAACGCGTTGCCAGACAGCGTGGTGGTAGTTGCTGCTGTAAGTCTGGAAGTTATCTAACCACAATGCCATTGTGCGAGAGTTGGCTACGATAGCGCAATGACGACTAGCATCCTAAAACCGTTTTACCCGAGCGAAATAAAGATGCTAGATGTTATTGTTAAATTGACCTTTCGTTAAATCGATAAGGGTTGCAAGCGTTGCGAAAGCAATAGGTAACTCGAAAGCAAGATAGAGGGTCACATCTTTCAGAGAAAGCCTGAAGCAGCACGTAATGGTGCGAGTTATTAGTTGCGACATTAACTGAAGACTAAACTAACCCATCCAACCCTAACCGGTTGGATGGGTTTTCTATGCCCTTCATTTTTATTTTGGTTTCGATGGCGTACTTTTATATACCGAGGCCCCATTATTTGTACAAGATCGCTCACAGACGATTTGAGGAAGTTTTAGACGTATATCATTAAAGTGATACTAGTTGCTCTCTAATGAGGATCTCATGCAACCACTAATATTACACTATCCTTGCGAACGCTTTATTCGTGAGATTACCGAAGCAGGTAAAACGTCTGAATTTATTAATTGGAAAACCAATGATCAACAGGTAATAGATTGGTTCTCACTACATCTAAATAGACTGTGGGGTTTGAATGTCGATGTTAGTCACATTAGCAGTGACCCGCTCTATGAACACTTCCTGATCAAACTCTTTCAAAAAGCTTCTGATAGTCTTTACAGTAGCTTTATATTGCCGCATTTCGAAAACGGGTATGTTTACGATTGTAAACTATCAATAGACCCGACTCGCCAGTTCTTAATACTAACTATATCCTAACAAGGAAATCTACCGATGAATTGTGTATTTGTAATCTCTACTGGTCCTATCGCAAGTCACTGTCACTTGGGGTTACTCTTATCAAATAACCGTGTAAACTCAGAAGGTTTCCAAGAACTAATCTATTCGGAAAAAGGTCAGGCAGCGTTTGAACACGTTGCTAAAGAAATGGTAAAACTGTGCATTGACAATAATCTTGCGTGGGTTAACCCGGAACTAAAGAAAGTTTACAATTCTGATTGGGCTATTGAGCGATTGGCTAACTATGCGTTTGATGCGTGTATGCCAAACGACAGTGCCATTAATAGACCGCGAGCTGTGTATGTTGCCGTTATTAAAAACCAATTAGCTAGCCAACCAGCGATAGCACAGCAGATGGACGCAATGTTTACCCATATTCATGATGTAGTATGGGGTATTGTACCTGCGCGTAGTTGGAATGTGGTTACTTATTCCGAGTTTGCTGAGGGATTACGTATTCATATTGAAGAAGATTATCGTATTCGATATTACATGGAAAATGTACACTTCCGTAAAGAAGAGACATTAGTAACTCAACCTGAAGTTATTGAGGTTAACAATAATCAGAATCTATCTGAGATATTGCAAAACATCAATATTAACTCAGGGAAGTTCCTTACGATGAAAAAGACAAGAGACGACGAAGCGGTAACATTAACGTTTCCTGTGACATACCCCGGTAATGAAGAGAAGGGGATAAAACCGACGCAAGGTTTAGTTGGTAAAAGCTACGCTGCCAAAACAAATAAATGCAGCAGTAAAGACCTTTGTGTAGAAGAACCAATCAAACCAGCTTTACAAGGCGAGTACGATAGTAATAGCAATCCTCAACATAAACCAGCGGTCAATCTACCTACCTCAGTAGCTGAGCGAGTTAAAGCTGTCAGAACTCATCGCAATCGTGTAAACAACGATCGTATTAGTAAAAAGGTATTAAATTCTAACCTGTAGCAGAGGACTGCTGTATGTCTTTTGTCGTTATGATTGAAACTGATCCAATGTTCGAAGATTTGAGTGCGTTGGTGCGCAGTAAAGGGGAGATCCCTTTATGGGCTAATCAGGTAGGGTCTCTAATCATAGCTGCTATGGATGAGCTGTGTTATGGACGTATGGGGCAGGTAGACGCTATTGTTCGCTCAGTAGCGTTAGAGGCGGATACACGGATATTAGTGGGTGCTAGAATAAAAGAACTAGTCTTTAATCAGTTAAGTTACTTGGTATCACATTCCATTGATTTGACTGGTTTAGATTATACCACTGATGCCAACGGTAGAATTGTTATTACGCCTAGAAAATCTATCCCTGTATCGCTATTTGATCTACTCACACCACAGGAGCATTTTGATGACCATTGGTTTAGCGAACGCGAACGCAGGCGGTATGGGTTCCACTAAACCGTACCGTTTTGTAATGCATTTTACTACAGAATGTTGGAAAATGCCAGAAGCCATTTTCCTAGTTAACCGGGTCACTCATGATTTGAAGTTGAGTGACCCTAGAACTCGTGCAATTTGGCTGTTGTTTGATATTCTAGCAAAGACTCGATATCAGTTCGATATTGATAATGAAATGATCGATTTGTTTATTGATTGCGAATACATCTACGAGTATGTTGCAGAAACATATCTAGAACCGTACGATCCATGTCCTGCATTAGGGATTAAGAACATTTATTTTGATGTTAGGGACTGTCTAGAATCTTTTATTATTGAAGCCTACAAGGAGTGGGAGTTTGTTTTAAAATCAATTCCATTTAGAGGTAGTTGTTATGCAGAACACGTGGAATTGGCACCGAATTTCGCAGGAGCCTACGTCACCTTCCTTGTCCACAGCTGGCCCACCGCGAATGATCTTAATGCTCCGATTAGAGCCGCTACTATTAGCGAGCTTACAAGCATTTGAAGAACCCAGTGCGGTGGTTGATTATTGTTGTTACCTTTGGAACTATTGCACTGACATTGGGATTTTGATTCCAGATCCAGTGAAGTCTGTTGGGTTGGATATAATGATTAAAAACGATACTCTCTATCGTCATTTATCTGGCCACAACCAAGAAATGCAAGATCTCTTTGTGGGTAGATTAGTACAATTAATTTTATCCATATATCACTCTACTGCAACCATAATTGGTCCTTTATTAACTGCTCCTAGCGGTAAGCTATTATTCTTCCCAATGGAATATGGTCGCTATCCCATGGGTACGTATCACGAAGGTATTGTCATAGAGGTTAATCGATGAAACCCATTGTCTACTGTATGTCCCCACCCTTGCTTGGCACTGCCGACAGAGTAAGCCAGTGCATACTGGCTTTTATGCCGCCTTTGCGTTTTAACCCTACTCAGATAAAGTTAGCTACCACTTTGTTATTAAAAGAAACGTTTGATGTAATTG
>SXGQ01531953.1_pt1 | contig 22765 bp, 24 predicted proteins | sample 3178371 | NCBI WGS metagenome assembly SXGQ01 (sample SAMN11356859, study PRJNA531348) | freshwater metagenome | isolation source: freshwater sample F1-20 | place: China: Fuxian Lake, Yuxi | collected 2017-12-25 | reverse complement strand
CACCGCCATCACCCTGGGGTGGCCGCAGCAACCTCCCCAGCTGTTGCACCAGTTGCTGCCCGGCCCAACTATTTAGCAATGGGCCAATCGAATTACCCTGCAGGGGCAATGGTTGCAATAGCAATAGGCGGATGTTTTGCTGAGTTTTGGCATCTAAGAGGTTCAACCAGCTACCCAGTTCAGGGTTGTTGCCGGGTTGACGTGCCCAATCCTCCAGTTGCTGGAGCTCGAGTGGCAGCTCCAAACCAGCAACCCTCACGCTTAAACGTTCAGCCGCCACCCCTGGGTGTTGCCATAAGCACAGAAATGCCAACAGCAAGAAAACCTTGCTTGAAGGTTTGTAGAACAGGGTTGGCAGCCGAGGCAGAAACAACAGTGCAACTCGCCAGGTGGTGGCTGCAATTTCCCCGAACCCTACGCCGGGTGGCGCAATTTCGGGGTGTGGCAGCTCTAGGGGCTGGAGGAATTTTGTTCCTTGGCCCACTTGTATTCAACCGCGTTGGGCTTAGCAGTAGCCAAATTGGTTTTGCCCTTGCCCTTTCCAGTGTTGTTGGCCTGCTGGCCCGCGCTGGCAGTGGCATTTTGCTCGACCGTGGTTTAGCCCTAGGCACTCCACTGCGGCTTGGGGCTGTTTGTTCGATTGGCGCAGATCTAATCCTTTTCCATGCCCATAGTTTCCATGTTTTTCTCGTTGGTGAATTACTACTCGGTTTGGCGATGGGCTTGTATTGGCCGGCGGCGGAGTTAGCCAGCGCCGAATTCAGCGCGCCCATGCCATCAAGCGAAGGCTTTGCCCTTGCCCGCAGCGCCGATGCTTTTGGAATAGCAATAGGAGCCCTACTGGGAAGTTGCTTGGCCTGGCGCCTCGGGCCTGAGGCACTGAGGCTGATCTATGGGGTTGACCTATCGGGAATGCTGGTTTTCCTGTGGATAACAAGAAAGCTCCCGGCCCGGGGGCTGCCACCAGCACCAGCAAAATTACCTGCCGGCAAAGTAAGAACTTGGTGGGGGCAAACCCTATTGCCTGTTTTGATCGTTTCGCTCTTGGGAACAGGCCTACTCACGCTGCAACAAAGCGCCTTACCGCTGGATCTAGCCAATGGCGGCCTTGCTCGAGCTGGCTTGCCGGAAGCTGGAGGTGGCCTATTAATTGTGTTGCAACTAATGCTGGTTTTAGTGCTGCAATGGCCAGTGGGCCATTGGTTAGCAAGTAAACCAGTGGCATTTGGCTTGCGCTTGAGTTTGATTTGTTTTGCTGCCGGCTGCCTGCTGCTTGCCCTATCGGCATTGCATAAGCATGGCTTGCTGCTGCTGCTGCTGGCCCAACCGCTACTGGCCCTTGCCACAGCTGCTTTTTTACCAACGATCACAGAAGCGGTGGTGGAATCGGTGAGCAGCAAAAAGCAAGGTTTGGCCTTGGGTATCTATTCACAAACCTGGGCGATTAGCGGTATTGGTTTGCCGCCCTTAGCCGGATTACTGCTGGAGCATCAGGGTCATGGATTGGGGCTTTGGCTGGGGATGGCTGGGTTGTGTGTAGCAGCCTTGGGCTTGGTCCAACCCTCGTGGGGTAAAGGTTCGGTGCCGTATTCCCAATCGTCGTAATCGGGGTCGTTGCGAATTTTTTGATGCAGTTCCTTTTGCACCTCAAAATCGTGCTGGCCAGTGGTTTCAGATGGCTTTTCGTTTGGGGTATTGGCCATGGGGATACCTTTAAAAGGCTGGTATTTGCCTCAGAGTAGGTCCTATGCAATTGCAACGCCGCCACCGGGAAGCCCATAAAAGCCATCGGGCCGGCTGGTTGCGGGCGGCGGTGTTAGGGGCAAATGATGGCACTATTTCAGTGGCCAGCCTGGTGGTTGGGGTTGCCAGTGCAGGCAGCAAACCAGAAACTTTGCTAATTACTGCCCTAGCTGGATTGGTGGCTGGAGCTGCATCCATGGCAGCTAGTGAGTATGTGTCGGTGCAAAGCCAGGCGGATACGGAAAAAGCAGATCTGGCTAAGGAAGCGGCGGAATTGATATCTGATCCAGAAGGTGAATTAGAGGAACTCAGCTCGATTTACAGATCCCGGGGTTTAGAGGCGAGCCTTGCCAGGGCTGTAGCTGAACAACTCAGCCTTCAAGGGGCCCTAGAAGCCCATGCCCGCGATGAATTAGGCATCAGCGAAACCCTTAGGGCAAGGCCTTTGCAGGCAGCTTTTGCATCAGCTGCGGCCTTTGGCTTGGGTGCACTGGTGCCATTGCTGGCGATATTGCTAGCTCCAGCTAGCAAGGTGGTGCCTTTCACGGTGTTGCTCTCGCTTGCCAGCCTTTTGATATTTGGTGGCATGGCCGCAGCGGCAGGTGGGGCATCTGTGCGTGGAGGTGCCCTGCGGATGGTGATCTGGGGCGCCGTTGCCATGGGGCTCACCTCAGCGGCCGGCCATTTATTTGGCGTGAAACTGTAAAAAAAGGATCAGGAATAACCACAGGTTTCTTGCAGCCTCCAGCCCAGATTTTCTTCTGGCGCACCCGCTCCGGCCTGGAAGTGGATTTTGTGGTTTATGGCCCTGATCTGTTTTGGGCTATTGAGGTGAAGCGCAGTGCCCGCATCACAATAGGCATGATCTAGCTGGATAAAGGGCTTTTGGCGTTGATTACCCTCAAGCGGAACGTGTATTGCTTTCTTTTGTACCAGAACCGCTTTTGATTGATGGCATCCGTTGCCAGCCCTTGGGGCCCTGGCTGCGGAAATTACATCCAAACAACTTAAATCAACCTATACATTAAATAAAAACTCCATCACATCACCTTCTGCCACCACATATTCCTTACCTTCACTGCGCAACCAACCCTTAGCCTTGGCTTCTGCAAGGGAACCTGCTTCTAGCAATTGGCCATAGCCAATTGTTTGAGCGCGGATAAAACCCCGTTCAAAATCTGTATGGATCACCCCAGCTGCTTGCGGTGCCGTCATGCCTGCTTTGATGGTCCAAGCGCGGGTTTCTTTTTCACCTGTAGTGAAATAAGTGCGGAGGCCGAGCAGTTGATAGGTAGCGCCAATCAAACTGCGTAATCCACCTTCACTAACGCCTAAACCCTCAAGGTAATCATTGCGTTCATCTTCGCCAAGTTCAACTAATTCAGCTTCAACTTGAGCACTTACTTTTACAGTTTGGGCAGCCTCTTTTTTTGCTAATTCAGCAACCGCATCAACAAATGGATTGCCGCCCGCCAGGTGATCTTCACTTACGTTTGCCGCATAAATAATCGGCTTTGCAGTTAAAAGTCCGAGTGGTTTAATTAGTAGATACTCCTCACTACTTATATTTAAATTACGCGCAGCGCCACCACCATCAAGTTCCACGCCAATGCGGGCGAGTAAATCATCTTCTAGCTGGGCTTCCTTACTGGTGCGCAGTTGCTTTTTTAAACGCTCTCGCCGTTTATCAATTTGGGAAATATCGGCAAGTGCTAGCTCCAAATTAATTACTTCCGCATCACGCACCGGGTCAACGGAACCGCTCACATGGATCACATCGTTGTCTTCAAAGCAACGCACCACATGAACAATCGCATCCACCTCGCGGATATTGGCCAAAAACTTATTGCCTAATCCCTCCCCCTGGCTGGCCCCTGCCACTAAGCCAGCAATGTCAACGAATTCCACCCTGGTGGGCACCACATCTTTTGAATTGGAAAGCTGCCGCAATTGCTCAAGCCTTGGGTCTGGCACCGCCACAGTGCCCACATTGGGCTCGATCGTGCAAAACGGGAAATTGGCCGCCTGGGCTTGGGCATTAGCCACAAGGGCATTAAAAAGGGTGGATTTGCCCACATTGGGCAGCCCCACAATTCCGGCTTTCAGCATTGCTTCAATCTAGATTGGGTGAGCCGCACTCGCCACTGCTGGCAAATTCATCAAGAATGCTTGCAGATCGATGCTCAGCCATCAGCAAACCCACCTCAACCCAATCCCCACCACCCCTGCTGCGGCGTTGGTGGCCGGCAATATTGCTACTGGTGCTACTGGGCAGCGGCAGTGGCTTTTTAGTGCTGCAGCTGCTTAAGGGCCCAAAGCGCAACATCACCCCTTACACAACCGAAGTGCGCCAGGGCAGCCTGGCTGGGATAATCACAGCCAGCGGTGAAATAGAAGCGCAGCAAAGGGTAAATGTAAGCCCAAAAAAACAGGGTCAATTATTAGAACTTTATGTTGATGAAGGTGATGTAGTTAAAGCAGGCCAACCATTGGCCCGCATGGATCCCAGCGACATCCGCAACCGCTTAGAGGAACTCCAAGCCCAAATTGATTCAGCAAAAGTTGATCTAAATCGCAGCCGTAGTGAATACGAACGCCGGCGTACATTGTTTAGTGTTGGTGCCATCAGTGGCGACGACATCAGCCGCTATAAAGCTGCCTACGAAAGCAGCCAAGCCCTTTACACTGCCGCCCGCCAACGCTTAGCGCAAAGATCGGTTGAATCTGGCGATTTAGTTGTTCGCGCTCCTTTTGCAGGCACCATCACCAACCGCTACGCAGATCCCGGTTCCTACGTAACCCCCACCACCGCTGCCAGTGCAACAGCAGGAGCCACCAGCTCTTCGATTGTTGAATTGGCCTCTGGTTTACAGGTAAATGCCAAGGTGCCTGAAAGTGATATCGGCCGCATCAAATATGGGCAAGCTGCCAGCATTCGCGTTGATGCATTTCCAGACAAACGTTTTGAAGCCAAGGTGCAACGCATCTCACCTCGCACGGAAAAAAGCAGCAACGTAACAACGGTAAAAGTTGAATTAGGTTTACTCAATCCACCACCAAATACCTTACGCATCGGCATGACTGCCGACATAGATTTTGATGCGGGCCGTCTGCCGCCAAAACCACTGGTTCCCACAGTTGCAATCGTAACTGAAAACGGCAAACCGGGCCTGCTGGTGCCAGGGCCTAGCAACCAACCGCGCTTTCAAGAGGTAAGCCTTGGCAGTAGCAGCGGCCGCAACACTCAAATACTCAGTGGGATTAAAGCAGGCGAAAGGGTATTTATCGATCTACCACCGTGGGCAAAGAAACGCAAAGAAAACTAATTAACTATCTATCTAGTTAGTTAGTTAGTTAACTGCAAGATATGCCGCGCTGGCTGCAACGATTCGTTCACTGGCCTTGCCATCACCAAAAGGATTGTGGGCCATGGCCATCGCTTCATAGGCAGCCTTGTTTTCAAGCAGCAGGCAGGTTTCAGCTTCTATCGCTTCACTGGAAGTACCTATTAATTTTGCTGTGCCTGCTTCCACTGCTTCAGGCCTTTCAGTGGTGCGCCTTAAAACAAGCACTGGTTTCCCTAAAGATGGAGCTTCTTCTTGTAACCCCCCCGAATCGGTTAGTAACAATGTGCAGCCACGGATTGCAGCCACTAAACGGTCGTAATCAAGTGGTTCGGTGAGAAATACGCGTGGATGATCACCCAGCCATTCCTGCAATGGTTCCCGCACTGTTGGATTTTTATGTAGGGGCAACAGCAAGGCCGTATCTGGGTGGCGATCCAACACCTTTAAAAAACCCATGGCGATGTGTTTTAGAGGCGCTCCCCAATTTTCGCGCCGGTGCACTGTGGCAAGAATCACCCGTTGCTTTTGCCAATCAAGGCCCGGCACTTCACAACTAGGTGCTGCTGCTGCCATCAACAACAAAGCATCAATCACCGTGTTGCCTGTGGTGTGTATCTCACCCACCACCCCAGAGGCTTGAAGATTTTTTGCCGATTGGGCTGTGGGGGCAAAATGCAATTGAGCCACCTGGGAGATCAAACGACGATTCGCTTCCTCCGGGAAGGGGTCGTAGAGATTGTCTGTGCGCAGGCCAGCTTCCACATGGCCCACCGGGATCTGATCGTAAAAAGCAGCTAGGGCTGCAGCAAAGGCTGTGGTGGTATCACCTTGAACTAGCACTAAATCAGGTCGATTTTCGCCAAATTCTTTACGCAAACCCTCCAGCGCAGCGCAGGTTACGTGGGTGAGGGTTTGCCTTGGGGTCATCAATTCCAAATCCCGCTGGGCTTGCAGTTGAAACAACTGCATCACCTGGGCAACCATCTCCTTGTGTTGCCCAGTTAAAACAACCCTGGTTTCAAATAGTGGCGACGCCTGGAAGGCCAAAATTACCGGTGCCAATTTGATGGCTTCCGGTCTGGTGCCTAGCACCAGAGTGACGCGCGGTAGGGAAGCCAAGGGCAAATAACAAGCAGGTTGATCCTAAGGAGCCCTAGGCGGTGGCAATCAACCGCCAAACCACCAAGGCAGCAAGGCCAAGGGAAAGGCCAAGCATTGCCAAACGGCCATTCCAAATCTCGGCTTGGGGGGTGAAACCACGGCGCCAAGCGTTCAACTCAGTTCGATCAAGCTGGTTGGTGGGGGCCATGGCAAAGCGAAATTAATTTGGAAATATTAAATGATTTTTTTAATTAAAAAGGTGCCGCTCCATAAAGCTTGTGGGCTTTTGCCAGGGGCCAGCGGGGCGCTACGCCAAGATTCAAGGCTGAACATTGCCCTAATTGCAGGCGTTTGCAGGCAGCTAAACCAATCATCGCTGCGTTATCGGTGCACCAGGCCAGGGGGGCTAGATGCAAATTAAGGCTCGCGGCATTACATGCCCCAGTTAATTGGCGCCGCAACTCCCCATTAGCCGACACCCCACCAACCACAACTAAGCCAGGCAAGCCCTGATCAATGGCGCAGCGCACACTGCGTTCCACCAAAACTTTGCACACCACCTGCTGAAAAGAGGCGGCTAGATCCGCCACCGGCAAAGGCTTACCAGCGCTTTGCCAGCGCTGCACCTCCCTGAGCACTGCGGTTTTTAGGCCACTAAAGCTGAAGTCGTAGGGGTGTATGCCCCCTTCCGGCAGGGAGATCCGCCCTGGCGGGAAACGAAAGCGCAGCGGATCGCCGCCACGGGCGGCAATTTCAAGGGCCGGTCCCCCTGGATAGGCCAAACCGAGGAGGCGGGCAACTTTGTCGAAAGCTTCTCCAGCTGCATCATCACGGCTGCCGGCTAGGCGTTCGTAATTACCAAAAGACCTAAGCGCTATTAATTCGGTGTGGCCGCCACTCACCAGAAGTACCAGCAAGGGCGGTTCAGGGGCTGGGTTGCCACTCAGCGCCGAACAAAGGTGACCCTCCAAGTGGTGAATGCCAATAAACGGCACCCCTGCCAATTGGGCCAAGCAGCGCCCCGTAACGGATCCCACCATCAGGGCCCCTAAAAGGCCTGGTGCCACGGTGGCCGCTACGCCATCGAGGCTGCTCAGCCCAATCTGGGCTTTTGTTAGAGCGCTTTCAACTAAATGGGGTAGTGCCTCCACATGGCGGCGGGAAGCAAGTTCCGGCACCACCCCACCAAATAGGGCGTGTTCCTCCACCTGGCTTGCCACTTCACTGCTGAGCACTAGGCCGTTTTGCACCACCGCGGCCGCAGACTCGTCACAACTTGTTTCGAGGGCAAGAACCGTTGGCATTAGGGGGAGTAACCACAACTAATCTGCTGGCAGCAACCGCTGAGCGGGCCTGCCCATCATGCGCATCATGCAACAACTGATCTCAAAAGCGTTTTCAAAAGTATTTGCCGTGGCTCTCTGCGGCTATCTGCTCTTGGGTTTTGCCCCATTGGCCCATGCGAGCCTGGCCGGTCTCACCCCTTGCAGTGAGAACGTTCGCTTTCAATCCAGGGCGAAAACAGCCAAAACAGCTTCGGCCCAAGCTCGCTTCGAGCGCTACGGCCAGGCCCTTTGCGGCAGCGATGGCTTACCCCACCTGGTGGTGGATGGCCGCTGGAGCCACGCCGGTGATTTCATGCTGCCCGGCATCGCTTTCCTCTACATCACCGGCTGCATTGGCTGGGCTGGCCGCTCCTATATCCAGGCCGTTAAGGGCAAAGACGCAAACATGAAGGAGATTCAGATCGACCTTCCCATCGCCCTCAAGTGCACCCTTGATGCCGCCAAGTGGCCCCTGGCTGCTTTTGCTGAACTAACTTCCAACAAACTGACGGAAGACGACAGCAAAGTAACCGTTTCGCCCCGCTGATATCAAAGAAAACAGCACCCAAAACACCTTTCATTTAGCAGCCACAAAAATTAACCACAAACCATGAAAAAATTTCTCACCACCGCCCCAGTATTTGCCGCATTTTGGTTCACAATCACTGCCGTAATCATGATTGAATTCAATCATTTATTTCCGGATATGTTGTTTGTTCCTGGCTAAACCCCATCAGCAACTCCAGTTGGGCTAGGGCATCAGCTAATTCGTTGTTTTCCACCACCGCATCGAATTCAACCTCTGCCTTTAATTCTTGCTCGGCCCTAGCCAAACGCCGCTGGATTGCCTCCTCCTGTTCTGTACCCCGTCCCCTAATCCTGGCTTCAAGCACTGCCATGGATGGTGGTTTCAGAAAGATTTGAAAAGCCTGGGGGAAAGATTTGCGCACCTGGCGGGCGCCTTCTAATTCAATTTCCAACAACACCGGCGTTCCAGTAGCAAGCCGTTGCTCCACCGGTTGCCTTGGTGTGCCGTAGCAGTTGCCGGCAAATTCAGCCCACTCCAACAGGCCACCGCTGGCCACCAGCGCTTTAAATGCAGCGCTGCTTTTAAAAAAGTAATCAATTCCATCCACTTCCCCCTGCCTAGCTAATCGTGTGGTGGCTGAAATAGAAAGCCATAGCTGGGGATATTTGATACGAAGCGCTTTCACCAAAGTGCCCTTCCCCACTCCACTGGGGCCGCTCAACACCGTGAGCCTGGGTTGCTGCAAGTTCACTGGCTGCAAGTTCATTCGCTGCAAGTTCATTCGCTGCTAATTCTTCCTGGTATTGACGCTTGGCGAAACTAGGGCCATGCAACCCCAAGACACCACCTGCCTAAAAGCAGTGGTAACTGAACTGCAGCCACTGCTGCTGCCAGCCCGCTTTGAAAAGGCCCAACAACCTTGCCCTGGCGCCGTGCAGCTTGGCTTTCGCACCCTTAGCCAAAGGCTTTGGCTTGAATTGCGCTGGCAAGCAGATGCTGCCCGCTTCCATTGCCTGCCCGCCCCAGCCAGGCTTGGTGAAGGCAGCACCATGGCCCAACAACTGCAGCATGGCCTTAGCGGTTTAGCCCTGGTGAGCCTGCAGCAGCCCCCTTGGGAGCGGGTTGTGCAGCTTGGTTTTGCTGAGCGGCCTGGGGGCAGCCTCAAACGGCAGGTGGTTATCGAGCTGATGGGGCGCCACAGCAACTTATTTCTGCTTGATGAACAGGATCAAGTGATCGCCATCGGCCGCCAAGTGCAGGCGCACCAATCACGCTTAAGACCCATCGGCACCGGCGATAGCTACAGCCCACCACCGCCCCTGCAGGGGGCAATTCCCAGCCTGAGCGAATCATTTGAGCAGTGGCGCCAACGGCTATCCCTGCGGCCTGAAACATTGGCTAAAGCGATGCTGCAGAGCTACCGCGGCCTGGGGCCCGCCCTGCGGGACCAACTACTTCAGGCAGCGGGCCTAAGCAATAGCGATTTGGTAAGCGAGCTGGGCGAATTCCAATGGCTTGAGCTCCATCAAGCCTGGTGCCATTGGCTTAGGGCTCTGGATCAGGGCCAGCTGGGCTTTACCCCATGGGGTGAGGGTTATCGCTGTTGGGGCAGCAACCAACAAACACCAAAACAAACAGATACCCAATCAGACCAACAAGCAAATAAGCAAGCTGAGCCCAGGCTGAACTACGCCCTAGCCGCTTTTTATGCCGCAGGCGAGAAACGCCGTCAATGGCAACTAACCAAGCAAAAACTCAGCAATCAACTAGAGCAATTATTGGGCCGCGAACAGCGGGAATTGCAGCAACAAGAGGAATTACTAAGCCGCTGCGCCGGCGAAAGCCTGCTGCAGAAACAGGCGGATCTGCTCCTTTGTAGGCCTGATGTGGCCAGCACGGGCCATCAGCAACTGCTTTTGGCTGATCCCGCAGGTGGCGCAAGCCTGGCCGTGGAGCTCAACCCGCAGCTGAGCCTGGTGTTTCAAGCCCAAAAGTTTTATAAAAAAGCCCGCAAGTTGCGCCGTTCCGTAGCAGCGATCCAGCCGCGGCTGAGCTACCACCGCCGCCGCCTTGAACTATTGGAAAACAGCCTGCTGCAACTGGAACTAGCTAATCCAAACGACCTGGAACTGCTGGAGGCACTCCAAACAGACCTCAGCCCTTTTCAAGCAACGGGCTCCCAAACCAAACGGCTGCAAAGGCACCAGGAAGGGGAACCGCAACCAATGGCCTTAATCAGTCCTGGGGGCCTGCGCTTACTGGTGGGTCGCAACCATCGCCAAAACGATTGGATCAGCTTTCGCCAAGCCCGTCGCGGCGACCTTTGGTTCCATGCCCAGGAGCAACCCGGCAGCCACGTGGTGCTGAAAGGCTCTGAGCAACTTGCCAGCGAAGCTGATCTCCAGGCGGCGGCCAACCTTGCCGCCCACTTCAGCCGCAGCCGCGGCAATGCCCGGGTACCCGTGGTGATGGTGCCTGTGGAACAGCTGCAACGCATTCCCGGCATGGAGGCGGGTTTGGTGCGCCATGGGGGTGGCGAAATCATCTGGGCGGAACCGGATCGAGCCCTAGCGCTACTACCTAGCCTGCGCCAATGAATAAAACGGAGTTCCCAGCTGAGGTGGAGATGAGCTTCACCGACCACCTAGAGGAATTGCGTTGGCGCCTATTGCGCAGCCTTGGGGCAGTGGTGGCTGCAGCAGCCCTCTGCCTCCTCTGGGTGCGACCTCTAGTGAAATTGCTTGAGGAACCAGCCCAAGGCATTCGCTTCCTGCAGCTAGCCCCAGGTGAATTTTTATTTGTATCGCTCAAGGTGGCTGGTTATGCGGGCCTCACCTTTGCCCTTCCCTATGTGCTCTACGAGGGATTGGCCTTTGTGATGCCCGGCCTGAATAAACGCGAACGGCAGCTGGTGGCCCCCGCCGTGGCCGCATCAGCCGTGCTTTTTCTTGTGGGTCTTGCTTTTGCGTGGTGGGCGCTGGTACCCGCCGCCTTGCGTTTTTTAGTGAGCTACGGCGCTGATGTGGTGGAGCCGATTTGGTCGATTGAGCGCTATTTGGATTTCGTTTTGCTACTGATGGTGGCCACCGGCCTGGCTTTTCAGCTGCCTGTTTTGCAACTGCTGCTCGGCCTGCTCGGCCTCGTGCGCTGGCGGCCAATGCTGGCCAGCTGGCGGCTTGTGATTTTGCTTTCAGCCGTTGGGGGAGCTGTGCTCACCCCCTCCACGGATCCGGTAACGATGTTGCTCCTAAGTGGCGCCATCAGCGCCCTATTCCTTGTGGGGGTGGGCCTTGTGGCGCTCACAGAAGGAATTCACTCAGCCGCCCCTGATCCGGCAAAGGGAAGCTAAGGGCCTTGCCAAGGCGTGGTTTATCGCGGTTATTGAGCAGCCATTGCCTTACCTGATCGGCTACCCCTAGGCCGTTTAACTGCTCCGCCAACTGCCCTAGTAGCAGTTGATATTCAGCGGCATCCAAAGGGAAGGATTGCTGCTCCAGATAGCCCCACATCACTTGGAAATACAAGCGTCCTGCGCGGCGATGAAACTGCAAGTGGTAGGAAACGCCCCAACGGCTTTGCAGGATTGCGATCAACTCCTCGGCGCTGAGGGGCACTGCCTGGTGATGCAACAGGGCAACAGCATGGCGGAGTGCAAGGTTCATAATGGGTGGATCTACGGCGGTGCGTTCCCCTATGACCCAGATTTCGGCCAAGGACGTGCCCGGCATGGGCCGTCGGCAGTTCATGAATCTGCTCACCTTCGGATCCGTAACGGGTGTTGCCCTGGGTGCGCTCTACCCAGTGGCCAACTACTTCATACCCCCTAAAGCTGCCGGCGGCGGCGGCGGCACCACCGCTAAAGACGAACTGGGAAATGTAGTTACAGCAAGCGGCTGGCTTGCCAGCCATAAGGACGGCGACCGCAATTTGGTGCAGGGCCTCAAGGGCGATCCCACCTATTTGATCGTGGAAGGGCCAGAAGCGATCGGCAACTACGGCATCAATGCCATCTGCACCCACTTGGGCTGTGTGGTGCCTTGGAATAGTGGCGCCAATAAGTTCATGTGCCCCTGCCACGGCTCCCAATACGACAGCACCGGCATGGTGGTGAGGGGTCCTGCTCCCCTGTCGCTTGCCTTGGCCCATGTGTCGGTGGAAAACGACAACGTGTTCCTCAGCCAGTGGACTGAAACCGACTTCCGCAACGGCGAGAAGCCCTGGTGGGCCTAAAAGCCGTCATTTAATTACACCTCTTTAAACCTCTTCTGATGCGTCGTTCCCTATCCCTGCTGCTCAGCTCCTTGCTGTTGGCCATCAGCCTTTTGGTGGCCCCCCAGGCCAGTTGGGCCTATCCCTTCTGGGCTCAGCAGAACTACGACAACCCCCGGGAGGCCACCGGCAAGATCGTTTGCGCCAACTGCCACCTAGCTAAAAAGCTCACCCAGGTTGAAGTGCCCCAAGCGGTGATGCCAAACACCGTTTTCAAAGCGGTGGTGAAGATTCCCTACGACACAGCTGTGCAGCAGGTTGCTGCCGACGGCAGCCGCAGCGGCCTCAATGTGGGCGCGGTGGTGATGTTGCCCGATGGCTTTGTAATCGCCCCTCAAGATCGCCTCACTGAGGAACTAAAAGAAGAAACAAAAGGCGTTTACTACACCCAATACAGCGATAGCCAGCCCAACATTTTGTTGGTGGGGCCCCTACCCGGTGATGAGCACAGGGAAATTGTGTTCCCGATCCTTTCCCCTGATCCCGCCACTGATTCTTCGATCCATTTCGGTAAATATCAATTGCATATTGGTGGCAACCGCGGCCGGGGCCAGGTTTATCCCACTGGCGAAAAGAGCAATAACGGTGCCTTCAATGCTTCAGTGAGCGGCCAGGTAAGCGCCATCAGCAGCAACGACAAGGGCGGCTCCACCGTGAGCATCAGCGCAGCAGATGGCAGCAGTGTGGATGAGGTAATACCTGCTGGCCCTGAACTGCTAATCAAAGTTGGCGACAGCGTTACCGCTGGCGTTCCCCTCACCTCTGATCCCAATGTGGGCGGTTTTGGCCAGATCGATGCTGAGGTGGTGCTGCAAAATCCAGTGCGCATTTATGGCTTGCTTGCTTTCCTTGCAGCTGTTGCCATCGCCCAGATCATGTTGGTGCTGAAAAAGCGTCAGATCGAGAAGGTTCAAGCCGCCGAGGGCGTTTGATTCAATGCCCTTAGCTGTATTGCAGTCGCCGGGGCCGCTGCTGGTGGAGCTTGGCCCCTTGGCCATCCGTTGGTATGGCCTATTGATTGCCCTAGCAGTTCTACTGGGCCTGTGGGTTTCCAGCGGCCTTGCAAAAATGCGGGGCCTTGAAGCTGGAGTTATATCTGATCTGTTGCCCCTAATAGTTCTTGGTGCAATTATTGGAGCAAGGCTTTATTATGTGACATTTGAATGGCGCCAATATCAAATTAATTGGCTGGAAGCATTCCAAATATGGAAAGGTGGCATCGCCATCCATGGGGCATTACTGGGAGGATCCCTTGCCGTAGTTGCCTATGCCCGATGGATGAAGTTATCTTTTTGGGCCTTAATGGATGTGCTGTTGCCATCGGTAGCGCTCGGCCAAGCGATTGGCAGGTGGGGCAATTTCTTTAATTCGGAAGCCTTTGGGCTACCCACTTCCCTGCCATGGAAATTATGGATTCCAGTGGCTAATCGCCCCGCCGCCTACCTAAGCGAAAACTGGTTTCACCCAACTTTTTTATACGAATCAATCTGGGACTTAGGTTTATTTGTGTTGTTAATCCTGCTGATTAGGCGTCGCCGCAGCAACGGTGATTGGCTCTTGCCCCTGGGTGGAATCAGCTGCATCTACGCACTGGTTTATAGCTTGGGTAGATATTGGATTGAAGGCTTGAGGCTTGATCCCCTCTGCCTTTGGGGCAGCCTTGAGCAAGCAAATTGCCTACGGATGGCGCAATTGGTGAGCCTGCTGTTGGCCCTAGCTGGTGCAGCAGGTTTAGCTTGGTTGCTTGCCCTAAAGCGCCCCCTCCCCGACCCCGGCAGGCCAATTGATTAATCAAGCCAAGGTTCAAATTGTTGGAGCTGGCCCCGGCGCCCCCGACCTGCTCACGCTTCGGGCCCTAAGAGCCATTGAACAAGCTCAATTGTTGGTGTGGACCGATTCCCTGGTGTCGCCCCAGATTGCAGCCCTAGCACCGGCCAATTGCGAAAAACTGCGCAGTGGCAACCTCACCCTGGAGGAGCTCCTGGCCGCGATGGTGGCAGGGGTAGCCAAGGGATTGCGGGTGGTGCGGCTCCACGACGGCGATCCCTGTTTATATGGCGCCCTCCAGGAGCAAATCGCCCGACTAGCCGATGCCCAAATCGAGGTGGAGGTGATCCCTGGAATAAGTGCTTATCAAGCCACGGCAGCAGCCCTAGGGGCTGAGCTAACACTCCCAGGCCTGGTGCAAACGATCGTGCTTAGCCGCGCCAGCGGTCGCACCGGCACGCCAGAAAGGGAATCCCTGGAGAAATTGGCAGCTCTAGGGGCCAGCCTGTGCCTTTATCTCAGCGCTCGCCATGTGGAAGAGGTGGAGCAGGTGCTCTTAAAGCATTACCCGGCGGATACCTTGGTGGCGGTGGGTTATCGGGTGAGCTGGCCAGATCAAAAGTTGCAACTGGTGCCGCTTAAAGGCTTAGCTAATTTCAGCCAAAGCAAGGGATTAGAGCGCACCACCCTTTATTTGGTTAGCCCTGCCCTTGGCGCCTCTGGGGCTGCCCGCTCAAAGCTCTACAGCGCCGAACACAACCACCTATTTAGGCCCCTGGGCCATGCAATTCCGCCTGCAGCTGTTCAGCCTTAAAGCTGCAGCCCAGCCGCTCCACAATTGCCAATAGATCTTGCTCTGCATTACCAAGGCAATCGGTGCCCCCAGGCGATGGCGTTACGTTAAAAACAATCGGCCCATCGCAGCTAATTCGCGCTTCCCCCAACATCAATTTTTTATTTTGTTTATCAATTAGTTGTGGCCTCACACCACCATAACCTTCAGCAAAATGTAAATCTTTTAGGCTTGCCCCAGGCACTATTTTGCGCAGATCCTGCAAAAATAACCACCGCCTTAACCAGGGCACCTCAAATAACAAATTACGCAGAATATAATTACGAATATCGTGAATCCTAAACAACTGCCATAAAACACTTAAAACGGCACCATCAAGGCGCAACACCTTTAGGAATTCCCAAAAACTAGCAGGTTTATAACGCTCCAAAAGGGGCAGCAAAAGAGCGGTGGGGCCAAAGCGAGTTTTATCTGGCACGAGCACATCCGGATCGCCATGAATTGCGGCAAATGGCAATTTGTCGTTTTGAACTGTATAAACCTTGCCGTTTAAAAGCTTTGGTGTGAAGTAAAAACTACCCGCCACCGGCAAACAGGAATACTCCAAGCCATGGCCCATGGCCTGGGCTAATAAAAGGCTGTGGGCGCCAGCGCTCACTACCACATATCTGGCGCTGATTGTTTCTGTTGCAGTACTCACCAAATATCCATTTGCTTGCTTTTCGATGCTGTGCACCTTTTGGTTTAACAGCACCTCTAATTGCCTTTGCTGCTGTTGTTCAGGCCCCGAGTTAAGAGCCGCCTTTGCTTGGGCAACAAATGATTCAGCTAAAGCCTGGTAATCAACCGCAGAAGCGCTATCGGCAATGCCGATGGCAGTTATTTGTTCCGGCCGGGGTAAGCCATCGGAGCCAAGGGCAACAGCTGGCTCCCAGCGGGCGATTGCTTCCGCATCAAGCAATTCCATGCCAGGGAAATGGGGCTGAAATTGCTGGAATCGCTCCCGCAGGAACTCGCATTCCTTAGGGCCAACCCCAAGCACCATCTTTGGGAAAGAAAACAACACCCGCTTGCGTTCAGCCTCAGGCAAGAGCTCGCCGTAGCGCACCAACATCGAGGCACGGCGTTTCACCTTGAGGGCTTTTTCAAGGTTGTAGTTGGTTTCGATGTCGCCGCAATGGATTGTTTGGCTGTTGTTGGTGGCCCGGGAATTAATGGTCGCCAGCTGCCCTTCCTTTTCCAAGAGCAGCAGCGAACCAAGGTTGGTGTAGCGGGCAAGGCAAAAGAGCAGGGCAGTGCCTGAAACACCTCCCCCCACGATCAACACATCAACCTCGCGCACTGGCCAACAACAAACCCAACCCCCATTCTTTACTGCAGCTGGGCGCCATCGGGGGGTAAACTTTTGGTTAATGGGCGATTAGCACAGTGGTAGCGCACTTCCTTCACACGGAAGGGGTCACTGGTTCGAATCCAGTATCGCCCATATTATTAATAGATAGCTTTCATGCATATTTATAATAAAATTACTCTAATTTGTAGCTCTAATTAACAATTTAGTGACAAACTGCGATTTTGCGCCAAAATTACTCAGTGTTTTAAAAGGAAAATTACTTTTGAGCGCCCCTGAACAGCCACTGCTAGATAACGGAGGGTTGGTTGGCTTTGGCGAACGCCTCCGCAGGGAGCGCTTGGGCCAAGGGGTGGAGCTGGAGGCCCTGGCAAAGCAACTATGCATGCGAACTGAGCAAATTGAAGCCCTGGAGAACGCCAACCTTCAGCAATGGCCAGAGAACGCCTTTGCCGTAGCCCAGGTGCGCCGATTGGCTGGGGCCCTCAACCTTGATGCCGATCAACTGGTTAACGAATTACGGCCACTACTGGAGCAAGCTGCTCTCCAGTCGCCCAGCTTGGCTGCCATAGCGGTGATGGGTGCCTCCAGCAAGCGCCGTGAAAATATGCCAAATAGGGAAGAGGGCACCAAAGATTGGCTAACGGCATCCACCACTAAACCTGCTAGCTCATCAAAACCCCAAGGCTTGTTTTGGCTACTGGCTATTGCCCTAGTTGCAGGCCTTGGCAGCATCGCTTTTAAGCAACTATCAAATCAGCCAAAACCACTGGCAAAACCGCTCAATCAATCAATCTCCACGCCAACACCAGCAGCTCCGAAACCGCAAAACAAGAAATCCAACATCACTACTTTGCGCATAACCGCCAAACAGAATGCCTGGCTATCAGTGCGGCAACTGGATGATAAAAAAATACTTTTCCAGGGAAATTTCAAAGGAAATCGTTTATTCCCACTTGGCAAAGGCTTGGAGCTGCGGGCCGGGCGACCAGATCTAGTGCAAATCCAATTAGGCGATGGCCCCAGCAAAACCTTAGGACCCATCGAGAAAGTTGAATGGCTGAAATTTATGCCGCCTGCAACTGCTCCGAAACCCTAGTTGTTGTTAAACTACAACGCAAATTGTAGCCGCAACTATCGCGAAATGCTGCGGCACAGCTCTCTAAGCTCCAAAGCTCAAGGCTAAGATCATCTGCGGGAGTTATCGGTAGTAGTTGCAGATTTATAACGCGATCGTTAATAACTAATTTAAAGCTATCAATAACAGCTTCCGGCCTGCGATCCATCGCCACGGCAAGGCGCAATAGCAGGGAAAGGCTTTCGACCACTTGGCGCTGCTCGCGATCTAGCAATAGCCAGCTTTCATGCCGTTTTTTAGGTAGGCTGCGGCGGTGATAACGGGCCATTGAAGCAATCACAAGTTGCTCACTTTGTGAATAGCCAAGCAGCTCACCATTATTAATCAAATACCAGGAATGTTTGTGATAACCACTGGTATTTATATGTAAGCCGCAACTGTGCAACATTGCTGCCGCCCAAAGCAGTTCACGCTGCTCTGGGCCAAAATTATGGAACCCAGCCTTGGTTTGATCAAATAGTTCCAGGGCATGGCTTGCCACCCGTTCAGCCCGGCCGCCATCCACACCAAATTTGCGCGCTTGATGCCAAACAGTGCGCTGGCGGATTTCACTTTGATATGCAAATCGATCAACAATCAAGCCATGGCGCAACATCCAATCAACAATCAAACCCTCCCTGAGGGCTCGATCGCTAACCACGAATTGATCCATCCCCAGTAGGGCCATGGCGGTTTGCAGCACCAGCAAACCAGGCACCAAAATTTCAGCGCGGCGCTCATTAATTCCCGGCAACGCAGCCCGCTGCAGGGGCGTAAGCGGCAATATCCGCTCCACCAAGGCATCCAACTCAGCTTTGCTTACCTTTTTGCCGTGTAAGCGAGCTGAACTGCGGCTTGATTCCGCTTCCAGCAGAGCTGCCACAGCCATGGCGGTGCCGCTTGTGGCAACCATCGTTGGGGTTTCGCCTGGTGCTAGCCGGCGCAGCACCTTATCCACCGATGGCTCTAGGGAACCTTGAATAAATGCCCGCAAAAAATTCACCCTTTCCCTTTCCAAGGGTTCACGCTTTACGAAGTCCCGTTGCAACCGCACTGCCCCCACCCGAGCACTGGTAAGGGCCCTGGCCTCCTGGGCATCGGCCAAAACCAATTCGGTGGATCCACCGCCAATATCCAAAATCAAATGGGGTCGATCGGCAAAATCCATGCCAGATAGCACCCCCAGATAGATCAAGCGCGCCTCTTCCGTGCCGCTGATCACCTCAAGGTTTAAACCAAGGGTTTCCCTTAATTCCGCCAGAAAGGCAAGGCCATTGGGCGCCTCGCGCATGGCGCTGGTGGCCACCCCAACAATTTCTTCAACCCCATGGCTATGGGCCAGCTCACGGCAATGGCGCAGCGCCAAGCGGGTGCGTTCCATCGCCTGGGGCGTTAATTCACCGCTATCGGCATCCCGTTCCCCCAACCTGGTGGTTGATTTTTCCGCTAAAAGCACGGAAAAACTGCACAGCAGTGGATCCACTGCCGCTATTACTAGATGGGTGGAATTAGTGCCTAAATCAATGGCTGCAACCCGCCGCATGCCTTCCTTTGGCGACGTGGTTTGTGCTGTCACCGCAGGATCCCGTAGAGCCGTGGCACACTCTCGCATCGCAACACCGCTCTTGGTGGCATCACCCCCTAGTTCCGCTTCTAAGCCAAAACAGTTCGATTGGCCCGCCTGGCTAGAGCTATTGCGCTGGCAAAAACCCAGCGGTCGTTTGATTTTATTGCTGCCTGCCGCCTGGAGCCTCTGGCTTGAGCAAGCCAAACCAGATCTTTTTTTAGTGGCATTAGTGCTGCTGGGTGGCCTGGCTGTGAGTGGGGCAGGTTGCATCGCTAACGACCTTTGGGATCGCAAGATCGATGCCCAGGTGAGTCGTACCCGTGCCAGACCCCTAGCCAGGGGTGCCCTGGGCCCTGGTTTTGCCCTGGCTTTGCTCCTTTTATGCCTTGGGGTAGCCCTTGCTGTGGTGCTCGCCTTGCCGCAGCGCTCCCTCTGCCTTGGCCTTGCCCTAATCAGCTTGCCTTTGGTGTTGATTTATCCCTCAGCTAAGCGCTGGTTTGGCTTTCCCCAGTTGCTTTTAGCCCTTTGCTGGGGTTTTGCGGTGTTAATTCCTTGGGCTGCAGCCCGGGGCAGCCTCACTGGTGGTTGGCCCCTATGGGGTTGCTACGGCGCAACAATTTTTTGGACTTTTGGCTTCGATACGGTTTATGCGATGGCCGATAGGGCCGACGATCAAAGGCTGGGGATACGCAGCAGTGCCCTCAGCCTCGGGCAGCAGGTGGTGCCCGTGGTGGGAATTTGCTACGGGGCCACTTGGCTGCTGCTGGTATCAGCGGCCCTTAGCGCCGGCATGGGAACTGGGTTTCTGCTGCCTGCCCTGCTGGCGGCCTGCGGTTTTACCAGGGAGTGGTGGTTGCTGAAACGGGATGAACAAAACGGCAAACTGCACAGCGGCAAACATTTTCAACGCCAGGTGCTGCTTGGTGCCCTGTTGCTATTTGCCTTAATCCTTGGCCGCTACACCTAATGAAGGCGCGCATCGTTGCCCCTAGTTCGGCTTTGGGGGAGCTAAGAAATTTGCAGGCGGGCCTAGAGCTGCTGGGCAGCTGGGGCATTCAATTGGAGCTGCCCGAGATCGCAAACCGTCGCTGGGGTTATCTGGCCGGCAGCGATCGCCAAAGGCTGGCGGATTTTGATGCAACTGCTGATTTATGGGCCTGCGCCCGCGGTGGCTGGGGGGCGGCGCGGCTGCTGGAACTTGGCTGGCAGCCACCAGCGGGCTTGCTGTTGGGTTTTTCTGATGTAACCAGTTTGCTTTGGGCCCACCAAGCCAGTGGCAGGCTTGGTGCCCTCCACGGCCCCCTGGTAACAACCCTTGCGGCGGAACCAACCTGGAGCCAAGAGCGGCTGCGGCTACTGCTGCAGGGGGCAGCTGTTCCACCGCTACTTGGTAGGGGCTGGGGCGGCGGCAAGGGGGAGGGGCCCCTACTGGTGGCAAACCTCACGGTTGCCACCCACCTGCTCGGCAGCCGCTGGTGTCCAGATTTAGAGGGGGCTGTGTTGATCCTTGAAGACGTGGGGGAAGCGCCCTATCGAATCGATCGCATGCTCACCCATTGGCGCCTCTGCGGCGCCCTGCAAAAATTGGCAGCGATCGGCTTTGGCAGTTTCGAAGGCTGCGATCAAGATTCTGAACAGGGATTTCAACTGGAACAGGTGCTGCAAGAACGCACCGAAAGCCTTGGCATACCGCGGCTGGCGGGTTTACCCGTGGGCCATGGCAGCGCCAATGCTGTGTTGCCCCTTGGCCGCAGGGCCTGCCTAGATGGCGACAGGGGTTTGCTAAGCCTTGCGGCGCCTTAATAGAGCAGCGGCCAACTCCAAATCCAGAGGTGTGGTTACCTTCAAATTGGCAGTGCTTGCCTCTAAAACCCGCACCGGTATGCCCAAGCGCTCAAATAAGGCCGCATCATCAGTTACCTGCCAACCCTCAGCCGTTGCCCTTTGATGGGCTGCCCTTAAAGCTGGCAAGGCAAATCCCTGGGGGGTTTGGGCGGCCCAAAGCCCAGAACGCTCTGGGGTATTGCGGATATAGCCATCGCTATCCACCTGCTTAATCGTGTCGGTTACGGGCACCGCAGCGATCAAGGCCCCAGCGCCTTGCCTTAAGGCAAGGGCACAGCGGTTAAACAGGGCTGGTTCGGCCAGGCAACGGGCACCGTCGTGGATCAACACATAGGCGGCCGCGGCCGGTAAAGCCTCAAGCCCTAAGGCCACAGAAGCCTGGCGAGTGGCACCGCCCTGCACCCAAACCACGGGCTTTTGGGGCGCAAGGCTGGCAAGAATGATGTTGATCTCCTGGCGATCCTGCTCCTGACCCACCACCGCCAGCCAACTAATTTCATCACTTTGCAGGGCCGCTTCCAGGGTCCAGGCCAGTAGGGGCCTGCCTTCTAGGGGCAGCAACAACTTGTTGCGCTGGTGGCCCATCCGCCGGCCACTGCCGGCAGCAACGATCAGCAGATGCAAGCGTTTCGGAATCAGCTCCATACAATTCGACCATCCCGTTACCAGGTTTGGCTCGTTTCTGCTGATGCGTGTGTTGTTTCTCGTCCCTGGTGGGGCCAAAGCCCAGCTGGATGCCCTGCCCCTTGCAGCTCAGGTAGCTGATGGCTTGGCCGCCCAACTGCAGGTGGCTTGCCCAGCAGCGATGGCACCGCTATGGAAATTGCTGCCAGCCGTAGAAAAAATATTGCCTTTTGGCTTTGATGCCGCCGTATCACTAGCCGACTGGACCAACCTGCTGGGCTGCGTTAGGGAGCCCGATTTTCAAGCCTGCATCAACCTTGCCTCCAATTGGCGCCTTGATCTATTGCTGAGCCTTAGCCACATACCTGTGAGGGTTGCCCGCGCTGGGTTCTCCGCCACCAGCATTATTTCAAGTGCTGATTTGGTTGATTTTCTTGCACCGCTTGGGCTCAGCCCAAACCCCAAGCCATTTCAACTCAAATTACCCGCCAAGGCCCTTGCTAAAGCCCAGGCTGAATTTCCCCAGGGCAATGGTCCGCTTTTGTTGTTAGCCCCTGGCGGTGGCAGTGATGATTGGCCCCAAAGCCAATGGGATGAACTGCCAAATGGGGTGCAACAACATTTGCCCCAGGCAAGAATTTGTGGGTTTTCAGGCCTCAATTTGATCAATCAGGCCGCCCAGGTGGCAAGTGCAGATGTGCTGGTGAGCAGTAATCCAGTGGCAAGCCGCTTAGCAGCCTTAACGGGCGTAACCCTGGTGGATTTAGAACAATTGCGGGGGGATCAACCCTTAAATCAACTAAATCAAAAATCAGTTTTCAAAGCCTTGGGGTTTGCAAAGACAGCTTAAAAAGTTCTTCAACATGAAAAACACTTTTTCATAAATAACGATGCTGTAAGTAGTTATTAAGTTGCTCGATTAAGCCCCCAAGGATTGAATTAACAGGGGGGCAACAACTTTGCTGGCAGGGGGGCAGGGAAATGCGCGCAAGCCGCGAGCGTGGCTACAATGTGAGTACGTCTGCAGGTCGTGGCCGTGGTCCGAGCGAAACTGGTCAAAATCGGCAACTCCAGAGGGGTCCGTCTCGCTAAGCCGATGCTTGAGGTTGCGGGGCTGGCTGACGAAGTTGAAATCGAGGTGGCTCCAGGGGTTCTAACCATCAGGCCGTTGGCTCAACCGAGGGCTGGCTGGGCAGAAGCGGCATCGTCCTTCCAGCCGGAGGACCTTATCGATGAGATGACCGCTACTCGGTTTGATGATGAAGAGTGGTCCTGGTGACTGAAGAACAGGTATCAAGAGGCGAAATCTTCCTTGTTGCGTTGAATCCCACTCGCGGATCTGAAATCAGAAAGACGAGGCCGTGTGTCATCGTTTCGCCGGATGAGT
>SXGQ01517834.1_pt1 | contig 22766 bp, 18 predicted proteins | sample 3178371 | NCBI WGS metagenome assembly SXGQ01 (sample SAMN11356859, study PRJNA531348) | freshwater metagenome | isolation source: freshwater sample F1-20 | place: China: Fuxian Lake, Yuxi | collected 2017-12-25 | reverse complement strand
GAGGGCGAGCGTCCTTTCCACGAGCAGGCGCACGCCGAGGTCGATGGTCTCGCAGGCGTGGATGCCGGCTTCGACGACGCCGGTGTGGCCGACCATGTCGGGGTTCGCGAAGTTGACGATGACGAGGTCGTATTGATCCAAGCGGCGATAGACTTCAAAGGCGACGTCGGGGCCGCTCATTTGTGGCTTTTTGTCGTAGGTGGGGACTTCTTTCGGGCTGATTGCGAGGTAGCGGTCTTCGCCGGGGTAGGGCTGCTCGATGCCGCCGTTGAAGAAGAAGGTGACGTGCGGATATTTCTCGGTCTCGGCGCTGCGGAGCTGTGTTTTACCGGCTTTGCTCACGGCTTCGCCGAGAATCATGGCGAGGGATTGCGGGCCGAAGACGACGGGGCAGGTGTAGGTTTTGTCGTAGCTGGTGAAGGTGACGTAGTGGACTTTCGGCACGACTTCGCGGTCGAATCCATCGAAGCCGGGGAGCAGGAATGCGTCGGAGAGCTGGCGGGCGCGGTCGCTGCGGAAGTTGAACCACAGGACGACGTCGTTGTCGCGGATGCGCTGTTCGTTGGCTTCGCTGAAAATAATGGGCTGGAGGAATTCGTCGCCACGCGGGTCGGCGGGATATGCGGCGGCGATGGCGGCGCTGGGTTTTTCCGCGGACACGGGGCCGCGCCCGAGGACGATGGCATCCCACGCGAGTTTGTTGCGCTCCCAGCGTTTGTCGCGGTCCATGGCGAAGTAGCGCCCGATGACTGTGGCGATGCGCGCATTGGTGCCGACGATGCCATTTTCCACGGTGGCGAGGTAGCCCGCGCCGCTGGTGGGCGAGGTGTCGCGGCCGTCGGTGATTGCGTGGATGCAGATGTCTTTCACGCCCGCTGCGGTGGCGGCTTTGCACAAAGCGATGAGGTGGTCCTGATGCGAATGCACGCCGCCGTCGCTGACAAGCCCGAGCAGGTGAAGGCGCGTGCCTTTGGCCTTTGCGAACGCTTCGACGAGCACGGGGTTTGTGTCGAACTCGCCGTCGATGATCGCTTTGTTGATGCGCGTGAGGTCCTGGTAAACGATGCGGCCCGCGCCGAGGTTGAGGTGGCCGACTTCGCTGTTGCCCATCTGCCCGTCGGGGAGGCCCACGTCCATGCCGCTCGCGGAGAGCCGCGCCTGCGGGTAGGTGGCGTAGAGGTGGTCGTGAAACGGCGTCTTCGCGAGCAGCGTCGCGTCGCCGTTTTCGGCGGCCTTTTCGCGGCCTCCAGGATTCACGCCCCAACCGTCACGGATGATAAGAACAACAGGTGATTTTGCCATAGTGCGGCGGAGGAAAGCAGAGGGTGCTGGCACCCGCCAATTCTTTCTGCCACAACGCCCGCATGACACCCGGCGTCACCGTAGTCGATCACCCGCTCATTCGTGTAAAAATGACCCGAATTCGCGATGTGGGGACGAGTTCCGAGAAGTTTCGCGCACGGCTCGCGGAAGTCGCATCGCTGCTGCTCTTCGAAGCGACACGGGATTTGGCGACACGGGCGGAAAACATCCGCACGCCGCTCGCGCCATTTGAGGGAGCGGCGCTGGTGCGGCCCGTGATCATCGCGCCGATTCTCCGCGCAGGACTCGGGATCTCCGAGGGAATGCTGCGCATTTTGCCCGACGCAACCGTGGCCCACATCGGCATGAAACGCGACGAGGAGACGCACCGCCCGGTGCCCTATTATTTCAATCCGCCGCCCAACCTCGCGGAAGCGGACGTCATCGTCGCCGACCCGATGCTGGCGACCGGACACAGCGCCAGCGCGACAATCGACCTGCTCAAAAAAGCGGGAGCAAAAAGCATCCGGCTCGTCTGCTGCGTAAGCTGCAACGAAGGGCTCACACAGATGCGCACGGCGCACCCCGACGTGCCAATCTTCACAGCCGCCGTCGATCCCACGCTGAACGAACGTGCCTACATTGTCCCCGGTTTGGGAGACGCGGGCGACCGCTACTTCGGCACCCTTTAAAGCGACCCGGGCAAAAAATTTGCGGGGCCGCCGGCACCTTGAAACCACGCCGGCAACCCCGCTGTTCCCCCCAGAACAGAAAGTAAGACCGGCGGACGTCGGGTCCGTTCAAAAATAAGCGCGCCTTTTTTCGCGCAGCGTCGCGCTACACGAGCTTGAGCTCCTGTCCCGTATTGGAATCGTGGATGGAGAACTTCTCGTGATGGTAGGTCGGATCGGGCCGGAAGCTGAGACGGCCGGCGTACTTGCGCTCGATGTCGACCAGGAGTTCCTCATCGTCCTTGCGCAGCCGCTCCAGCACGTGCGGATGGAGCTGAACGCGCACTTCGTGGATGTCGTTGTAGAACTTCAGCACGCGATGGAGTTCGCGCTGGATTTCAACGCTCATGCTCATGGAGCTCTTCACCTTTCCACGACCGCTGCAGTAAGGGCATGGCGTGAAAACGCTGCCGCTGATGCTTTCGTGCGCACGCTGGCGGGTCATTTCCATGAGCCCGAGCGCGCTGATCGGCAGCACGTGCGTCTTCGCCTTGTCGCGACGCAGGCGGTCTTTCATGCGGAGATAAACGGCCTGCTGATCCTTGCGGCTCTTCATGTCGATGAAGTCGCCGATGATGAGACCGCCGATGTTCCGCAGCCGGAGCTGGCGCGCGATGGTTTCGGCGGCCTCCATGTTCGTCTGGAAGATGGTTTTCTCCACATCCTTGCCGCCCTTGTTGCGACCGGTGTTCACGTCGATCGCTACGAGCGCCTCGGTCTCGTCGATGACGATGTAACCGCCGCACGGCAGCCACACCTGACGGTGGAATGCATCGTCGATTTGCTTCTGCACGCCATAACGCTCGAAAATCGGCACCGGCTCCTTGTAATGCGTGATGCGCTGAACGCTCCGCTTGCTGACTTGAGCGACGAGTTCGCGCATCCGCTCGACGGCTTTCTCGTCATCGCAAACCACCTCCTCGATTTCATCCGTGAGGAAGTCGCGCACGGTGCGCTCGACGAGATCCGGCTCCTCGAAAACGCACGCGGGCGCACGCTTCTCGGTCATCTGCTTCTCGATGCTGCGCCACTGCTCCACGAGATAGGCAAGGTCGCGCACAAAATAACGCGCCTTCTGGCCTTCGCCTACGGTGCGGATGATGACGCCCATGTTTTCCGGGATTTCGAGTTCGCGGAGAATCTTGCGCAGGCGGTCGCGCTCCTTCGGGTTTTCGATCTTGCGCGAAATACCGCACTGGTCGCTGTACGGCATGAGCACAAGGAAGCGGCCGGGAAGCGAGATGTTCGTGGTGATGCGCGGGCCCTTCGTGGAAATGGGCCCTTTCGTGACCTGAACAAGCACTTCGCTGCCCACGGGGTAGATGCTCGGGATGTCCTTCGCGGTGATGCGCTGGCGCTGCTTTTTGTTGGTGCGTTCGACTTCTTCGATGCCGGCGTCGAGCGCGGCGGGAAGCGCGTCCCAGAAGTGAAGGAACGCGTTCTTTTCGTAGCCGATATCGACAAACATGGCCTTGAGACCGTGCTCGATGTTGCGGACGCGGCCCTTGAAAATGGAGCCGACGATGTTGCGGTCGCTGGTGCGCTCGATGTTGTATTCTTCGAGCACGCCCTGCTCGAGCAACGCGACGCGCTTTTCGAGTTTTTCGACCGTGATGATCAGTTTGTTGCCAGTCTGGCGTGGTGAGAGTCCGATGAGTTTTTTCACTTTTTGTATGAGAGAAATTGCAGTTTGGGTGATGGTTTTTAGCACTGGGTGGTTTGAGAATTAGCGTGGTCTGGGGGATTGCCCCGCAGGCGGAGCGGTTGGTTTTTTTCCGAGGAAAGTTCGCTCGAACCACGTCGGTTGACGGGTCGAATTGGAAGGCTTCTTCATGGTACCGCGGGCGTCCGCGTCCTTGCGGGCGGCGATATTGGCATCCACCTTTTTGCGGGCTTCAATCGGCGCGTCCTCGGCGTGTTCCATGCGATCATCTTCGTCGGCTCGCGGCGTTCCCGGCGGGTGATCTTCAAAGGCGGAGGCGACGATCTTGTTCAGCGAGCCGTCCTCCGAGACGGACACTTCGCTTACCGCCGTGAAATTGCCGGCGACCGCGTGGAGGAAGTTTGGACGGAATTTTCGATCGGCCTCGTCCTTTCTATCCAATGCGATAAGGGCGAGGGATTCCCTCATGATTTTTGTCGCGATAGGTGCCGCAACCTTGCCGCCGGTTGCCTTGTCTCCGCCGCTTTCGACCATCACGCAGATCGCGTATTTCGGGTCTTTGTACGGCGCAAATGACGTGAACCACACACGGTAATCCTTTTCGATTTTCGGCTTTCCGTTCTCGTCCTTTTCGCCAATGCGGGAAGCCTGGGCGGTGCCCGTTTTTCCAGCCACCTCCACTCCGGGAATCTTTGCGCGCCGGCCGGTTCCGCCTTCGCCATTGACTACTTCCCACATGCCGCGGCGGACGACTTCGATGTCGCTTGCCTTCAATCCGATATCCAAAAGATTCGCCCGCAACCGCGGCTCAACCGGCACAACGAGGTTCCCGTTTTCGTCGCGGAGGTCATTGCTATGATTGTCCACCACGCGGGAAACGAGCCGGGGAGCGTAGCACTTTCCACCATTTGCCATCGTGGCCGTGACCATGGCAATTTGGAGAGGCGAGGCGATGACCTTGCCCTGGCCGATGGCTGTGTTGGCGAGTTGCCCGCTTGAATCAAGCTCAGGAAGCAGGCCTTTCGCCGTATAGTACTTCGGGCCCGGGAGGACGCCGGGGTCCTCTCCCGAAATCGGCAGTCCGGAAGTCATGCCAAGTCCCAGCGCCTCACCAACCGCTTCAATGTTGGCGAAGCCATCGCGCGGACTTTCGCCCATGCTGTTTGAAATCTGGTAGAAGTACGAATTGCACGACTTCTTGATAGCTCCCCACATGTCGAGCGGGCCGTGGGAGCCCGTGCACTTCATGCGACGCTTGCCGTAGGTCGCCCCGCCGGTGCAGTTCCACTTTTTGTACGGGGAAATCCCGGAACGGAGGATCGCGAGTGCCGTGACTTCTTTGTAAGTCGAACCGGGAGGATAGCAGTTGATGCAGCGCGACAGCAGCGGCGTCGTCTTGTCCTCCTTGAGGTCATGAAGTTGTGCGTCGGTTATCGACGCAAACATGTTCGCGTCGTAGCTCGGCACGCTCGCCATTGCCAGAACGTCGCCGTTGTTCGGATCGACCACCACCGCAGCGGCGCGGCCTACACCCGCTTCGCGGAGCGTCTTCTCCGCAATCATCTGAATACGGGCGTCGAGCGTGAGATAAACGTTGTTGCCGGGAATGGGCTCGATGCGCTCCTTCTCGCCGCCGATCTTGCCGCGAGCCGAACGCTCCAGGATGCGCATGCCGGCTTTTCCCCGCAGCCATTTGTCGCAGAACTTTTCCAGACTGCCGCGACCGACGATGTCCGACTTGTAGTAATCGAACGTTTTCGTCCCGTCGGCTTTGAAGTAATCGGGCTCTTTAATCTCGTCCTCAGGGCCGCCGACAAAGCCGAGCAAGTGACAGGCGAACGCGCCGTAAATGTAGCGACGGACAGGGCGCACGCACACTTCGACACCCGGGAGCCCGAGGTCGTTTTCGCAAATCTTCGCCACCGTATCGAACTTCACGTTCTGAAGGAAGGTGAACGGCACGTGTTCACGCGAACGGTAGTGAGTCTCGAGATCCTTCGAGTCGTAGTTGATGTTCACCGCCGGATCGTCCTCGGTGAGACCGAGCGCATCGAGGCGCGGTTGCACCTCGGTGTTGATGATACTCACGATGTCGGCCACCTTCACCTTCTTCCGCATGCCGTCGCGAGTGACTTCGGTTTCGATGAGAGGGAGTTCCTCAAGCTCGTCCTTCGAAAGCTTGCGACCTGTGAGATGCGCCTCGCGCTTTTTTGCGAGGTTCCGCTCGTTCACCGCATCCTTCATCGCATCGACCATCTGCGGAAAATAGAAGTCGACGCCGTAGCTGGCCTGGTTCTCCACGAGCACCCACCCATTTCGGTCGAGAATATCGCCGCGCACGCTGGGAATACGGACAGTGACGGTGCTGCTGCCGCGAATGCGTTTGCGCCATTTTTCGCCGTTCACGATCTGCTCCTTCCAGAGCTTGGCCGCAAGCACGCCAAGCCCGGCAATCATCAGCACGGCGAGGGTCAAAATCCGGAGCGAGATGCTCGGGAGACTGCGGATTTCACGGATGCGTTGGAAACGGCGTTTCATCGTCAGTCGGGGCGCATGGTGTCGAACTTGATCACGCCGAGACGGCGTCCAAGCCAGGTGAAAACGGAGAAAGCGGGAATCGCCAGCAACGCCGCGGCAAGGCCGGTGCCGCCGATGCGTTGCCAGACTTCGCGCGGCCATTCGAAGGCAAACGGCTCACGGCGGAATGTGATGACCAGATACTGAATGAGAACGATTGTTCCGGTGAGCACGCCGGTGAGCAGGCAGTGCATTTCCCATCGCCCGCGCAAATACTGCGCTCGAAGCCCGTTCATCACCGCGCCGAGCGCGCCATACAGCGCGACGCTCCAGCCGAAGGCGGCTTCGTATTTTCCGTTCTCGTCCGGATGGACTGTGCCGGAATCCCACATGAGTCCCGCGATCACTGCGAAGACAAAAACCGACGGCAGCGGAAGCGCGGCTGCAGCAAAGAAAAAGACGACCGGCAGGAGGTAAATGTGCCCGCCAAGACCCGGCATCTGCCCCGTGTAGTGCTGGGCAACAACGGCGAGGAACATGGAGGCTGCGAGCGAAAGGTAGTAGATCATTTGTCGCCTGCTCCTTTCAGACCGGTGACGATGAAAACATCCGTGAGTGCGGCGAGATTCACCGCAGGCTGAATCGAGACCTCCGTCTCAAGCTCCCGGGGTTTGATGTCCACGACTTCGCCAACGATTACGTTTTCCGGAAACACGCGCCCGAGCCCGCTGGTGAAAACCTTCCAGCCGGGAGCGACCTTGAGGTGCTTCGGGAGGAATGACATCGTCATGCGCGGCTGCTGCATCGTGGAGAGGCGATCGCCGCGGACCACGCGGATGATCCCGTGCTGGAGCTGTCCATCGGGGTTGCGCAGCGTCGCAGCGACGCCGCAGTTTTCGTCCGAAATGAGCAGAACCGTGGAAATATGGTCGCTCGCAGCGATGACCTTGCCGACCAGCCCGTCGGGCGTAAGCGCGGACATGTCCTTTTGCACACCGTCGGCGGTTCCGCGGTCGATTTTCACGCTGCTCCACCAGTTTGACTCGCTGCGACCGATGATGCGCGCCGGCACGAGGGAAAACGGCGTCTGGTCCTTGTAGCCAAACGCGGCCTTGAGCCGGAGGTTCTCAGCCTCGATGCCCTGAAGTGCCTGATTCAGCGCCTTCAGCTTGTCGTTTTCGACTTTCAGCGCATCGTTCTCCACTTCGAGTTGTTGGAGTGTTTTGAGCTGGTGCCGGAGTTTCGCAACAGAGCGATCCCACTCGGAGCCCTTTTTCAAAAACGGCGACATCAGCGAGAGGAAACCGTTCTGCACGCGCTCACGGTTTTTCGGGCTGAGCAGAAGGATTCCGATCAGCACCAGCAGAAACACTGCAACAGAGAGGACATTCTGGCGGCGCGAAGTCATGCGAATAAGCGATGAGATGCGGGATGCGGGATGCGGGATACGGGATGCGCGGCAAGGGTGCACCCAAAAGGCACCTTTCTCTGGACGGAGGATGAATGATCATCCGCGCGCCAGAGGGCTGATTCGCGAAATGACGCTGATGCGCATCCCGCATCCCGCATCCCGCATCTCGTATCCCGATGCATTGTTGTCGTGTGCCGCGGCAGGGCGACTTATGTCGCGCTTCCCCGGAACTGGTGCGTCGTGGTGACCTGACGCAGGAAGCGCACTTCGCTCAATGCGCGGCCGGTTCCCTCGGCCACTGCACTGAGCGGGTCTTCCGCGACATGAACCGGCAGGCCCGTCTCCTCACTGAGGAGGCGGTCCAGACCGCGCAACAGAGCACCGCCGCCGGCGAGCACCAGACCGCGGTCCACAAGGTCCGCGCTGAGTTCGGGCGGGCAGCGTTCGAGCGTCACTCGCACGTTGTCCACGATGGTGGAAATCGGCTCCAGCAGGGCTTCGCGCACTTCCTGGGAAGTGATGCTCAGCGTCTTCGGCAGGCCCGCGACGAGGTCGCGTCCTTTCACTTCCATCGTCTGTTCCTTCTCGATGGGATAAGCGCTGCCGATTTTGATTTTGATGTCCTCCGCCGTGCGCTCGCCAATCATGAGATTGTAAGCGCGTTTCATGTACTGGATGATCGCTTCGTCGAGCTCATCACCCGCCACGCGAACGCTGCGGCTGAACACGATACCGGAGAGCGAAATGAGCGCCACCTCAGTGGTGCCGCCCCCGATATCGATGATCATGTTACCCGCCGCGTCCTGCACCGGCAGGCCGCAACCAATGGCCGCAGCCATCGGTTCCTCGATGAGAAAGACCTCGCGAGCTCCGGCGTGGAGTGCCGACTCTCTGACCGCGCGTTTTTCGACCTCCGTGATGCCCGAGGGCACCGCGATAACAACGCGCGGGCGTGGTTTGAAAAGGGTACGACGACCGTGGACCTTCTGGATGAAGTGTCGCAACATCGCCTCCGTGACTTCGAAGTCGGCGATAACGCCGTCCTTCAGAGGGCGAATGGCCACGATATTACCCGGGGTGCGCCCGAGCATTCGTTTCGCTTCATCGCCCACGGCCAGCACTTTGTTTGTGCCGGCATAAACTGCGACCACCGACGGCTCGCGAAGGACGATGCCGTGGTCCTTCACGTAAACGAGGGTGTTCGCTGTTCCGAGATCAATTCCTATGTCATTGGAAAATAGACCGAGAATTCCGTTAAACATCTAAATTTGTTAAAGTTATGAGATTCTGGCGAGGCCGTCTTCTCTGTTAGTTGAGGCCGCGTGCCGAGCCCCGCAGGGCGTCGGTCATGTGTCGCGGGCGTGGGTTCATTATCGTAAAATGGTCCGCTTTCTACGGCGGCCTATTTGGCGCGTCAAAGGATTTTACGGGACGCGTGAAGTTTGAGGAAAAGAATTCTCCAAAGAAACAGAAGCGGCCCAGCGCCAAAAGCGGATATTACCGGCGGGTGAAAGGTGTGTGTATCATTCATACGGCCCTGAAACGCGGGCTCCTCGCTTTTCTTTCAATTTATTTTAGAGCGGGACGACTTTTTTTTGCGGCTTGGTCGGGGATTGACGGTCCGCCACCCTCCGCTACGCATGGCGGCGAAATGCGTACACTCCTCTTTCTCATCCTCGCTTTTTCACTCCACGCAGCCGAACGGCCCAACATCGTCTGGATTGTCGGCGAAGACATGGGACCCGAGCTGGGCGCATACGGCGACCCGCAGGCCGTCACGCCGAACATGGACCGATTGGCTCGCGAGGGCGTCCGGTTTAACAAGGCGTTTACCCATTGCGCCGTGTGCGCGCCAAGTCGAAGCGGGCTCATCACTGGGCGCTACCCCATTTCAATCGGAACGCAGCACATGCGCTCGCGGCTCATTAATCCGCCCATCACTTTCACCAAACGGCTGCAGGACGCCGGCTACCACGTGAGCTGGCCCGGAAAGACGGATTTCAATTTCGCCGACCCGGAGGATTTCGCCACGTCGCGCAAGCCGTGGCATAAGGGCCCGGCCCTGAAAGAGCCGTTTTTCGCCTATGTAAACTTCACGCAGAGCCACGAGAGCCAGGTCCGCAACGACGGCGACAAACACGCGGCGCATACCAAGAGGCTCGCCGACGGCCAGCGCCACGATCCCGCGAAAATGGCGCTCCCGCCCTTCTGGCCGGATGCGCCAATCGTGCGCGAGGAAGTCGCCCGCTATTACGATCTCGTGACCAGCGTCGATTACGATGTGGGTGACGTTTTGAAATGGCTGGATGAAAACAAGCTCGCTGAGAACACCATCGTAATTCTCTTCGGCGATCACGGGCGCGGAATGCCGCGTTTCAAGCGCTGGGTGTACGATACCGGTACGCGCGTTCCGCTCATCGTTCGCTGGCCTGGAAAGATTCCCGCCGGTAGCGTGCGCGACGATCTCGTGGAGTTTCTCGACCTGCCCGCAACCGCGCTCGCGCTCGGAACTGGGAGCGTCCCGACCGAGCTTGAAGGCCGACCTTTCCTCACTGCGGATGGCAAAGCGCCCGCAGAACCGCGCAGATACGTGCATGCCCACCGCGATTTCATGGATGAGACTCTCGACCGCATCCGCAGCGTGCGCGATGGCCGCTTCCGCTACATCCGCAACTTCATGCCCGACCTCCCGTACGCGCAACGCATCGCATACATGGAAATCGGCGGCACGATGAAGGTCTGGCGCGAATGGAACGCGGCGGGAAAATTGAATCACGTGCAAAGCCTGTTTTTCGCAGAGAAAAAACCAGCAGAGGAGCTCTACGACTGCGAGGCAGATCCGTTTGAGACCAGAAACATCGCATCCGATCCGGCGCATACGGCGAAGCTCGCGGAGCTTCGCGCGGAGATGGACCGCTGGCTGAGGGCCACGAATGACTTCGCCGGCCGAATGTCGGCGGACGAAATGGTTGAAAAAGGAATCATCAAACCCCGCGACGAGAAATACGAAGCACGCAAAGCCGGCGCACCCGCCAAGTAGCCGTTACTCGGCAGTCTTCGCTCCAACAAACGGAATGTAGGAAAATCCCGGACGCAGCCTTTCCGCGTCGTCGGGCCCTGGGCCGGAGCCTTCCGTCGCGAACTTCGGATCAAAAATGTCGCGCGTCACAAGTTCCACGTGCCCGTCGCAAAACAGAAAGTGCGCGGCGTTTTCCTTGCCATCCTTTGGCGAGCCGGGGCCAAACACCGCGTTGATCTTGTCGGGCCGGAGTTCCGAGACGTCGTCACCCTGCTCGCCCATGAAAACGGTCGAGTGCGCTGATTCGAGCCGGAGCTTTGACAGCGTGCGCTCCTCAGCGGTGCTGAGATAGCGGTTCATCGCGTACGAAAAGTACCACTGCTTCGGAGGCTTCATTAGTCGTCCCACCTCCTCGCGAGGGCTCGCGGGATTCAGCCAAACTGAATTCTGGCCCGCTTTCGGCACACGGCTTTCAATTTGAGGGTCGGCGAGCGGGAGTTCATTCATGTACGAAGGGAGGCGGTTGAACCACGCATCTTTGTCGGCGAAGTCCGTGGCTCCGCCGGTCGCTCCAGTCGAAGGCAGGCGGCTGTCAAAATCAGCCAGCGAACTCATCAAGGCCGTGCCCCACTGTCGGAGATTATTGGCCGACGTGCTCTGGTCTGCGCGGGAACGCGATTTGGATATTCCAGTCAGGACGAGCGCCGAAAGAACGGCGATAATTGCGATCACAACGAGGAGTTCGAGGAGGGTAAAGCCGGCGGCTTTGGCAGGATTGGCTTCTCTCATAAGGCCGCTCAGCCTTTCAGGCAGAGACACGCATGGCGAGCTTCCGAATGAAAAATCGACGTTACGAGAATCGCACCGCTACGGTCCCGGCGGCACGAGCTCGACGCGACCGGTCCTGTTTCCGCGAACGAGCACACCCGCGGCGTGCCCTTTTCCGCCATTCGCCTTCTGGCTGGCGGCTCCAGCGAACGTGAAGGTCTTCTTCAACACAGGATCGAAGAATTTTCCGGTGAAAAGTCCCTTCGCCGCGGAAAAACTGAGCACCGTCTTTTGCACCGTGGCGGAATCCGGAACCGCACCGAGCGCATGATTGGTCTGCAAAATCGTCGATGCAACGTTCAACACGGACGCGCCCGCAGGCGGGCTGATGAACGACGGTGACGAAACTGTGATCACACCAGCGCCGGAAGGCGAAAGCATGACCAACGCGCCTCGATTTGGAGCGGTGTAGCGCGAGCCATGCAGCGCAATCTCGCCCGCAATCGCCGCGGGCTCGACCTTCGTCACCGTCGGCTTGAACCAGTCGAGCGTCCCAGTGAGGTCGCTGTCGGGCAGCGCAGAGTCATATTTTACCTCGCCGGCGATGCTGCCGGTGTTCTTTTCGAGCGGTGCAAAGAAGGGAAATCCCACGTCGGTTGCCGAGCGCTTAAAAAGCACCGAGCTGAACGAGAATGGCGCACCATTTCCGGCCTGACCAGCAACTTTCACCTTTCCGGTCTTGCCGATGGTCACGCGACCAAAGCCTATGCCTTCGGGCACTGTGCCGGTGGCAGGAAGCAGGATGTTAAAATCCCCAGCGTACGCTGTCGCCTCGTTGACGCGGCTTTTCCAGGTGGAAAGATCTGATACCAGCGTGGCATTCAGCGCGCCGCCCGTAATTGTGCCGGTGATTTGACGGTTGAGCGATGGGTTTACCGTGGTGTTCAGCGCGATGTTGTACGTCACGCCCTTTACGATCACCTTGCCGGTGAATGCCCCGCTGCCGAGGAACTTGCCTTTCACGGGCAGAGTCAGTTTTCCGATCTTGAACTTTCCAGTGAACGCGCCGGTCTTCAAGAGCTTGCCGGAAAAAACGCCGCGGTCGCCACCCGCACCATCGGTGATACCGAAGTAGGTTCCCGGTCCGCCCAGCAGGAAGGGATTCGGAACAAATGTCCCGATCACTGTCATTTTTGGCCGCGAGAAAAAAGTGAAGCGCTCCTTGCCCGATTCAAACGGATCGAGCGCAATGGGCACGTTCTCCACTTTGCCCGTCCATCCGTTGAAAATTGCCGTGGCACCCGGCTTGGCGATCACTGTTCCGAGGCTTCCTGCATCCACCAACTGACGGGTGTCCGCAAGCGGTTGAGGCGAGCCGTTCGCGATGACATTGATGACTTTTGCGCGCGGAAAAACCGCACCGGAGCCGACGACCGTGCCGACGGTTTTTCCGTTGTCGCCTGCGGGGAAACCCGTGGTCGTCCCCGTAAGCGTGAGCGAACCACGGGTTGCGTACTTGAGCCGCCGGTAAACGGGCTGAAGAATGTTCCCCTCGGTGTCCGTGAAGCGGGTAAAAATGTAGTTGAACCCGGGAACCAAATCGACCGGTCCCGGCGTCTGCCAGGTCCAGTTTCCATTTGCATCCTGGGAGGCGCTCACAGTGGCAGTGAGCCACACAGGATTTGCCGGCAGTTGGTCAGTGTCCCCGATAAAATACTCGACGATCGGCTGATCCACGCTCACGTAAGTCGTCGGACCCGATGCCGTGGTTCCGACCCGGTAGGTATCCCGCACCGTGCCTTCGATGATGATCGGCGAGCTGACGACTTCGGTAACCGCGGGAGCGGGATTCGTAATGGCCGAGGTCGGCGCGAGCGAATCCGTGCCGCCATACAGAACCACGCGAATCAGCGAGTCATCACCAGTCACGGTGGAATTGCCGTGCACAAAATAGGTCAGCGGAGACTGCGTGTAATCCCCGAATGAGAACTCCGCAAAATCCGATTCGATCACGTCCGAGTTTGGCGCGCCGGAGATGGCATTTCGATAGGCCCACAGCGTGAAATCCGGCTGCCCGAACGCATCAAAAAAGCGTGTCCCATCCTCCGGCGACGTCGTGTTGAAAATCACCGAAACCTTCAGCGATGTGAGCGTGGACCAGTTGAAAGTCACGCGCCCGAACAGGAACTCTTCGGTGTTTACATCAAACACGCGAAAATCAAAGGAAGCGCTCCGATTCTTGCCGGCCACGGTGGAGTCGAAATCCTCATCCTGCCCCAGCAAGCCCTCAAATGAGAAATCTCCCACCCGGATGCTGAAAGGCGTGCTCTCGTCGAAAAGCAGCGCAGCGGGCTCGTCGATGGCCGCGGTGATATCGATGCTAAATCGGTAGGCAGATACGAGCGTTGGATCATCCCCTGGAACGAGGACGCGCATGGATTCCTCGTAAACCTCGAAGCTGGATAGCTGGATGTTCTTCGAAAACGGTGCCGCCGCCGCGACGCGCGCAATGCAAAGGATGAAGGCAAAAAGAATGAACCGAAACATCGTGAAGATTTCGGTCACATTAAGAAGAAATCGACCCTTTGCAAGAGGCGGCGCTCCACTCCGCCGGCATGCGCAGGGAGGTTGCGGAATTTCGAAGCCCCCTGCCGCGCCGAAACAAGCCGGCAGCGCGCACTACAAATCCAGATAGATAATGGACAAAGCCATCGTGCAATAAGCGGATACCAGAACCGGATTGGCCTCCTTCCACCGTGGCTCCGGATTGGCCCACGAGCCGTCCTGCTTCTGCAGTTTCATGAGCCGAAGGCCGAGTTCGCGCCTCCAGTCCACGGGCTTGCCTTTTGAGTCGAGAGTCGAGATTCCGGCGGCTGAAAGGCCTTTTGCCATGAGATGCAGATAGTAATAGTAGCCCTGCATTTCGAGGCCCGGGTTCTCGTCGAGCGTGTAGTTCTTCTTCAGCCACTCGAGCGCAGCGACAACCCGCGGGTCATCCTTCTTCAAGTCGGCGTAGACGAAACTCATCAGTCCGGCGTAACTCATCGAGCCGTAGCTCCGGAGCGCGACCTTGCCTCCTTCGAGGTCCATTTTTCCTGCGTTGCTGTAGCCAGGGTAGTAAACGAACCCTCCCTTGTTTGCCGCGTCGCCGCTGGCCCACTCCATTTTGTTGGTCTCCGGCAGATTCTGGCAGCGGCTTACAAAATCAATCGCGGCCTGCCAGTTCAGGTCCTTCGAACCTGGCTTGTCGGCGGCGATGCTCTTTGTAATCTTGAGAGCTTCGAGGGCGATCAGCGTGTTGTCCAAATCGGGATGGCCGCGCTTCGGGCTGGCACCGACGGTGCCGTAGCCGATCCCTCCATCGGTCCCCGGCTGCGGGAGTCCGCTGGCCTGCTGGCCTACGACGTATCCGCGCGCATCGCGGAGAATCTTTTCGTCCTTCGGCTCGTTCGCCCCGAACAACGCGAGCAGCGAGACGGAGGTATTGTAATTCGCCAGTCCGTTTTGCGGATTATAAATGCCGCCATCGGGCTGCACGAAACCGCGGAGATATGCGTAGCCTTTTTGCAAAACCTCCGGCTGCGGCGCAGTCAAATAGCGGCCCGTGGGCTCGCGCTGCAGAGCGATCAGCGGAAGCGCGCTCAGCGCGGGATGCGTGAGATCGGTGCCGAAGCTGCCGTCAGCATTCTGCTGCTTGATGATAAACTCGAGCCCGCGCGTGATGGCATCGCGAATTTCGTTCCGGAACGAGACATTCGCCTCGTTCTTCGGCAGCGGCTCGGCTGCAATCGCGGCGGATTGGAATGTGCAAATCGCAGTGAAGACTGCGGCGTGGATAAATGTGCGGCGTTTCATTTTGCTGGTTTGGATTCGGGATTCTTCGGCTGTTCAAGACGGATACTGACTTCGACCGGCGTGCCGGCCGGAGGAATGGCGTTCGTTTTCACGAACCACATATGGTCGTCATTAGCACCTTTCCGCGGGTTGTTAATTAGCGCACCCGGAAAAGTGACGACCGAACCAAACACGCCCTGCATCTCGGCATTGAAGCGGCCTTCGTGCATAAAAGAACCTGTGTAGAGCCACGGACCGTCCTCGGCAGGCACCTCACGTGGCGCTTTTCTCGCGACCGCCTCGCGCCGGACAATCCAACGTTCAATCGGCAGCGCCGTTTCCTTACCATCTGCGTCCTTCCATTTGCACGTGATGAAAATGCGGTCTCCGTCGAGTTTGGGAGCCTTCGCGAGATACTCGGCGTCGATCCGCTCCGGCGGCGGTGCGCCCTTCGTGATCGCCATGCCCTTTGCGCCAAGCAGCAACATCGCCATGTGGAGATTCTGCGGCGAAATGTCGGTCACCAGCACACTTTCGTGCGTCGGCCCCTTGGAGGTCACAATCGTGTATTCCACGAGCCCGTCCACCATGTTGATCCTCGCTGGAAACGTCACGGTGGCGGTGGTTCGATCGAGCCGGATGGCGCCGATTTCATAAATCCCCGGCGCAACCTCCTTCGGGGCTTGAAAACCGGTCGCAACCGGCGCCTGCGCGAACGCGGTCGCGGCCAGTGCGAGAGAAGCAGTAATGAGTGTGCGCATGGATAGAGTGTGCCAGTCGTTCCCTGCGCCGTCTAGCCACTGCTGTGCCACTTCAAAAATGACAGCGTCTGCCTCTGTCCACGGCGGGCTCTGTCATTTTTCAGCGATCAACCGGTATCCACCCGCGTACAAAACGAGGACAGATTCTATCCGATCCAGTCCGCAGCGCCGGACGGGCTTCTGCCGCATGGCAATCCAGCCCGAGACATCCGACAACGGCACCAGCCAGCCCTACGAATTACGGCGCGGAAGCGCGACCTTCCCCGTACGGGTGAGGGCCGTGATTCCGAACGGCTCCATGAGCGAGATGAACTTGTTAATCTTGCTCTCGTCGCCGGTCACTTCGATTGCGAAATTCTTCGCCTGCACGTCCACAATCTTCGCGCGGAAAATGTCGCAAATCTGCATGATTTCCGCACGCGTTTCGCGAGTGATGGTGACGCGCATGAGGATGAGTTCGCGGTCCACGTATTCGCCATCGCGGAAGTCCTGCACTTCAATCACGTCCACCAGCTTGAAAAGCAATTTGCCCACCTGATCGAGCACACGGTCGTCTCCGCGGACGACGATGGTCATGCGCGAAGTCGAGGGATCGAGCGTCGGGCCAACGTTGAGCGAATCAATGTTGAAGCCGCGGCCGCTGAACATGCCGGCGATGCGGGTGAGCACACCGAATTTGTTTTCGACGAGAACGGAAAGCGTATGGCGCATAATAGAAAAGGGGGCGGAAGGTGGAGTTCCGCAGCCGAAGCGTCAAACCGAAATTCCTGCGGACTACTTTACGTAAACCCCGATAAGCGGTCGCTTCGACGGACGGGGATTCGTGAAATCGCTCACAAATCCCGACTTTGTGCGAAACTCAACATGCCCCGCGCCGCTTCCCCCATAGACCAACACGCTGCCCAAAGGAGCCTTGTAAGGGTCCGAGCACGAGATGCGACGGAATCCATATTTGGAGCTGAGTTCGTCACCAGCCTGCTTCGCGTAAGCAGTGGTGGGACGCGAATCGACAAGACCTGCGCTCAAGAGTGCGTTTTTCACATAACGCCAGCAGGAGCCCTGACTGCGGCCATAAGCCCGCTCCGTCGCGATTTCAGCGGCGCGAATCATGCGGGGGTCGTAGCGGTAGAACATCGACCTCGGACCGAAGATGGAAAACTTGCTAGGCTCCAGCTTTTGAGACGTCGCCGTATCACGCAACGACTGCACCGCTATTTTCGTCGGTGGCTTGGAAGTTGTTGAATCTGTTTCGGTTCTCATAGCGGGCTTCGTCGAGGCGACGGCGGACTTTTTCGAGGTAGAGGACTTGGACTTCACAGACGCAGTGGACTTCGAACTCGAAGAAGTTTTCCTCGTGGAAGCCGTGGTCTTGGATTTCGAGGAACCGGAGGATTTTGAAGCCACCTTCTTCTTCGAGGAAGCCGAACCAGACTTCGTGGAAGCGGTCTTCTTCGACGAAGCAGACGATTTGGAAACCTTCGAGCTGCCGCTCTTTTTCTCAACGGCCGACTTCTTGTCGGACGATTTGGATGAAGTGGACGACTTCGCGAAGGCAGCGTCGCTCAGGAGAAAACACGCCAGAAAGGCTAAAATGGAAAATCGGAGCGATTGGGCTAGAGTCATTACGAAAGCCCAGAGATTAGCCGCTGGCAGCAGAGCGTCAAAAATAATTTCAATGAGCGTTTAGTTTTGTGCGAACTGCCTCCAGTCGGGCGCGGGCAAAAACGGGGTGCTCTTCTCGAGTTGGACGAGCACTCGCTCGTCGATCAAGCCGCTATCGATTTGCCAGGCGAGTGCCGCAACATTCGCGAGATGACCACGGACTCTCCGCTCTGAGTACTCCCGAGCCGTCCCGGCTTTCATCAGAAATGCCCAGTCGCTCGACTGCGCGAGAAAGAGCTCGCGGACAAGCTGCCGCAGAGCGCGTTCCTTCGCCTGCAATACGCCGCCGCTGCGCCGAGCATCGCGCGCAATCCGGGCGACGGTGCGCTCTGCCGCGTGGAGATCCGGATAAATCCATGCGTTGACAGGATCAAGCCACACGCCCCAGTGCCCGCCGTCGCCCCAGCTCGATGCGACCGGCTCCACGATTTGATGCGTGTCGTGCTCCGCAAGGTAGGCCGCGGGACTCGTGAGCGGCACACGCTGCGCAGCGCTGCATTTTCGCAGGACCATCTCCAACCATTCCGGCCCCTCAAACCACCAATGCCCGAACAACTCGGCATCAAACGGCGCGAAGATGACCGGCGGCGCGTCAAGACAGTCGCGGAGCTCCGCAATTCGCGCTGCGCATCCGGCTACGAACTGTTCCGCGTGCGCCTCCGCAGTCCGCATTGCCGCGGCGCGATTATAGTAGTCCTTTTCCTCGCGGCCCGTGATTCGGTGCAGCTTCAGCCCGGTGAATTTCCGCACGCCGTCCGGAAGAAAAGGCCGCGCTGATTCCAACGGCGCATCCCAGCCAGCGTCGCGATAGAACTCGCGGTAATCCGCATGACCCGGGAAACCATCCGCCGCATTCCAGACCTGTCGAGCCGACTCACGATCGCGCCCGAATGCAGCCACGCCGGACGGCATGAATACCGGATTCCAGACCGCGTTACGCGGCGAAGGATGCGCGCGCATAAGCCCGTGCGAGTCGAGCGCCGTCCAGCGAATCCCCTGCTCCGCAAGGCATTCGTCAAGGCCCGGCGAAAAAGCACACTCGGGCAGCCAGAATCCCGCAGGTTCGCAGCCAAACATCGCACGATGCGCGGACACCCCGTGTGCGATTTGTGCCTTCACCGAGCCGCGAAGTGCCATCAGCGGAAGGAATCCGTGCGTGGCGGCGCAGGCGACAAGCTCGAGCCCGTGCTGCTGCAATCCCGCCAATGCACCGGGGATATCGCGCCCGATTTCGTTCCACCACTGCCGCATGCGGAAAAGCCGGAGCAGGGAAAACCTCGCGGCCTCCGCGCCCGCCCCGCTCAGTCGTCGCGCCTCACTTTCTGCAAACGCGATGAGCCGCTCCAGACTTGCATCGTACCTCGCAAGCAGCAGCGGATCGCGCAGCATCGCGCCGAGCGTCGGCGTCACCGTCATCGCGATCCGGAACGGTACGCCTTCTTCGGCGAGCCGGTAAAGCATGGACGTAAGCGGCAGGTAGCTCTCCGTGATCGCCTCGAAAAGCCAGTCCTCCTCCAAAAAGTGCGCGTGCTCCGGATGCCGCACAAACGGCAGATGCGCGTGGAGCAGGATGGCAAGCACAGCCGTCCTTAGCTCTGCGGGACGACTACCTTTTTGGCAGTCGCCGCCGGGTAGCCGGGCACCGCAGCCTCGATCGTGTATGTCTTCCCCGCCGCCATTCCCCGCGTGGAGATTACTGCCACGTATTCCAGCCGCTCGTTTGGATTCACAGTCACAAAGCCCGGCTCGCCGGAAACCCGCTGGTCATCCGACCACCGCTCGATCACCGCACCGGCCTCGCTTTTCACCAGAACCTCGACGTGCTGGCTCGTTGGAAATTCAAGTATCGCGCTCGTCTTCGCGCGGTTGGTCACGGTGACCCTGACTTCAATCGACCGCGTCGCCGAAACCTTCACGGCCTCCGGCGAGACGTGGATTGCCGTCTCAATCGTCGGCGTTTTCGATTTCTTTCCGCTGCGCTTCTTGAAAGGCGACGCCACGAGTTCCTTCGTTGCATCCCATCCATCGGCTGCGCCCGTCTTCGTCGATTGCCACAACTTCTTTGATCCACTTTGCGCGCCGCTCCACGTGCGCTCCAGAAAGCCCGGCTTCCGCGCAGGCTCATTCGGCACCTTGGTCGCACAGCCCGCGATCCAAACCGCGGACACGAGAAGAAGAATTCGAAATGTCATCCGCGCAATCCTGCGCATCGGCCCGCGGCTTTGCAAACTGCTTCTCCGCGTTCCATTCGCGCAGCGTTAAAGCGGGTGGTAGCACCCCACAGCCTCCGTCGTGGAAGGGTCGGGCTTTTTGCCAGCGAGAATCGCATCGAGCGCCCGACGCAAATCCTGACGCCCCGGCTGCGGCCTCATGCGACCAACCTTCACGGCACGGTCATCGACGCGTCCGCGGTAAAGCAGTTTCCCGTCGGCGGAATAAACTGCGACCTCCGGAACCCGGGTCGCGCCCGCTCCGCGCGCAAGAACACACTTCGGATCGAGGAGCCCCGGAAACGGCAGCCGGTAATCGCGCCGGTGCGCCGCAACCTCCGCAGCGTTGGACGTCGCATACACCGCGTAAAAACGCACGCCGCGTTTTCCATATTCCGAGGCGATTCTGGCGAGCTCCGGAGCCATCGCGTTCGCCACGGGACAATCCGGCATCAGAAAAAGCAGCACCGTCGCCTTGCGGTCATCCGCCTTGCCGAGCGGCTCATGCGTCGCGCCATCGGAGTCGCGAAAGGAAGCCGGCGCCGCGTTCGCAAAAGCCGCGGCAGCGATCAAGAGCAGCACGCGGAACATGGACCTAGTCAAAGCCGATTTGCCCGAAGCCCTCCATCCCCGGGCTGACCAAATCGATTGCCGGCTTCATCTCCTCGTCGTCGAGCTTGTTGTCGTTGTTCTTGTCGAGGTTCTTCAAAAGCATCTGCAACACCACGAGCCGGCGTTCGTCCGGCACATTTTTCACGTCGGACTGAATCTGCGATTTCACCGTCGCCATGCTCGCGACATCGTTTTCAAACGCACGCTGGATGAACTGCGCCGTGAGCGAACGCTTCAACTCGGCATGCAGCTTCGCCTTCTCCTCGGGCGTGTTCATCATGACGGTTAGCGTGATGGTTCCCATCTCGTCCTCGGATCGCGGACCCCAGCGGATGTCCTTCGGCGGATGGTTGATTTGGTGCGGATTCGAGTCGCTGTTGTCCCACGAGATCAAAGAGTGCAGCTGTGTGCCTGCGGGGAGCTTCACCGGCTGTTTAAACGCGTAGTCTTCCTGCCACGCAAAATGCCAGTCGGACATTTTCAAAAGCACCTTTTTTGTCCCGTCCGGAAGTGTCGCCTCCATTTCCATCCGCTTGCCGAGATAGTGTGCGTGCGCGTTCACCGCGATGGCTTCGACATCGACGGGCAGGACCATCGTGCTTTCCTTGATATATTCCTTCGTCCCCGCCGGAATATGAATCCCGGAAAGGATCCCGAAAAACGGTGGCACCGGCGCGATGCTCCACGGGCGCGCAGTGGGCTGTTTGGCGATGTGAAAGCCCAGCTTCGCCTTGTCCTGCACTTCCTTGCCGCTCGGGTGATAGTGCACCTGAATCACGAGGTCCGCACCTTTCGGCACCAGCCACGCGAGATCATATCCCACTTTCGACGGCTGCGTGCCGAGATCCCATCCGCCGAGATAGCGGAAGCTGCCGTTGCTGCGACCCATCCCGTTGTAGCCGGGCAGCGGGTCCGCCGCATCGCGCTGCCGCGCCTTGCCCTCAGTATCCAGAAAGTAAAGGACGTGATGCACCGCGGACGGCGCGCCGGGCTTGTATTCGATGCCGTTAATCCACGTGTCCTCGTCACGATTCAGCGGGATCACGAAATTGCGGTAAATGTCCTTTCCCTCGGCCGGCACCGTGAATGCCTCGGGCATTTCGACCACGAAGCTCGGCTCCCCCAACTCCCAGCCCGTCGGGAACTTCGGCAGCGGCGGCGTTTTCGACGCATCGCCCTGCGGCGCGCCGCCATCGACCCATCGCTTGATGAGCGCGATCTGTGCGTCCGAAAGCGAACGGTCATTCGCATACTCGATCACCCCGCGATCTGCATGCCACGGCGGCATCACGTGTTCACCGGTAACCTCGGCAATCTGCTTCGCGCGCTTTTTCACCTGCTCGTAAGTCAGGAGCGTGAACGGCGCAGCCTGCCCTTCGCGATGACAGCCGGCGCACTTTGAAAACACAACGGGTGCGATATCCTCGGCGAAAGTGGGCACTTTATCAGACGCCGCGTCACACGACAAAAACGGAAACACGGACAGCGCGACGGTGATTGCGGAAAGAGCTTTCATCGCACGGACCATAGGACCGCTGTTTCGATTTGCAATAGCCGTGGAAGGACGCGCGCATGAGCTTGCACACTTTGTTTCCGGCTGCTTTTCTCGCCGGACTCATGAGCAACGACGCATTCAAAACTCTCGCAAAATTCGACCTCGGTAACGGTAAACAGGGCTCTTATTACAGCCTGCCCGCTTTGGAAAAAGCCGGCGTGGGGCCGATTTCGAAGCTGCCGGTTTCCATCCGCATCGTGCTGGAATCGGTACTGCGCAATTGCGACGGCAAGCGCGTTCGCGAGGAGGATGTGAAGCTGCTCGCGAATTGGAATGCGAAGGCTCCGGCGCAGGTGGAGATTCCGTTCGTGGTGGCGCGTGTGGTGTTGCAGGATTTCACGGGCGTGCCGCTTCTCGTGGACCTCGCGGCGATGCGCTCGACGGTTTCGCGCCTCGGTCGCGACCCGAAGATGATTGAGCCGCTCGTGCCGGTGGACCTCGTCGTGGACCACTCGGTGCAGGTGGACTTTTTCGGCAGCGGCGATGCGTTGCAGAAAAACTTGGACCTCGAATTTAAGCGCAATCGCGAGCGCTATGAGTTGCTGAAGTGGGGACAGCAGGCGTTCAAGACGTTCGGCGTCGTGCCTCCGGGAATCGGCATCGTGCATCAGGTGAACCTCGAATATTTGGCGAAGGGTGTGCTTTCGAGCGGCGATACTTATTACCCAGATACTTTGGTGGGAACGGATTCGCACACGACGATGATCAACGGTCTCGGCGT
>SXGQ01198927.1_pt1 | contig 22768 bp, 18 predicted proteins | sample 3178371 | NCBI WGS metagenome assembly SXGQ01 (sample SAMN11356859, study PRJNA531348) | freshwater metagenome | isolation source: freshwater sample F1-20 | place: China: Fuxian Lake, Yuxi | collected 2017-12-25 | reverse complement strand
GTGATGAACGCCGACCGCTTCGACCTCGAGCAGAAGTCGGACAGCGTCCAGCCCGTCGGCATCGCCGAGCCGGCCTGACGTGAAACGGCGCGGGGGTCGTCCCCCGCGTCGCCGATACGAACGACAGGACGCCCCCGAGCCTTGCGGTTTCGGGGGCGTTCTGCATCGTCCGGCCGAGCGCACGCGTGATTGATCTGGTCCGCCCGGCGCGCTAAGGGCGGGCGACAAAATAGCGGGGATGGACCCGCCAGGCATACGAGTGCGACCGCACCACGGGGCCGTAGAATGGGAAGGGATCCTATGTCTGCGGCGTACCCACTATCCACCTGTATCGAATGGCAGTTCGCCGAGGCGGGCGATTTGCCCTCGCGGCTGCACGCGGCAAAGGCGGCGGGCTTCGACCTCGCTGAGTTCCACCTCTGGCGCGACAAGCCCGTCGCGGCGATCGCCGATGCGCTGGACGAGACGGGGATGCGCCTGACCGGCCTGTGCGTCGACCCGCGCCGGTCGATCGTCGATCCGGCGGAGCGCGACGCGATGCTGACCGCCGTGCGCGAGACGATCGAGGCGACCGCGATCCTCGGCAAGCCCGCGCTGATCGTCGCATCGGGCTTCAAGGTCGAGGGGATGAGCGAGGCCGAGCATTTCGACAACGCCGTTACCGCGCTGCGCGCCGCCGCGGATATGGCCGAGGCGGCGGGCGTGATGCTGCTCCTCGAACCGCTCAACACCCGGCTGTTCGCGGCGATGTACCTCGTCAGCACCAAGCTCGGCCTCGACCTCGTCGAGGCGGTGGGCAGCCCCAATCTGCGCCTCCTCTACGACGTGTGGCACAGCGCGGTGATGGGCGAGGACATGGCCGAGGTGCTGGCGGGCCGCATCCATCTGGTCGAGCATGTGCAGGTCGCGGACATCCCCGACCGCAACGAGCCGGGCACCGGTGACCTCGACTGGGGCAAGGTCGCCGCGACGCTGCGCGACCTCGGCTATACCGGCGCGATCGGCCTCGAATATTTCCCGACGATGCCGATGGACCAGTCGCTCGCCCAGTCGCAGCGGATGCTCGCCGCCGACTGACGACCCCGCCCGCCGGCATGGGGTCGGCGGGCGTTTCTTGCCAGGAACGGACCTTCGCGATGAACAGCGACCGGATTGCGATCAGCCTCGACCTGATCAACCGCCATTACCAGGAACCGAACCGCAACCGGTTCGAAAGCAAGTATTTCTGGGAGGAACTCTACCCCCTGATCCGCGCGGCCGGCTTTCGCTCGATCGAGATCCCGTACGAGCCGGTGTGGCAGTTCGGCGGGCGCAGCGGCGTGCCGATGACGCGCTATTCGATCGAGACGAAGTACGAGAGCGCGGCGAACTATCGCGCGGTGCTGGCCGAGGCCGGGATCGAGCGGGTGGCGGGCATCACGTTCGATCCCAACCTGTTCATGCGCAACGACAATCTCGGCTTCTTCTTCGGCGCGTCGGGCCATTTTGCGGGCGAGGCGCTGGGCCATGCCGCCGACCTTGGCGCCGACTATCTGGCGATCAGTCCGTCGCCCTATTACGGCCGCGCGGCGCATTACCACCCGGACCTCGAGACCAAGCGCGGCCTCTTTGTCGAAAAGACGACCGAGCTGCTCGCCGGCCTTGCCGAAAAGGCGACGGGGACCGGCGTCACGGTCGTCGTGCGTCAGGATTACTGGAGCCTGTTCCGCGGCGACGCCATGGCGGCGTTGCTCGCGGGCCTGCCCAATACGGTAAAGCTCGATGTCGACACCGCCAGCCTGACGATCGCCGGCATCGACCCGGCCGCGTTCATCGAGGCGCATGTCGATCGCATCGGCTGCGTCCACCTGACCGACACCGATTTCGTCGACGCGGACGAGACGTGGAAGACCGCCAATCCCGAATTTCCCGAGGGCCGCGCGACCCAGGTGTTCCGCGATCCCGGCACCGGCTCGGTCGACCTCGCCGCCATTGCCGCGCTGCTCGATCGCCTCGGTTATGCCGGGCCGGTAACGGCCAGCGCCCGCCAGACGCGCGATCCGTTCCGCGCGCTGCTGCGTACCCGCGCGCTTCTCAACCAGTTTGCGAACTGAAGGCTCGAACGATGCCCAATATCCGCTACGCCAATATGTGCCACTGGAAGTCGATCCCCTATCGGCAGATCCCGAACTTCCGCGACTTCTATTATGAGGATCGGACCAACACCGCCTATTATTCGGATTGGGACAAGATTCTGAAATACCAGGCTGCGCTCGGCTTCGACGGGATCGAGATCGCGCCTTGGGACCTGTCCGACATTCTGCCGCTGTTCGGCTCGCCCGAAGCGTTCACGGCCTTCGCCAGGGAGCGCGGGGTCGAGGTGATCGGCATGTTCCACGGCGCCCACGCCTCGCACGATGCGGGGCATGAGGAAGAGGCGATCCGCGCGGGGCGCGAGGCGGTCGACACGATCGTGCGCTTCGGCGGGCAGTATATGAACACCTGCCCGACGCAGAATTACTGCGGTGCCGGCCCGCTCAGCCACGAAGAGGTGCAGCAATGCGCGAAGGTGCTGAACGAGATCGGCCGCTATGCCACCGACAACGGCGTCAAGATCGGCATCCACAACGAGTTCTTCTGCGCGATCAACCTGCCCAACCACCGCGAGCTGATCGAATCGACCGATCCGCGCTACGTCCACTACTGCCTCGACACCGCACAGGTGGCGATCCTGGGCGAGGATATCCTGACCTTCTACAAGGATTATCACGACCGGATCAGCACTTTCCACCTGAAGGATACCGCCTCGGCGCGGCAGCCCGACAGCGTCCGCTATTCGCGCGACCCGGAGATCACCGACGACGGCAAACGCTGGTTCTGGGAACCGGGCCTCGGCGAACTTGACCTCGAGGGGCTGTACCGGCTGCTCAAGGAGCATCAGTTCAAGGGCTGGATGTCGATCGAATATGACGGATCGCCCGACATGCTCGCGTCGATGGCGCTGACCCGTTACCACCTCGATACGGTGCTGCGCCCGATCTACGATTGAAGCGGGCGGGGGCGGCACCTCGCTGCCGCCCCGTTCCGCGGCTGGTCGGAACATCGTGCGCGCCCGTCGGACGGGGTAGAGCTTTTGCTGGCTTCCCGACTTCGCTAATGGCCTGGCATGATTGATCCGCGTTCGGCCCGGCGGCCTGCATCTCATCAGGTCAACTTTGCGCTCGTGGTCTGTGCGGCGATGCTCACGCTTCTCTGGATCGCGGGCGGCGCATCGAGGGGCGATGCGATGGGCCAGGTCGTGGTGCGGGCCGGATCATGGTTCGTCATCGTCGTCGCCGCGCTGGGCGGACCGACGCCGTCACTTGCCGGCCTTCGCCCCGTCCTGCTGCTGCTGCTGGCCGCGATCGCCCTGCCGCTGATACAGCTTGTTCCGTTGCCGCCGGCCTGGTGGCAGGCGCTGCCGGGCCGTGACATTCTCCTGATCCCCGGCGAGCCGGCGGGCTGGCGCCCCTGGACGATGACGCCGGGGGCGACGCGAAACGCGCTCGCCTCGCTCGTCGTGCCGGCCGCTATGTTGCTCGTCCTGTCGCAAGCGAACGATCGCGCGCATCGCTGGCTGCCGACGATGCTGATCGGGATGGCGGGGGCGGCGACGCTTCTCGGGCTTCTCCAGTTCTCGGGCGCGGGGTTCAACAGCCCGCTTCTCAACGATACGCCCGGCGTCGTCAGCAGCATCTTCGCCAACCGCAACCATTTCGCGCTGTTCCTGGCGATCGGTTGCCTGGTGGCGCCGGTCTGGGCGCTCGCCGACCGGGACGCTTTGCGGTGGCGTGGACCGCTGGCCGGGGGGCTGGTCCTCCTCTTCGTCCTCACGATCCTGGCGACCGGTTCGCGCAGCGGCATGCTGCTCGGTGCGCTCGCGCTTGCGCTTGCGCTCGTCCTGATCGGGCGACAGCTTCGCCGGCGGTTGCGCGGTGCGCCGCGCTGGGTGCTGCCGGCGCTGGTAGGCGCCGCTTTGCTGGTGATCGCCGGGGTGGTGGCGTTGAGCTTCGTCGCCGATCGTGCCGATGCGATCACACGGCTGATCGTTCTCGACGGCGCCGAGGACATGCGCTCGCGCGCGCGCCCGACGGTGCTAGCAATGATCGCGCTCTACATGCCGTTCGGCTCGGGCCTCGGCGGGTTCGATCCCGTTTTCCGGATCCATGAACCGTTCGCGCTGCTCAAGCTCACCTATTTCAATCAGGCGCATAACGATTTCCTCGGCGTCGCGCTGGACGCCGGCCTGGCCGGGATCGCGCTGCTGGCGGCGGCGATCCTGTGGTGGCTTTTCGCCACGGTTCGCGTGTGGCGCGCCCCCGTGGGCGAGGCGGTGGCACTCGGCCGTCTGGGCTCGGCGATCATCCTTCTGGTGCTGATCGCCAGCCTCACCGACTATCCGGCGCGGACCCCGACGATCATGGCGATCCTGATCATTGCGGGCGTCTGGCTCGCCCGCGCGCGGACCGTCGCACCGCACGCCGCTTTACCCGCCTGATCGGCAAATCTATAGAGCGGCCTGCTTCTCTCTTCTCCGGCGGAACATCCACGCGCATGCGCTTTCCCTTTCCTGTCCTTTGCCTCGCGCTGGTGGCGACCGGTTGCGGCTCGCCCGAGCCGATCCAGTCGAATGGCAGCCTGACCGTCGTCGATGGGTCGAGCGTGCTGCCGCCGCCCGACCGCGGCGACCTTGTCGCGGCGGATCGCCCGGCGCTGATCGGCCCGCTCGACACGATCGAGGTGAGCGTGTTCGGCATCCCCGACCTCGACCGCGAGATGCAGGTCGACGCCAGCGGCCGCATCGCCATGCCGCTTGCCGGCACGATCGACGCCCGCGGCAAGACCGCCGAGGAGTTGGCGACCGCGATCGAGACGGCGCTTCGGGCGCGCTACGTCCGCAATCCGCAGGTGACGGTCAACATCAAGAGTTCGGTCAGCCAGGTCGTCACGATCGACGGCTCGGTGGTCGAGCCGGGCCTGTATCCCGTGACCAACCAGATGACGCTGATGCGTGTCGTCGCGTCGGCCAAGGGACTGACCGAATTCGCCAAGCAGGAGGATGTCGTTATCCTTCGCACCGTCGGCGACAAGCGGATGGCCGGCCTCTACAACATCGCGGCGATCCGCCGCGGCGCGTACGACGACCCCCCCGTCTATGCCAATGACGTGATCGTCGTCGGCGATTCGCCGCAGCGTCGCCTGTTCCGTGATTTCGTGTCGCTGACGCCGATCCTGGCCGCGCCGCTGATCGCCATCGTGCAGTAAGGCACTATCGTTATGAACTCGATCAGCCCCCCGCTGCGTCCCGCGTCCGCGCCGGGCACCAACCTCCCGGTCGTCATCGGCGCCGGCGAATCGATGCCGCTGATCCGCCAGTATCTGCGGATCGCGCTGCGCTGGCGCTACGTCATCATCGGCGCGGTCGTCGCCGCGATGATCCTGGGGCTGATCGTCACCCTCCTGATGACCCCGAAGTTCACCGCAACCTCGACGATCGAGATCGCGCGTGAATCCAATCAGGTCACGAATTTCCAGGGCGTCGAGCGCGAAACGAGCGTCGCCGACCAGGAATTCTATCAGACGCAATATGGCCTGCTGCGTTCGCGCGTGCTGGCCGAGCGGGTCGCCGCGCAACTGCGCCTGATCGACGACAAGAGCTTCTTCGAGCGCTTCGACGCCGATCTCGACGATCCGGCGTTCCGGGAAACGAGCGGCCGCTTCGGTGCGCCGGGCCGCGCGGCCCGCCAGCGTATCGCAGGCGAAATCTTGCTGAAGCATGTCGGGATCGCGCCGACGCGGCTGTCGCGGCTGGTCGAGATCGAGTTCACCAGCCCGGACCCGGCTTTCTCGGCAAAGGTCGCGAACGCGTGGGCCGACAACTTCATCCAGACCAATCTGGAGCGCAAGGTCCAGGCCACGTCCTATGGTCGCAACCTGCTCCAGCGCCAGCTCGGCCAGGCCAAGGAACGGCTCGACGAATCGCAGCGTCAGCTCGTCACCTATGCCGAACAGCAGCGCATCATCAACCTGCCGAGCCAGGGCCAGGGCGAGGGGCAGACTGCGGAGCGGTCGATCGTTGCAGACGAGCTCGCCTCGCTGAACGCGGCGCTGTCACAGGCGACCGCCGACCGTATCGCCGCCGAGTCGCGCGTCCGCGGTGCAGCCGCTGCCGGCCAGTCGACCGAGGCGCTTCGGAATCAGGCGATCAACAACCTGCGCCAGCGGCGAGCCGAACTCGCGGCGGACTATCAGCGCCTGATGGTGCAGTTCGAGCCCGACTATCCGCCCGCGCGCGCGATCCAGTCGCAGATCGATCAGCTCGACCGTTCGATCGGGCGTGAGGAAAGCCGCGTCAGCGGATCGGTCCAGGCCGATTACCGCCAGGCACAGCAGCGTGAAACGGCGCTTCGTGACCGGGTCGAGAACCTGAAGTCGAGCTATCTCGACCTGCGTCGCCGCAGCATCCAGTACAATATCTATCAACAGGAGGTGGATACCAACCGGGCGCTGTATGACGGCCTGCTCCAGCGCTTCAAGGAGATCGGCGTCGCGGGCGGCGTCGGCGTCAACAACATCAACATCGTCGATCCGGCGGATGTGCCGCAGAAGCCGTCGAGCCCGCGGATCGTGCTGAACCTGCTGGTCGCGCTGTTCGGCGGTCTGGTGGTGGGTGCCGCGTTGGCCTTCATCCTCGAGCAGATGGACGAGGCGATCGCCGACCCGGGCGAGGTCGAGCGCCGGCTCGGCCTGCCGCTCCTGGGATCGGTACCCAAGGTCGACGGCGTTGCCCCGCGCGATGCGCTGCTCGATCGCAAGTCCGATCTGGTGGACGCGTATCTTGCGATCCAGACCAGCCTCGGGTTCACCACCGAGCACGGCGTGCCCCGATCGCTGGCCGTCACGTCGACGCGCCCGGCGGAAGGCAAGTCGACCACCGCGCTCGCCGTCGCAACCATGCTGGCGCGATCGGGCAAGCGCGTGATCCTCGTCGACGGCGACATGCGCTCGCCTTCGGTCCATCATCTGGGCGGCGTCGATCACGAGCGCGGGCTCAGCAACTTCCTGTCGGGTCAGGACGATATCGGCCAGCTGACGTTCGAGATGAGCGATCTCGGCTTCACGGCAATGTCCGCCGGACCGATCCCGCCCAATGCCGCGGAACTGCTGACCGGCCACCGCCTGCAACTGCTCGTGTCGCGACTGCTCGAAAGCTTCGATCACGTGGTCATCGACAGCCCGCCGGTGATGGGCCTTGCCGATGCGCCGTTGATCGCCAGCCGCGTCGAAGGCGTCATCTATGCTGTCGAATCGCACGGCATCCGCTCCAGCCTGGTCAAGACCGCGCTCCAGCGGCTGCTTGGGGCCAACGCGCATATCCTGGGCGGCGTGCTCACCAAGTTCGAGGCCCGCAAAGCGAATTACGGCTATGGCTATGATTACGGCTATGGCTATGGGCGCGACAAGGACACGGCAGCGCGGTGATGCGAGGGGCGTCCGCCTCGCGCCGCCGGCCCGCGCGTTCGCCGCGCGAATGGGCGTTGCGTGGCGGCCTCGCGGCAGCGGCACTGGTGGCGGGTGGCTTCTCGACCGCACAGACCTTCGGTTCCGTGCTGCGAAGCGCAGCGCCCGAGCGTGCGGCCACGTTCGCGCCCGGTGATGGCCGGATCCTCGCCGACGTGGCCGAGCAGCAAGCAGCATCCGGCGAAAGCGACGCGTCCACCCGCGCCCGCATCGATGCGCTTGCCCGACAGGCCCTGAGCCGCGAACCGCTGGCGGCCCCGGCCCTCACCGCGCTCGCGATCGACGCCGAATATCGCGGCGACCGCACCGCTGCGCGCCGACTCATCGCACATTCCGACCGGCTGTCGCGGCGCGAGCTCGGCACCCGGTTGTGGCTGATCGAGGACGCGGTCGGCCGCGGCGACATCAAGGTGGCGCTCGGCCATTACGACATCGCGCTTCGCACCTCGCGCGCTGCGCCGGACACGCTGTTTCCGGTCTTGGCGCAGGCGATCAGCGACGAGCAGATCAATCGCGGGACTGCCGCGATCCTGTCGAAGTCGCCGGCATGGAAGGACGAGTTTTTCGCCTATCTGGGCGAGAAGAGCAGTGAACCGGTCGCGAGCGCGCGCCTGTTCCGACGGCTGGCCGCGGCAGGCGTCGCGCCGGGTGAGGGGCCGCAGGCAGGCGTCGTCAACGCGCTGATTGCCAAGGGCCAATTCGATGCCGCCTGGAATTTCTATCGCACGCTCCGGCCCGGCGCCCGCCGGGACCGGCTGCGCGATCCGGAGTTCACGGCGGCGCTTGCCCGGCCGTCACTGTTCGACTGGCTGCCCGTCACGCTCGAGGCCGGGATCAGCGCCTCGATCCAGGGCGGGGAGCGCGGCGGCGTGTTCGATTTCGCCGCGCCTTCGACTGTCGGCGGCACCGTGCTGCAACAGTTCGTGCTGCTGGCGCCCGGCACCTATCGCCTCTCCGGGCGCAGCGCCGGCATCGCGCAGCCTGCCGACTCGCGCCCCTATTGGCAACTCGTCTGCGCCGATGGCCGCGAGTCGGGACGGGTCGAGGTCGGCAGCGCCGATCAGGCCGGGGGGCGTTTTGCCGGCACTCTGACTGTTCCCGCTGGCTGCCCTGCGCAGACGCTGCGCCTGATCGTCCGTCCCTCGAACGAGGTGGGCGGCGTTACCGGCCAGATCGAACAGGTTTCGCTGGCACCCCTGGGCCGGCCCGAATGAGGCGTCGGCGTCTTCTGCTCGCGGGCCTGCTCCTGGCCGGCCATCCGGTGGCAACCGGTGCTGCCCAGCAGGCGCCGGTCGCCGATCAGGCGCCGCTGCCCCCGCCACCCCCGCCCGCGGCCCGCACGCCGGAGGCGGGCAACGGCCGCATCGGCCAGCGCCAGACCAAGGATGCTGTCGCGCGCGATACCGGGATCGAGCCGATGGCCCGCCTGCAGACCCGGGTCGCCAACCGCGTCCAGTCGCGACTTCGTAACCGGATCGACCGCAATTACGATCCGAGCGCGAACGCCACGTCACCGTTCGTCGTGGCGGGCGAAAAGGCCCGCCGGCCGCAGTCGCCCCGACGCTAGGCTGCTGCCTGCATCCTTGTGACGAGATTCGCTGACGTCTGTCGCCGTCGCTCGGCTGCTGCGCCGTCGCGGTTCTTCAGCAGGACAGCGCCCAGAATCACAAAGACCGGATACATGCTGTTCCAAATCAGCAGGCTGATGATGAACGACGTGTAGATGAAGCCGGCGAACACCAGATAGAATGCGATCGACCACGTCGCGGTCTTCGACCGAACCATTGCGACATAGCACTGGTTGGAAACGAAGCCGAGCACACTTGAAAACACAAGCGATCCGATGAGCGTGTAATCCAGGATCAGGCCGCGGAACATCGTGTAGATATTCGTCTGGAGATACCAGCTGTACTGAAAATACTCGTCGTACACGCCCGGCGGAACCTGCTTGTCCGATCCGGCAAGTTGAAACAGCGACATGAAGGTATAGAAGCCGCCGGTCGGCCCATCCTTGGCGTAGATCTGAGCCGCGTCCATGCCGACATACCAGCTGAACCAATCCGAGAACGCATAGAGGTGCGCGCAGGAATAGCTCACGAAATAGCGATAGAGGCCGTCTGCCATCGCACCGGCGCCGCCCGCTTCGTACAGGCCGCGGGCGATGAAGGAGATGGCGACAAAGGGAAGCAGGATTGCCGCGGCGATCATCGCCTTGGTCACGGTCCCGCGATCCATCAGGCGATAATCGCCATCACGCGATCGGCGGACCAGCGTTCCCGCATAGAACATGGCGATACAAAGGAAGATCATGCCCTTGGCGCCGAAGACGGTCATGACGATGAGCGAGGGCGCCATCGCGATGGTCAGGATGCGTAGTCGCGCCCAGCCCGATCGATAGCCCGGATAGACCAGGCCAGCGAGCCCAACGGTCACATAACTGGCGACGTTCGATACCTGCGAGAAGATCGTTGTGGTCGTGGACTGATTGTAGCGATCCGCAATCAGCGAATTCGAGACCTGGAAGAAGTTCGACATCAGCGATGACAGCGACACACCCTGGGCCAGGGTGCTGAGCACGAGCGAGACGATCGTAAGGCCGGCGAAGAGATAAAAGACGTAGCGCAGAAAGGGGCGGTCAAACTCGCTCTCGCCGAGCGGCTCGCTGGCAAAGGGGATCTCGCGCCATGCCGTGCCCAGCACCGGCAGCGCGAAGGCAACACAAGTCAGCAGGATGTAGCCGACCGCGAGCGGATTGACGGGAACGCCGGGCAGCGCGATCAGGGGAATGAACGTGAACAGGAACCATGCGACCGCGTAAAGCGATGCAGGTGCCTGCCATGACCCGCTGAAGCGTCGGACCATATAGGCGACCCCCAGCATTCCCAGACTGAGGAAGATTCCGACAATCTTGAGAATGATGTCCATTTGCCCGCGTCGTTCTCGTCTTGGCCGTCACATGTCGCCCGAAAGGCATCCTAGCCCCTAGCGCTTCGCAAGCCGGGGTGCCAGCGCCGTGCGTTCAGCGAAGGGCGCCCGCCCGGCGGGAGACGATGGCCGCGCCGCCGAGTTCGAGGTCTCGTGAGGCTTCCGAACGGATCGGCTTCAACGACAGCCTGTCCACGCGCGCATTCAGGAAGACGCCGTGCGTCGTGCGCCGCCGTGCACGGCCGTCGCGGATCTCGCCGCCGCCAAGCGTCAACGCGGCGATCGGCTGCGGCGTGCCCGTCCGCTCGATCGCGTCGCCGGCCGCGATGCCCATCGTCGCCGACGGGGTCAGGTCCTGCCAGCGATTGTCGGTGATGGTGAGCGTACCCAGCCCCGCGGTCGCGCTGGTACGCACGAAACTGCCAAAGGTCAGACCGCTGCCTTCGTTGCCGGTGGCGACGATATCGGTATGCCGCTGCGCGCCGCTGGCCCCGCCGGTCACGACCAGAAACGCGCTCGTGACTCGATCGCCGATCTTGGTCACGCGATTGCCCGTCGCGCGAATGCCCTGCTGGCCGAATTCCGACGCGATCTGTACTGCCGCCTTCATGTCCAGCCGGGGCAGCGTTGCGATCGTCCGGTCGTCGAACGCGAAGCGGTTGTTCTCGATCCGCGTGTCCACGATACGGCGTGCGTTCGGCCGGTCGTGAAAGAAGTCGACGCCGTAGAACTGCGTGCGGAACTCGTTGTCGGCGATCACGGTGCCGGTCGTCACCGCCGAATAATTGTTGGCGACCCAGATCCCGCGCAGCATCGAGCCGAAGGTCGACCGCGTGATCCGCTGGCGCGCGCCGTGCACCTCGATCGCGGTGTTGACCCCGGTGCCATCGAACGGCTTGGCGTTCCCGAAACGGCAACGGTCGATGACCACATCCTCGGCCCAGGCGAAGATCGAGGAGTGATCGTCGGTATCCAGCCCGTTCTGGTCGAAGACGCAGCGCTCGATCGTCCAGCCGCGCCCCAGCGTCGCTGCCGGGTCGTCGGTCTGCGCCATCACGATGCACGACACACCGTTGGCGTCGCGAAACGTCACGTCGGCGATGCGGGCGCGATCGACCCGCGCCGCCGGCCGTCCGACGGGACTGGAGACGAAGATCTGCGCCTGGGGCAGCCGTGAAAAGTCGCGGCGGCGTCGCCCCGGACTGATGGGATTTGCGCGCCCGTTCATGTCGAGCGTCAGCCCGGTGAGCTCGAAATCGGCGAGCGGCGCGTCGGCGCCGAACATCACCGCGGCGCGGGGGCGTCGGTCGCTGGAGAAGCCGGGAACGATCGACAGCACCGCGCCCGCTTCGCCTGTGATCCGCAGTTTCGAGCGCATCCGCACCGCCGCGAGGCATTCGAACGTCCGATCCGCATGGTTTAATCGGTGCCAAGGGACCAATAGATAAGTCCCGCGCGGCACAACGAGCGGCGCATCCGCGGCGATTGCCTCGCCGATGGCGCGATCGAGGATCGGCGCACAGTCGAGGTCGCTGGTGCCGGCGGCGATCCGTGCCTGCTCGCCGGCCGGCAGATAGTCGAACAGCGATACGCCGCCCGCCGGTGCCGCGCTGCACGCGCCAGCGGCAAAGGTGGCGGCGGCGGCCGTGAGGATATCGCGGCGGCGCAGGAGGAAGGGATCGTGCATCGCCACCGTCTATACGCCGCCTTCTGAACGCGCGATGATACGGACTGAGGTCACCCGACCTTGCGGTCGCGGGCCGTCGCCTCGATCCATTCGGCCCAGCGCTCGGCCAGCAGGTCGCGCGGAAACTCGCGCTGCGCCAGGGCACGTGCGCGCTCGCCCATCGCGCGGGTCGCCGCGCGGTCGTCGGCAAACCGCTCCAGCGCGTCGGCGAAGGCGGCGGGGTCGCGCGGCGGCACGGCGATCCCGCAACCGGCCTCTTCGATGAGGCCCGCCAGCCAGCCGGGATAGTTGTTCAGGACCGGAATGCCGGCGGCGATATAGTCGAAGAACTTGTTCGGCGACGTGCCGTAGTAAAAGGCCGGAATGTCCGCGAGCAACTGAAGGCCCACATCGGCGCGGTGCATCAGGCCAACCAGCTCGGTCTTGCGCACGGGGTCGAGGAAGATGACGTTCGACAGGCCCCGGGCCTTGGCATCGGCCGTCAGCTCGGCCTTCTTCATGCCGTTGCCGATCAACACGATTCGGATGTCGTCACGCCCTCGCTTCCGCAAAATCTCTGCAGCATCAAGCGCCGCGTCAAGGCCGTTTGCGATGCCGTGGGCACCCGCGAAGAGCGCCACGAGATGGTCGTCGCGCACGCCGTCCGGCTGCCAGGTCGGGGCCTCCAGCGCAAAGATGTCGAGATCGCAGCCGTTCGGGATGGTCGCGATCCGGCTACGATCGACGCCGCGATGGGCGATCCCCTCAACGATCCCGGGCGAAAGCCCGATGAGGCGGTGGGCCGAACGATAACTCGCCCATTCGAGCACCCCCATCGCCCACAGGACCAGGGGATTGCGGATGACGCCCATCGCGCGCGGCAGCTCGGGCCACAGGTCGCGAACCTCGAACACGAATGGCTTGTTCCGCAGCCAGCGACCCAGCACTCCGGGCACGCCGACCGTCAACGGCGTGGTCGTCGCGAAGAGGAGGTCGTAGCGCTCGGTCAGCACGAACTTGCTGGTTCGAAGCATGAACGACACGAATGTCATCACGCGTTTCGCGAAGCGGTCCTTGTTCGAATAGGCCAGGTCGACCTCGATCACGTCGATGCCGTCGACCCGGCCACGGCGCACGCCGCGCTCGAACGGCCCGCTCAGCCCCGACTGGCCGTCGGTCCCGCGTCCGCAGAGCATCGTGACGCTATGGCCGCGGGCGACCATGCGACGTGCCATCTGATAGGAGCGGATACCAGCGCTGCCCTTTGGCGTCGCGAAATGCTGATGAATGTAGAGAAGTTTCATGGCGTCCAGCGAACCTCGGTGATGATGCGCCCGGGCCGCGTCACGACCGCCTCCAGAACGGGCAGAGCGGTGCGTTCGAGATAGTGGCGAGATTCCCAGCCGACGACGAGCCCGAGAGAGGCGATGTCGATGTCGGCGGTGACATCGAGGCGATACCTGCCGTCGGTTACGCCGTTTCCGTCGATCCGCCAGTCGCCGGGCGCCAGGCGCCAGCGCAGCTTCGCGGACCGCTCGAACCCGTTCACGTCGTCGACGACACGCAGGCCCTCACCGGTAAGCGTGACCTCGCGCCGGTGCTGCCAGCCGCCGCGATGACGGTACCCTGCGGCAAAGCCTCCGGGGGTCTCGCGATGCTCGTCGCAGTCGAGCCAGTCGCCGAGGAGGAAGCGGGACAGGCGCGGCATCTGCGGCCGGTCGTCGAAGCTGATCGTATTGTGCGACGCGTCCCCGCCGAAATAGTCGATCCAATCGGCGTCGGTATTGTAGCTGTAGGAGCCGCCGTCCCGTAGCAGGTTTTCGCCGGCGTGCCACAGGTCGACGTGAAGCGCGTCGGCTTGGCTCGGCCGAAACCTGAACCGGGGATAGCGCAGCAGCGCCGTCGCCTTGCCGCTGCGAAGAACGGCATAGCCACCGTCATCGAACACCGCGCGGTCGGGCAGGGGCAGAACGGCGGCCGGCTCGGGGGTGCCGAGCCACGCCAGCTGCGCGTCCCAAGGCCCGGCCGGATAGGCGCGCCGATCGGCGAACAGGACCGTCGCCAATTGTGCCGAGGGGCGGAAATCCCGATACGCGGCGTCGGTCAGCGGCAGCAAGTTGGCGCCGTCATTGGCCCCGAGGTTTGGCGCGTCGCCCGTCCCCGGATCGGTCATGATCCGAAGCCAATCCGCTGCCGCCCGCGCGCGCTCGCGCCATGCGTTGGAAAAGGGCGGTAGGTTCGCTCGCTGGCGCCAGACTTCGACAAGCGACAGCGTGTCCAAGGCGACACGGTGATAGTTGACCGAATATTGGCTGAAGCTTCCGTCCCGCGCGAACAGCCGCAGCGTCGTCCGCTCGATCAGGCGTCGTCCCTTGCTGATCAGGCGCTCGGCGCCGGCATCGCCGTTCAGGTGAAGCCACGCGCCGGCGACGAACAGCGCGCCGGCTTCGGAGGTAGCGTGATTATTGTCCTGCGCCCGCGCATAGGACAGCGTCGGCAGGATGCGGCGGACATGCGCATCGAGCACGGCACCCATCGAGTCGGTCATTCGCGATTCGGTGCCCAGCAGCATGGCCGCTACGGCAAGATGCAGCACGCGGATCGACGCTTCCTGTGCACATTTCCAGTTCGGGCCGCGATAGGCGGGGTTGGATCGAACCCAATCGGCCAGCCACGCTTCGAGGCGGTCGAACGCGCCGGTCTCTCCCGCGCGGGCCTGCTGCGCCAATGCCATCGCCCAGTCGAAGCGGGACAGTTCCCAGATGCGCTTGATGTCGCCGCCGGCGAAATCGCCGATCGTCCACCAGTTCGGCAGCGGATCGGCGGGTGCCGCGGTCTCGTCCTTGCTGAGCGGATCGACGAGCCAGTCGGGCGCCGCGTCACCCAGGCGCACAGGATAACGTCCGAACAACAGTGCCTTGGTTCGCCACGCGCTTGGCGGCGACGCGGGCGGCGGGGTCGTCGGCGGGACGAAGAACGGGCCGGTGCCCGGCGCCCGCGCGTCGATGCGCTGGACCGGGTGAACACCCAGCTTCAGGCCCGTCCGGTAGGCGAGCGCGCGTGCGGCGTTGCCGGGACCCAGCGCCGCGAACGTGCGCAGCCGTGTCGCGAGCGCGCTCATTGCCGACGCAGGATCGCCGCCGCCTCGATGGTCGCCCGGGCCACTTCAAAGAGCTCGGCCGGAGGGATGGCGGGAACACCGCTTTTCACGCTGTCGATGAAGGCTGCTGCACAGGCGGCCTGCCCCTTGTCCTGCCGCATCAGGTTCTGCTTGCGGAAACCGGGCCAGCCGAAGCCGGTCATCCGCCGAAAATTGTCGATCTGCAGGACGCGGCCGGCGGTGAACACCTCGATCCGCTCCTTCGGGAAGGTCGACGCACCGTTGGCCAGGTACATGATCGTGCCGAATGATCCGTCGGCGAAGCCGAGCGTGATGGTCGCCTTGTCCTCGGTCACCTCGACATGCGGCGTGTCGCCCATGCGGCGCGCTGCCACGTCGACGATCGGCGACCCGGCGAGGAACCGCATCAGGTCGATGAAATGGCACGCTTCCCCGATGATCCGGCCGCCACCGATGGACGCATCCTGGGTCCAGTGCTTGGCGGGGATGGCGCCCGCATTCATGACCATGAGGAAGCTCTTGGGTTCGCTGACGCGATCGAGCAGCGACTTCATCTTCACGACCTGCGGCGCAAAGCGGCGGTTGAAGCCGACCATCAGTTGCGGCGCTGCGCCGCCGGCGGCAGCCGTTGCATACGCATCCTCGACCGTGGCGACACCGGCCTCGTCCAGCGCGAGCGGCTTTTCGACGAAGACGCTCTTGCCATGGCTCAGCGCCTGGGCGGTGAGTTCGGCGTGACTGTCGTGCCGAGTGGCGATCACGACGGTGTCGATCTCCGCATTGGCCATCACCTCGGCGGTATCGGTGCTGGCGACGGCAAATCCGTCACGCCGGCCGGCGATCGCGCCGCTGAGGCCGCCGGACGTGACGACGGTGTGCAACTGCGCGTTCGCGGCCTTGAGCGCGGGGATCAGCACGCGCGAGGCATAATTGCCCGCGCCCATCACCGCGACGACCGGGCGATCTGTCCTGAAACCCGTGACCGAGCCGAAGGTCGTGCTGTTGTTCCGGCGCTCTGCGACCGGCGACAGGTACTCGAGGACGAAGCCGAGGCCCGAGCCGTCGGCGGTCAGTTCGGCATAGGCGGTTTCCGCTTCCTCGAAAGCGAAACGGCGCGTCACCAACGCTTCGGTTGTGACGTCCCGGCTGGCCAGAAGGTCTAGAATGGCCTCGAAATTGCGCTGTTCGGTCCAGCGCACGAAGGCCAGCGGATAATCGTTGCCGGCATCCTCATAGCTGGGATCGTAGCGGCCCGGCCCGTACGAGCAGGAAACCTGGAACAACAGCTCCTTTTCGTAGAAGTCGGCGCGATTGAGCTCGAGCCCGGTCACGCCGACCAGAATGATGCGACCGCGCTTGCGGCTCATCTTCGCGGCCTGCGTTACGGGGTCGGCGGACTTGGTCGAGGCGGTGATGATGACACCGTCGACACCGCGACCGCGGCTGAACCCCATGCCTGCGGCGACCGGATCCTCTCCGCGTGCGGGGTTGCACACTTCTGCCCCGTACTGCCGCGCCAGTTCGAGCTTGGCATCGTCGAAGTCGATCGCCAGTACACGGCAACCCTGCGCGCGCAGCAGCTGGATGGTCAGCAGGCCGATCAGCCCGGCCCCGGTGACCACGAAGCTTTCGCCGATCGTCGGCTCGGCAAGACGGATCCCCTGAAGGCCGATGCTGGCGACGACGGTGAAGGCCGCCGCCTCGTCGCTCACGCCGTCGGGGATGCGCGCGCACAGATTGACGGGCACGCGGACGATGTCGGCGTGCGGACCGTTGGAGACGACGCGGTCGCCCGGCTTGAAGTCGGTCACGCCGGCGCCGACCTCGATCACTTCGCCGACATTGCAATAGCCGAGCGGCAGCGGCTGGCCGAGCTTCGAGCGGACGGCGTCGACGGTCGAGAGCAGGCCGTCCGTCTTGACCTTGCCCAGCACGTCCATCACGCGCTCGGGCTGCTGCCGCGCCTTTGCGAGCAGCGATGCCTTGCCGAACCCGACGAGCATGCGCTCGGTCCCGGCGGAAATCAGCGTCCGCGTCGTCTTGATGAGAAGGGTCCCGCGGGCGACGCGCGGGGCGGGGGCCTCGACGATTGCGGTGACGCCGCTGTCGAGCTGCTGGACGATCTGCTTCATGATGGGGCTCGTTCGATAGGGGAAGGGGGCGGGCGGCCCCGGTCAGGCGGCGACCTGCTGTTGCAGGGCGGCGCGCTCGGCATGGCTCGGATAGCTGATCAGCACCGCGCGATACTGACCCTTGAACACGAAGAAGCTGCCGGCGGCGAGTCCGATGGTGCCGAGCTTCTGCACCGCCTGACGCATGTGATCGAGCGAACCGGCGCCGCCGAGCAGCGTGAGAGGCAGGCGGGTCGCCTCGCGGACCTGCGCCGCGATGGTGAGGTCGTAGCCGTCCATCATGCCGTCATGGTCGATCGCGTTCAGGACGATCTCGCCCGCGCCGAGCGCCTCTGCTTCTCGCGCGAAATCGACGGGCGAGATCTTGGCGTCCTGGCGGCCGTTGCGGGTGAAGGCGCGATAGCCGCCCAACAGCTTCTTCTTCACGTCGAGAACGACCACGACGCTCTGGTTCCCAACCTGCTCGGCGATTTCGGCGATGAGCGGGGGGCGCGCAATGGCGGCGGCGCTGAGCGACACCTTCTCGACGCCGAGGCCCATGATCCGCTTCGCCTGGGCCGCGCTCGTCACGCCGCCGCCGTAGCAGAGCGGCATCCGGCATTCGGCGGCCAGATGCTCGATCATCGCATAATTGGGCTCGCGCCCCTGCACGGTCGCATCGATGTCGACGACGATCAGCTCGTCGACCTCCTTTTCGTTGAAGATGCGCACCGCATTGATCGGATCGCCGACATATTTGTCGTCGCCGAACTTTCGGGTCTTCACGAGACCGCCGTCGCGAACGAGCAGACAGGGAATGATGCGGGCGCGAGGCATGGGCTCAGCTTTCTGCGAAATTCTTGAGCAGCCGGATGCCGTTGTGGTGGCTCTTTTCCGGATGGAACTGGACGCCGTGGACGTTGCCGCGCCGGACGGCACAATGGAACTGCGTCGCGTAATCGGCGGTCGCGATGACATCCGCGGGGTCGTTGCAGACGAAGCGGTACGAGTGGAGGAAGTAGAAACCGAGTTCGGCATCCAGCCCGGCGAGCAGCGACTCGCCCGCCTTCTCCCGGATCGTGCTCCAGCCCATGTGCGGCAGCAGGCCGCGCGGGGCGTCGTGGCCGAAGCGGATCTTCTCGACGGTGCCGTCGATCCAGCCGAGGCCGGGTTCGGCTCCCTCTTCGCTCGAGCGGGCAAGCATTTGCATCCCCACGCAGATGCCAAGGACCGGGACGCCCCGACCGACGACCGCCTCTTCCAGCGTCTCGAACAGGCCCGAAGCCTTCAGCCGCTGCATCGCATGATCGAACGATCCCACACCCGGCAGGATGATCCGCTCCGCCGATGCAAGCGTCTGGCGATCCTCGGCCACGATGCACGGCACGTTGAGCTCGCGATAGATATTCTGGAACGCCTTGATGTTGCCAAGGCCGTATCCCAGGATCGCGATCATCGTTTCACGGCCTTTTCGGCGCCGATCATCTGCAGAACCTTCGCACCGGCGTTGAACAGCCAACGCTGGTTCTTGTAATCCTTGTAGGACTTGAGCGGCATCGTGAAATAGCCGCGAAGCTCCTCGCTGGTGATGCCGAGCTTGCGCGCGATGTAATCGAATTCGTGTTCGATGGTCTCGGGATCGTAGGCCGGCTTGCGCAGCGCGTCGATCGCCTCGTCCCGGCGCATCTGACCGGTCAGGATGAGGCTCGAATACTGCACGCGGCGCGTATCGTAGCCGAAACGCTCGGGTAGCCAGTAGCCTTCATAGAACCGCGTGAAGCGCGACTCGAAGTGCTTCTGGGGATACGGCTTCCAGCCATAGAGTTCGGCCAGCGTATTGCGCGCCATCTCCTTGGTATAATCCATCCAGTCGAGCGGCTTGATGACCTCGACCCCGCGGACGTAGCGCAGCCAGAACTTGTGCCGAAGCACGCTGCTGAACGGATAGGTGCGCATCGGAACCGTGCCGAACTTGTGGCGAATGTCGTTCAGCTGGGCCATGTCGGTGCCGTAGTACAACCAGTTCAGCGGGTTACGGACGCACTCGGTCGCGATGTTGCCGCCGTTCAGAATATATTTGATCTTGTGCTTGTCGGCAAAGTTGTAGAGCGTGGCGATGAACGCATGATCCTGCGGAATGTCGAGATGCGGCACGCCGGATTTGAAGAAGGCGAGCTGGAAATCGCGCATCTCGTTCCAGTTGATGACTTCCGTGTAGAGATCCAGGCCAAGGCCGTCGACGAGCGACTGGATGTTGCTCACCGCGATGTCGGTGTTCCAACCGCCGTCGACGTGGAAGACCAGCGGGCGCAAACCGAAATCGCGCACGGCCTTGTGCAGCAGGAACGAGCTGTCGAGCCCGCCGCTCATGCCGAGGATACAGTCGAAATCCCGACCCTTGCCGTCGGCCTTGATCTTCTCGACGACGCGCGCGAAGCGGCGCTCGCCCTCGGCATTGGGGAACCAGTTGGGCTCGACATGCGCCTTGAAGCCGCGGCAATGGTCGCAGACGCCGTTCTCATCAAAGGTGATGTCGACATCCGACGTGTCCATCACGCAGTTCGAGCAGATCTGATACTCTCGCATTACTTGGCGCTCTTCGGTTGAAATCGGTGGTCCTGGCGATGCCAGGGTTTGACGTAGCGCCGATAGACGCGATGGGCGTCGCGTGCCAGCCTCCACATCTTGCGGGCAGGAACATTCTCGATCGCGCCGTTGCAGCGATGGCGGATGCGTATCCTGGGATCGTAATAGGTCATGTAGCCGCGCTGCGACAGCTGGTGGCTCAGGAAGAACTCCTCGCCCATCATGAACGTCGGCGCCCACAGCCGCTCGAACTCCGCAAAGAAACGCGGCGTCAGGACATAGCAGGAGCCATGGCCCTGATAGATGTATTGCGCCTCGGCATGGCCCGCCTCGTCGTGCCGGTCGGTCACCCCCGCGGTGTGGCGGGCGGTCGCACGGATGAGCTTGGCGAGCTGATAATTGGCGTAATAGAGATCGTAGACGAGCTCGCGCGCACGGCTGATGCCGGCGACCACGTGCGGGTTCTGCGGCATCCCGTCCAGCGTCTCGACATAGGGCGAGACGACCGGACGGTCACCGGCATCGGCAATCACGTCGGTCAGGTGCGCACCGAAATCGGGCGGAAATTCCAGATCGTTGTTGCCGACGACCATCGTCGTGACCGACGGGTCGAGCGAGCGCATGTGATCGATGCCGTCGTTCAGACCGGCGAAATAGCCGACATTCTCGGCATTCAGGACCAGCGCGACGTTCGAATGCTCCGCCGCGATCGCCTTCAGCGCCGCCACGTCCTCGGGCTTCGACTGGTTGTCGACCACGACGATGCGCGCCGGCGGGTGCGTGCCGGCATTGATGGTGCGTACCGCGTCGCGCGTATAGTGCGCGTTGTTGTAGTTGGTGCAGACATAAGCGTATTTCATTGGCGCCCTTTCTGGAGGCCCGCAGGCGTCTCGGCGGTCGCGGTCGGTCGACGCAGATAGCGAAGAAGTACGAGCGCGAGAAGCAGCCCTTCCGCACAGACGAAGCACACCGCCGCGCCGACCGCCCCGATGACGCTGCCGAAGGCGAAGCACATCATCGTGCTGGCGGCTCCGGTGATCAGGATCGCCAGGAAAAGGTACCGACGCTGTCCGAGCGCGTTCAGGCCGGCCGTGCCGAACATGAAATTGGCGATGCCCAGCGGCATCGCGGGGGCCATGATCGCCGCCATGGTCCAGACGCCGGGCAGATCGCCGAGCGAACGAAGGCGCGGGAAAACCTGTGCCGCCGAAAGGTACAGGAACGGTACGATCGCGATCAGGCCGAGGACGGCGAGGATCTGCGGCCGGGTATAGCGTGCCACGACGCGGGCGACGCGGCTGCTCGGGCGGTCGTCGTCGCCGATCGCGCGCAGCACCTTGGGAAAGAAGAACTGGTTGAGCGGCCGCGTCACCGCCTGGAGCATCTTGATCGACTTCTCGACCAGCGCATAGGCCGAGATGCCGGCCGCTGGCACGCCGACGATGCCGAGGATCACGACGTTCATTTCCCGGTAGAGCGAGACCGCCACGTTGCCGGCGAAGATCTCTTTGCCCCCGGCAAGGCTGCGCATCACCGCGGCGATGCGAACTCCGTGGACCGGGATTCGCAGGCGAACGACGATGTACGCGGTCGAGAGAAGCCCCGCGACCACAAAAGGGCCGCCGATCGCCAGCGGCACCAAAGCGGCGTCCTGCGGGCCGCCCAGCAGGCCGTAGATCAGCGCGAGCGTGACGATCCGCGACGTGAGCGTGATCGCGGCCGGCGGCAGGTTCTGCTCGGTCGCCTGATAGAACCAATAGGCGTGGAAGACGTGGCCGAGGGGGATCAGGCACCAGAGCGCGAGCAGGTAGGGGCTGCTCCCGCCGGCCAGATGATAGGCCAGCAGCGTGAGGGGGGCGATCACGGCGAACACGACAAGCCGCGCGATCAGGACTTCGCCGAAAACCGCGCCGAGCGCGTTGCGCGTGGCGTTCGGTCCGAGGCGCGCGATCCGCGCGACGCCATCGACGTCGAAGCTGAAAAGCACGGCGGCCAGGACGAATGCCGAGATCGCCTCGGTAATCGCGATCTGGGCATAGGCGGTCGCGCCCACCGTCGCGAGGGCGAAGGGCACGATCAGCAACGGCACCAGGGCATTGCTGCCCTGGATGACCGTCAGCGCGGCGAGGTTGTGAAGCCCCGGCCGTCGAAGGAGCGCGCGCATCGCAGCGTTTCCGGTTGCCGGATCAACGCCCGGCCGTGCCGGTCCACTGGCCCCGCGTGTCGATCACCACCGTGCCGGGCCGGACGTGACGATGCGCGTCGGCAAAGTCGCTATGATCGACGAGCAGCAGCACGATATCGGCACCGGCGATCGCGGTTTCGGCATCGGCGAGCTCGGCGCGCCCGTTCAGTCTGGCCGGTAGCGCCTCGACATGCGGCTCGACGGCGACGATCGTCAGATCCGGTTCGTCCGCCAGCCGGTCGCAGATCGCCAGCGCCGGGCTTTCGCGCAGATCATCGATGTTGGGCTTGAAGGCAAGGCCGAGGCAGGCCACGCGCACCGGCCGTCCGTCGGCCTTCCGGCGCGCGGCGGCGCGCACCTGCTCGATGACCCAGTCGGGCTTTCCGTCGTTGACCTGACGCGCTGTCCGGATCAGCCGTGCCTCTTCGGGCGCGGAGGCGACGATGAACCACGGATCCACCGCGATGCAGGGGCCGCCGACCCCGGGGCCGGGCTGCAGGATATTGACCCGCGGGTGCCGGTTAAGCAGTTCGCGGTCCTCGAGGCCCAGGCGCTCAAGCAGTTCGCGAAGGACAAGATCGACTCCAAGCGCGTCAAGATCGAGTGGATCGTCGACGCCCGCTACGAGGGCCAGG
>SXGQ01260291.1_pt1 | contig 22770 bp, 25 predicted proteins | sample 3178371 | NCBI WGS metagenome assembly SXGQ01 (sample SAMN11356859, study PRJNA531348) | freshwater metagenome | isolation source: freshwater sample F1-20 | place: China: Fuxian Lake, Yuxi | collected 2017-12-25 | reverse complement strand
TAGACCAAAGGCTAGAGTTTTTCCAGAGCCAGTCTGGCCTCGGCCCAATATGTCATGGCCAGCAATAGCATCAGGGATGGTCGCTGCCTGAATCGGAAAAGGATTAGTTATTCCTTGCTGATCAAGGGTTTTAATAAGAGCGGGGTTTAGTCCAAGGGACTTGAAGGTTATTTCTTTTGTTGCAGGTTTAACGGACATAAAAAATACAGACCAATCATCTAGACATGTATGTCTCTAGTGACTTGTCGTATTTACGAAAAGATAAGACCTACATATAAGCCGGCTCTAAAGCCTGACTTTGAGTTTTCTCGACGCAAGACGCGTGAAGATGGACCCAAGAGTATCTCAAAGCCTCACTTTTTATCTAATCTAGCCCCATGGAAGATCTCTCTAGGGGCGAATTAGCCAATAAGCGGCCAATACTGCGTCTGAGGTGCAACTTAGTAAATTTAAATTTGGCAGCAAGTGATTTGGATTCAGAGTTTGAACTTGAGAGCTTCATAAGAAATAAAGATGAATCACGATATTTAGATTTAAATAATCAAATCTTCATCAACCATCCAGACCAGAGCGATTGGGATCTTTCTAAACTTCTTGCCAAAATGGGCGAGGTCTGGTTTCGCCCCAATCGCCTGATTTTCATGAAAAAAGATGGCAAAGATGTTGGATTTTTCTGGCTCAAAGAACATGCACTAATTGGCAGAAAAGTATGTGAAATCTATGTAATCGGAATAATTTCTCAAATGCAGGGACAAGGTTTAGGAAAAAAGATCCTTACCTGCGCTCTAAAGCAGATCATTTCTGATGGATTTAGTGAGGCTTGGGTTTACACCGATGAATCAAATGAGCGAGCTTTGAAGCTTTATCGAAGCTTTGGCTTTGAAATTGATTTAGTCACTGAGCTTTGACATCTATCGCATACTCCAAATACTTCTAAGTTATGGCTAACATCTTGATAGCCATGTTTCTTTGCGATTTTGCTCGTGACAACTTCTATCGCTTCAAGATCAAATTCCTGCGTCGCTCCGCATATCCGGCAGATTAAGTGGTGGTGATGGCCACCATCTTGTCCGCATCTTCTATAGAGCCGCTCGCCGCTAGGACTAATTAAGGCATCTACTTTGCCCTCCTGGCTTAATCTCTCAAGACGGCGATAGATAGTGGCAAGGCCGATAGAACTTCCCTGCTCGTTTAAAATCTTATGAATCTGTTGGGCGCTTAAGAATTGATCTAACTCATTTATTACTTCAACCAGACGGGATTCACGGCTACTCTTGCGGCGAAGTGCCTTAGGTGGTGAAACGCGTTTCATACTGGCATTATCGCAACATTGAGCTAAATCCGCGAGGCAGTAGGCTTGAAATAAGGAAGGTTTAGCAAGTAGTGAAGGAGCTGTGACATCTCAACTTTAGAAATTGGGCTAATTCTGGCTCTGCTATCTGCTTCTGCAACACTTCTGGGCTGGATATTGATTGCCTTGAAAAAAAATCCTTCAGAGCGCTTTATCGCTATCACGCTATTACTAGTTGCTGGAGCGATGCTTACTGTGAGTGCTCTCCAATTGATTCCATCAGCTCTTGATAGTGGACTTGATGTTATGCAGGTATTGCTGGCCAGCTGCATTGGTTTCGCTCTAGTTGTTGCCCTATCTAGCGTTAAGTTTGATAAAGATGCATCTAAGAATAAAAATCCTGCACTTCTTATAACAATTGCCTTATCCCTTCACAATCTTCCAGAGGGAGCAGCTCCAATTGGCGCAACGCTGGTAGATTTTCAGACCGGGCTTACGACATCACTTGTGCTGGCCCTTCATAACATTCCTGAAGGAATTGCAATTAGCGCAACAGCGCTTCTTGCTGGATATCGCCGCAGGATGGCTCTGCTTTTAACCCTTGCTGCCACCCTGTCTGAAGCCCTCGGGGCCATTGCTGTTTATTTCAGCGGCTCACTGCTTCTAGCTGATCGCTCTGTTGGACTTCTACTAAGTCTTGTTGCAGGAATTATGTTTGCAATATGTGCCAAAGAGTTAATTCCCTACTCACTCAAAACCCTTGGTAACAAGAGAGATTAAATTATAAAATGGTTAAATCCTTAAGAAGCGCTCTAGCGTTAATGCTATTGCTATCACTGTCAATCCAAACAAGCTATGCAGATGAACTACTTATCTGGGATAAATTAAGCGCTAGCTCTGCCAAAGGATATGTATTACTGCTTAGACATAGCCTTGCACCGGGCGTAGGAGATCCAGAAAACTTTAAATTGGGTGATTGCTCAACCCAGAGAAACCTCTCCCAAGAGGGGCGAGATGATGCAGCAGAAATCGGGGCTTGGATTAAGCGGCAGAAGGTCAAGATCTACCGAGTTGAAAGTAGTCGATGGTGCAGAGCAAGGCAGACCGCTGAGTTGCTAGATATAGGTAAGGTCAAAATCAATAAAAACCTAGACTCGCTATTTAGAGAAAGTAATTTAGAGAGCCATCCAAAGACGCTCAAGACAAAGCAGCAGATCCTTAGCCATCACAATAAGAGCGGGCTCCTAGTTTTAGTTGGCCACTATGTAAACATTGCAGCTCTGGTAGGCGTTGGAGTCGATTCAGGCGAAGGAGTAATTGTTAAGGCCGATAAGAGTGGCGTAATAAAAGTACTGGGGACAACCCCAAATCTAGGTAACTAATGCTGTGAACGTTATGACAGGCTCGAGAGCCACACCCACTCAAACCCTAAAGATTCAGTCCATTCATAATCCCAACTAGACCAGTTAGCCTTAGAATTCATTTTGTGGCTTAAAAAAAGCTAGGCTTGTCGCTCATTTTTCCGGCTAAGTAACGTCTTGTTATATAAAAACCTCAAAAGTGGTCTAGAGGGTAATCTGGCGCATTTCTTACTATTTGCGGCCATAAATGTTAATTTAGTGACAACATCATCTAAGTTCCCATATGGAACTAGAGGGAGAAAGAATGAAGTTAAAACTATTGAGCAAACTGTTGGTTGTTGTGATGGCAGCAACTATTCCTGGAGTAGTTGCAACAACGTCGTCCAATGCTTTCGGAACCACTTTGTATACAAGTAAAGAATGGAAAAAGATTCTGAATGAAGCCAAAGGACAAACTGTTAACTGGTACATGTGGGGTGGTTCTACCGCCATCAATACATATGTAAATGAGTATATTGGAGCAGAAGCCAAGAAATTCGGCGTTACTCTAAATCAAGTCAAGTTAAATGCCACTGTTGATGCTGTAAATAAAGTGCTTGGAGAAAAACAAGCAGGCAACAACACTAAGGGTTCTGTTGACATGATTTGGATAAACGGCGAGAACTTTGCAACAGGCCGTCAGGCAAACATCTGGTACTGCGATTGGGCGACAAAATTGCCAAGTGCCAAGTTTGTGGATTGGACAAGCTCTTCGGTCAATTCAGATTTTGGTTTACCAGTCAATGGCTGTGAGGCCCCATGGGCCACAGCTTCTTCCGGTCTTGTATATGACAGCAAGGTAATCCCAAGGAGTGCAGTTGCAAGTTTGGATGCATTTATTGATTGGGTAAAAGCCAATCCTGGAAAGTTTACATATCCAGCTCCGCCTGATTTCAATGGATCTATGACTGTTCGCCGATTGTTCTATTATGCAAATGGCGGTTACTCCAATTTCTTGGGAGCCTATGATGCTTCTAAGTTCACTCCAGCAATGGCGAAAACTGCAACTTTCCTTAATGATCTAAAGCCTTCACTGTGGCGTAAGGGTGCTACCTACCCAGCAACCATTGGTGATCTAGAGAAGTTGTATGCAAATGGTGAAATCTCTGCTTACTTCAATTACGGAGCACTTTCGTCATTCACAAACGTCGACAAAGGTCTATTCCCTAAAACGACACGAGTTACAGCATTTAAGGAAGGAATGATTGGAAACATCAGTTACGTGACGATTCCATACAACTCTCCGAATAAAGCTGGAGCACAGGTCATTGCAAACATTATGCAAACCCCTGCTGCTCAACTCAAGATGCAGGCAGATGGCGTGATTGGAAGTCCAGCAATTGTTATGAATAAGACTCCCCTATCAGCGCAGTACCGTGCACTTCCAGTTCATCCTTCGAGTACATCGCCAGCAACGCTAGCTAAAAATGCTAATCCTGAGCTGACCGCAGCTTGGTTAAGGGCAATAGATGCTGGATGGATCAAGGATGTTCAGCAAAAGTAGTTCTACTTCCTAATTACGAGGGTTAGATAGGTAAAACTACCTAAAGGAAGTACTAGATACGAAAGGAGTAGGGGCTGTGACAGAAAAATCTTCACAGCCCCTACTTCGTTTTCTTGGTAGATATGGGGCGAAGAAGAGTACAGTGAAAGACCGTAACGTAATTTGGCTAGTCCTTCCTACAATACTGGTTCTCGTAACTTTATTTGTAGGGGGATTTTTATTTGGAATTCTACAAAGTGTTGGTTACTTTTCTGTAATCGCTGATAAAGAGCAAAAGATTGGATTTGACGCTTATCTTTTCGCTTTTCAAAACGAGACTGTTCGAGCTGGAATCATCCTAACGTTCAGGGTTGCATTTCTCTCCACAATCCTCTCAACTGTGATTGCTTTGGCAATCTCACTCATGATTAGTCGTACAAAACGGTTTCAATCAACCTTGATTTCAATAACTCAATTCAATATACCTATACCGCACGTCGTGGCAGCCACGGGAATTCTTCTTACATTTTCTCAGTCCGGACTTGTCTCACGAGTAACGAATCATTTTGGAATCACTGATGGACCAAGCGACTTTCCAATTGTCACTAATGACCCATTTGGTTACGGAATCATCATGTCCTACCTTTGGAAAGAAATACCATTCATGTGTGTCTTGATTCTCAGCGCATTAAGGGGTCCCGTTACAAACCTGGATGAGACGGCAAAAACCCTTGGCGCCTCATACGGGTATCGGCTTCGCAAGGTAATTTTGCCTTACATATTCCCAGCAATTCTCTCCGGAACAATTATCGTCTTTGCTTTTTCTTTTGGGTCTTATGAGGTTCCATATTTACTAGGTGAACCTTATCCATCTACAGTTTCAGTTGTTGCATATCAGCTATATACGGATAGAGATCTAGCTAATCGTCCGACAGCTATGGCACTGGCAACAATTACGTCAGTTGTCATTGGAATTTTAGTTTATGCCTATATGAAGATAACTCAACAGGAGGGTCGCAAATAATGAATTTTATTTTTAGACCATTCTTTTTGGGATTATTTGTATTTTGGATTTTCTTTCCTTTTTTATCCATCATAATTTGGTCAGTTGCAGCAGGTTGGCGCTTCCCCGCACTTCTTCCTGAAGAATACTCATTGCGCGGTTATGAAGTTTCATTTGACCCAAATGGCGATATTTTGCGAGGAGTAATCACGTCAACTGGAATTGCACTGACTGTTGGAGTTTTGGCAACCTTAATCGGTAGTGCAGCAGGTCGTGCAATTGCCATGTATAGCTTCAAGATGAAGAAGTTGTTCCAATTTTTAGTTCTTGCGCCTCTGATAGTTCCTGGTCTGGCGGTCACAATGGGAATTCAAATACTCTTCATTAAATATGGCCTCTCAGACAGCATCCAAGGGGTAATTTTGGCTCATCTAATTCCAACTGTGCCGTATGTTGTCATGATCATGTCGGGAACCTTTGCAAACTTTGATCGAGCTTATGAGGAACAGGGTCAAGTGCTTGGAGCGTCCAGGATAACAGTGGTGCGAAAGATTACACTGCCAATTATTTTACCTGGCTTGGCTGTCTCCTTTTTATTCGCATTTGTGATTTCTTGGAGCGAATACATCCTTACGCTTCTTGTTGGCGGTGCAGCAATTAAAACACTTCCAATGGTTTTGTTTGCGTTCTTGCGAGGTAGTGATCTCACATTGGTGGGCGCCGCAAGCATCGTCTTTATGATTCCACCTCTAATTTTGCTCAGATTTACAAGCAAGCACCTTGTTGGTCGGTCATCTAGTGTCACAGGATTGGGGAGCGTATGAAGAAATCAGGTATTCGAATTGAAAATATTGAAAAGTCATTTGGATCCAATCCCGTTCTAAAGGGAATTAACTTGGATGTATCCAGCGGGCAACTTGTATCCATCTTAGGCTCGTCGGGTTGTGGGAAGACAACACTACTTCGAATAGTTGCTGGTTTAGAACGGGCTAGCTCAGGTCATGTCTACTTTAGTGAAGAGCTCCAAGATCAAATTACTGTGGAAAAAAGATCCATCGCCATGGTCTTTCAAAAGGCATTGCTTTTTCCAAGCATGACCATCGGTGAAAATGTGGCCTTCTCTTTGAGAGCTGCAAAGAATCGTCCAAAAGACATTGAAAAGAGGGTAGACGATATGCTCGAACTGGTAAAACTTCCAGGTTTTGCAGCTCGTCGTCCTGGAGAACTATCTGGAGGTCAGGAACAACGGGTTTCCCTTGCCAGAGCTTTGATGAGAAATCCGAAGGTGCTCCTCTTAGATGAACCACTTAGTGCACTTGACGCAAACCTTCGAGTTGAAATGAGAAATTTCATTAGGGAAATTCATGACTCGTTTGAAATGACGACTCTATTTGTGACTCATGATCAAGAAGAGGCAATGGCCATTTCTGACAAAATTGCTTTCATGGAATCAGGCGTATTGGAGCAATATGATGTTCCTCAATCCTTTGTTTCAACACCAGAAACTCGAAAGGTGGCGAAGTTCTTCGGATGCCGCAATTTGTTAACGGGAAAGATTGTCGGAAACACTTTTGAAACACAATTTGGCGTTCTAACGTTGGATTCAAGTCACGGTAAAGGCTCACTTGTAGCAGCTCGTCAAGAAGATTTAACCATTACACGAGAAAAAACAAAATACAGCTTTCCAGCCAAAGTAATTTCTTGGCAGTTTGCGGGATCTCGAATCTCGATTAACTGTGAGGCGCCGAATACTGTTGATTCAAACTCAACTGAGATAATTGTCGAAAGTGATCGATTCGCTGACTTTGAGGTAAATGAACAGATTTATATCTCCTATGACCCTGCAAGACTTCATGTAATTCTTCGAGATAGCTAATGTCTAATAACTTTAAGTTAGGCTCTGCCGATTGGAATCTATGGCCAATTAGTATGGAGTATGAGGAGATTTTCCCAGTCTTTAAGAAATCGGGTATTCAAAACTTAGAGTTGGGAATTTATCATCCATCAAAGGAGTTGACCCTTGATAACTGCGCACGAATCACGCGTGCTGCATCTGCAAACGGAATAGCAATAACTGCTGCTTTGTTTTCACTAACCCCTGATAGATGGCCAGATGGCGCTTTTTCAAATAAAGAGTCCGATTTTTTGAGGGAATGTTCAATTTTTTTTCGTTCCCTAGACCAATTGGGAATTAAATATGCGAACATTTGGACCGGCGCAGATTTACCGGATTCCGACACGGAAGAAGTTGGGAACACATTAAGAGAGCTCAACTCACTTGCTGAGAGTTTTTCAGGTGTTGTGTCTATCGAATACAAAGCAGAAACTATTTTCCCAAATGGTAAATCTCTCGCTGTACAACTATCGGCTTTCGCACATCTGAAAGTTCTCATTGACACAGGCCATGCCTTTGCGCTTGAAGAAAATGTTGTAGAGCTGATTAAGGATTTAAATTCAAGAAAGCTAATGGGTGCGATGCACTTAGGAGATGCTATTGCTGGTGATTCCGATGCAGATCTACCTTGTGGACGTGTGCATGACTTCTCTGAGATTATAAAAACTCTTACAGAGATTAATTATTCAGGTAGTGCGAATTTTGATCTTTATGGAGCTGCTATTGATGAAAATGGGCCAGGCCCCCTCAATATCCTAGATGAAAGTTTGCAACATATAAATCGGATCATGGGAGTTGGTGTCTAGAATGAGGACCATCTCCCTTAAAGGTCCTGAATCATTATCAGTGATTGACCAAGGTATTGATACATCCTCTACAACCATGGCCGTATTGAGGGTGATATCAAGTGGAATATGTGCAGCCGATTCTTACCTTTGGTTTGGAAACCATCCTTGGGATATTTCTTATCCAATCGTCCCAGGACATGAAATTTTTGGTGAAGTAATTGAGATCAATTCCAACGCAGACTGCAACTTAAAAATTGGTTCCAAGGTCGCAGTTCAAGTCAACGTTCCTTGCTATAAGTGTGATCTTTGTAAGAAACGTAAATTCAATATGTGTACGGCAAGAAAGCACTTTGGAAGCACCTTTAAGGGCAGTTTTGCTGAAAAGATTGCATTACCACTTGGCTCGAGAGTCCATTCATATAAAGGTGAAATAGATGACTTAATTGGTGGCCTAAGCGAAACTATGGCCAACGCCATTTATTGCTCACGAAAAACTCAACTGCAAAAAGGTGACTCAATTCTGATACTTGGTATGGGTTCTATTGGTGCCTGCCTTGCTCATTACCTGAAACTTACCCAACCAAATGTGAAAGTAACTGTTCTCACTTCCTCTGCGGAGAAAAGAAATCTGTTAGACAACCTTGGACTTGAGCACACTTCGCTGAGAGAAATAGGGAAATTAAGCGATAATTTTGATGTGATATTTGAAACGTCAGGTTATTCAGAGAATTTCAAGGCAGGGCTCACTGCCCTGAAACCGACGGGGATTGCAATTATTTACGGTGTATTTCAAGAGCAAATGCTCTTTGACTTTAATCAAGTAAGCGAGTTCAAAGAATTAACCTTAATCGGTGGCCATTTGGCAGATGATACAGCGTTTGACTTAAGCTTAGATTTTCTTACTAAGTATCAGAGTGACCTCAAGTACTTAATTTCGAATGTAGTCGGATTTGAAAATTTCGAATCTGCTTTTTCTGATTCAAGGTTTGCGCAGTTTAAAACCATTTTCCAGCCAACTCAAAAGATTGTAGCTTGATATGGTTTCAGAGACTTCCAATACCCAAAATGTAAATTTGCAGAATGTCATGAGTGAAATGATTTTGGTAGGTAAAAAAGTTGTAGAGCGAGGCTTGGCTGTTGGATCTGGTGGCAATCTCTCATTTCGTATCCCTGGTACCGATATCTTTTTTGTTACCGGCACCGGAACACAACTGGATCAACTAACCCCAAACAGTTTTGCACAAATGAATATAAATGGAGAACACCTAGATGGAATAAAACCATCATCAGAGTATCGTGTACATCTTGAAAGCTATAAGGCTAGACCAGAGATAGATGTATGTATTCACTTACATCCTCAAGCCAGTGTCCTATGCGCAGCGCTTGACTTAACAATTCGTTTCTTGACCATTGACCACGTTTACTATGTTCGCAAAGTCACGCGAATCCCGTGGATTCGTTCTGGAACCCAAGAAATCGCAGATGCAACCGCTATTGCGGCGAAAGGGACCAACGTGATTATTCTTGAAAATCATGGCTGCGTTGTTTTAGCGCAATCGGTTCAGCTTGGTTTTGCAAGAGTACTAAACTTAGAGGAGGCATCTGAGCTAACTTTGCGTTGCCATTACCAAGGACTAAGTCCAACTGAGGTCCCCCAAGAATATTGGGATTATTTGCAAGAGAACAACTTATGACAAATGTCTCGGCGCTTATTGATATTGGTGGGTCATCAATAAAGGTAACTATTTGCGACATTAATACGGAGAAAATCTATTCACACGAAGTTTCTACTTCTCCAAAGGTTGAAGGTCGCCATATCTACTTAGAGCCCAATTACCTTTTCACAAATATAACCGAGGCTATGAATGCATGTGCAAAGAAACTTCCACCTGGCCTACTGATAGATAATCTCTACATTTCTACATTGCGACAAGGATTTTGCCTGGTACAAGGGGCTGAGGAGGTTACTCCTTTATATCTCAATAGTGATTCCTCAGGTGAGTACGCCAGGAAAGATATCGAAAATTACGGTTCAGAGAGGTTATATGAGGAAACAGGTCACTGGTTTGCACCACAACTGACTCTTCCTAAGGTCATCAATTTGCTACAGATCAAGCCTAAACTTTTTGATAAGCGAACAAAACTTCTATTTGTTCACGACTGGTTAGTCTGGAGACTATCAAATATTCTTTTGACGGAAATGACTTTGGTCTCTGCCGGCCAGCTTGCAAAATTGAAGGAGAGTAAGGCTCACACTGAGCTACTTGATTACTTTCGAATCCCTGTATCACTTCTACCCGAACCCCAGAAGTTTGGAACAAGCCTCGGGAAAATCATAAAGGGCGTTCGATCCGAACTAACCCCTCACTGGAGGGAAACCATGTTGTATGTCGGAGGTGGCGACTCGCACTTTCTCCACATGGGAAGTTCTGGCAACTTGCGGGGAAAAGTTGTTGTCTCAGCTGGATCGTCCACACCAATTTCTTTGCTAAGCCCAGAGCTGGGCACTTCGACTACTTTAAAGCCTTGGAAATCAACCTCATTTGTGGAAACAGATTATCTTCTTGAGGGGAATTTGGGATACCCCGGAAGTTTTTATGGATGGTTGCAGAGTAACGTTTCAAATCCGCCTTCCTTACAGAGAGTCGACATTGAAACTGTTTCTAGAGCGCCAATTGTTTTTGGGTCCTGCAATATGTGGAATGAGAAGAAGTGGGAATCACGCCCAGCCTTCTCGATTATGGGAGATTTTTCGAACTCAAGTAGTAGTGACTTGGCTCTAGGCCTCACCTTGGACTATGCCTATTCACTTGCCAATCAAATTTCTGCTCTTGATAAAGATGGATTTGATATTGATACGGTGATCATTACCGGTGGAGGAGCCAATGCTCAAATTCAATCAATATTGAATTCTCTTTTGGAAAAGCCGGTCGATCTAATCTCGACTGATAACGCAGTAAGGAATCTATTCTTGATTTTGAATGGCATGAGCACACTAGCTACTAACGGTAACTCTGAACCCGAAATATTGGATAAAGAAACTTCAGAGTTTCTCAAAGAGCGCTCAAGGAGACACTCGTTTTTGTATGAGCAGGTTGAAGACACGCGAAAGGTTCTGGAAAATGCCGGATAACACAATGCGTGCTTTGGTCACATGTGAAGTCACTGACGAGTTCTTAACAGCTCTAAAAGCAAGAAGCATTGACTATGATCTTGTGGGCTGGGGTCAAAATGGCACCCTCCTGAGTCAGAACGAGCTAATCTCAAGGGCACAAGAGTGCCAGATTATTATTGTAGAAATTGAAGATCTAAATAAGGAAGTAATTAACTCTTTACCTAATCTTAAATTCGTCGGAGTATCCCGCGGTACACCAGTTAATGTTGATATGGAAATCTGTAAGGCACGCAATATTACAGTTGTTCACACCCCAGGCAGGAATGCGGATTCAGTTGCTGATTACTGCATCGCAATGATGCTGGATCTATCGAGAAAGTTAACTGAGAGCAGCAGGCATTTAATGTCAAAGGGCTGGATGTTTGACGGGAAACTGCCGTATCTAGAATTTAGAGGTAGGGAGCTCGGGAGTTTAAGTATCGGACTTTATGGCCTAGGACAAATTGGAGCAAGAGTCGCCCAAAGATTACACAATGGCTTTGGTGCAGAAGTTTACTTTTTTGACCCATTCGTGCAATCAAGTATTGATGCCAAAAAAGTTAACACTCTTGAAGAGCTCTTTGATATCAGTGACATTATTTCATTACATGCTCCCGTTATCTCGGAGACTGAATATTCAGTTAATCGAACACTTTTAAGAAAGCTTGGACAAGATGGCATATTAATCAGTTCGGCACGCGCCAAGTTGATTGTAGAAGAGGACCTGTTCCAATGCATTGTAAATGAGGAAATTGCTGGTGCTGCAATTGATGTGTTTTGGAATGAACCAATTGACACAAACAATAGATGGCTGAAACTGTCAAATGTCATTTGTACACCTCATATAGCCGGCGCATCTCTTAATGTGGTTGCAAATCACTGCAAAACAATTTTAAATGGACTTGATAAATGGTTATCAAGCCAAAATAAGATGAGGGGGCTCGCGTAGTGTTAGTTAAGGAAATGCTGGCTAACTGGAAATTGATGAGTTTAAGTCGTGAATTTGACTTATACGTCAAAGAGTTTGCTAAGAAAGATGAATCTGTGGGCTATTTACATACATCTATTGGGCAAGAGGCATCGTCTGTGGGCATTATTCAGCAATTTCGATCAGATGACTGGATGACATCTACCTACAGAAACCATAGCCATGGAGTCGCCCGAGGACTCGACATTTACAAGATGGTGGCAGAACTGTTGGGAAGAAGAACTGGATATTGCAAAGGGCTGGGTGGATCCATGCATATTGCCGATCAAGAAACCAATTTTATCGGTTCGATGGGAATTGTTGCTGGTGGGATCCCAATAGCTACCGGTGCTGCATGGGGTTCCAAGATGAAAGGAAGTGATCAAATAGCACTGTGTCTTTTTGGAGAAGGCGCTGTTCACCAGGGCGCATTTCACGAAGGTTTGGAGTTTGCAATCAAATTTGAAGCCCCCGTTTTGTTCGTTTGTGAGAATAATCTGTACGCAGAATCGACAGCAAGCAAATATCACCTTTTGCATGAATCCGCTATTGGTTATGTGGAACATTTTGACATCAAAGCAATCAAAATTGATGGAAATGATTACGAAGAAGTGGAAGCCGCAACAAGGGAGTGCGTTGAGTATGTAAGAAAAAATAAGAGACCAGCCTTTATTGAGTCTATGACCTATAAACTATCTGGCCAATATGAAGGAGATACAGAAACCTATAAGTCTGCAGAAGAAATCGTTTATTGGAAGGCTCGTGACCCATTAATCAGTTACAAGGCTAGAATTTTAGAAATTGATCCCACAGTGGAAACAAAGTTTTCAGATTTTGAGCGAGAGAACCGACTAATTATTTCTCAAGCCTTTGAAAAAGCTTTTAAAGATCCGTTCCCAACAATAGACGACATGCATGATGCGGTATATCTTGAACAGGAAGTAGGAGCATGACCCGTCAACTAACCTATAAGGATGCGATAAATGAGGCGATACGTCTTGAGATGAGATTAGATTCTTCAGTTATTTTGATTGGCGAAGATGTTGCTGGCGGTGCTGGAAATGACCATATTCCAGGTGCTCTGGATGCTTGGGGCGGACCTTTTGGCGTCACTAAAGATTTAGTCACCGAGTTTGGTCGAGAACGAGTGATTGATTCATTGCTTGCTGAAACAGGTTTCATTGGAGCTTGTATAGGCTCCACATTTGCTGGAATGCGTCCGATTGCTGAAATTATGTATTCTGATTTCATAGGAACCTCACTTGATCAAATTCTTAACCATGCTGCAAAGTTGAGATTCACCTATGGAGGAAAAGTCAGTATCCCAATGGTAGTTAGAACAGTGACTGGAGCAGGATTTAGAGCTGCATCTGAGCACTCGCAAATGTTGATTTCAATTTATAGCCACATTCCAGGCCTTAAGGTAATTGCGCCTTCTAATGCATATGATGCCAAGGGTCTATTGATTGCAGCAATAAGGGACCAAAATCCTGTTATTTTCATGGAGCATAAGCGCCTGTACATGAAGAAGGCAGATGTCCCTGAAGGTTCCTACACCATTCCAATTGGAGTAGGAGATGTAAAGCGAAAAGGAAAGGACATAACGATTGTTGGAGTGCAGAAAATGGTACTTACGGCGCTAGATGCAGCAGAGCAATTGGCCAAAAAAGGTATTAATGCTGAGATCATTGACCCACGTTCGTATTCTCCGATTGACATTGATCTGATTTGTGAATCAGTAGATAAAACTGGTCAACTTTTAATTGTGGATGAATCTCATCCTCGGTGCTCAATTGCGAGTGATATTGCTGGAATGGTCGCAGATCGTGCATTTTCATCACTAAAAGGTCCAATTAAGACCCTAACAGGTTTACATACCCCAGTTCCATTCTCGCCCCCGTTAGAAGATCACTTCATACCTTCAATCGAAAATGTCATGGATTATGCAATCAAGATGCTCAAAGGAGAGAAAATTGACCAACGAAACTAAACAAAAAATTGTGATGGTGTGTGACACTATGAACGAAATTGATGATCAATTCGCAATTGCCTATGCACTCGGAAGCCCTAAACTAGAAGTTCTTGCAGTTGTCTCATCTCATAATACATTGGTACATGGTCATGACTCAGTTAATCTTTATCGTGATGAGGCGCAACGAGTATTGAATCTATGCCAACGCAGCGATATCCCTTGCCTCCAAGGTGCCTCTCGTCCAATGGAGAGAATTGATGAGGTTCTCCCGAGTGCTGGCCTTGACTTCATTGTTGACCTTGCAAAAAAAGGTGAAAGTTTCTCAATCATAGGAACAGGGCCCGCTACTGATTTAGCAGCATTCAAATTGGGATTTCCTGAACTTGCCAAGAAAGTACCAATAATTTGGGAAGGTTCATTTCCCGATCAAGCAACCTGGACAAAATATAAATATGGTGAGCTCAACGCCCGCGCGGATATTGCAGCTTGGCGAGTTCTTTATCAAAAGAGTGACAACTTGGTTGTGCTTCCAGGTTGGCCCGGAGTCGTAAAGGTTGCCGTCGAAAATGGCGTGTTTATTCCTGAATTACGGTCAAAAAATAAGGCCATCCTTAATTTCTTGGCTGACATACTGGAAAAGTGGGGCCATGGCAGAGTCAAAATGGATATGGATTCCAATAGACCCACAAAGGTATTGTGGGACATTGTAAATATTGCTTTTTACACCATCCCAGAGGCTGTCATTACTCGACCAATGCCAATTCCTGAAATCGATGCCGCTGGTTCCATGTATTGGGACCGTCCAACTGCCACTATTCCAGTATGTATGGATGTCGATGCCGTTGCAATAATGAAAGATTTTTGGGCTGCTATGGAGAGATTACCAAAATAAACTCATGAGGCAGCAGGATTTTTTGATTCACGAATTTGACATGGTGCATCAAACCTTATTTTGAAACGTTCAGCGTTGTACCAAGTCTTGTTCCACATGATGCTTCGTGAACGACTGTCTATATCGATTGTTTCCTTGACAAGACAAGGTGAACTAGAAACTATACCTAGCAATTTCGAAACCTTTTGATCGGATAGCTCCACAGAAATCTCAGTTTGTGAAGTTGTTATTGAAATTCCAAATTTACTTTTGAGAAGATCCTCTAGTGATCCCTCAAGTTCAGTATCTTGAATTAGTCCAATGTAGGCTGTGGGAATAGTGGTTGTTTGATAAGCCATCGGAAAATCACCTCCAAATCTCAATCGTGAAAACTTAAGTATCTTTGCGTTGAGAGGGATACGGAGTTTGCCAGAGCTAACCTTGTCTGCCGAGACAACTTTTGAAAACAAAAGCTTATTTCCTGGTTCCAAGCCTTGTGACTTCATCTCAGATGAAAAGGACTGGCAGCGAGCTGCAAGTGAATAGCACTGATTGGAGATATAGGTTCCAGATCCAGGTCTGCGCTCAAGTCTGCCCTCGAGAATGAAAGTTTCAATGGCATGACGCAATGTCATTCGAGCAACACCAAAACGTTCCGATAAGACACGTTCGCTCGGAATCTTTTGTCCAGGATAAAATCCATTAAGAAGTTGATTTAACTCATCACGTATCTCCACAGTTTTGGTCCATCCCTTCTCGTTTAGGGTGCCTTTTCTACTAGTAGAGTGTGCTCTAGTAAAGGGTTCGACTACCCTTTCGGTTTACCCTCGCCCAGCTAGGGCCCTCCACTACCAAAAACGTACTTATGGGTGGCAACCTATTGAAGCCAACCTCCCATTTCTTCAAGATCTGAATCGAATTTTTGATTTTACTTGAGTCATACACCTTTCAGAATGACCTTAGGATGACTGAATGAAAATGACAAAGGCTGACTGGCTAGCAGCTATAGGAATGAGTGCTGAGGAAGTTCCAGAAAAAATTATTCTTGAGGGAACTTGGTGGTCTAAAGATAGGTACCCCGTTCGCCTCGAATATTTGACGAATGTCCGAGAGTTGAAGTTTCCTGATATGTACCTTGGCGAATACAAAGGCGACAAAGTTATGTTTTGTTGTGCCTACGGGGCTTCCAGAGTTGTTGAGCCAATCCACATATTTGGGATCCTTGGAACAAAAAAGGTTATACAAATTGGCTCCTGTGGTGGTTTACAGCCCAATGTAATAACTGGAGATATTGTGATTCCAAGCACATCAATTATTGGTGAAGGGGCGTCTCAATATTATGGACATTCGATTGAGTCGATTGCTTCTCCAGACTTACTTGATAAAGCTAATCACCAATTAATTAGTCGCCATTTAACAACTCATTTGGGTTCACACATCTCAACTTCTGCTTTGTTGCAACAGTCTGATAAGCAAATTAGAGAATGGAAACAAAAGGGTCTATTGGGTGTTGATATGGAAACATCTGCTGTGTATAGTGCCGCAACTTATTTCAACATGAAGAGAGTTTCTATGCTTTTTGTTTGGGATGAATTACTGAAAAATAGAACGTGGCTTGATGAATTTTCTGTTACTGAAAAGATGAGGCAAACTGAAGCAAATCTCGCAATTTTTGAAGTAGCACTTCAGCTTTGAAGTGGCATTACGCAACGAAATCCAATGTGGCTTGTTGAGGTGTTCGGAGAGTTGTGTGTTCGTGCAGAATTTCTGTAGCGGTAACAATAAGACTTGTGGCATAAAAAAGAGCCACCCTTTAAGACCCTGTCTCCTGAGGATTTAATTGGGCCAACCGGATTGTTTCTAGTGTCTTGACGCTCTTGTGCATGCCATCTTGTTGACCAAAAGTCATTGGTCCACTCCCAAACATTTCCGATGGTGTTATAAAGACCATAATTGTTCGGCTTGTAGGTTGCAACAGGAGCAGTTCCAAAAAATCCATCTTCCTCTGTATTCTCCTTTGGAAAATGTCCCTGCCAAATGTTGGCCTGGTGCATGCCACCATCAAGCAAATCATCCCCCCATGGATACAACTTTCCAATTAGCCCGCCACGAGAGGCTTTTTCCCATTGAGCCTCCGTTGGAAGTTGATATCCCGACCATTTACAAAATGCTAGGGAATCATTATGAGTAACATGAACTACTGGGTGATCTAGCAAGTCATCAACGTTATGAGAATTCCCATATGGCTTATACCAATATGCACCTTCGACAGCCAGCCACCATGGTGCAGAACCTGCCACGCCTGCAATCTGATTCGAAGCTTTATCTTGGTCAACAAAACCATTGAACACATAGGACCAGCCATAAATTTCAGCCTCTGTCTTATATCCAGTTGCGTCTACAAAAGTCGCAAACTCGGCGTTGGTTACTGAAAATTGTGAAATTGAAAATTGGTCCAACCAAACATATCTACTAGGGCTCTCTCCATCAGTTGGATAAAAAGATTCATCACTTCCCATTAAGAATTCACCCGCTGGAATAGTTACAAATTTCGAGGTGACTAAATTCTCTGGATGCAAACATTCAAGTGAGTCGGACAGACCTTTACTCTCTGGGCGCTTTGGGGAGCAACAGGAACTGTCAGACAATTCCACTGGAGTTACCTAGACTTTCTGTACATTCCAGCCAGATGCATCTCCAAGGGTAGAGCCCTTCCACCATTCTCGATCATCGGCATCCTCGAGATTCAATGAAGCTTCGAACTTTTCCATCAGCTCACTTAACTCTTTTACAACTTCTGGAAATCTAGCTCCCAAGTCATAACATTCAGCGGGATCGCGCTCTAAATCAAATAACTGAGGCAGTGACCACTGAGAAAATTTTTCGCCACCCCAAGTTTGACGTTTCCTATGTAGTTTCCACTTTCCTTTGCGCACAGCATTCAAACTAAATGCATCGAAATACCAAATAGGCCCGTGATTTGAGAGAGAGCCTTTCAGAAATAGGTCAGATATATCTTCGCCATCAAACGGCATAGTTGAATTTGGTTCAATCTGCAGCAGACTGCATAGGGTGGGGAGAAGGTCCATGGTTGCCACGGGCTGATTAATTACTTGACCCTCTGGAATCTGATCTGGCCAAGAAATCAAGAATGGGACTCTCATTCCTCCATCCCATGTCTCAAACTTACGCCCTCTTAATCCCCCATTTGAACCTTCCCACCACGGACCATGGTCACTTGTAAAAATAAAAATAGTATTTTCAATTTGCCCTCGAGCTTGAATGTGTTTATACAATTCACCCGAATAAAAATCAATTGCTTCGCAAGTGTCACCGTATAAACCAGCCTCAGAAGTTCCAATGAATCTCTCCTCTGGAGTTACTGGGTGGTGGGGGCTTGTGAAAGGGAAATAAATAAAAAATGGTTGATCTTTCGGTGTCTTATCAATGAACTCAATTGCTTCATTTGTGCATCGCATGGCCAAGGTAGCAACATCCGCGGGCTCTTCAACAGCTTCTTCATCTCGGTAAACAATCATGGGGTCCATGTCGTTGCTGTATGGCAAGCCAAAGTAGCGGTCGAAGCCAAACTTTAACGGCCCACTATCTGGAATATCCCCCAGATGCCATTTCCCAAAACAACCTGTTGCAAAACCGAGCCCCTTCAAATAAGCAGCCATAGTTATCTCATTTTCGTGCATGCCTCGATTATCGCCAGGGAATAAAACTCTGGCTGCACCAGTTCGAGGTGCAACACGACCTGTCATAAGGGCAGCGCGCGCAGGGGTACATGTGGGTCCACCGCTATACATCGAAGTGAGTCGAGCACCTTTTTGTGCAACAAGATCAAGATTGGGTGTTTTGATCATTGTCGAACCGTTACAGCTCAAATCCCCAAAACCAATGTCATCGCAGATTATCAAGACAACATTAGGGCGTGCTTTTGTTTCGGTATTCATATCACTTATTCTATAAAATTTTGAAGACGGAGTAAATATGGGCTGAACCTGCGCCTACCTTATTGGAATAAGAGTCGCCCTATCAGCCGGAGGCTTTCAATTCTCGCTCAATAATGGCGATTGCCCACGCAACTGCCCACACAGTTATGCAAAGTTTGGCAAAACTTTACAGGTTCTTATCAGCCCAAATACAAACGGCATCGTAATGAAACTTGCCTAACCCCTTCGCAATCTCTTCATAGTGGTCTCTATATGAAGACGGAAGGATGTAACTCATTGCAAGTGACTTGTAGGCTTCTTTCGTTGGAGTCCAGAATTGAAGTATGAAATCGTAATGTTGCTTCACTAGAGCCTGAACGCTCTCATCCCCTGCTTGAACTCCCTCAGCCATTTTTGAAGCAAACTCAGATGTTAATTCGCTGAAAACTTGAGTGAATTTCTGCTCTTCTTCTTTTGAGTAATTGTTCTGATACTGCTCGGAATGAATACCAAATTTCATAAACTCATTCTAATTCTTGCCCATGACTTTGCCCACAAATTTGAACAAAATTAGTTTAGGTTATTAAAGACTTCGAAAAAATAAGCTCCAATAAGCGCATACAAATACACTTATTGGAGATTTATAAGAAGAGTCGCCCTGTAAGCCGGAGACGACATTGTTATGCGTGAGGTCACGCTCAAAAAGTTTAATTGCCCTCATTATTGCCCCCAAAGAATTAGAAAGTTAAATTTTCTGAAGCTTTACGCAGCGTCGAATGATTTGATCCATAAGATCATCGGGCAACCCGGTCAAAGTACTGCTTTCTCGTGATGTAACTCTTCCATCAGCTAATTCGGCAAGTAGAAGCCAAAATCGGTAAAGGTGAGCAATTTGCCACCAATTAAGCCGATTCTCATTCAATTTTAGAGAAGCAGACTTTTCATATGATCTTCGATGGGTGCTTCGCATCCAGGGGCGCAAGAACCGAAGTGCGATTCTCTGTATTTTTGTTTCAGCAACTAAAGCGCCAAACCAATATGTCGCAATTGTTCGGCCAACATCGTGATGGCGGTCGCCAAGGCATGCATCTGTCCAATCGACAATTCCGATTTCTCCAGTCTCAGTAATGAGAGCATTGAGTGGATGGAAATCACCATGACATAAGACAGGAGGTTCATCATCATTATTCGGCACAGTGAATGCTGTTTGATTAAGCCACTCCCACGTACCTGAATGGTCTTTTGCGCTTACGCGCGCCTGTCGCAGAGCCAGGTCCTCATTCAGAAATTTAATTGCACTTAAGTGGGGCACATTAAAGTTTTGAGTTTTAAGCGAGTGAAGTGATGCTTGTAAAGTTGCTAGTCCTTGAAGGGCCTTCCGAGCTTTTTTTGTACCCAGAAGGTCAATCGCCTGTCGTCCCGATAATCGCTGTTGAATTTCCGCAGGATATCCCTCTATCTCGCCATGCCAATAGCTTTGAGGCACCGGAAATCCCTGGGTGATGAGAGATTTACTCAGGCTCACCTGCCGATCAAGGAGTGCTTTTTCTTTTGGCTCTGAAATCCGAAGCACCGTCAGACCTTGCATTTCAATGGGAAGATTTTCTCCTTCGAGCTCGATAAACCAAACCCAAGCGGAAGTAGCGGCAGTTATTCTCATTGGTGCATGGCGAAAAGAAATTGGCGCAGAAAACTCATTTTCCAAAGTGCTTTGTAAACATGCCACTACTTGTATCTCATCCAACGGGTTAAATTCAGCAGTCACGGGATAAATATCCTTGCTTAGCGACTCTAAAGTGCCAAATGTAGAGAAATTCCAAGCTACTACTCTTATAAATCAAATGACTTAACCTCAATTTCATTTCCAAATCAGACAAGTGAATTTTCAGACAAGTAATAAGTGGATTCCGATGCTAATTAGCCACAGCGACCAGGCAATATAGGCAAAAGGGGTGATTACTGCCGCCAGGTTCCAACCTTTTTCCTCATATTTACCTACAAATTCCAAAGAGCAAATCATAAGAAGTGCACCAATTGTGAATCCTAGAACACCTATAATTTGGCTTGAGTTCTCACCATTTAGTAGAAGAAGGCCTGTGGATATGCTCCACATCCCCGTGAACAAATAACCTAAATGTTCGCCCACTGCTACGCCAAGAAAACGATTTGCGCTTTGGAAAATAAGGTCAATCGTGCTCAATTTCTGGAGATCTGCGGTTCTGGCTTCGCGTGCCAGAAATGGAACCAAGAAGACCCATCGACTCAATCCAAAGAATTGAACTAATCCTGCAATCAATCCAGTAGAAATAACAATTGCGTTTAAGAGCTGATGTGAAGAATTGAGAACTGCAGGAAGTGAAACTGAAATCGGAACGAATGCCACTGCAGTGAGCATGAACGCCCACCAAGTAAGAATTAATCCAGTTTGTCCAGATGAAAATTTCTGCAGAACTTGAACGGTTGGTTGACGCAGAATTTCAGGATAATCAAAGCTCTTAGCTAGCAATGCAAAAAATACATTGAATAGAATTGGGATTATTACAAATCCGATGGCGACCAATCCATTGCCCATGTTTAAGCTTTCTCAGTCTTTGGCATTAAGAATGCCCGTGGAAAAACGAATAGAAGTATGGTCGTAGCAACCAAAGCGCCGGAGGATCCAAAGATTGCATAGCCATACTCCACGTCGACAATTACGTTTGAAGTAATGAACCAAGCGATTGACCATGTTGATCCCACTGAAATGGCCCAGAGAGTAATGTCAGCGAACGATCGCTTTTGCGAGAGAGCTTGGGCTAATCCGACAAGAAGTCCAGCAATTAATCCTTGGAGTGCCAAAGAAGAGCTCTCTGTCTCAAGTCCTGTAAACATTGCAGCGATCAAGCTGCCTAATGTCAGCCCTACCGTAGAGGAAGCGATCCAGAGACGGTTAATGTTGAATGGGCGAAGGGCTAAATACTGAATTACTCCGAGCACTAGGCCAACTATTGCCCCACCGAAAAGCGCATCGACATTCGTGCGAATTGAACCAATTGTTAAGGAAGCGATTTCCCCGCCAATCGGAAATGCAAGTAGTGATGGAATAAAGCGAAGCGCGAGTCTTTTTAAAGTCATTTTCTCTCCCCTAGTTTACACTGTACGCTATGGCAAGAACAGAGAAAAAGCAAAACTCTCGAAAGCGAGCAGCCAGAAATTCTCTGTCGAGGGATCTAATTCTGATGGCAGCTAAGAAATTAGCTAGTTCCCAGGGATCAATTCCATCCATTCGCAAGTTGTCACATTCGCTCAGTTGCTCATCAATGGCGATCTACAAGCATTTCGAAGATAAACAGTCTCTTGAATCTGGCCTACTAGATGAAATTCTGAGTGAAGTCTCCCTCACATCTTCGAAACGGAATTGGGAAGGTAAATTGTTGGACTTTGCCCATAGCCATCATGAGGTTCTAAAAAAGTATCCCTGGGCCATTCCACTTTTATATTCCAATCCAGCCCCTGGCGTTAATTCATTGGCGATTGGTGAGTATGTTCTTGGAATCCTAATGAAAGGTGGATTCAAAGGCGAGAAGGCGATTGCTCTCTTCTCGACCATCATCGCTTTCAACTATGGATGGGTAAGTTTTGAGATATCAAAGCCCGAGAATTTTGCACAAGATTACGAGAAACTACTTACCGCTTCCGATTTGAATTCACTGAACAAGTATCCGATCACTCAAGATCTCGCACCTTACATGGCTGATTTTGGCTCCAGTAGGCAATATGAAATGGCACTAAATTCATTGCTGCTTGGCTGGAAGTAGAAGAGTCGCCCTATAAGCCGGATTCTGTCTTGCTATTGCTAGCGAGATCACCATCCATCTAGATCTGTAATTACTTACAGATTCAAGCAACCTACCCGGTGACTCGTGTGGGCACACTCAAACGCCACCTGCATGGTCTTGCTCCAAGTTGGGTTTACATAGCTACGTATATTGCTACACGCACTGGTGGTCACTTACACCACCGTTTCACC
>SXGQ01581210.1_pt1 | contig 22775 bp, 17 predicted proteins | sample 3178371 | NCBI WGS metagenome assembly SXGQ01 (sample SAMN11356859, study PRJNA531348) | freshwater metagenome | isolation source: freshwater sample F1-20 | place: China: Fuxian Lake, Yuxi | collected 2017-12-25 | reverse complement strand
GACCGTTGCCATCCATGATGATGGCGATGTGCGTGGGAATGTTCGCCTTGGCTGGCGGGCTGAGTTGGGGCGCGTGACTGCTCATGTCGACAGCGCAGTGTATTTCCGCCGCGCGGCTGCGTCCACGCGCAAGTGTGCAAGTGCGGGGAAGGCAGGACACCAAAAGATTTGGGGCCCCATCCTGCGTTTCCCTGAAACACACTGTGCTCCACTGCGTCTGCCTCTCTGTTGCCATGAAAAACCAATTCCACCTGGCTCCGCTGTTGCTCGTCACCACCCTGTTCACCGCCGCCTGGCCCTGTTCTGCTGCGAACTGGCCCGCGTGGCGAGGCGCGAATGCTGACGGCATTTCCACCGAGAAAAACCTCCCGGTGAAATGGAGCAAGAGCGAGAACGTTCGCTGGCGCATCCCTCTCCCGGAGGCCGGCAACTCCACACCGATCGTCTGGGGCAAGCGCATCTTCGTCACGCAGCCCGTCGGCGAGCGGCGCACGCTCCTGTGCCTCAACCGCGCGGATGGCAATACGCTCTGGCAGGCCGGCGTCGCCACGAAGGAGAAGGAGCCGACGCACGGAACGAACCCGTATTGCTCGGCGTCGCCGGTGACGGATGGCGAGCGCGTGATCGTGTCGTTCGCGAGCGACGGGCTGTTCTGCTACGACTTCAGCGGCAAGGAACTTTGGAAACGCACGGACCTGGGCCGGCAGATTCACATCTGGGGCGCGGCCACGTCACCCGTCATCCACGGCAACCTCTGCTTCCTCAACTTCGGTCCCGGCGAAACGACTTATCTCCTCGCGGTGGACAAGAAGACCGGCAAGACCGTTTGGAAGAACGACGAGGCCGGTGGCGACGCTGGGGAACCACCGGCCGCGCCCAAAGATCCCCCGGCCGACAAAAAGGCCGCTGCAACGCGCGGCAAGTGGCTCGGCTCGTGGACGACACCGGTGATGATCAACGAAGGCGGCCGCGACTCGTTGCTCATGTCCTGGCCCGACCGGCTTTGCTCACTCGATCCCGCGACGGGCAAGGAGCGCTGGAACTCCAAGGGCCTGACCCCGCTCGTTTATACCTCGCCAATCCACGCGAACGGCATCGTGGTCACGATGAGCGGCTTCGGCGGTTCGGCGCTGGCCGTGCGCACGGGTGGTTCGATAGACGTGACCACTTCGCACCGGCTCTGGCATCACCCGCGCTCGCCGCAACGCATCGGCTCCGGCGTGATTCACGAGGGTCACATCTACATCCACAACGACCCCGGCACCGCCATGTGCCTCAACCTCGAGACCGGCAAGGAAGTCTGGAACGAACGCCTCACCAGCACTGCGGCCACCGGCGCGAACTGGAGCAGCGTGCTGCTGGCAGACGGCAACTGCTATACCATTACGCAAGGCGGCACGTGCTTCGTCTTCAAGGCGAGCCCCACGTTCGAACTGCTCGCGACGAACCCGCTGGGCGAGCGCTCGAACAGCTCCATCGTCCCCTCGAACGGCGACCTGCTCATCCGCACTCACAAGTCGCTCTGGTGCATCGGCGGGAAATAGGTTGCAGGCTAGAAGCTACTTGCCAGCCCGTCGCAGAGCCGCCTGAGCGCGTTGCGCCCGCGCCACGGCGAAGGCCTCGGCCTCCACCTCCCAGCCGCACAGTATCGGAGCGGTGCTGGCCGCGAGCGGTCCAGCGCGGGGAACAAATTCCAGCGTCATGGCCCCAGCGGCCTCGATGAGCTCAAAGGATTTCACCACCGCGCGACGCGGCCCGCCCGCTTCTTTCGCAACGTCAAAATCCTTCAACACCACACGGCCTTGGAGCCTCACGTCGAACACGCGCTGCCCGGCGGCAATCTCGTCCGGCTCCGCGAAATGCAGCCGCACGTTGAAGCGGCGCGGCGGCGCGGGCGCGCGTTCGCCGAGGGCCAGCGGCGCGAAGTTTGCACACGCACTGCGGCCCGCCATGCCGAGATACGCGAGCGCCTCGCCGGCAATGCGCGTGCGGTTCATTTGGAAGTTGATGCCGAGGGTCTGCGGATCCAGCCCCGCCGCGCGCAGTGTCGCGAGCGGGATGGCCATCTCGACAGTGAAGCCCGCGTCATCCAGCCGTGCGGCACTACTCCACGCGCCGGTCCACGCGGGGTTCTCCGGTGAAGTGCGGCCGACCCGCAGCGCCTGGAAGTGTTCGTTCGCGCCGCTGACCGCGAGGTGAAGGACCTTCTCCCCGGCGGCATCGGTGAGGAACAACTCCCACGAGTCGTCCGTGAAAACATCTTTGACCGGCGCGGCGGTGCGGCTCGGCTTGGGCATCAGCGAGCGGTGGCCGGGAATCGGCGGGCGAGTGGCCGCGCAATAGAACGTCTGCGCGTCGTGCGCGAGCCAGACGCGGGTCTTGGTGTGCGGCAGCGTGGCCAGCGGCGGGCCGAGCCACTCGCGCGGCGCAAGCGCGGCGTCGAGCTGCGGCGGCACGGCGGAGGCGACGGGTCTGAGCGTGGGGAGAAAGTCCAGTTGCAGACTCGCCTTGCGGATGCCGCGGATGCCCGAGGCGTAAATCCACGGCTGGCTCGTGCCGGTGAACGCGGTGTGGTCCGCGTTGAAGCGGTAGGGACCGAGCGCCGGGTCGAAGTCCACGGGGAGCGGCACTTGCAGGCCGGCGCTCGTGGCGCTGGGCCACACGCCGGGGCGCTGCGCGTCTTCGTAGGTGCCCGGCACGCGTGCATAGCCCATCGCCTCGTGCGGCGCGAGCGGGCGCGGCCAACCGAGCCAGAGGGTGCCGTCGTCGCTGCGGCGGTCGCCGAACGCGCCGAGGTTCAGCGCGGCCTGGCGCACAACGGTGTCCACCGTGCGCTCGTGGAAGATGGCCCAGTCCTCGTGCAGCCGCGTCTCTGCCGGAGCCAGCACGACGCTGGTGCGGAAGGGATAATTGCAGACGCACCGCGATTTCGCTTCGGACGCGATGACCAGGCCTTGCGAGACCGTGGTGCTTGGGCCGCATGCGGCGGAGATGCCGACGTAAGTGCGCAAGCCGCTGTCGTCCTCGAAGTCGTAAATGCCCAGCACCTTCGCCGCGCCCGGGCGCTTGATGACGCTGTTCAGCGAGAAATCCATCCCGCCGCACAGGCCCGTGCCGGTGTGGAAAAAGCGCGGCCCCGGCTCGCCGGTGAGCGGGTGTTCGCGCAAGAGCGAGCTCACGCCAGCGTCGAGCTTCGACGGGTAGGGCTTCACCTTCACCTTCGGGGCGGCGGCAAATGCACCGACGACGTTTGTGAGCGCGGCGACTTTGGCGCCGGCGGTCAACGTGACGTTGGCCCAGCCGTTGTTGATGCCGTCAGCCACCGCGTCCGCGAACAAGTGGCTCTGGCGGATGCGTTCCACCGGGCGGCCATCGTGGGAGTTTAGCGTCGCAGCAAAGCCGAAACTCTCCGGCGACTGGCCGTTGAGTTCGGGGATTTTCGCCCACGGCATGCGCACTACGGTGAGCGAGCCGCCGGCTTCGTGCGTGCCGGACACGCGCACCAGCGGCGTGGCACCCGTGCCCGACGCGAGGGACGCGGGCGTGTTCGCATCGGGCGCGGGCGTGACGCGAAGCTGGAACACGCCGGGTTCGTAAAGCCCATAGCGCGTCGCGGCCGGGCGGAAGTCGAAGAACAAATCCCATTCGTCCAGCTCAGTGACGGCCGGGTCCTGCGTGCGAAGCGTTACGACCAGCCCGTCGGCGTCGCGCGCGAGCGTGAGCTGGCCGGAGTGCCGGTCGTCCACGGGCAGCTTCCACGACTGCATAGTTTGTAGCGCGACCGTCGGTGCGGCGTTGAGCGGACCGAAGATGCGCCGCTGCGCGCCGGTGCGGGCGTCCAGTTTGATGCATCCTTGTCCTGTGCGAAAGCAGCCGGGGCCAAGGTTGAGGAAGACACTTTCGTCCGTGACGCGGATGTTGCGGAAGTGGTGGCGACCCAACTCCGCTGACCAGACCAGCTCGGTGTGATTGATGAGGTCGCGGCTCATCCTCATGTCCAGCGAGTAGCGGGGGATCGGGCGCGTCCAGAGATTGCGCCCGTTGTAGGCGTCCACGGCGGTGAGCACGTTCTCGCCAAGCACGAAGTAGCGGCCAAACGCGGCGGGCGCGCGGGCGTTGCCGTTCTTCAAGTCCGTCACCTGCGCAGTGGACGGGCCGCCGAACCAGAGCATCCGCAGCGGCCACTTCGCGCGCTGGTCCGCGACGAGGTCGGTGTCCCAATCGAGCGCGCCCGGCAGGCGGCCACGCACGAGATAAGGCCCGCTCGGCGAGACGCGAATCTCATCCTCCGGCGCGCCGGTCTCGCGCAGCAGCGCGGCAGCGGCCACGGAGTCGGTGCCACTAAAAAGCAGCACGCCGCCGCACGGGCGCACCATCCGGTAAAGGTCTTTGGCCGACCACCCTTGCAGCGGCCCGGACACGATAATGGCGTTGGCGAAGTATTGGGCGAAGGGAAGGCGATCCGGACGCTCCGCTGCCTGCACCTGCACGCGCGAGCCGTATTGTGCTGTCGCGTGGAGGAGCCACAAACGCAGCCTGCCAGCGATAAGAGGAGTGCGGACGACGGAAACAGTGAGCAACTGCGTCTGATCCATGAGCGGGCGGAGGATGGCGCCCTCGTCATCGCCGAGCACGAGTGCGAAGCCACGGTCCATGCCGGTCTCACGCAACCGCGCCAGCACCGGTGCGAACGCGGGAGGAGCGGGCGCAGCATGCGATGGAGGAGGCATCTTAAACAGTTGCGGCGCGGGCGGGTCGGGCGCGGGCGCGAAGCAGTAAACATGGCCGCGCGTGGTGGCCGCGATGATTTGGCCGTTCGCAACGGCGAGTTCGCGCACTTCGCCCTACACGCTGGCGCGCCACAGCTCGGTGTTGTTCGCCGGGTCCACGACTGCGACCGCGCCGTCGAGACCCAGCACGAGTTTCCCGCCGGCCATGACGAGGCAGAACGCGTTACGCCCGACCATCTTTCCCTGATGCACCAGCACGCTGGCCTTGCCACGCTCCTGCTTGATGGGCGGACGGCCTGGCACCGGCGGCTTGGCTGGCAGCGGTGAGATTTGCGGAATCTCGCCACGCATGAAGGAGACGAACTGGCCGTTGGTCATCTTTTGCGAACGCAGACCCAGCGTGCCGGCGCGATGGATGGAGCTGATGTGGAACTTGTCACCGTCCACGATGACCGAGTGGCCGCCCTCGCCCGCGCGCGGCTCGCGCGAAGAGCAGCTTGCCCGTGCGCCGGTCGAATCCTGCGGGCATCGCGTAGCCGTTCGGCACGAGCAGCACGTCGCGATTCGCCGCCAGCGCGCCCTGCGGCGTGAGGCCGTAGATGCCGAAGTCGCCGTCGTGGACGCCGTGCTCGAGGTTCGGCGCGTTGTCGGGCGTCATCAGGTGGTTATAGTCCATGCCGGCGAAACCGCTGGTGTCATTGCACCAAATGACCTTGCCCGTGGCGGCGTCGAGCGCCCAGACGTAGATGCCCTCGTTCGCCCACATGCCCGCGACGCAATACGCCACACCGCCGTCCACCAGCACGCCGGTGCGAATGGGCCAGCGCGAAATCATGCGGTCGTTGCCGACGCATTGGTCTGGCTGCGGCGCAGCACGGAAGGTCCACAGCCGCCGGCCTGACCCTGCCTCAACGCAATAAACCGCTCCATCATCTGAGCCGAAGTAAGCGCGCCCATCGGCAATCTGCGGCGCGACGCGCACCGGCCCGCCGGTGGTGAGATGCCAGCGCGCCAGCCCCGTGCGTTCATCCACCGCGCGCACGGTGTCGTCCGTCGAGGAGCCGAAGCAAACCACTCCGGCGCCGACCACCGGCGACGGCGCGTAGTCGAAGTCGAGCCGGTTGAGCATGATGACATGGGGCGGCGGTCACGCGGGGGAGGGCCGTTGCGTGGCGACGTGCTGCCATGCGAGGCGGAGCGGCAGCGCGGGCGCGTCCGCCGTGATGCCCGAGCGGCTGATGTCATGCCGGTGCATCGGCCAGTCGGCGGCTTGCGCCTGCCCCGCGAGATTCAGCAGGAGAGCACCAAGCGCCAAAGGGATCAGTGGTTTCATAGCAATAGCCAGGGCAAGATGCGGGCCGCACGAGCTTCCCAGAGTCGACAGGAGCGCCAACGAGCAATCGCCCGGCAATCGCCCGGCCCCGAGTCTGTCGTGGGGCCGCGAGCCGGTTCATCGCACCGTGAACGAAATCCCAATCTCCGGCTCGACCGACGGCAGCGCGCGCTGCAGCAAGTTCACCTCGAAGGGCCGCGCGAGGCTGTTGCCGGCGTGGTCCTCGATCGCTGTGCCCACGCGCAGTTCATGCGGACCGGTGGCCCAGGCTTTCTCCGGCACAAACCGCCACTCCTGTTCTCCGCGCTCGACGCCGACTTCACCACTCACCACGCCTGCGCCCGCCGTGACGCGGAGCTGACGGTTGAGCGTCGCCCAGTCGAGCGGGTGTGGAAGCACCACACGCAGCGCGTCGCGCGTGCCGGCTGCGGGTGAGTGGACTTGCCAGCTCTTGGTCGTGAGTTGCTCGTGCAACGCCGAGACAGCGCGGAAAGTTTTCGTCACGTCGCCGCCCATCGGCGTGCCGCGTGCAGAAGGCCAGCGCCCGTCAATGACGAGCCGGTAGTCGCCGCCCTCGGTCAGCACGGGGCCGAACTCGACGTTGAGATTCACGCCGGTCTTCTGTCGGCCGGGATGAAACCAAAGCGTGAGTCGGCGTCCGTCCGCCGACCACAGCTCTGTCTCGCGGAACGGCGCTTCCACGAGCTTGTCGCGCGTATCGGTGAGGCGGCAGTGGTTGAGGAACACGCCCGTGGCCATCGGCTCGGAAAAGACGAGGTAGAACTTGAGGTGGTTCGCGGGGAGACGATCGCTCGTGGGGTAGATGGCGAGGAGTTTGGGTGCGGCGGCGGCGGCGGGCACGGGCGTGCGATGCTCGGCGCGGAGGCTGAAGCCGGGGAGTTCGAGGCGCGCGGTGTAAGTCTGGCCCGGCAACAGCGGCAAGCTCGGGCGGAACCGGAGCTGCGCGCCTTGCAGTGAGTAAATGCCGGCGAGTGGAGGCACGCCGGGTTTCGCCTCGCCAAGCCAGAGGCCGAACCACGGCTGCGCGGCGCGGGCAAGTTCGCCGACGGAGTCGTTGGGCCAAGGTGGTTTCCCAGCAGCGTCAGCGACGAGTGTGATGGCGAGCGGGTTGCCTGGGTCCGCCTCGAAACGGAGGGCCGGCGCAGCGGCAGATGCCGAGACTACCGCAACAGCCCACACGAACAGAGAAAGCCCCCAGCCCTCTGGGCAGCGAGGCGGAAGATTGAGCCTCCTCACGTCGGCTGCTACCGCCGCGCTCACGGCAGCGGCGCAATCTCGAGCGTGAGTGCTGTGCCTTGCTCCCGCAGGACCACGACCTCGGTGTTGCTCAACTTGTCCACGTGCAACGCGCCGAAGAGGCTCTCCACGATCTCGATGCCGTCGGGTCCCTTTGGCTGCTTCACGTCGCGGCGCACGGCTTTCTGGTTGATCTTCGTCTCGTCGTGGACCTTGATGTGCGACATGTCCACGCGCGCCGCCCAGTATTTGCTGGGGCCAAAGAGGTTGGCATGAAAGCGCATCGTGTGCGTGACGAGCCATTGCTTGCCGTCCTTCTCGTAGGTGAACATGTCGAGCGGGCGGTTGCCGGAGCCGAGTTCCACGACGCTGGTGCCCTTGACCTGCGCGTTGGGCTTGAGGTCGTCCAGCTCGAACTTCGCGATGGGCGTGCAGGCGAACGAGCCGACGACGTAGTGCTTACCGTTTTCCTCCATCGGCACGAAGCTCGTGATCGGGGCCTTCGTCTCCCACTTGCCGTGCGCGACGTGGTAGGTCTCGGCGCTGAGCGGCATCGCACTGCCGCCGTGCGTGAGGGGAAGGGCGAGGGTGAAAATCTTGCTGGAGAATTCCTCGTTCGACGCACCCGCAGCGAGCACGCGGTCGCCCGCGAAGGCCACATCGGAGACATTGCCGACCTTGGCTGTGTCCGAGATGGGGAGTGAAACGCGGGCGTGCTTGGTCTTCTCGTAGTTCAACGGCGTGGCCTGGCCGTCGGCGGTGACGACGACGATGAGCGCGGCGTTGTCGGCCTTGCGCGTGACGGAGAGATAGACTTTGCCGCTGGCCTGGTTCACGGCCATGTCCACGATCTGGATGCCGCCCTCGGGCGCGCCGAGGCGGGCGGAGAGGAGGGCATTCACCTTGTCCACGCGTTGCTTGAGCTTCTGCACGGGGCCGGCGTCGCCGGTTTCGATGGCGACAATGGCGGCGTGGCGCGGCTCGGCGACGAGCAGCAGACCGCCGGGGCCGAAGGAGATCGCACCGACGGAGCGGAGCTTCGGGTCACCTGTGGCGGCGTCCTGGAGATGGCTTACGGCGAAGAGGTTGGTGTTGAGCGTGGCGGCAAGAGCCACGCCGAGGAGAAGTGAGGGAACTGTCCGCATAGGGTTGTTAGGCGGTGACGGGCGGGCTGGCATTCACGCATCGGGTGGCTGGTTCGAGTCGGTGGCGGTCTCCCGCTTCAAGCTTGTTTTTTCAACCTCCCCGTGAAGACTGGCGCCCCACGATGAAATCCGCCCTGCTCATTGATGACGACCCGATCGTGCGCAAGGTGCTCTCCAAGGCTCTCGCCGCCTCCGGCTTGTCCGTGCGGGAAGCCAAGGACGGCGAGGAAGGCATCCAGGCCGCCCTCCAGCACCGGCCCGACGCCGTCATCTGCGACTTGCTCATGCCGCGCTGCAACGGCTTCCAAGTCTGCCGGGCTTTGCGGGAGAAGTCGGCGGAGCTGCCCGGCCTCAAGATCATCGTCACCACGCATCGGGGCTTCGCCACCGACCGCCTGAACGCCTTCGAGTCCGGCGCGGATCATTACTTGGTGAAGCCGATCCTTGCCGAGGAAATCCTCCGGCTGCTTGAAGGCAAAGACACGGAGAAGGCCGCTCCCACTGGCCCGTCCGGCGCACCCGTGCCCGCCGCGCAACTGCGTCCCGGCAACCTCCTGCGCTTCTGGGGCGTGCGCGGCTCCATCCCCACGCCGGGGCCGACCACGGTTTTCTATGGCGGCAACACCACCTGCGTCGAGGTCCGCGCCGACGGCCAGCTCATCGTGCTGGACTCCGGCTCCGGCATCCGGCTGCTGGGCAATCACCTCGCCGCCGAGTTCAAGGGCCGCGCCCTCGAACTCACTCTGCTCCTCTCGCACACGCACTGGGATCACATCCAGGGCTTCCCCTTCTTCGCGCCCGCCTACGTGGCGAACAACCTCGTCCGCATCGTGGGCTACGAGGGTTATCGCAAGGGCCTTGAAAACACCCTGGCGATGCAGATGGAGAGCACCTACTTCCCAGTCGGCCTGCGACAGTTGCCCAGCAGCATCATTTTCAGCGAGCAGAAGGAAATGGATTTCCACATCGGCCCCGTCCGCATCCGCAGCGTCTTCGTAAACCACCCTGGCGTGACAGTCGGCTACCGGCTCGACACCACCACCGGCTCCATCGCGTTCCTCCCCGACCACGAGTCCTACGCCCGCATGCGCCTGCACCCGCGAGCCGGCGGCGAGCAAGGCCAGGGGACGCTCGACTACTGCCGAGCCGAGGACCAGAAGCTCGTCGAGTTCCTGCGCGGCGTGGACGTGCTCATCCTCGACTCCCAATACGACGAGGCGGAATACGAGACGCACATTGGCTGGGGCCACAGTTGCTACGAAGACAGCGTCGCCACGGCGCTGGCGGCGGGGGTGAAGCAGCTCTTCCTCTTCCATCACGACCCGCAGCACGACGACGCCCGCATCTCCCACCTCGTCGCCCACGCCCGCGATCTGGCGTCCAGCCACGGCAGCAGCATGACGATCGAGGCCGCGCGCGAGGGCTTGGAAGTTTCGCTCTTGAAGACGAAACCAAACTGACATATCAACCACCGCTGGGGACGCATGACACCAAACATCCATTTGAAGGAGGTTCCGGATTTGCTAGCATCAACCTGTCGTCTACACGACGTGAAGACACCGCCGCGTCACGCAGCCGCAAAGGAGAGGGAAAACGCCTTCACGCTTATCGAACTCCTCGTCGTCATCGCCATCATCGCGATTCTGGCGGGCATGCTCCTGCCGGCGCTCTCGAAGGCGAAAGAGAAGGCCAAGCAGACCAAGTGTTTGAACAATATGAAGCAAGTTGGCTTGGCTTTCGCACTCTATGTGAGTGTCAACGACGATAAGGCACCGTCCGTAAGCGATGGAGTGGCTAACTTTGCCACATCGACAACCTCCAGCTTCCTCAGCTCCCTGCAACGCGAGCTTTCCACAAATGCTCCTCAGTTTACCTGCCCGTCAGCCCGTCCCGTCACAGGCGCACAGGCACCAAACGCCGCGAACAGCACAAGCTACTTGGGTAACGCAGCAGTGCTTGGAGTAAATGGCGGCGCGCAGGTTCGCGTTACTCAGGTATCGAGCCCCTCAGCACTGGTCTTCCTCCAAGAGCTGTTTGAGAGCCGCAATACAGCCTTTAATCGCCCACGCTTGGTAAGCGCGGCCGCCGGAACTTATCAGTGGTGGCACTTCACCGTCCCGACGCCAAACGCGCTCAACCTTCTCGAAAACTACACTGTCATTCATCAACAGGGCGGCATGCTGCCTTTTTTGGATGGTCACGCCGAATTCCGCAAAGGCGACAGGATGCGCAGCGGTGATTTCGGGCTAACGCCGCCTGCCGACGGTTGGTCGGCACCCTTTGGCAACAGTTACACCCGTTCCTTCTGAACCCATGAAGCTGTTATTGATTTTAATCGCGATGACGACGTTGTTCCTGTCGTCCGCTTGTCGCAAACGGGCTCAGTCCAAACCCGAAGCGCCTGCGACGTCCGATGGTTCCTCTAGCTCGTCGCCGGCTAGGGCCACACCCGTGATCAGTTCTGCGGACTCGACCGTCCAGCCTTCACCCCCTTCCACTGCCCCGTCGCGTATGGGGGCACCTGGGGTGGATCGAGTGGAAGACCGAATTCCGACGGCGCCTCCGAATTCGTCCAAATCTAACCCGGTGGATCGTCCGTTGACGGAAGCGCTGCAACGATACAACGAGGCCAATGGAAAGATGCCCGACACTTTTCAAGTCCTTGTAAGCGAAAAGTATCTCAAAGCGCTCCCGAATCCGCCTCCCGGCAAGCGATACGCTATCGACCGGCCTCACATGCAGGTCGTATTGATCAATCAATAAGCTTTGCATGATCTCAACGCGGCAGCAGAGGCTCACTCGTCGCTTTCCACCTTCCAAGTTAATACACGGCAATCCAGGAGTATTCGCATCCTCCTACTAGTTTCCGCGCTCATCACCGCGCGCGCCTCCGCCGCCACCGTCCTCATCGAGGCCGAGTCCTTCAAGGCTCCCGGCGGTTGGGTGCTCGACACGCAGTTCATCGAGACCATGGGTTCGCCCTACCTCATGGCCCACGGCCTTGGCACGCCCGTCGCGGACGCCACCACCACCGTGAAACTCCCGCAGGCCGGCAACTGACGCGTGTGGGTCCGCACGATGGATTGGGTCGGCCGTTGGAAAACTCCCGGTGCGCCGGGCAAATTCCAAGTGCTGGTGGACGGCACGCCGCTCAAGGAAACCTTCGGCCCCAAGGGCGCGGGCTGGTCGTGGCACGACGGTGGTTCGGTGAGCGTGACAAAACCCGAAGTCACCCTCGCGCTCCACGCCCTCACCGGCTTCAACGGCCGCTGCGACGCTACCCGCGGCGCGGCCACGGCGAGTGGTTCTGGGAAAGCGGTTTTAACAAGCACCCGCTCCGCGAACTTGAATCCACGCGCGACTGGAACCTCCGCGCCGTCTTGGGCGCGTTCAACGCTATGAGGAACAAGCACGGCAAGGCCGAGCAGGCGAATGCGAAGCTCGATTGGGTCGCCCACATCGGCGGCACGCGCGAGAGCCGGCAGCTCCTCGGCGACGTGGGGCTCACGCGCGAAGACATTAGCACGAAGAAGATTTTTCCCGATGGCACCGTGCCCACCACCTGGGACATTGACCTCCACTACCCGAAGGAAGAATACGCCAATAAATTCCCGAACGCCCCGTTCATCTCCCGGGCCGTTTTCGACAAGGCTGTGGACCGCCAGCACGCCTACCCCGTGCCATACCGCTGCTTTTACTCGCGCAACATCGAGAACCTCTTCATGGCCGGCCGCAACGTCAGCGTCACGCACGAGGCGCTCGGCACCGTGCGCGTGATGAAGACCGGCGGGATGATTGGCGAAGTGGTCGCCAAGGCCGGGAGCCTCTGCATCAAGCACGCCACCACGCCGCGTGCGATTTACCACTCGCACTTCGAGGAGTTGCAGGCGCTGCTGAAACTCCCCGCCGATTACAAGCCGCTCCCGCCGCAAGTCTTTGCCGCCGGCGGCGAGAACATCGAGGCAGGCGTGGACCCGAAGAAACTCCATGGCCTCGTCCTCGATGACGCGCAGGCCAAGCTCACCGGCAAGTGGACCACCGGCGGCAACCCGTCGCTTCAGCCTTGCGTCGCCGCTGGCTACCGGTATCGCGGCGCGAAGGAAGAAGGCGCGGCCCGCTACGAGTTCAAGGTCGAGAAAGCCGGCGACTACGAAGTCCGCGTCAGCTACAGCCCGCACGAGAACCGCGCGACCAACACCCGCGTCCTCATCGAGAGCACCGACGGTGTTAAAGAAGCCACGATCAACCAGCGCACCAAGCCCCCGCTGCCGCAGAATTTCATCAGCCTCGGCGTCTTCAAGCTCGCCCCCGGCAAGCCCGCCGACGGCAACGTCCATGCCGATGCCGTGCAGTTGCTGCCGAAGTGATCGCAGGCTGTAGCGGCAGTCAACGATCGCCGACTTCCCGAACGGCGCTCACCCCTACAACACGTGACAATGCCACACCGCAACGGCAAATTTCCGACAGATTCCCGTGGACACCTTAGGGCGAATATGGCATTCACCCGTCCGTCAATAACATTGCCGGCACGTCTCAAGCATGGTGCCTAAAACGGTTTGCCGGCTCGGTCAGAAAACTAGTTGGTAACGTCGGTAAGAAAGGCAAACTATGAAATTCGTCAAAATCCTCACTGCCGTGGCGTTCGCCGTGGCTCTCACCGCCTCCCTCGCTGTCGCGGCTGACAAGAAGGCCCCTCCCGGTAAAGTCGCCGGCTGCTGCGCCAAGGCTGCCAAGGATGGCAAGGCCTGCGACCACGCCTGCTGCGTGGAAGCTGCCAAGGGCAACAAGAACTGCGAGAAGTGCAAGGGCACGAACGAAGAGAAGAAGAAGTAAGTCTTCCTTCCAGTCACTCACGAACGGCCAGCGGCAACGCTGGCCGTTTCTTTTTGCCCACGGTTCAGCCCGTTTCGCGCCACCGCTGGGCAATTGGCACCCGCCGGCCCACCCCGAACGCCTTCGTCGTCACCTTCAACCCCGGGGCCGCCTGCCGCCGCTTGTATTCCGCCCCGTCAATGAGCTTCACCACCCGCTGCACCGCCGCCGCGTCGAAGCCCGCCGCGATGATCTCGCCCACCGGCCGAGACTTCACCACATATTCCTCTAGGATGGCGTCGAGCACCTCGTAGGCCGGCAGCGAGTCCTGGTCAGTCTGGTTTGGGCGTAGCTCGGCGCTGGGAGGCTTGGTGATGGAGGCCGCCGGGATGATTTCGCGCTCGCGGTTCACCCAGTTCGAGAGGCGGTAAACCATCGTCTTGGGCACGTCGCTGATGACCGCCAGCCCGCCGCACATGTCGCCGTAGAGCGTGCACTAGCCCACCGCCAGTTCGCTCTTGTTCCCCGTCGTCAGCAGCAGCGAACCGAACTTGTTCGACAAGCCCATCAGCACCACTCCGCGCAGCCGGGCTTGGATGTTCTCCTCAGTCGTGTCCTCGGCAAGGCCGGCGAAGACTTCCTTCATCTGGCCTTTCGCGGCCGCGAAGGCCGGTTGAATCGGAATCACGTCGTAGCGGATGCCCAGGTTCTCCGCCAGCACCCGCGCGTCATCGAGGCTGCCCTGCGACGAAAACTGCGACGGCAGGGAAACCCCGCGCACGTTCTCCGCGCCCAGTGCTGCCACCGCGAGCACGGCCGTCAACGCCGAGTCAATCCCGCCGCTCAAACCCAGCAGCGCCGACTTGAACCCGCACTTGTGCAAATAATCCTTCAGCCCCAGCACGAGCGCGCGATACACCAGTTCCTCGTCACCGTTCACGGGTGGCGCACCCGGCGTCAGCTTCTCTGTGTCCACGACAAGGAAGTCCTCCGCGAAGAGCGCCCCCTGCGCCGCCAGCCGACCCTGCCCGTCGAAGACCAAGCTCGCCCCGTCGAAGATAAGCTCGTCATTGCCGCCCACGAGATTGCAGTAGAGCAGGGGGCAACACGTCTTGGCCGCGAGGCTCGCGAGCATCTCGCGCCGCGTCGTGTTCTTGCCCAAATGCCACGGCGACGCCGACACGTTGAAAATGATCTCCGCCCCCGCCGCCACCAGATCCGCCGCCGGGTTGCGCCGATAGCGCCGGTTCCGCCAGAAATCCTCGTCGTTCCACACGTCCTCGCAGACCGTCACGCCGATGCGTTGGCCATTGAACAGCAAGGGCTCATTCCCCTCCGCCGGGTCGAAGTAACGGTCCTCGTCGAACACGTCGTAAGTCGGCAACAGCATCTTGGTCCGGACCTCCGCAATCTTCCCGTGCTGCAACAGAGCGACCGAGTTCGTCAGCCCGCGCCCCGGTCGCCCGGCTGACCGTCCCACGAAGCCCGTGAGCAAACCCACCTTGCCCGTTGCCGCCGCGAGCCGCTCAAGCATGGCTAGGTTCTGCGCGACGAAATGCGGCTTGAGGAGCAAATCGCGCGGCGGGTAGCCGGTTGTCGCCAACTCCGGACACACCACGAGGTCCACGCCCGCGGCCACACCGCGCTGGTAAGCCGCGAGGATGCGCGCCTCGTTCCCCACGAGATCCCCGACGGTGGTGTTAAGCTGCGCGAGCGCGACTTTCATACGGCCAAGCCGCGCGGAGGATGAGGCAGGGAAATGGCGAATGTCGAATGGCGAATGGCGAACCTCCGGGCCGGACGCGTCCGTTCAGCCGGTTCCCCATTCGTCATTCCCCATTCGCAATTTTTCCAAGCTCTCCCTTCGCCCGCGCGTGGCGTCCATAGACCAGTTCGAAGATCGGCGATGCCATCAGCGTGGTGACAATCGCCATCAGCACGAGCACGGAGAAGAGCGCCGGCTGGATGATGCCCTTCTGCAGGCCGATGTTGATGATGATCAGCTCCATCAGCCCGCGCGAGTTCATCAGCGCACCGACGGCCAGCGCGGTGCGGTTGTCCTCGCCGGTCGCGCGCGCCGCCGCCCAGCACGCGCCGAACTTGCCGAGACACGAGGCGGCCAGCACGACGAGCGCGATGCCGAGTATCTCGAGGTTGTTGACCATGTCCAATTGCGTGTTCAGCCCCGAGTAGGTGAAGAACATCGGGAGCAGGCACACGACGGCGAAGGGCTCCAACTGCCGCTGAAGTTCCTTCGTCAGCAGTCCGCGCGGCATCGCCACACCCAACAGAAAGCCGCCGAAGACGGCATGGATGCCGACCGCATCCATCGCCCACGCCGCCAGCATGAAGAACATCAGCACCACCGCTAGCCACGGCTCCGTCAGTCGGCCCTCGCGCTCGACCGCGTCGCCCAGTTTCACCAGCAACCGACGACCCACTGTCAGAACCAGCACCGCATAAATCACCCCGCCGCCAATGGCCAGGACCGACCCCTGCGCCCCACCGCCGAAGCTGGCAATCACCACGGCCAGCACGCACCACGCGGCGGCGTCGTCAATCGCCCCCGCCGCCAGCGCCAACGTGCCCAAGGAAGTCCCGGCCAGCCCGCGTTCGTAAATGATGCGCGCCAGCATCGGGAACGCCGTGATGGCGATGGCCGCGCCCATGAACAGCGCCGCTTCGTGCAACCGCACCTTCTCGCCGAACAGGCCCGGCACGTTCAGGAGCCACGGCGCAAGCACCGCGCCCAGCACGAAGGGCACCAGCATCCCGGCGAGTGAAACCGCCGCCGCGCTCTTCGCCCGGCTCTGGAATAGCTCGATCTTGAACTCGACGCCCACGAGGAACATGTAAAGCCCCACGCCCAGTTGCGCGCCGACGAAGAGAACTTTGAGCGACTCCGCCGAAAACAATTCCTTCTGCAAGCCAGGAGTCAGCAGCCCGAAGAGGGAAGGCCCCAGCAACACGCCGGCAATCATCTCCCCCACCACCTGCGGCTGCCCGATTCGCTTGGCCGCCATCCCCACCAGCCGGCACGCCGCCAGGATGACGAACATCTGGAGGAAGAAGAGGACGGAGAGTTGGGGGGCGCTCATGGCGGGTCAGGTCAATTTGTTACGTATGCGTATAACTTTTTGCGCCCTGCGCGTCAACGGGCAATTCCCCGTCGCGGCGGGCACTCCTCTGGGCAGGCGAACTGCCGCATTGCTTCCCCGCTTGCCCCCACGCCAAGCTCTGCGCCATGACTGCTCCGAACATCGTCCTCCTCGTCTTCACCGTGTTGCTCGTCGCGGGCGGCCTCGTCGGCTTCCTGAAAGCCGGCAGCAAGGCCTCGCTCATCGCCAGCAGTGCCTTCGCGTTGCCACTCGTGCTCGCGGCGCTGGGCATTGTGCCCCCGCTCGTGGCGGAAGTGGTGCTGGGCATCCTGCTCGTCTTCATGGGCATGAAGTTCGCCAAGTCGAAGAAGTTTATGCCCAGCGGGCTGATGGCGATTCTGTCCGCCGTGGCGCTCGTCGCGCGGTTCCTTTTGAAGTGAGTTGCTCGCCGCCGATGAGCGACCGCGTGCTTCTCATTAGCACCCGGCTTCAGCCGGGTGTCACGGGCGTGCGAACAGGGAAACCGTTTCAACGGTTTTCTGACCCCGAGCAAACCGTTGAAACGGTTTGCCGCCATCGTGGCTGGCCACACCCGGCTGAAGCCGGGTGCTAATGAGAGACGGCTCCGATCACTTGCGCCTCACCTGAATGCTTGCTGTCCATGAGTGACTCCCGCAGCCCCCGCTCGCTCCCCATCTGGCAGCTCCACGGGCAAATCGTGGCCACGCTCCGCACGGGCAACCGCCTTGTGCTCGTCGCGCCTACCGGGTCCGGCAAGACCACGCAGGTGCCGCAGATGATAGCGGACGCAGGAGATGGGAGATGGGAGAGGGGAGATGGGAAGAGCCGTTCGTCTGCCACCGACAACGCGGATCCCCAAACTCCAAACCCGAAACCCTTTCGCATCGTCGTCCTTCAGCCGCGCCGCGTGGCCGCACGGACGGTGGCGGCGCGCGTGGCGTGGGAGCGCGGGTGCAAACTGGGGCAAGAGGTCGGCTACCAGATTCGTTTCGATGACCGCCTCGGTGACGCCACGCGCATCTGTTTCGTGACGGAAGGCGTGTTGCTCCGGTGGTTGCAGGACGACCCGCAGTTGTCCGACGTGGCGGCGGTGCTCTTCGACGAGTTCCACGAGCGCAACCTGCTCTCTGACGTTGCGCTTGCGCTGGTGAAGCGGCTCCAGCAGAACGCGCGGCGGGACCTGCGCATCGTCGTCATGTCCGCGACGCTGGATGCGGAGCCGGTGGCGCGTTACCTCCGTAGCAGCCGACGTGAGGAGGCTCTAACTTCCAATTCCGAACTCCGAATTCCGAATTCCGATTTTGAACAGAGCCTCCTCACGTCGGCTGCTACGGAGTGCCCGATTCTGGTCAGCGAAGGCATCAGCTTCCCCGTCGAGGTGCGCTACGCGGAGCACCTGAACCGCGCGCCCGCTTCCGAGCAGGCGGCGGAGGCGGTGGAGCGGATCGTGAACCACGGCGGGCCGGGGGATGTGCTCGTGTTCATGCCGGGCATGGGCGAGATCAACGCGACGATCAACGCGCTGCGGGCCGCGCGGCTGGCGGAGGATTGCGATTTCATCCCGTTGCATGGAGACCTCTCGCCGGACGACCAGGACCGGGCGTTCGCGCCGAGTTCGCGACGAAAGGTCGTCGTGTCAACGAACGTGGCGGAGACGAGCGTGACGATCGACGGCATCCGTCACGTGGTGGACGGCGGTGAGGCGCGCGTGGCGCGCTACGATTCGGAGCGCGGGATTCAAACGCTCTTCATCGAGGAAATTTCCCGTGCCAGCGCGGATCAACGGAAGGGCAGGGCGGGTCGCACGGCTCCCGGCACGTGCTGGCGGTTGTGGACGGAGAGCGGGCATCTGAACCGGCCCGAGCGCAACGCGCCGGAGATTCAACGCGCGGATTTGGCGGAAGTCGTCTTGCTCCTGCACTCGCTGGGCATCCGGAGCGCAGTGACGTTCGACTGGCTCGACAAGCCGGACCCGGCGGCGGTGGAAAGGGCGGAGCGGTTGTTGGTGATGCTGGGCGCGCTGCGTGAACGGGCAGGGGGCGGAGAAGATAGAGGAGAGAAGATCGAAGATAGAGCGGCGGACGGCGGCTCTTCTCTATCGTCTATCCGCTATCCACTAGCTTCTTCCTCCGACCTGACCTCGGTCGGCCGCCAGATGCTCCGCCTGCCGATGCACCCGCGCTACGCGCGGATGCTGGTCGAGGCCGGGCGGCGCGGGTGCGTGCGGGAGGCGGCGTTGTGTGCGGCGTTGGTGAGTGGAAGGGATTTGCTGACGCGCGTGCAGCGCGGGGATGCGCGGTCGGCGGAGACGCGGGAAGAGTTCGAGGCGAGCGAGGACTCGGACTTCATCACGCTGATGAGGGCGTTCGAGTTCGCGCAGGACTGCCGCTTCAATCTCGACGTGTGCCGGAGTCGCGGCATCAACGCGAAGGTGGCGCGCGAGGTGGAGCAGACGTTCCAGCAGGTGCTGGCGATTGCGGAGCGGGAGGGCGGGGGGGAGGAAGAAGGCAAAAGGCAAAAGGCAAAAGGCGAAAGTGCGGCTGACGCGGATGCGCTGCTCAAGTGCCTCACCGCTGGCTTCATTGACCAACTCGCGCTGCGTCGTGACCAGGGGACGCTGGAGTGCGAGCTGACGGAGGGGCGGACGGGGACGTTGATGCGCGAGAGCGTGGTGCAGAAGGCCCCCATGTTCGTCGTGGCAGCGATGCGTGAGACAGCGGGTGCACTGCGGCCGCTGACGTTGCTGGGGCTGGCCACGGCGGTGAAGCCGGAGTGGCTGCGCGAGCTGTATCCGCAGCACCTGCATGCGACGGTGGAACACATTTTCGACCGCACGCACAAGCGCGTGGCGGCGGTGAGGCTGGCGCGGTTCCACGATCTGGTCGTTGGGCACGAGCATCAGCGCGAGGTGGAGCCGGAGGCGTCGGGGCGCTGTCTGGCTGCGGCGGCGATGCAGGGTTGGTTCGAGCTGCCGAACCTGAGCCACGAGGTGAAGCAGTTCATCGCGCGGGTGAACCTGGTCGCGGCGGCGGTGCCGGATTTGGAATACCCGCCGTTCGATGATGCGGCGATGACGGCTGCGCTGGCGCGGGCGTTCAAGGGGCTGACGTTGCAGAAGGAGGCGCAGACAGTGCCCCTGAAACCGGGCTTCGCCGCGCATCTCGCGCCCGAGCAGGTGGGCTGGCTGGAAGAGCTGACGCCGATGCAAATCCCATGGCGGACGGGCAAGCCGGTGAAGCTGGTTTACTCCGAGGAGGCCGAGGGCGGCGGGCGCACGGCGATGTCGCCCGAGGCGCAGGTGAAGTTGCAGGAGTGCTTCAAACTGGAGTTCCACCCGCTGGTCTGCGAGGGCGCAGTGCCGGTGAAGCTGTGGCTCTGCACGCCGGATGGCAAGCGGCTGACGAGCACGTGCGACTGGCTGCATTGGAAGGAGCACGAGTGGCCGAAGCAGAAGGCGGCGGTGCAGAAGAAGTTTCCGAGCGTGACGTTCGCGTGAGCCGTGGGGCGGACGCTCCTGTCCGCCGTCCGGGTGAAGTTGTCGTCAAGCGCGGCGGACGGGCCTGGCCGCGGGACAAGAGTGTCCCGTTTACGGTGAGTCGGGAGAACATTGTATTTACGGGTTGGGCAAGGGGTGGCATTAGTGACTCACGATGTTACGCCGTCAGCGGCAAATCCGGGCGCAGGTCCAGCAGTGGGCGGACGCAGGCTTGTTCGCGCTCGCGTTCTGGCTGGCGCACGCGGTGCGCGCCGAGGCGGTGAACTACATGGCGGGCCTGCCGGAGATCCAATCCTTCGACCAATACCTCTGGCTCTACCTTCTGATCATCCCCGGGACGCTCCTGCTCCTCAAGGCGCTGGGTTTTTACAACCGGCCGCTGCTCTTCTCGCGGCGGGAGACGGCGTGGGTGCTGTCGCAGGCGGCGATCATCGCGGTGCTCGGTGTGGTGACAGCGTTGTTCCTCCGCAAGCAGGAGCTTGCGCGCGCGGTGATCTTCCTCTTCGGCGCGTTCAGCTTCCTGCTCGTGCTGGCGAAGGAGGAACTGCTGCGCCGCTGGCTGTTGTCGAAGCTCGGCCAGGAGCAGATGAAGCGGCGGCTGGTGCTCATCGGCGCGCCCGAGGACACGGCGCAGGTCGAGCGCGACCTCGATGCGAAGGCGCGCGGGACGGTGGAGGTTTTGGCGCGGCTGGACTTGCAGCAGACGCCGGCGGAAAAGCTCGTCGAGCTGCTGCATGAGCGCTCGGCCAACGGCGTGATTCTTAGCGCGCGGCACGCGTATTTCGAGCAGGTGGAGAAGGTGATCGAGCTGTGCGAGTTGGAGGGCGTGGAGGTGTGGCTGCTGGCGGACTTCTTCAAGACGCGCATCTCGCAGACGAGCGTGGATGATTTTCTGGGCCGGCCCACGGTGGTGTTCCGCTCCGCGCCGGAGGCAAGCTGGCAGGGCGTGGCGAAGCAGATGCTGGATTTCGTCGGCGCGCTGGCGATGCTCGTCATGCTTTCATTGCCGCTGCTGCTCACGGCGCTGGCGGTCCGGCTGACTTCACGCGGTCCGGTGTTTTTCCGGCAGCAGCGCAGCGGGCTGAACGGCCGGCCCTTCACGATGCTGAAGTTCCGCACGATGGTCACGAATGCCGAGCAGTTGCAGGCCGAGCTGGCGAGCTTCAACGAGATGGACGGCCCGGTCTTCAAGGTGACGAACGATCCGCGCGTGACGGCGCTGGGGCGCTTCCTGCGCAAGTGGAGCATTGACGAGCTGCCGCAGCGTTGGAACGTGCTGCGCTTCGAGATGAGCCTCGTGGGGCCGCGTCCGCTGCCGGTGGATGAGATCCGGCGCATCAACGATCCGGCGCACCGCCGCCGCTTGAGCGTGAAGCCGGGGCTGACCTGCCTGTGGCAGATCAGCGGGCGCAACGACGTGAAGAGCTTCAAGGAATGGGTCCGGCTCGATCTCGAATACATAGACAACTGGTCGCTGTGGCTGGACGTGAAGATTCTGCTCAGGACGATCCCGGTGGTGCTGACGGGCGCGGGAGCGAAGTAGCGGATGGGGTCTTGGGGCGCGTGTTTTCTCCTGCTCGTAATCCTAATCCTGCTCTCTTCGCCCTGAGTCGAGGAGCAGGATCAAGATCAGGATTACGAGCAGGAGAGAGAAGACGCTGCGGGCTTGCTGGCGGGAGGGGAGGCTGTCCTACTTGCGGGAGATGAACTTCGACGCGGGTTCTCAGTTTTCTGTCGGGCAGCTTGTGGCCGGGGCGCTCGGCTCCACGCTGTTGGGCGTGGTGCTCGCGCTGATGCTGGGCGGCGTCTTGCACGCGGTGCTGCACGCGGCGGGCGCATTGCAGACGCGCGCGGGTGCGGAAAGGAAATTCTCGTGGTGGATTGCTGTGCTGGCTCTGGGGCTGGGCGCGGTGGTGGGCGGGTGGACGGGTTTGAAGGTCGGTGTGGCGCGCGCGGTGGTGTCGGTGGCCAAGGACTTGGGACCAAAGATGGTGGAGGAGAGTTTGCAGCAGGCCTTGCGGGGCGCGGGGATGACCAATTTCATCCATCTCGACGTGAAGAAGCTGCGTGAATTGGTGGACAAGGCGGAGTCGGCGCCGTTGCCGCCGCTGGAGTTTCCGGGGGCGGAGCAGTTGCGCCCGCAGATTGAGGCGGCGCGCACGAATCTGCTACCGACGGTGAAGGCGCTGCTCGACGCGCACACCAAGGAGGGCAGGCTTGCGTTGAACGAGGTTATCGCTTCACTATGGCCGCGTGTTTTCGATGAACTAGCGGCGTGGGAACGGAGGTTCCGCCGCGCAGAAATCATCACGGGCATCCTGTGGGTCGCGGGCGTGGAAGCGCTGCTCGCCCTAGTAGGCCTAGTCCTACGTCTGACGCGGAAGCCGCACGTTCCCAAACCGCCCACACCACCCAAACTCTAGTCATGGCAACCAAGACCCAGTTGAAAACGAAACGCGCTGTCAAAGCCAAGCCTGCGGCGCAGCCCACGTCCGTCATCACTGGCGCGGCGGGCTTTCTCGGCTCGCACCTCACCGACCTGCTCTTGTCCAAGGGCCACAAGGTCGTGGGCATTGACAACCTCGTGACCGGTTCGGTGGCGAACATTGAGCATCTCGCAGGGAACCAAAACTTCCGCTTCATCCAGCAGGACGTGACGGAGTTTTTGTTCCTCGACGGGCCGGTGAACTACGTTTGGCATTTCGCGTCGCCGGCCAGTCCGGTGGATTACGCGCTGCTGCCGATCCAGACGCTGAAGGTCGGCTCTCTCGGCACCCACAAGGCGCTGGGCCTGGCGAAGGAGAAGGGCGCGCGCTTCCTCCTCACGAGCACGAGCGAGATTTATGGCGACCCGCTGGTGCATCCGCAGACGGAGGATTACTG
>SXGQ01612871.1_pt1 | contig 22777 bp, 18 predicted proteins | sample 3178371 | NCBI WGS metagenome assembly SXGQ01 (sample SAMN11356859, study PRJNA531348) | freshwater metagenome | isolation source: freshwater sample F1-20 | place: China: Fuxian Lake, Yuxi | collected 2017-12-25 | reverse complement strand
ATATAAAGGTAAGAAATATTCAAACTTACTTAAAGATGTTGTAATCAATTCTGAACAGAAAAAAGATCAAATTGATATTTTAGTTTCTGATTTAAGAAGTATGATTAAAACACCAAATGATGCTATTGTCATCGTTCCTCTTATAAAAGATTACATGGATGTAAGTGTGAGGAACGATGAACAATTAGTTAAATTAGCTGCTATAGTACAAAGATTAATTAGTAGTGATAATAAAGGTACAGAAGAAGTTGGTGGTTTATCGGATGAAGAAAGACAACAACTAATGGCTGAAGTTGGTAAAATTACCGATTCAATGAATACGCCGATTGAAATAAAGAAATAATATGCCATATTTTAATATAAAATCATCTCCTATTAGTTTTGGACAGTTAAATAATATTGGATTATCTACTGGCGGACAATCTAATTCTACATCAACGAATGAATTTTATGAATTGGAACCTGCTATAGTTTTGGATGTTGTACTTGATGAAAAACATCCAGAAATAGTAAAAAAAAGACATTTAGTTGATATTAGAAATATACCTGCAAATTATAAAAATGAACAACCTAATCAAAATGATATAGACTATAATTATATAGGAGCATGTAAAGTAAGATTGTGTTTTTCACAACAAGGATTAGAAAAAGAAAAATTATCATGGGCGTTTCCAATGGAATCCACTGGTATAGTTGAATATCCATTGCTAAATGAAGTAGTTATTGTTGTAAAATATTTAGATAAATTATTTTATACCAGAAAACTAAATTTAAATGGATTTATAAATCAAGAATCAAATTTTCGTCTTGAAAAATTTTATGGTAATAATAGTGGAAACAAAAATTTAGTTAGTGAAGATGACACTAAAAATGAAAATCTTGAAGGTCCAACATCTTTAAATTCATTTAAAAAAATTTCAAATAATCAAGTTAAAGGTGTATTAGGGTCATATTTTCTTGCAAATTCTAAAATTAGAAAATTAAGAAGATATGAAGGTGATACAATTTTTGAAAGCCGTCATGGACAATCTATTCGTTTTTCTACTTATGATAATATAAGAGACAATGATAAAGGATTTTATTCCGATTATAAAGGCGATCCTACAGTAAATAAACCAAATGAAGGTTGTGGTAATCCAATGGTTTTAATTAGAAATAGACAAAGAAAATTATCATTGGATACACCTATATTGGTTCATCCTAAACTTCCGCCAATTCCTGTAATAAAAGATTTTCAAAAAAATGTTGGTGGATTAATTGACGAAGATATAAATCATGATGGAAGTTCAATTTACATTACTTCAGGATTAACTAAATCAAAATGGAGAACTACATGTTATAAATCTATATTTCAACAAGGAAAAGAAGAACAACCATTATTTTCACCAAATGGTTCTACTGCTTTTAATTTTGATATAGAAAATTTAAAGGGAGATCAAATAGTAATTAATACTGATAGATTGATTCTAAGTAGTAGATTTGGTGAAACTTTACACTTTTCAAAAGAAAGATATGGTATTGTTACTGACAGTGAATATACAGTTGATGCACATGATCAAATCGTGATTACTACAAATAATAAAACAGTAATTAATAGTCCTGCTATTTATTTGGGTCAATATGGTCAAACAAATGAACCTGTATTACTTGGACAAACTACAGTAGATTGGTTGTATGATTTATGCAATTGGTTATTAGATCACGTTCATTGGTATCACCATGAACATGGTAGATCATCAGGACCAAATCCAAATCAAACTCAAGAATCGGTACAAGATAAACAATTAAAATTTTTAAGAGACAATCTTGATAAATTAATGAGTAGACGGGTATTTGTTACTGGTGGTGGTTATGCTCCGGGAATAGATGGAGTTACTCCGGTGGGATTTAAGAACGCCACAGAACCAGTATCTGTGAATATTGTTTCTGGTGAAGGATTGCCAGGTGAATTTAAAGGTAAGTTAAGAAGAGAAGGTCCAGTTGAAGTACAATTTGAACAAGTATGATAAATAAACTTAAATCATTTAAAGATATTGATCCTGCGTTGCCAGGTGCTCCAACCGAAGCATCAAATGGATTGAAGTTTGCGGTTGCTAAAAAAGCAGACATTGCCAAAAGTATTCCAACACCATCTATTCCAAATATACCCAAACCAAATCTTCCTGCAATACCGTCTGTTCCAAATATACCTAATATACCATCCGTTCCAAATATACCTACACCGAGTTTACCTAATGTATCAGGATTAAATGTACCAAACATCCCCCCTTTACCAAGTATTCCACCTGTTCCATCTGTAGGAATACCAAAAATATCTGCTCCAAATTTTAATCCACAACATTTTAGTCCAGGTAAAATTGCAGGAAAGACAGTTGATAGATTATCTGGTTTAGCAAAAAGTGCAACATCTGCTGTAGGTGGTGTTGTAAAAAGCGCAACATCTGCTGTAGGTGGTGTTGTAAAAAGCGCATCTTCTGCAATTGGAGGCGGACTAGGTGGATCTTTAAGTGGTGCAACTGGAGGTGCTATAGGCGGTACGATAGGTGGAGCTGTTTCTGGAGGTGTTACTGGTACGATTGGTGGTGGTATTGGTGGTGGAGTAGGTGCTGGTATTGGTAACAAACTTGGTGGTAAATTAGGAGCAGGTATAGGAGGTGCCGTTGGTGCAATTAGCGGAGTTGCAATAGCTAAAAAGATTAAATCGGGCATTGGCAAACGAATTAAAACTGTAAAAATACCTAAACCACCTACTACGGAACAAATAAATAACAAAATAAATAATACAATCCCAAAAATTTGATGATAATTATATAGTATATGAAAAGTAATGAATTAAAAGAAATAATTAGATCTGTAATTAAAGAAGAATTAAATAAAACATTACCTACTTTAATTCCAAAAATATTATCTGAAATATTGTCGGGAAAACAATCTAACACAATTCAATCCAATCAATCTACAGTTTCAACAAAAACAGTAGTAAAAGAATCAATTCAAAAACCAAAAGAAATTAAAAAGTATTCTAGTAATCCAGTTTTAAATGAAATTTTAAATGAAACTGTGGTTAAAATTCCAAATGAAACATCAATTGCAGGTCTTGATTCTATATTTAAATCACAAGCATTTGCTGGTATGCAGATGAATGAATCTGTAGAAACACAACAACCAGTTGTTCCTGCGACAGAAGAACAAGGTAAAGTGATGAATGTTCTTAATAGAGATTTTAGAAGTTTAATGAAAGCGGTAGATAAGAAAAAACAAAATGGTTCTGTAGGTTCTGGTAGAGTATCAATGGAATAATATGAATCCAATAGGACTAACATTACCACTTCAAATTGGTAGAAATGGTTACTTTGAACAAAGTTATGATACTTTGACTCAAGTAAAGGCCAATATTACTAATTTGTTAAGAACCAAAAAAGGTGAAAGACGGATGAATCCTAATTTTGGTTCTGGTTTACAAGAATATCTATTTGAACAAAATTTACAAGATTCTCCTGATATTATCAAACAAATTATTACGGATGAAATCAATAATTACGTTTCTGGTGTAATTGTAAATAATGTGGATATTGGCATATCAAATCAAGAAAAAAATCAACTAACAGATAGTTATATATTATATATAAAAATACAATTTACGGTTAATAATCAAACTGATACACTTAATTTGACAGTTAATCAATATAATATTTAATTATGGCAGACATTATACAAAAGTCTTTTAATAACTCACGTAGAGAAATTAAGTATCTCAATAGAGACTTTTCTTCTTTTAAAACATCTTTAATTGAATATTCAAAAACATATTTTCCAAAAACATATAAAGATTTTAGCGATGCGTCACCAGGTATGATGTTTATTGAAATGGCATCTTATATTGGAGATGTTTTATCGTATTATACAGATTATCAATTCAAAGAAAGTTTAATGCCATATGCAGAAGAACGAAAGAATGTTCTGGCACTAGCAAATTATCTTGGGTATAAAACAAAGCCAACTAAATCTTCTGCAACAAATATTGATGTATATCAATTAATACCATCTATTAAAGATTCTAATAACGATTACATTCCAGATAATAATTATGCTCTTAAAATAAGAGAGTTTATGGAAGTTTCCAATGAAAGTAATGTAAGTTTTATAACAACTGATCCTATTGATTTTTCGCTTGACAGTAAATTTTCTCCTAGAGAAGTAACTGTTTACTCTAGAGACAATTATGGTGTGCCACAATTTTTCTTATTAAAAAAATCCGCAAAAGTTATTGCGGGTAAAATTACTACGGTATCATTTACAGTAGGTGCATCTGTACCATTTTATAAAATATCATTGTCGGAAAATGATGTTATTGATATTATTGATGTAAGAGACAGTGATAATAATAGATGGTATGAAGTTGATTATTTAGCACAGGATTTAGTTTTTACTGAAACTGAAAATACCGAGTTTACTAATAATAATTACGTTCAATATTCATCTGAAGTTCCAAAATTAATTAAAAGTTTTAAAACATCAAGAAAATTTGTTGTAAATGTTACTGCAAATAATACAACATACCTTGAATTTGGTGCGGGTACTGATGCGACTTCGGATGAAGTAATATATCCTAATTCGGAATTAGTTGGTGTAGGATTAAATAATATTAGTAATTTGAATTTAAATTATGATACCAGTAAGTTATTAAAGTCTGAAACATTTGGTCAATCACCTTCTAATACTGTATTAACTGTACAATATTTGATTGGTGGTGGATTAATATCAAATTCACCATCTGATACAATTAAAAATATATCTTCCGTTACATATTTAAATGATATATCTGGATTAACACCATCTCAAAATTCACTATTAACTACAGTTAAAAATTCATTAAGAATATCAAATCCAAATCCTGCAGTTGGTGGTAAAAACGAAGAAAGTGTAGAGGAAATAAGACAAAATGCTTTGGCTAATTTTGGATCACAAAACAGAACGGTAACTATTGATGATTATGTTTCTAGAATATATTCAATACCACCAAGATTCGGATCAATTGCAAAAGTAACGGTAATACCAAATTCTGATTTATCAATTTCTACAAATCAAACAATATTAAATGGATTTGTTAACAATGAAAATCAAACAACACTAATTAATAACAGTTCGGAAAATAATTTTAGAAAAATAAATTTTGATGTATCTAATCCGTTTAGTTTAAATTTATATGTTTTAAGTTACGATTCAAATAAAAACTTAACGCAAACTAATGATGCATTAATATATAATATTAGACATTATTTACAAAAATATAAGATTATATCTGATAGTGTTAATGTTATTGATGGTTATATTATTAACATTGGGGTAGATTTTAAAATATTAGTGTACAATAATTTTAACAAAAAAGAAGTTTTAGATCAATGCATTCAAAAATCAAAAGACTTTTTTAATGTTGATAAATGGTATTTTAATCAACCAATTAATATTAATCAATTTGAATTAGAATTAGCTAAGGTTGAAGGTGTACAATCTGTTGCTGAAGTAAAATTTAGGAATCTTACACAAAATGACGGTAATTATTCGCCACACGAATATAATTTATCCGAAGCAACACATAATAAGATTATATATCCATCATTAGACCCATCGGTATTTGAAGTTAAATATCCAGATAATGATATTAAAGGGGCAGTAATTTAATAAATTTATCATTAAAAGTCTTATAAATTTCATACTTATATTTATATAATAGAGTATGCACACATTTATATTTCCAAAAAAAGACACATTTATAACTAATGAAACTGGTTATGCCAATAAAAATTTTGGAATTGATGAAATTTTAGAAATAAAGGCACAAAATCAGTTAATACGGAATGTAACTTTTTACAGTTCCGCAAGCCTTTCTGGTAGTTATTCCACATTTGATGTATTAAATTATAACGGAACAATTTCAGGCAGTTATCTATCAGGATCCGCAAATTCTGTTAACATATATGTTAGTGGATCGTCTCAATTTAACTCATCAAATTATAATGGATATGTATCTGGAACATATGGTTATGGAATACCAATAACATCAAGTTTAACAAACTATAACGGTTCAGTCACAGGCAGTATTAGTGGGAGTATAGTAGGAACGTTAACGGGTTCAATTTTTCTTGCTAGCGGATCTTTAAATGGTTTTAGTGGATGTATTAATGGTACATTACAAGGCACACAAAGTGTTTTCAATCCTACTACTAATTTTACAAATGATCCTGAATTTAGTAGAATTTTAATTCAGTTTGATTTAACATCAATTTCAAGTTCTCTTTTAACTGGAGATATGAATAATGGGTCTAAATTTTTCTTAAGATTAAAAGCGTCATCAACAAGTGAAGTACCATTAGATTATAAAATTTATGCATATCCGGTAAGTAAAAGTTGGGATATGGGTATAGGAAGATATGATACAGAAGGAATGGGTAGTTTTGGTGCTAGTTGGTACTATAATACTACACAAAATACTGCTAGTTTATGGTATTCACCTACTGCGTCTGCAGTAACTTATAATTTTAGTGATTATCTTTTAACATCAAGTTTAGGATCATCATCATTTCAAAATGGAGGTGCGACTTGGTTATATAACGTTCCATCTAATTATACACAACCAACTTCAAATACATCGTCTTCATTTTATAATGTATCAAGTGCATCTGTTTATATATCTTCTTTTTGTTCATCGTCATTGAGTGGCAGTTCGTTAATATGTTCACAGTCATATTCTTATAGTACATCTGATATTTATATGGATGTTACTTCAATCGTTAAAAGTTGGATATGTGGATGTATTCCTAATAATGGATTCATTTTAATAAGTTCACTTGAATTAGTTCAATCAAATGATATTAATTCTAGTATTAGATTTTTCAGTAAAGAAACAAATACAATTTATCAACCATATCTGGATGTTAAATGGGATGATAGTGTATATTCTACAGGCAGTTTGGTATCTTTAACAGGATTTAATCCATATACAGTAGTTGTTAAGAATGTGGGTAAAGAATATAAATTTGGAAGTGTACCTCGTATAAACATATTTGCGAGGGAAAAGGCATCATTAAAGAACTTTGTTAAAGGATATCAACAAAGTCAATATTTAAGTTCAAGTTTATTACCATCAGATTCTTATTATGCGATTAAAGACAATGAAAGTGAAAATTTTGTTGTTGATTTTGATGATTACACAAAATTAAGTTGTGACGGTAAAATTCATTATTTTAAATTAGATACAACTGGTTTACCTGTAGAAAGATATTATAGAATTTTAATAAAAACAGAAATCAACGGTGAAATTGTAATATTTGATAATGGAAACATATTTAAAGTATCAAGATGAGTATAAAATCACAAATCAATGACTTTTTATTAACAGGCCAATTCACTAATAATATTGATGAATTTGGAAATGTAAATTTATATATTAGTTCAAGTGAAACAAATGAACAATATATTGCGTTTGAATTGATAAATTTTAATTATAAAAAAGATGAAATTGAAAATTTGTATGATGTAGATATTACCGAAATACAAACAGAAACATCTGTTGATAAACAAATATTTAATCAATCATTCTTGACTGAATATAATAAAGTATTAAATGAAAACCAAGATTTGAAAGAAAAGTTGAATCAATTGGTTGATGAAGTACAATCTGACCCATCTAAATCACAATTAAGTGCAGCAAGAAATTTAATCGTAGAATTAAGAATTAAATTAAAACAAGGAAATAAATCCGAGGATTTTTCTGAAGAATTTCCATTTAATTTAAAATCTGAAAATTAATAATTTATGGCATTTCCATTTCCAACAATATCATCTAACGATGGAGCACTAAATAGTGGTTCTTACTTTTTACAAAATGATTTGGATACATTTGTTGATGTACCATTTCAAGAATATTATTTTGGAAATTCAGAACAAGATATAATTGAATTTAGTGTATATGATATTGAAGGTAATATTAATGTATGGAAATATTTACCTGTTTCAACAACATATACAGTATTAAATAAAACTTACAAAGATGTAGACAACAATACTTTAAGTTATAACTACAAACAATATAACAGTAGTTATACGATTGCATTTAATAAAAATATATTATTAAATACACTTCAAGACTTGTCTGGTTCAAATATCAATTCGGGTAATCATGTCGCAAGTTATAATTTTATTAGAAATGTTGCAGGTAATACTGATTATCAACTTTACATTAAAGATATTTCTCCAAACAGAAGAGAAGTTAAATTAACGCCAGTTTTTAAATTGGATTTAACAAAAGAAGAAAACATACTAGTAAATCTTCAATATCAAGCATTTGCGAGAAAAGCTGTATTAGTTAGAGATACAATTCCTTTATTTAATTACTTTTTGGATTCATATCAAATCTATAAAAACAGTAATTTATTAATTAGTAATAATAAAGAAAGTTTTACATTATTAAGAACCAATTTTGGATTTAAATCTGATGCTGATATACTTGCATTTTTAGATGAAACATATACGGGATTCAACCGTCCTTTTGTTAACTCTCAAAACGGACAATTGATACAAAATAGTTTTGAAGGTACTAAAAATTACATAAAAGATTGGTTATACACTAATTATAAATCAATTTATTCATTTGAACAAATCCAAGTTCAGTTTAAGTATATTGTTCAAAAGTCAATATCAATTAGATTAAGTCAATTTAATTCATATTATACAAGTAATATTGAATTAAAAACACAAGTTGAAAATTTTATTACGGACTTATTCTTTACAAATTTTATTTCAAGTGTAGTTGATACTGTACAAACTTATCATGATAATAAATTATATGCGTATTTAAAAAATGCATTAAATTTTGGTAATGATGTATTTTATACAATATTAAATTATACATTCGTAGAAGAAAATGGCAATACAAATATAATTGTAAAATTATTTAATGAATTACCATTGGACATATCATTAAGAAATAAGTGTTGGATATCAAACATATCACTTGTACCGGTAATTCAAAAGTTTGTTATTAATGTTCCGATTGTTAAAAGAAGTTTTAAAATATCCGGTCCAAATTTTAAAATTCCAATTGATTCTTACAAAAGTTCAACTATAAATTATCAAAATTCCAATAATTTAAAGTTAGATAATACTACAAAAAACGATGTAGAATTTTATAAGAAACTAAATAATATTAATGTAGATTATTCTGATTTTTCTAACTTTATAGTATTTGGTTCGGCCGAATTAAGAACCAAACTATTTTTAAATAAAGTTACTACTATTAATCAACTTAATAAGTCAATTAATTCTATAGTTACTACATTGTCAGCATCTGCAGCAAATAGTGCATCATCATATACATTACTAACATCGTATACATTTATCAGCGCATCATATGCAGAAGAAGTAGATGGTTATCATTCACAATTAAATACTGTTTTTAATTCATTTGATGGATATGATACATATTTGTATAAAAATATTAGTTTAGTTAGTGGAAGTACAACATCATTCGTTAATGGTGCTTATGTACAAAACTACAATTATCCAGAATATATTGAAAATGCAATTGAATTTGACAAAAATAATAGAGACAGTCTTGTAAATAATACACCAGAATATATTTTATTAGACGATAACAACACCGATTATTTGATATTCTTATCAATGATTGGACATCATTTTGATAACATTTATTTATATATCAAGAATTTCCCAACACAACAATATGTTGAAAATAACTTATCTTCTAGTTATGTAAGTACTGTTGCTAATACTTTATTACAACAATTCGGATGGGATCCAATTAGTTCTTTTGATAATTCATCTATTGAGTCAAATTATTTGACGGGTTCACACGCATATTCCGATTATGATAAGTTAAAGATTATTTGGAACAGAATTTTAAAGACACTTCCATTGATTTATAAGACTAAAGGAACCGAAGAATGTATTAGAGTAATGTCCAATATTTATGGAATTCCTCGTAGTTTATTAAATGTTAAAGAATATGGTGGTAATAAAATATCTGATGAAGATAATTCGTCGTACACATATCAAAGTAAATATTACTTTACAAAATATACTAGAAATGGTGACGCAATAATAATACCAGTATCTGGTTCATCAAATTATGTTAATTCTATTGAATTTAAACTTAGAATTGATTCGGATTATATTTATCCACAAAACACAAAAGTAACTCTTTTAAAAACAATAAATTGGGATGTATCAATTAAAAAAGAAACAAAAGATACATTTGGGAAATTAAAATTTGATTTATCTCTAACTGGCGCACCAGCAGATTATATTGAAACTGATTCATTGCCATTATTTAATGGAAATGTATTCAACGTATTAATTAAACAGATTAATTTGTCTGCAAATTATGATACAGGATCTGGTGGACAATTACCATATCAATATTCATTAAGAGTAACATCTGTAGATAATGATGAAATTGTATTTGATGACAGTAAATCAATTATTAGTGGAACTGATAATATTAATTCTATTTTTAATGATATTAGTTTGCTTTATGTAGGAAATTATACAGGCGGTGGCAATTTATTCCAAGGAAATATTGATAAAATAAATTTATGGAAACATGAATTGGATGATGAATCTTTTATAGAACATTGTAAGAATTTTGATTCTTATAAAACGAATAATGATAGTACAACTTATGATAATTTGTATTTTAGATACAGTTATGATTATCCAGTTAATATGTACACTGGTTCTTCACCTTCTTTATTTGTTGTAAGAAATGCAAATAAGTTATATTCACAATATAGTGCTTCTGCATATAACTTTGCACAAAATACTACTACACAGTCAAATTGTTTGACTGTATCTGCTTCACTTTATCCTTATCAATTTGATGAAATTGAAATTAATCAAAATATTAAATTGGGACAATATGGTCCTAATAAGTTTAAAAATGTAAAAATCAATAAAGCAACACAAACAGTTGAAGCTAGATTGATGACTAATGAAACAAGTACAGTAAATAATTTAATTACTACGGATTCAAATTTATTGGCGGTATATATTTCTCCATTTAAAGTAAGAGATGATGATATATTGAATTTCTTAGGTGAATATGATATGATGGATTTGATTGGTAATCCGTCAAATATTTTTTCTGAAAATTATGAAGGTTTACAAACATTAAGAAACAATTATAATAAATATAATTTATCTGAACAAGTTTTATATCAAGAGTTTATGACTCTGTATAAAAATTATTTTGACGGTTCGTTTTTTGAAACTGTAAGACAATTGCTTCCTGCTAGAAGTAAAGTAATAGATGGTATATTAATTGAACCAAGCCTTTTAGAAAGAAATAAATACCAAAGTCGTCCGATAAACAGTGCAATTGCTTATGATTTAAGTAGTTCACATCAACCACTAAGAAACTTTTCTGCTTCTTTTGAAAGAAATTATAAATCTATAAGTCAAGTTAATTTAAATAAAAATGGATTAAAATTTCCAATAACTTCGTCTACATATGGTTCATTAACATCATCAATGCATCCATCATCATATACATCTAATAATTATACAACATTTCAGTTTTCTAGTTTGAACTATGATAAAAGATTAAGCGTATTTTCTATTAGTGGATCATTTTTTGATAAATATCAAACCAATTACATTTATAAAAACAACAAAAAAGTGTATTTGTTTGGCACAAATCCAAATACTAATTTAGAAAATTCTAGTAGTAAATTAGTAAATACATATTCTTATGTAAATATTAATTCATCATCTTTATTCAATACTTATGATAACAATTCTTCAATTTTTGATACCGAACCATATCCAATAGGACATTATGCATTAAAAAGAAGAATTTCAAGATTTTCAACAATTCAATATTTCGTAAATTCATCTACAGGTTCATTTTTGAAAAAATCTAGTCAAACTAGTAGTACAACTGTTGATGATAAAGGAAATAGTGACAATTCATCTCCAATTGAAAGAACGCAAATAAATCTACAGGTTTCTGAAAATTCATTGATTAGTTCATAAAAAAGATTTAATGAATAATATTTATTGATAAATATACTTATACTATATGGCATATCTAGACAACAAAACTATAACAGTTGATGCGATTTTAACACAAAAAGGTAGACAATTGTTAGCAAAAAACGGATCATTGAACATTTCATCATTTGCTCTTGCAGATGACGAAATTGATTATAATTTATACAATTCAACCCATCCACTCGGTAGTGCTTTTTATGATATTGCTATAAGAAATACACCAGTATTGGAACCATTTAGCGACGAAACACAAGTAATGAAGTACAAGTTGGTTACTTTACCATCTGGTGTAACTGCGATTCCTGTAATTTCCATCGCACAAACAAATATTAATACTGATAGATTGAATACGAGTGAATTTATAATTTCACCAAGTACAAATCCAACATATAATACAACATTAGGATATACTGCTATATTGGGTAATAAGAATGCCGGAACATTATTGGTTACTGAAACAAATAGCATTAATTCTACTAGTGCAACTGTACCAAGTTTTGCAGGTGATGCAGTTACTGCAGCTTCTCAAGTAGTAGTTGGTAATAAGTTCAAGTTTGTACCAAATAACGCTTTAATATCTACTATAACTACTACATTAACTATTATTGGAAATGAAAGCGGTGGCAGTCTAACAATTCCAGTCACTATAACAGTTCCAAATCAAAACCCACAATAAAATATGATTTTTAAAAACTTTGAATCTACAGATATAGTAGCCGGAAGAATCAATAAGGTTTCTTCTGGATTTTGGGTTGATGGTAATTATGCAGTAACACAATCAACTCTTACAACATCATCTAATCAAGTAGTATTGACCGGCTCAAACCAATATGATGTTCAAAATGGTTTGTATTATTACAATGTTTATTACCAAAACCAACCACATTTTTCAATAACATACGGTGATTATTATGGTTCAGGATCTTCAGTAACAGATGCAACATCATTGTATATTCGTCCAACAAAAGCTATTTATAATCAATATAAGAATGTACTGTTGACACCAGATGATACATTTTTCAATTTTAAATCCGGTAACTATACAGTATCTACCGCAACAGATTCAACTACATCTGTTACCAGTTCTGGTATAGTAGTATTAAATTTATCAGCTGATAAATATAAAGATCGTGTAGACGAAGGACAAATTGAATTTAGTATCAGTGGTTCCAACGGACAATTTACATTTATAGATGATTCATCGGTTGTTAAGAAACAATTAGATGTCTATAATATTATTAGTGGCAGTGTTAATGACGGTGTTACATCCGCATATACAAATGCTGGAATTATTGCATACGGTTCAATTGGATTGTTTTATCCAAAAACAGGAACTGTTGTGTTGAATGCAGGTGCAATTAGTTCATCTATAGGTGTACCTTTAACTGGATCATTTGCAACTGTTGTGGATCAAACAAATACATATGCATTGAATCAAAAAATAATGTTTCAAGCAATAACTAAATGTACAACAAAGACATTCAAAGTAAGAAAGTCTGAATATTTACCATCAGCTCAATATTTCGTAAGAGTAAAAAATCAAGATTTTAATTATACAAATAATCCAACATTTATTGCAAATGGTACTACTGATAGTTTGAATGGTACAGTATTGGCAAGAGGTGCTATTAAGATAGGTGATTTTGTAAATAATCCCACTACATATATTACTACTGTTGGTTTATATGATAGTGACAATGAACTTGTAGCTGTTGCTAAACTGAGTCAACCAACACAAAAAACTTTTGATAGTGAATTGTTAATTAGAGTAAGACTTGATTTTTAAACTAATGGATACATGATTAAAAGTTTAAATAGAGATGATGTTCAAGTTACACCATTTGTTGCTAATAAACTCTGGAATCCTACAAATATTGAAGTTACGGATTTAATATTATGGATGTCTGGATCTTTAAGTGGTTCGTTATCTCATATTTATATTGATTATGGTGACGGTACAAGTTTACCTACAACAAATAGTTATTGTGATTTAGCATTACAACAACAAGAAGACGATATTGTTCAATATCAACGGGGATTAAATATTACAGGTACATTTTTCCCAGTAGGAAATCAATACTACAATTCATCATCTAATCCAACTAATATAGATGGTACTTATATGCGATTAGTATATAATACTAATAAACAATTATTTTATAATACATACAATAATCCAATCCAATTATGGGGAGTAGAAAATTTTAATTTGAATACTACATATAGAATTTTAACGGATGTAATTGATGTGTTTACAATTCCAAAGTCATATTTCGGAGAAAAAATTTCACCTTATAGTGTAAAAATAATAGATAATCAAGATGATTCTAATTATGTAATAGTAGATGATGGAAATCAAAACTTAATATTGAGTGGTAGTTATTTTTCTAATTATCAAGAAATAGAGTTCACTGATATATGACTGACGCAATTTATAAATTAAAAACAGGATATTCAATAGCTGCTGACGGAAATTATGTAGCAGTTGGAAATCCTACATCGTTTTTGTCTGGTTCGTTTGTGTCAAATAATAAAGGATCGGTGGAGATATTTAAATATTCTAAAACAACGGATTTATACGATCCAAATTTTATATTTTATAAATATATAAATCCAAATGATTTTGATTCATATTTGTCAGCTGATACTAGTAGTGCGGATATTACATACATTAATGCGGATACATCATCCGTGCCTGTTTTGGGATTGAATATAGAAATTGATTTGGGAGGATGGAATCCTATTATTTACGACGATTCTTATGGCGTATCAGTAGATATATCTGGATCTACAGTAGTAATTGGTAATCCATATTACCGATTTTCATTAATTACAGGATCAATTACTTTTACTGGTTCTTGTGTTGATATATACGATTTATCTGACTATTCTAGTAGTTATATATCAGGAACTGTATATTATCCCAAGTATAGTATTACAAATTCATTTGATAATTTAGAATATTCTACATTTGGTGAATCGGTTTCAATTTATCAAAATAAATTGGTAATTGGATCCAGTAAAAATAATTCTGCTTACATTTACACTCAATCATTGGGTGTTTGGAATTATTATCAGACATTATCTCCTGGTGGATTGCCTGCAAATTATTACTTTGGTGGAGTTGTTAAAATTGATCCTAGTGGATCAAATAGAATTGTAGTTGGTAATAAATCAACTGGAAGTGCGGTTTATGTATATGACTTAAATACATCTACAAATCAATGGGAAGTGAATGACATTTTAGAACAAGATAGAACAATTACTGGCTCATTAAATTTTATTAATACCAAGCCATATTTTCCTGGGAGTCAACCAAGCGGAAGTAATTATGGTAATTCAGTATCTATATATGGTGATGTAATTATAGTAGGATCTCCGAATGATATGTATTATTTTGAATGGAGTGGTTCTACAGTTTTAAGAAACAGAGGAGCAGTTTATTTTTGGAAAAAATGTTCAAATGCAAACGATTGGTTTTTGTTAGATAAATCATTTGGAAATGAAAATATTTTAGAATCAAACAATCTAGGATTTTCAGTTGACATTTACGGCAATAATGCAGTTGTTACAAGTACAAAAGATATTAGTCAATTTAGTTCTAGCTATATAAAAAATACAATTAATAAAAAATTTAATTGTAACCCGGATGATGATGTAATAGATACATTAGGACAATTTGTTTTTTATACATCTTCAATATCTACATCGTTATGGGAAATTAAATCTGTAGTAACCAAAAAGAAACAATATGGATATCCATATAATATATTTGGTTATAGTTCCGCAATTACTGATACTATCATTTCAATTGGATCCCCTCTGTTTTTAATAAATCCAAGTGAAATGACTTCTTCTGTATATAATACAATAAATGGATATTCATATATTTATAATTTCAATGATCTTGTTAATAATCATAATATAGGAAATGTATTTTATAGAGACGGTAAGATTATTCTATCAAATAGTGGCTCTATTTTTGATAATTTGTTAAAAGATCGTTCTAATCCATTACAATCTATATATAATATTGAATATAAAAGCAATATTAAAATATATGAAAAACAAGTTTTATGTAGAATTGAAACTGGTGAATTCAACTATAGTACAAACCCAACATCATTGATACCAAATACATTTGATTTTGATATTGATAGTAATAAATATTTTGATTTTACCGATCTAGATTTAATTTTAAAATATATTAATTACCAAATTAATGGTTCATACAATTGGTGGCAATATATGACATTTACAAATGAAGAACAGTCATTATTTAATCTTTATTCTGTAAATTATAATATATCATCCAGTTATACATCTACATACAATTCAACATTATTATCAAAGTATAATAGTTTTGATATTGATGGTAATAATAAAGTTAATTTGAATGATATGTACATACTTTGGAAATGTTTCAATAATAATTTGAATCAAACCGAATTATTTAAGTATATTGAACCAAAATCTACTAGAAAAACAGTACAACAAATTGTAAGTTATATTGATGAAAAGATAGGTAAATTTGGTGGTAAGTCTATAAAACGAGACTTTTTTGGATTTAACTATAGTTCTTCAATTGATTCAACTGGTTCTTATTTAGCTCCATATATAACAACAGTAGGGCTTTATAGTGGCGCAGATTTAGTTGCGGTTGCTAAATTGGGCATGCCAATTAAAAATAGTGGTGAATTACCACTAAATATTTTGGTAAAATGGGATATTTAAACATATTTATAAAAAAGAAAGTATAATATATGCCTACACCAGTAAACAGAGAATCTTTAAATAAAAGTTTAGAACAAAGATACGCATCCCAAAAATTTGGAGGATCTTTTAATGCTAAAGACATTAATACCAAACCAGATTCTATTACATTATCTGCGGATGGATCAAATTCAATTAAAGGTCAAAATTTTACTATAACAAAAGGTGGTTTTAGAGTGAAACAACCTCTTGGATTATCTGATTTAGCAGATGTACCAGATAGAAAAAATTCTACTTCAAAACAATTGTCAAGTTATACTAAAGGACTTGATACAAGAAAATATAAGTAAGTAAGTTATGGCGATTAACCCTACACCGCTTCCAACTTCTTTACCTAATAATAAAAGACCATCTTTAAATTTAAAGTTAGAAGACAGATATAAAGTATATAGTACTAAATATATAAAAAATTTTACTGGTAAAAATTACGCACCTAATAAAAAAAGTTGATATATATCTTTCATGGTTATATTGGGTTTAGATTCATCTACATCTGTTACGGGTTGGGCATTTAGTAAAGACGGTAAAGTCTTGGATGCTGGTTATATTGATACCAAAAAATTAGAAACAACAAAAGAAAAAACTTATTTTGTTATATCTGAATTAGAGAAAAATCAATTAATAAAAAATGTTACCGTCATCAATTTAGAAGCTGCTTTAAGTGGATTTGCTGGTGGATTCACATCTCAACAAGTTATAATTACATTGGCCCGTCATAATGCCGTATTTGCTTATATTATTGAAGAACACTTTAAAATTAAAGTAAATCTATTGTCTGTAAATACAATGCGTAAACAGTTATTTGGTAAGTGTAGAATTAAAGGTATTAAATCAAAAGAATTTGTCAAATCTGAATTGGAATTACTTTGTCCCGATGTAGTTAAATTTACCATTCTTAACAAAAAGGGTAATTGGGACGAACGAAATGGTGATATGTATGATGGTATCGTTTGCTCGTTGTACAAAGATGAACCGCAACAAAATAATAGAGTTAGCAAAAAAGATAAAAGCATTAGCCGAAAAAGGTAAAGACGGCGAAAGAAATGCGGCTAAAGAAAAATTAAATAGGATATGTGAAAAATATAATATATCTGAAAGTGAATTATCTACATCAGAAGAAACCAATAATTATTATATAGTAATAAAAGATGCAAATGAAAGAGAATTGCTTATTAATGTATGTTGTATGATATTGGATGTTCCTGGATTCAAATGGAAAGAAAAAAACAATTGTATTTGTATTCGTATTAGTCAACCCCAACATGAAAACATTAGTAGTGCATTTGAATATTACAGAGATATGTACAATGATTATAAAAGATATTTGATGCAAGGAATAATTTCAAGACATGCAATTGGATATATTCCTAAACATCAAACATATACTCAAGAAAATATCCAACAAGATATTTCACCTACGACACCCGAAGATGTTGAAAAAGAAAAAACCGAAGAAAAATCCGAAGAAAATGATAATAAAACATCAAGTGAAAGTAAAAAATCCGAAGATGATTCCGAAGATATTAAAAAAGAAGATCCAATTGATCCAATTAAATTAATGAAGATTGCAGTTGCATTAGATAAAAAACCGTGGGTAAAAAATGATCCAAATAAAAAGTTGATAGAATAAAACTTTTATTGTAAAGTATAGTTGATGTTGTTATATCAAGAAACAATAATATCTGTTTTAAATAAACTGTTACATCAAATTCCTAAGATTCGTAAAGGAACTGATGCGGTTTATCATTGTCCATCTTGTAAACACTATAAAAGAAAACTAGAAATTAATTTACATACTGGCAAGTATAATTGTTGGGTATGTGGATTTAGCGGAACAAGTTTTAAGACATTGTTCAAGAAGTTAAATGCTCCCGCAGAATATTATACATCAATTGGATTAAGTAAGAACTCTTTTTCCAGAAAACCAGTTGCAGAATTTTCCATTTCATTTGAAGATGAACCAGATGAATTAAAACTAGTAAAATTACCAAAAGAATATAAATCTATTAGTGAACCAGTAAATGAACTGGAATACAAACACGCTTTAAAGTATCTAAAATCTAGAAACATAACCAAGAACGATATTATAAGATACAATATTGGATATTGTACCGAAGGCGATTTAAAAAATAGAGTCGTAATACCATCATATGATAGTAATGGTACATTGAATTTTTATACAGCCAGAAGTTTTTTTGAAACTAAAGGGTTGAAATATGTTAGCTGTTCCGCATCAAAGAATATTATTGGTTTTGAATTGTTTATCAACTTTGAACAACCTGTCACATTGGTTGAAGGTCCATTTGATGCAATTGCAGTTAAAAACAATTGTATTCCATTATTTGGAAAGACACTGAGCAAACAATTAAAATTAAAATTATTAGAATATGATGTACCAATGGTACATATTTTATTAGACAACGATGCATTAAAAGATTCCATCAAAATCTGTGATTTTCTAATTAAAAATAACATTCCAACTAAACTAATAATGTTAGATGGTAAAGATCCAAGTATAATAGGTTTTGAAAAAACTTGGCAATTGATAGATAGTTGTGATACGATGGATTTTGAAAAGTTGTTTAAGTTAAAACTAAGAATATAATATGGCAAAATATCTTAAATCAGATATAAAAGAATTCAAGAATGTATTTCACATTGCAGATATTCATTTACGTCTTACAAAGAGACACGATGAATACAATCAAGTATTTGAAAGATTGTATAAAGCAGTTGAAAAAACACCTGCGGAAACTGTAGTTACCGTCTTGGGAGATGTTTTACATTCAAAGAGCGATCTTTCACCAGAATGTGTAAAGATTACTTCTGAATTTTTACAAAACCTAGCAGATAGAAGACCTACAGTATTGATTGCTGGCAATCACGATGCTACATTGGCTAATAAAAATAGATTGGATAGTTTGAGTCCAATCGTTGATGCAATTAATCATAAAAACTTATTTTATCTAAAGGATTCTGGACTTTATATCTTAGGAGATATTCTATTTAATCATTATAGTGTTTTTGATGAACCGGACAAGTATGTCAAGGTAAAAGATATTCCAAAGATTTATCTAAATGAAACTCGTTATAAAATTGCTTTGTTTCACGGTCCAGTAAACAATGCAATTACCGATGTAGGATACAAAGTTGCAAGTAGAACCATTACAAACGAAATTTTTGATGGACATGATATTGTATTATTAGGTGATATTCATAGACATCAAGTTCTAAGTCAATTTGATCCTATTATTGTATATGTGGGATCGTTGATTCAACAAAATCACGGTGAAGACCTTAAAGGTCATGGATTTGTATTTTGGGATTTAAAGACTAAAGTATTTAAACATTATGAAATCCCAAATGATTATGGTTTTTATACTGCGGAGATCAACAAAGGTAAATTAACAACGGATATTTCTAATATACCTAAAAAAGCAAAACTTAGATTAAAGTGTTTTGAAAGCGTTGCAACAGAAGTTAAATCTGTATTATCATCTATCCGTGAAAAATCAGATGTTACCGAAGTAACTTATGTTCGTGTAGATTCACCAAATACATCATCTAGTAATATTATTGATAACAATAATTTTAATTTGTCCGATGTATCTGATGTTGATTATCAAAATAAATTAATAACAGAATATCTTAACAACAAAAATATAAATCCTACAAAGGATACTCTTGAAAAAATTTATAAAATAAACAACGACTTAAATGCATCTTTAGAAAAAGAATCTGTCGTTAGAAATATTAGATGGAAACCTAAGAAATTTGAATTTGATAATATGTTTAGTTATGGTGAAGACAATGTTATTGACTTTACCAAGATGCATAATGTAGTTGGATTATTTGCTAATAATGCTGCGGGTAAATCAAGTGTATTATCGGCATTATCTTTTTGTATTTTTGATAAATGTGATAGAGCATTCAAAGCGTCTCATATTCTTAATACACAAAAGATGACGTTTCGTTGTAAGTTTAATTTTGAAGTTAACGGTGTAGATTTCTTTATTGAAAGAAAAGGACATGCGGATAAAAAGGGAAATGTTAAAGTAGATGTAAAGTTCTGGAAAGAAGAAAGTGGTAAAGTTGTAGAACTTAATGGTGAAGCTCGTAGAAGTACCAACGATATTATTCGTGATTATGTTGGTACATATGATGACTTCATTTTAACTGTCTTGAGTATCCAGAATAATAAAGTTGGATCATTCGTAGATATGGGACAAACAGAAAGAAAAGATCTGTTAGCTCAATTTATGGGACTAACTATATTTGACAGTTTATATAACGATGCATCTGACAAAACCAAAGAAATCAATTCGTTATTAAAGAATTTCAAGAATAATGACTATACACAGAAGTTGTTAAATTTAAATGCTGATATAGAAAACTTTTCTGGTTCACTTAAAAATGAAAATTCTAATTTAGAAAAACTATCTAACGGTAGAGATTCTAAAAATGAAAGTTTATTAGATGAAACCAAAAAACTTATTAATATTAATGGTAATATTGTTGATATCGTTTCTCTTGAATCAAAAAAGGTTTTATTTGAAAATTCTATATCAACACAATCATCTAGTTTAAATTCATATAAGACGCAATTATTATCAATTGAATCAACATATAAAGAATATGATGAAATTATAAAGAATTATGATAATGATGACATTACAACTAAGTATGAATCGTTCAAAGAATTTGAAACATTATTAAGTCAAAAAGAACAGTCTATTGAAAAGAAAAAAATTGTTGTTACATCTAAATTACAAAAATTAAAAAAGTTGGAAGATCATAAGTACGATCCAAATTGTACCTTTTGTACAACAAATGTATTCGTTAAAGATGCAATTAAAACAAGAGAAGAACTTGAATTAGACAAAGTTGAAGCTCAAAGTCTTGTCAGTGAATATACTAATGTTAAAAATAAAGTTGGTGAATTATTTTATGTAAAAGATCATTGGAAAAAATATAATGATATTCATAAGTTATATGTTGAAACACAGTCTAAAATAAGCAAATTAAACAATGATATTCTAAAAATAGAAAATAAGATTAGTTCCGATCAAAATTCATTAATTAATACTGAAAGTCAAATCAAGGATTATTATGATAATAAAGACGCAATTGAATTTAATAAAACAGTCAAAGATACAATTGATTCAATCAAATCTGATATCAAAACAATTGATGTGGAAATTAAGAATGTAAATAATAACATAATTAATTATAATACTAAGATTTCTAGCTTAGAAGAACAAAGAAAGATTATTCAAAAGTCAATTGAAGATGTAAAAGTACTTGAAGTTGAATATGAAGCATATCAATTGTATACAAATGCAATATCCAGAGATGGTATTCCATATGAATTGATTAGTCAAGCGTTACCAACTATTGAAAAAGAAGTAAATAACATATTAAATCAAATAGTAGAATTTACGGTAACCTTACAGACTGATGGTAAAAATGTAACTACACATATTAATTACGAAGATAAACGATGGCCATTAGAATTGGCTAGTGGTATGGAAAGATTTGTTAGTTCATTGGCGATGAGAGTTGCTTTAATTAACATTAGTAATTTACCAAGACCTAATTTTATAGCTATAGATGAAGGATTTGGATGTGCTGATGCTGATAATTTATCATCTATGGGTGCTTTATTTGCGTTTTTGAAGACTAACTTTGATTTTGTATGGATTATTAGTCATTTGGATAGTATGCGGGATATGGTTGACAATAGACTTGAGATAAAGAAAGAAAATGGGTTTTCTAAAGTTAATTATGTATAATTAATGGGTATATATATTTATAGTATATATGCCCAGCATAAAGACAGGTCAAATTTTAGGTTTATCAAGTCAAACTGTTAATATAGAAGATAAGACATACTTATCCGAATATTTTAACCTCACAGAGTTTTCACCAGAATTCT
>SXGQ01804829.1_pt1 | contig 22783 bp, 22 predicted proteins | sample 3178371 | NCBI WGS metagenome assembly SXGQ01 (sample SAMN11356859, study PRJNA531348) | freshwater metagenome | isolation source: freshwater sample F1-20 | place: China: Fuxian Lake, Yuxi | collected 2017-12-25 | reverse complement strand
TCGTGTCTTTCGACGAATGTCTTTGATGTAATTTTCTGCTGTTTGTTTTTTTCTTGTTTCCATTTTGTTATTTAATAATTGTTTGGAAACACTCCCTAAGAAATAACCTCTATCGGTCCACTTTTTGCTGACGATTTACACTTGTACCTAACTGGTTGTATAATGATAAGGAACCATTTTCGTTTTTAGATAAATTAAGGCTTAAGAGAAAGACGATTAGCTCAAATTTGAATAACGAGGTGGTGGTCGAGTTAACTAAGAAATCAGACTTGGATCTTATAATTACCTATTTTGAAACGAAAAAGCCTTATTTAAATCCCCAATTTACATTGCATGACCTCTCTAGAGAGTTAAATATTCCACATTTGAGGGTATCGGGCCTTTTCAACAATCAGTTAAAAACTCCCTATCCAGAATATAAAAATCGATTTCGCGTAAATCATGCGATTCAGCTATTTAAGGAGAATATGCATTTGCAAATGTCCATAGAAGGAATTTCGGCTGTTTGTGGCTTTAAAAATAAATCAAGGTTCTATGCGGCCTTCAAAGCTGAATATAAGATGACACCAATGGAGTGGATAGAAAAAAATAGATTGGGGATGATAAATTGAGAAGCTTTAATTATTCGAATTATCCCGTAAAAACATTTGTCGAGAAATATTTTCTTTCGGCATAAATTCATACGCCTTCTTCCAATCTTTCTTTTTCAAATCACCGTTTTTAACGGATTGTATAAAGCTCATCCAAGCGAAGGGATTAGTCAGGGATAATAGAGGACTCGCGTAAAAGGACTTATTGGACTGTGCTGAAGTCATCATATCGGAGAAATTTCGGAAGTTGGACGCCGCCCCCAAGCCTGCTTGGAGTGCGTAGACGTTCAACTTATACTGTTCTAGATTATTGGCCAAAATGGCTCTTTGGCGCTCATCCCGCAAGCGCATGTTCAGGAATGCTTGTTTAAATTCTTCTTCTGACGCATGCGGAAATACCTTTACTTCGGCCAACATCTTAGAATCTTCATCCATGGAGATGATTTTTTGTTGGACCTGATTTTCCGATTTAGGAATGATGTAATATTGTTTTTTATAGCCTATATAAGTAAAAACAAGGCTATCGCCCGGAAAAACCAATAAATCTGCTCGGCCAAAATTATCACTTAATGCTCCCCTACCCGCTTTTGGATTATATACATTAGCCATGGGCAAAAACTCAGATCCATTGTTGGCCACAATTTGCACTTGGAATAATATCGTTTTATCCTGCCCCTGAGAAAATGACTTCCCCATCGTCAAACAAAATAAAATCGCGAAAATAAGTGCGGGTTTAAACATCTTGCAAATTAAACAAAATTTATACAGAGCTAAATATTAAAATTCGTTAAACGCATATTTAGGAAAATAATTTCAAAAAGGTAATGATAAATGGGATAGATAAAAGCAATCCATCAAATCGATCTAAAAATCCGCCATGTCCAGGGATCGTATCCGCGGAATCCTTAATATTCATACTTCGCTTAAATAAGGATTCTACTAAATCACCATAGGTTCCAGCCACCACGATAATGAATCCAATGGAGAACCATTGCCAAGGAGCATAATTGGTGTAATACAAGGAAATAATATAAGCGACCCCCATCGCTGCAATTAATCCCCCCACGCTACCTTCCCACGATTTTTTTGGAGAAACTCGCTCAAACAATTTCGTTTTGCCAAATTTCGTTCCTGCAAAATAAGCTCCTGAATCACTCGCCCATAACAAAAACAAGCAACCCAAAACAATATTTGGATCATAGGTCTCATTTTGAATGAAGGCCAATACCGTTAAAAGCGCAAAGGGCAAGGCTACATAAATAATGCCTAAAAATGTATATGCGATGTTTTTAAAGGGCTTTTCGTCTTTAGCTTTGTAGAGTTTTATGAAAAAAATCAGCGCACACAAGGGCGAAAGGATGTAATAATTTTGGTAGCCAATTTCTCCTTTTTCAATGAAAAAAGTCAATAAATGAAGTACCACCCCGCAAAAAGTTCCGTAAAAAGTGAGTGGCAAATTACCCCCAAAACTTCCGAGTAATTTGTAAAATTCTAGTTGGGCACAAATGCCAATAAAAAGAAAAAGAGCTAAGAAAGTGTAATCGCTATAAAGCACGCAAAAGAGCAAAAATGGCACGGCAACAATCGCTGCAATGACTCTCTGCTGTAAATTACTCATCTCTTTCAAACCCATATTATTGCTTGTTTAAAATTAGGTCGGCCTGCTCAAAATTATCTTTATGCACATACAATTCCCAACTCCCTAAATCATAGGCACTGAATTTTTTATTGACAACCACGGCGGGGATTTGATAAATTTCTTCCAACAAACCTTTCTGTACTTCTAAATCGATTCCAGTTCTCGATTGTCCTATGATTTTCCAATCCTCCATCCTAATCCGTTTTATAGGTATATAATCGTTTTATGTAAAAGGCCACAAGGGCAACCGATAATAGCGCTGACCACCAAGGAACCATGGCTCCCATCTCTTCTGGATTGATTTGAATTTGTTTTTGTTGGTATAAATAATGCATCAAAAGCGTCCAAGCATTATTAAAAAAGTGCGCGGCAATCGGCACCCAAATAGTTCTAAACCACACATATAAATATCCAAAAAAGGCGCCTAAGAAAAGCCTCGGGAAAAATCCGTAAAACTGCATGTGAATAAAGCTAAAAATGGCAGCCGAAACCCAAATGGCCACATGCACATTTCCAATGTAGCGCTCAAAAAGCGACTGGACCACGCCCCTAAAGAATATTTCTTCTCCTAATGCAGCCATACAACCAATCACCGCAATCGCGATAGCAAAATCAGTAGGTGAAGTAAAGTTCAATAGAAATTTTGTCAATTGGGCCATGTTTTGTTCTGAAGTCTTCATCCAAGATTCTAACTCCTCAAAACCAGCAGGTAAAATCAAATTTTGATTTAACTGAATGACATATTCTAAGAAAGGCATTGAAACTAAAATGGTCAAAATAGTCCATAAAAATATTTTCCAATTTGGGGTTTCGCCCACATTCAGTTCTGAGATCGAACGTTTTTCAATGTAATGAAGGTAGGCCCATGAGCCAAGAACGAAAGTAAATAAGGCTGTAAACCACTGCAAGGCCATCATACCTTGAAACGCATTCTCATATTTCTCCGGATGAACCATGAAATCCATGATCATTTTCTGAAATTGCTCTATGTTGGCCGTAGGAAATCCAATAATATAAACAACAGCTAAAAGGCCAAAAAACTGCCCAAAAAAGCTTCCTAAGAGGAAAAATCCAAAAAGAGTTACTAATTTTGAGGTAAGAGAAAGCCAAGCGTTTGGCCCCAGATGATAGTTTTCTTCCATAATGGTCGTAAATTTAAGCAATTTTTAAACAGAATGGTCAAAATAGGTAACATCGAATTAGGAGATTTCCCATTGCTTTTGGCACCGATGGAGGATGTATCGGATCCCCCATTCCGAGCCGTTTGCAAGGCAAATGGGGTTGATATGATGTATACTGAATTTATTTCCTCCGAAGGACTAATCCGAGATGCGGCTAAGAGCGTTCAGAAATTAGATATTTTTGAATACGAAAGGCCGATTGGCATTCAATTATTTGGTAGTTCCATTGAAACGATGGCGGCCTGTACCGAGATCGCGACCCAAGCGGGACCCGATTTAATCGACATAAATTACGGTTGCCCTGTCAAGCAAGTCGCCTGCAAAGGTGCTGGAGCAGCCTTATTGCAAGATATTCCTAAAATGGTGGCCATGACTTCTGCCGTGGTCAAATCGACCCATTTACCGGTTACCGTAAAGACAAGATTAGGCTGGGATGATTCCACAAAAAACATCGAAGATGTGGCAGAGCGTCTTCAAGATATTGGCATTCAGGCGCTTACCGTTCATGGACGTACTCGCGTTCAGATGTATAAGGGAGAGGCCGACTGGCGATTGATTTCAAAAGTAAAAGAGAATCCCCGCATTAAAATTCCAATTTTTGGAAATGGAGATATTGATTCCCCAGAGAAGGCGTTGGAATATAAAAATAGATATGGGGTGGACGGGGTGATGATTGGCCGTGCGTCGATTGGCTATCCCTGGATTTTTAAAGAGATCAAACATTTTGTGGCTACTGGAAATCATTTGCCAACTCCAACCATCCAAGAACGTATAAACGTATGTGAATCGCATTTAGACTTTTCGATTCGTTGGAAAGGAAATCACGGAGGAATTGTGGAAATGCGCCGTCATTATGCGAATTATTTCCGTGGGATGGATCATTTTAAACCTTTTAGAAGCAGGCTGGTTACCTCTATGTCCTTGGATGAAATCAAGGCTATTTTGCAGGAGGTTTCTGAATTTTACCAACCTGAATTTGTTCGTTAATTATTCATGAAGAATACTGAAACTAAGTCCACGCTATTTGTTTTTCTAGCGATATTATTGCTTTCTCTTATTTGGGGAAGTTCATTTATATTAGTCAAAAAAAGCCTCGTTGGCTATTCAGCCATGCAAGTGGGTGCCTTACGAATCTTTTCAGCAACTCTATTTTTTATTCCCTTTTTCTGGCAACGCAGAAAAGACATTGCTCCTGAACAATGGAAACCGTTGTTATTGGCCGGATTAACGGGAAATATGCTTCCAGCGCTCCTCTTTTCGCTGGCGGGCCAATATCTTTCTAGTGCGCTTTCGGGCATGCTGAATGCTTTCACTCCCCTCTTTGCCTTGATCATTGGCATTTTATTTTTTGCTCAAAAATTCATCATCAAACAGACTTTGGGTATTTTAATCGGTCTTATCGGTTGCATCGGATTACTGGTTTCCGGCAAAGGGTTTCAGATCGATTTTAATGTGCATGCACTTTGGGTGGTCCTTGCCACACTATTATATGGCATCAACATGCACATCGTAAAAACCAAATTATCTAGCTTGCATCCCCTAGCGTCTACTTCCGGAATTTTTATGATGATCGGGCCTGTCGCCTTGGGAATTATGGCATTTTCTGGATTTTTCAGCGTTCCAATGGACTCCGAACATCTTTGGCCATTAGTATCTGGCATCGGTTTAGGTCTTTTAGGTTCTGCCTTAGGCATGTTGTTATTCAATCAAATCATCAAATGGACCACAGCGGTCATCGCGAGTTCAGTCACCTATTTAATCCCAATTGTAGCAGTGGGATGGGGTTTTTTCGACGGCGAAGCCATTTACTTTTCCCAAATCATATTCATGCTGGTCTTATTGGCCGGCATTTATGTGGTCAATAAATCCAAATAATAGAGACTTGATACCTCGCGTCTAAAAATCACAATCTGTAGAGATGCAATCCTTCGCGTCTATTTACGATGCATACAAAAAACCAGACGCGAGGTATCGCGTTTCTACAAAATAGTTTATCAATTACCTGATCTAGATTATCAGTTAAATTATCGGTAGTTCATTTACCTTCGGATCATAAAAAAATTGCGTCATGGTCAATGAACTATTCATCTCGTATTTGTGGAAAAATCAATTATTCAACCATCAAAATTTGTTGACGTCTACCGGCGATAAAGTATCTGTCATTCATCCTGGCATAGAAAATTCGAATGCGGGAGCAGATTTCCAACAAGCTAAAATCAGAATCAATGAGTTAGACTGGGTAGGAACCGTGGAGCTGCACATTAATGCATCGGACTGGATTCAGCACGCACACCAAAAAGATCCGTCATATGAAAATGTCATTTTACATGTCGTTTGGAATGATGACTTAAAGATCAAATATCAAAATGGCGCATCGATCCCTTCCCTGTGTTTGTCGACCCAAGTAAATCCAGAAACGCTTGCAGCCTATGAAATAAATAAATCGGTCATCAGGACTCAACTACCCTGTGGATCGATGTTTGAATCGGTGGATCATGCGTTAAAAGAAAAGATGATAGCTCAATGCCTGCATGAAAGACAAGCAAAAAAAGTCAATCAAATCGAGCAATTGTTAATCAGCACCCAGGGGGATTGGGAGGAAACTTTTTACCAATCGCTAGCCAGGAGTTTTGGGTTTTCTGTCAATGCGGAACCGATGTTTAGGCTGGCCCAATCGATGCCCTTAAAATTAATATTGCGGTACCGAGATCGAAATAATGGGATTGAAGCTTCCTTATTTGGCTTAGCGGGTATGTTGGAAGAAGACATCCGAGATGAATATCAATGGGAATTACGGAGAGAATTTATTCATTTAAAAAAGAAACATGACTGGCCAAAATCCTATTTAAATCATTCCGATTGGAAGTTTCTACGCATGCGGCCACCTAATTTCCCTACGGTTCGAATTGCTCAATTTTCCGAGCTGATTCGGTCAAATTGTAGTTTAATTTCATTGCTATTGGAAATGCAAGATTTGAAAACGATCAAAACTTTATTTGAGACCCCGCTCAATGACTATTGGCAAAAACATTATCATTTTGGCAAAAAAGGAAGAGGAAACCATTCGGTGATTGGCCAATCGGCTTTTGAATCGATATGCATTAACACGCTGATTCCCATGTTGATTTGTTATTCAACCTACAAAAGCGAATCAAAATACGCAGAAAAAGCCCTCCGATGGATGCGAGAAATAAGGGCTGAAAACAATTTTGTGACACGGATTTTCAACGAGCATGGGCTAAAGATGAAACATTCAGGGGATTCACAGGGATGCATTCAGTGGTATCATCAATATTGTCTATTAAAAAAATGTGCTTCTTGTGAGGTAGGTAAGCAAATTACAAAAAAGAAGACCTGCTTAAATTAACAAGGTTCTTGTTGGTCTATTTCCTTAAAATGCTGAAACAATTTTCATAGTTTTGTGGTAATCAATGAATAACATTGAAAAAGAAATGAATAAGTCATTAGGAAATACGGGCATTTTGTGGGCTTTGTTGATCATCGGTTGTTGGTTTTTAAACCTTTATATCGGGATTACTTTAGAATTAAGCTTTTCCAATCCTTGGGTATATGTACTCATTTTACTTCAAACCCATTTATACACGGGTCTATTTATCACCTCGCATGATTCCATTCATGGAGTGGTCAGTACAAAATACCCAAAAATCAATGATGCCTTGGGAAAATTTTGTACGATTCTGTTTGCATTTAATCAATATGGAAAATTGAAAACAAAGCATCACATGCATCATAATCATGTGAATACAGAAAATGACCCTGATGTGCATCAAGGAAATTTCTTTATTTGGTGGTTTAAATTCATGTGGCAATATGTGACATGGCAGCAAGTTTTAGCGATGGCGATCACCTACAATATGTTAAAACTTTGGTTCCCCATGTGGAATTTAATTCTGATGTGGGAGCTACCGGCCATTTTAAGCACGTTGCAACTATTTTATTTCGGTACCTATTTACCACATCGAGGAACGCATGAAGAGGATAATGTCCAACAATCCCGAAGTCAATCAAAAAATCATGTTTGGGCTTTTATATCGTGTTATTTTTTTGGCTATCATTATGAACATCATGCATATCCCTATTTGCCTTGGTGGAAATTACCTTTGGCAAAAGAGAAAACCTTAGAGACTGATTAAAATAGCAGAATATTTTTTCTAAATTTGCTGAATCTTTATCCTAAAAACCTCTTCTAATGAAAGACCCTAAATACAAAAGAATCCTATTGAAACTTTCTGGAGAATCATTGTCGACAGACACAGAGGTAATAGATCCCGTCATTCTTGGTCAATACGCAGAAGAAATAAAGCGGGTACATGATTTGGGCGTTGAAGTGGCTATCGTGATAGGCGGTGGAAATATATTTAGAGGGGCGAGTGCTGCCAAAGCAGGGATTGATCGAGTGCAAGGTGATTACATGGGAATGTTAGCTACTGTAATTAATGGAATGGCCGTTCAGGCATCGCTAGAAAAACAAGGATTATATACGCGCATGATGACCGCCATCAAAGTAGAAGCGGTGTGCGAACCCTTCATTCGAAGAAGGGCGATGCGTCACTTAGAAAAAGGCAGGATTGTTATTTTTGGTGCGGGAACTGGAAACCCTTATTTTACAACAGACTCAACCGCCTCATTGAGGGCGATTGAAATAGAAGCGGATGTAGTTTTAAAAGGAACTCGGGTAGATGGCGTTTATACGGCTGATCCAGAGAAAGATCCGACTGCCACACGCTATACTCATTTAAGTTTTGCCGAGGCTATTGGCAAAGGCTTGAAAATAATGGATACAACGGCATTTACGTTATGCCAAGAAAATAAAGTTCCGATCATTGTTTTTGACATGAACAAGACAGGCAATTTAGCTGCGCTTGTATCCGGAGAAGATGTGGGAACATTAATTAGTTAAAAAATGGAAGAATTAGAGTTTTACATTGAGGCATCACAAGAAACCATGGAGGGTGCCATCAAACATTTAAACATTGAATTATCAAAAATTCGAGCAGGGAAGGCCAGCACTTCCATGTTAGAAGGTATCATGATTGATTATTATGGAATGCCGACACCCTTAACTGGAGCCTCTTCTTTAACAACTCCTGATGCAAGAACTATAGCGATTAAACCTTTTGAAAAAGGTATTTTTGGAGAGATTGAAAAAGCCATTCGCAATTCAAACTTGGGCTTAAATCCCATGAATGATGGAGAATTAATCAGACTTTCTATTCCTCCTTTAACAGAAGAAAGAAGACGTGATTTAGTGAAGCGTGTCAAACAAGAAATTGAAGTCGCTAAGATTAATGTTAGAAATGCGCGTCAAGACGGAAATAATAGCATTAAAAAGCTCAAAGGCGAAGGTGTTTCTGAAGATGATATCAAATCGTCGGAGGATCGGATTCAAAAAATGACTGATGGATTTATCTCGAAAATAGATGTTATTTTTGCCGATAAGGAAAAAGACATCATGTCGGTTTAATCGGCTGTGGTCAATTAATCTTAATGTCTTGGCCTACTTGATATCCGAGTTCAAGCATTCGTCGGATATCCATTTTATTGAAATTTTGAATGTCAATGGTGAGTGGTTGGGGTGGCCTGATCGACTGAATGTCAATAGTCGTATTGGAAATCATTACCTCTTTAATATCGGCATTTAGAATTTCATTCACGGCAATGTCCATCACTCGGTCCACTAATGCCAGTAAATCCCCGGAATCAAAATGTCCCCCTTCAATGGTTTCCATGTGGCAGCTAATGCATACGATGTGGCTTGCACCATCGTCAACAGCTTTTTTAATGGGTGACACATCGCGCAAACCTCCGTCCAAAAAGCTTCTTCGTGTTTCCCCATTGATCTTTACAACGGGCATCAAAATAGGCACAGCCGAAGAGGCCATCAAATAGTCAAGAAAATGTTCTTCAGAGGTATCCACGTAATACATCGTTCCGTCTATAATATTGACAGCCCCAATTTTCAAGTCAATTGGACTTGCATGTAAATTACGAACCGATAAAACCTCCATTAATAAATTGCGTAAAGGCATAGTATCAACTAATCCTTTGAATTTTTTTCTCAGTGCCGAAAGGCCTAATTGGAAAATATTAAAAGGTTTAGATAAACTTTCAGGGCTTGTAATTCTTGATTCCCAAAAGTCCCACAAGTCTTGGGATGCATCTTTGAATGAAATAGGTTCACCCGAAATTGCCTGCAAGCCTAATTGGTTCACAAAATAGGCCGCATTTAAGCTTCCAGCAGAAACGCCATACACCGCATCAGGTTGATAACCTCGCTCCATAATAGCTTTCATGACTCCAGCTTGAAACGCTCCTTTAACTGATCCACCGGCAAGTACTAAAATCTTACTCATAAGGCAGCAATATTTAAAGATGTAAAACGGATTATCCTAAATTGTGATTAAATTTACACAATTTCAATTTTTCCTAAGAAAAGATTTAACCTATGTCCTATTCCATCAGCTCTATTCAGGCCCCTATTGCGGAACCCATGAAGGAGTTTGAAGGAAAATTCAGGCAATTCATGAAGTCCAAAGTCATGCTTTTGGATACCATCATGAATTACATTGTCCAACGAAAAGGGAAACAGATTCGGCCCATGTTTGTTTTTTTGACTGCAGGATGTGTGGGAACCATCAATGAAAAAACCTATCGAGGAGCGGCATTGATTGAATTACTTCATACAGCCACACTTGTACATGATGATGTGGTCGATAGTTCAGACTATCGTAGAGGATTTTTCTCCATCAATGCGATTTGGAAAAATAAAATAGCCGTGCTTGTGGGCGATTACCTTCTCTCAAAAGGCCTTTTACTTTCTGTAGAAAACAAGGATTTTGACCTACTCACTTCAGTATCTACCGCGGTAAGGGAAATGTCAGAGGGCGAATTACTGCAAATTGAAAAAGCAAGAAAATTAGATATCACAGAAGAGGTCTATTTCGACATCATAACTAAAAAAACAGCTACCTTGATTTCAGCCTGCTGTGCAATCGGTGTGCAATCCACGGACGCGGATGAAAAATATGCCGAAATAGCTCGAAATTTTGGCGAAAAAGTAGGGATAGCTTTTCAAATTAAAGATGATCTTTTTGACTATGGCGATGCTGAAATTGGCAAACCCTTAGGAATCGATATCAAAGAAAAGAAGATGACCTTGCCATTAATTTATGCTTTACAAAATACCACACGGTCCACCAAAAAGCAGATCATTCAAATTATTAAAAACGAATCAGAGAATCCTAAAAAAGTACGGGAGGTGATTGATTTTGTTAAATCGACTGGGGGGCTTCAATATGCCAATATGCGTATGAATGATTATGCCAAGGAAGCCAAAGTGCTATTGCAAAAATTTCCCGAATCTAGCTACCGAAAATCATTGGAAGACTTGATCAGCTATACGATAGAGCGTAATAAATAAATTTTAGGCAAAAAAAAGAGAGATATTAAGTCTCTCTCTTTTAAACAATCTAAAACTCTAATATTTATTTTTCAACCTATCTATTATTATCTTGGACCTCCAAATCCACCGCCACCACTGTAGCCTCCGCCTCCACGGCCTCCACGATCACCACCACCCATTCCAGGCATCATTGGTTGTGCAGGTGCAGGAGTAGCATCACCACCACCATCTTTTTGGTCATCATTGCTTACTGACTTTTTCCTCTTAGTCGGATTGAAACTCATTTTTCCAAAACGGTAAGATAAATTAACCTTAAAGTTCATATTTCTTAGCACATTTGTACTTTGTTGGGTAATCAATGGTGTCTTTGTTTCACTACGAATTGTCATCCCATTCGTCAAGAAATTCTCCGCTCCAAAACCAATACTTCCCTTCTTGTTTTTGAAATCCTTCTTCAAGCTTAAACTGTAAATTCCAAAACCGCCCTGTGTTCCTTGTAATAAAATTTGATTAGGACGATAGAAAGAGAACAACTGAGCACCCCAACCGTTACCTATGTTGTAATTTCCAAAAATCCTAAAGTTAGATTGCAAACCTTTATTGCTTGCATTCATTAACGGATCTGGCACATTATTTTTCAATACCATGTAAGACAAGTCACCACCACCACCGATCATCAATTTATTTGACAGATTCATGTTGATATTAATGTTCATTCCATACGCATTCTCAACACCAATATTCATGGATGTTGTTTTCACCGTATCACCTACAACCGTTCTAATTTGATTGATCGCTCCTGTATTATTTCGAACGAAAAGCGCAGTAGAAATATAGGTTTGCTTCACGAACTTGCTGTAATTAATTTCATAATTATTCGCAAATTCAGGAGCCAAATTTGGATTTCCTTGCGAAATATTCAAAGGATTCGTTGAATTTACGTTAGGATTCAAATTCTGAATACCTGGTCTTTGAATACGGCGATTGAAACTAAATCTCCATGTACCCGACTTAAACGTCTTAGACATATTGAAACTTGGCACTAAAACACCGTAAGGAGGAATACTTAAATTCTGACCTTCTTTTTTCAAGAAACTAGCCTCGATGTCCGTATACTCGTAACGACCACCAAACTTCATGCTCCACTTACTTTTTGTACTAAGGGTATACGAAAAATAAGTACCCAAAATATTTTGGTTATAATCAAACACGTTACTTGGCAAATTCGCTAAGTTGACTTTTGTGTAGTTTGAAGGATCATTACCAGTTGGATTCAAGAAAGACGCATAATCAGAATTCACTTGACGACCGATAATCTTAGCCCCAAATTCAATCATTTGCATTTTAGTGATAGGTGTTTGATAATCTAATTGCAAAGTAGCCTCTTTATTCACAGAACCATTTATGTTTTTGATTGAATTCATGATTTGAGACATCGAAGAATTCGGATTCATGATATCGTTATAAAAATCATTTGTACGGTTGTTATTTGACATCAATGCCAAAATACTGAACTCTTTTTGTGGTTTGGTAAAAGTATGAGTATAGTCTATATTCAAGTCTATATTGGCCGACTCATCCAATGAATTCGTATTTCTTAAGCTAAATAATTTATCATTTCTAATTTGACGTAATCCATCTCCCCAGCTATTTCCATTTCTAAAACCAATTCTAGACGAAGCAGTAATGGAGTTGAATTTGTTGATGTCCCAATCAAAACCCAATTGGTAATTACCAAACATTCCAGAACGTCTTGTATCAGAAGTCTGAAAATTACGCGTTAAAATACCATTATTTGAAGTCGTTTGCATCGATTCAGAATGACCATTTACATTATATTCAGAACGTCCAAATCCACCCAATGTCATTCCCCACGTTTTATTTCTGAAGTTTCCATTCATCGATAAATTGGAACCTCGAACACCTGCCGAAGTATCAAATGAGAAAGTTAAACCTTGTAAAGTATTTTTCTTAGTCACAATGTTAATGATACCCGCACTACCCTCCGCATCATATCTTGCTGATGGAGAAGTAATTACCTCTACTGTCTTAATCATATCAGCTGGAATTTGCTTTAAGGCATCCGCGATGCTTGATGCCAAGATAGTCGATGGCTTATTGTTAATTAACACCTTGATATTGGAAGACCCCCTCAAAGAAGGATTGCCGTCTAGGTCAACAGATAACATCGGAACTTTTTTCAAAACATCTGTTGCGTCACCACCACGGTTTGTCTGATCTTTCTCTGCATTATAAACGGTTCTGTCAACTTTCTCTTCAATTAAGGCTCTTTGGCCTTCTACAGTTACTTCAGCAAGCATTTGAGTGTTGGAACCCATACGGATCACACCTAAATCCTTATCGTCATTTTTACTAGTAATTTCGACCGGAATAGTGATACTGTTATAACCTAAGAATGAAGCCACTAATTTGTAACTTCCAACCGCAACTTTCGTAATTGTAAATTTACCTACTTGGTCAGCAACCGTTCCATCCACTGGTCTACCTGTCGTTTTGTTGATCAAAGCAACGGAAGCAAATTCAACGGGTTTGGAATCCGTGGAATCTAAAAGATAACCCACAATTTTAGCAGATCCTTTCGGCGCAACTGGAGCGGCAACAGCTTCTTTTTTAGGAGCGGCTCCTGAAAAACCACCTAAACCAGTTGGTATCTGAGCATTTGATATTTCAAAAATCCCCAATAAAGAAAGTAATAAGATTAATTTTTTCATATTTTGTTTGTTATGGCAATTCGTTCGATTTAAAATCTATTGTTTTTAAATCGTTCACAAAATTCTACCTTTAATAATTACACTCATATTTTTTGCGACCAATTTGGTTAATTTGTAGGTCAATCAAAAAATCTATTCATTGTTTTCATGATATCCATTCAAACATCAAGGCTAAAACTTATTCCGCTTGACCATGAAATGCTCCAAATTTGGAAGCATTCAGGAAGAGAAAGTCTTGAAAAATTTCTCAACCTTTCACCTAACTCATGGGAAGTAGAAAAGTTTTACCGAGATGAAACAACCTTGGCCTTATGTGATTTTTGGCTACCCATGACTAAAAAATTTCCTTTGGAATTTACATGGTACACAAATTGGGAAATCATCCTCAAAGAAAAGTCCTGCTCTATAGGGGGAATAGGATTGTCGGGGATGCCAAACAACGAGGGCTGTACGGAAATAGGCTATATGATAGACCAAAAATTCAGAGGTTCTGGTTTTGCCACCGAAGCGGTTGAGGCGTTGAAAAACTGGGCTTTTAAAGATCCGGACTTGAAAATTATAAAAGCTGAAACACCTATCCTCAATCTAAATTCACAAAAAGTTTTACAAAAAAATAATTTTAAAATAATAGGTGAAAAGCAAATCAACATCCCTGAACCCATCCAAGTGTATGGTTGGGAATGTGTCCGTTAATTTTTAAGATTAAATGAAATATAGGGTTAACCCCTTTCCATTCGATATATTTTGGTAATTTTGCTAAATTAATTGCTTTTAAGATCAAGCTACCATAAAAAATTATGCACAACTTCACTTCAATAAAAGACGCATACAATATTCAAAATCTCATCAATGAAGCATTATTGATGAAAAAAACACCTAATTCCGATAAACACCTGGGGAAAAACAGAACCTTAGGCTTATTATTTTTTAATTCAAGTTTAAGAACGCGTCTTTCCACACAAAAAGCTGCTCAAAATCTAGGCATGGAAGTGATGATTATGAATGTGGGGGCAGATTCATGGCAATTGGAAATGAATGAGGGTGTGATAATGAACGGCGACAAAGCCGAGCATATTTCAGAAGCAGCCGCCGTAGTAGGTCAATATTGTGATATAGTAGGTGTTAGAAGCTTTCCCGGTTTAGTAGATAGAGAAGAGGATTATTCAGAAAAAGTGCTAAACCAATTTTTAAAATATACAGGTAAACCTTTGATCAGTTTGGAATCAGCCACTAGGCATCCCTTACAATCCCTGACGGATTTAATTACGATCAATGAGTATAAAAAAGTACAAAGGCCTAAAGTGGTTTTAACTTGGGCGCCCCATGTAAAAGCTTTGCCTCAATGTGTGCCCAATTCTTTTGCAGAATGGATGAATCATGCAGATGTGGACTTCACGATCGCACACCCCAAGGGCTATGAACTAGCTCCTGAATTTGCGGGTGACGCCAAGATTTGCTACGATCCCAAAGAAGCCTTTGAAGGCGCTGATTTTATCTACGCCAAAAACTGGTCCTCCTATCAAGATTACGGAAAAATACTTTCCTCTGATCCTGCTTGGATGGTTACTTTGGATAAAATGAAATTGACCAACAATGCTAAATTCATGCACTGCTTACCCGTAAGAAGAAATGTAGTGGTAGAAGATGCTGTGTTAGATTCCGAACATTCGATTGTCATCCAACAAGCGGGAAATAGGGTTTGGGCTGCACAAGTAGTATTAAAGGAAATGATTTTAACGCTCATGAGGGAAGAAAGTCCTTATCTATTTTAAACAATCATGGAAAAGATGAAACTTCATGTGATTAAAATAGGTGGAAATATCATCGACAACCCAGATGCGCTAAATTCATTTTTAACGAATTTTGCGCTCATCCCAGGATTTAAAATTTTAGTGCACGGAGGTGGTAAAATAGCGACCCAAATGGCCAAAAACCTCGGTATTGAAACCCAAATGGTCGAAGGCAGAAGAGTAACCGATGAAAAAAGTCTTCAAATCGTCACGATGGTTTATGCCGGATGGATCAACAAATCCATTGTAGCCAATTTACAATCCAAAAATTGCAACGCCATGGGCTTAACTGGCCCGGATGGTGGATTGATCAAAGCGAAAAAAAGAAATCCGATTCCCATTGACTTTGGATTTGTGGGGGACATTGTAGATGTAAACACAAAAGGAATTAAAGATTTATTACATGTAGGGTTTAGCCCCATATTTGCCCCGATTACGGCAAATGATGAAGGCCAATTACTAAACACAAATGCCGATACATTAGCCCAGTCAATAGCCATAGGCTTAAGTAGCGATTTTGATGTAGATTTAGTTTATTGCTTCGAAAAAAGAGGGGTCCTTAAAGAGCCGACAGACGACACATCAGTGATCCCTATGATCAATGAAACCTTCTTTGCAGCGTTAAAGAAGGAAGAAATTGTGACTGAGGGCATGATCCCTAAATTAGAAAATGCGCTTTTAGCCATTTCTAAAGGAGTCAAATTAGTCAGACTTTGTCATGCATATGACTTGAATGATGCCAGCCAAGGCACTCAAATAACAGCTTAACATGAATAGTGAAACTCAATTTCAGGATGCTAAAAAACTATTAGGCCAACTAATAGCCTGTCCGTCTTTGAGCCGGGAAGAGGAGGGGACGGCTTTGATTATTGAACTTTTTTTTAAGTCAAAAAATATCCCAACGAAGCGGCTGCATAATAATATATGGGCCAGCAATCTGTTATTTGACCCAAATAAACCTAGTATCCTTTTAAATTCGCATCACGATACCGTGAAAGCTAATGCTTCATGGACTTTAGATCCTTTTTCCGCTACCGAAGTAGATGGCAAATTAATAGGTTTAGGAAGCAATGATGCAGGCGCTAGTCTTGTGTGTTTAATTTCAACTTTTTGCTATTTTTATGAGGCCCAACTGCCTTTTAATTTAGTCATTGCGGCTACAGGAGAAGAAGAAATTTCAGGGGCAAATGGCATCGAATCGCTTTTAAGTTCCAACGAATTTCCAAAGATTTCTTGGGCTATTATCGGTGAACCGACTGATTGCCAATTGGCCATCGCTGAAAAAGGGCTCATGGTGATAGACGCTATATCTAAAGGAAAATCTGGTCATGCGGCGCGGGAAGAGGGAATTAATGCCATCGATTTAGCTATCGAAGATATTTCAAAAATAAATGCATTCAAATTTCCTAAAATTTCAGACTTATTAGGGCCCGTGAAAACAACCGTAACGGTAATTAACGCAGGAAAACAACATAATGTCATTCCAGAAATTTGTGAATTTAGTATTGACTGTCGGGTCAATGAATGCTATACCCTAGAAGAAGTTTTAGAATCCTTACAGAAATTGGTGAAAGCCGAATTAAAACCTAGGTCCTTAAGGCTAAAACCAAGTAAAATAGACTCCGATCATCCCATTGTTCAGGCAGCTAAAAAATTAGGGATTCAAACCTTTGGCTCTCCTACCCTATCTGATCAGGCTTTGCTGCATTGCCCTTCCGTAAAAATAGGTCCAGGACATTCAGGGAGATCACATACGGCAGATGAATATATATTATTGGATGAACTAAAGCAGGGAATTCAGACGTACCAAACTTTAATCGAACAATTAAACTCTTAAAGACGTGGCAAAACTTTGGCAAAAAGAAAATCAGTCGACAGACGCTAAAATTGAAAAATTCACGATTGGGAATGATCCAGCGTATGATCTAATTTTGGCTCGTTATGACGTCATCGGTTCTTTAGCGCATATAAAAATGTTAGCGTCTGACTCAGTTAATTTGTTGAGTCCCTCAGACCAAGCAACGCTAGAGAAAGAATTGAAACACATTTTGATGGGCATTGAATCCGGTACTTTTTCGATCGACGAAGGAATGGAGGATGTCCACTCCCAAATAGAGTACTTGTTGACGCAAAAATTAGGCGACACAGGAAAAAAAATTCATGCAGGTAGATCTCGGAATGACCAAGTTTTAGTGGATTTAAAATTATTCATGCGGGCAAAAATCGAGGAAATTGCCAATTCTGTTTCTTCTTTATTTGATGTTTTAATCAAAAAAAGTGAGGCCCACAAAGGTGATTTAATCCCAGGATATACTCATTTACAAATCGCCATGCCTTCATCCTTTGGACTTTGGTTCGGTGCTTATGCTGAATGTTTGGTGGAAGATGCGGAGCTATTAGAAGCCGCTTTTCGTTTGGCCAATAAAAATCCTTTGGGTTCAGGGGCAGGATATGGTTCATCTTTCCCTTTAAATAGAGAAATGACGACCCAATTATTGGGTTTTGAGGCTCCACATGTGAACGTTGTGAATGCGCAAATGTCTAGGGGTAAAACTGAATTTTATGTATTGACTGCCATTGCCCAATTAGCCACAACGCTGAGTCGGCTTGCCATGGATGTCTGTTTATACAATTCGCAAAATTTCGGATTCATTGAATTACCTTCTGAGTTAACGACAGGAAGTTCGATAATGCCTCATAAAAAAAATCCGGATGTAGCGGAATTATTAAGAGGCAAGGCCAATAAACTAAAAGGTGCACCCAATGATTTGCAATTGCTGATGAGCAATTTACCTTCCGGATATCACCGCGAAATGCAATTGACCAAAGAATTGTTAATGCCCGCCATCGATGGAATGCTAGATTGCCTTCAGATAACCCAATTTATGATGGAGGAAATTAAGGTCAAAAAAAATATTTTGAATGACCCGAAATACGATTTATTGTACTCCGTAGAGGAGGTCAATAAATTAGTATTGGCAGGAATTCCCTTCCGTGAAGCTTATCAAACCGTAGGCAAAAAAATTGAAAGCGGGGAGTTTGGTAGCATTTCTAAAGAACTGAAGCACAGCCACTTGGGGAGTATAGGCAATTTAGGTTTGGCCGAGATAAGCCAACAAAAAGCCTTGGTCTGGTCTAAGTTTGGATTTGAAAAAGTGAATGAGGCTGTTAAGCATTTATTAGCCTAATCGATTAGCCATCATTTTTTGAATGTATTTCCCTAGAATATCAAATTCTAGGTTGACCCGACTGCCTATTTCCAATTGGTGAAAAACAGTATGTTCATAAGTATACGGAATGATAGCCACAGAAAAATGATTTGCACCAGAATTGACCACAGTTAAACTCGTCCCGTTCACACAAATAGATCCTTTCTCCACCGTCATTTGGCCACTTGCAGCTGGATAGGAAAAATGAAACTCCCATGACCCTTGTTGGTCTATAATCTCTGTACAAGTACCCGTCAAATCCACATGTCCTTGTACAATATGTCCATCAAAGCGGGCGGAAGCTAACATGCAGCGCTCCAAATTAACTTTTTGGCCTATCTGCAAATCCCCTAAATTTGTTTTTTGCAAGGTTTCGTTGATGGCTGTCACCCGATAGTTTTGATTTTGAATCTCGACCACGGTTAAGCAAACGCCATTGTGCGCGACGGATTGATCTATTTTAAGTTCATCAGTAAAGGGACTGGAAAACCAAAAATCAATATTGCTTTGATTAATTTGCTTTTTTTCAAGCGTGGTCATTGCCTCCACTATTCCTGTAAACATGTTAATTATTTTATAATTTTACTGATTCAAAATCAAAATTACACGCAATCCGATGAAATTCAATAAATGGACCTTGATAATACTCATAATCTTACTCGCAATTATCTATGTAAGTATTCCTAAAGATCAAATGAGTGGCCCTAAAATAAATGAGGATTCATTGGCCACGATGGAATCGCGCAAATTAAAAGATGAAACTTTTCGTGATTCGGATGAATCACCGATCAAGGATAAAAAAATATTTAAGGGCTTAGCTTATTATGCTTTTAATCAAAAATGGATCATTTCATTCGAAGTTCAACGTTCAGAGAAAATCGAAAAAATTAAAATCAATATGACCGATGGAAGTCAGGAAGATATGTTGAAATTCGGAACGATAACGGCCAGTATCAATGGGGCAGAAGTTACCTTGGAACTATTTCAACATGCCGATGGTAATTTATTCCTCCCGTTTAAAGACAAAACCGCCCCCACAGAAACCTATGGAGGCGGTCGATACGTCGATATTCCATTAAATAAACTAAACGATAAAACAATTTTGGTGGATTTCAATCAGGCATACTTTCCTTATTGCGCCTACAATCCCACATTCACCTGTCCGGTTCCACCAAAAGGTAATGATATCCCGACACGCATTCCTGCTGGGGAACGAAATTTTTAGTCGGCCCGCTGAACAAAAGAAGCCCCTGAAACATCTTTGCTAATATTCGGTCGGCCCTTATAGGTTATTTTACTTGCTCCTGAGGCATCTACCTGCAACGTTTTTTGTGCGTTTACTTGAATATGACTTGCTCCACTCGAATTTACATCCACATCACGCGCATATAATTCATCCAAAATTAGTTGGCTTGCTCCGGACGTTTCCACTTCTAATTTGCCCACATGTCCAGAAATCTTAGCTTTAGAAGCACCTGAGAAATCGAGAATCAGTTTGTCTGCATTTATTTCGCCTATGTCAACTTTAGAGGCTCCCGAAAATGAAAGTCGGACTTGCTCCTCATCAGTAAATCCATTGATAAAAACCTTAGCGGCTCCCGAGAAGTCGCCCATTGTTATCTTAGGCATTGTAATTTTTAAAATAACTTTTTTTGATTCCTTATTATTCCAACCCCATGACCATTTTGTATCTCGGTATACGTTCAAATTATTGCCATTTTGTTTTAATAAAATTTCCTGCAAATCTTCATCACGACCCAATGCACTAAGCGAATACACATTCCCTTTTTGAATATGAATTTCAAAAGCATTCCCAATTTCCAAGGAATGGAAAGCATTTACTCGAAAGTTTTTTGAGGTGGGGTTCTGAAATCCAAATAAATTAATGGTCAAAAACACAAGAGGGATAAAAGATAAAAATTTGAATTTCATATAAGTGAATTTAAAAGTGGATTTCTTAAGGCCTTTGTTTGGATATAATTTATGAGGATATCCAAATGAAAAACTGGAAAAACAAATGAGCAGATTTATTAAAAGAAGAGATATGATTTTTTTCATGTGATCGAATTCGTTGATATGATTGGTTAAACCTTTAAAAATTTCCAGAATGTCTACAAGATGTACTTAAGATTGTTTTCGTTGCACGAGCTATTATTTTTTTCCTTTTTTAGTCCATTGGACATTTAATTTAGGATAAGGTTTAAACGTGACATCCGAACGATCACCTTTAAACCCTTTGATTAATTCGCTGGCATTAAGCTCCATTTTAGCTTGGTTTGACACGGCAACGAAGGCTCGTTGGGTTTGCCAATTGCCCGCCAATAACTCGGAGGATTCATTGACCGATACTTGGAGTTGCTTCGATTTGCCATTTAACGTCAAACTGTGAAAACCAGATAATATAACGTCTAAATTATCCACATCAAATCCACTTAAAGTCGTTCGGCTATTTCCACCTAAGCTTATTTTCTTTAGGCTAGGCGTTTGGATCGTAATTTCAAGGCCTGATTGGACTTTTGGAAACTTTAGTACCCCTTGGTCCACCTTGGCTGAGCTAGAAAAGTCATTCATTTGATCGGCCGATTTATAAGAGATTTGATAAATTGGACCTTGAGTAATTGTAATAGCTGCCGTTTCTGATTCCAATAACTCAATACTCGAAAAAGCTGGTAACGTTCTGGTAATTGAAAAACTTAAATCATCTGCTTCTTTATTCTTAGATCCGTCCGAATTAGGTAGCTTAGGATTTTCAGAAAAATCAGAATCTTCTGAATCAGAATCATTGGAATCGTTGTTAGAAAGAGGCTCACGGTTCAAACAAATCAATCCCTTACTAGGAGTAAATACCCATTTGGAACCAACAAACAGGTCGTTTTCTTCATTTTTAAAATATCCGGCATCCAATAGGTTTTCAATATACAAAGCAAAATCACGTGTCATTTCGAAGGAAACACCATAGGGAATCAGCACTTTTATGCGCATGCGTTGGTTTCGAAATTTGAAATTCTTTAAACCAAAATGACTATCCATCACGATTTGATCACCTTTTTGTACCCATTGATAATCGATGGACTTAGCATTCAATTCTGCATCAGCGCGTGTTTTTCCATTCGATTTGGCAAAAGAGATGACTTGAATCGTCTTCCCATCATAACCTTCTAAACTTATAGAAGCGCGTGAAAAACCATTTCGATTAAAATCATGCAACTCATCCTCATCTAAAAATTCATCTGCAATGATTGTATTCCCCAGCATTTTCTCCCAGATATTCTCCTGAGATTCACGCTTTAAGGTAAACACGTAGAATGAGTCCGCAGTAATTTCCTTAATTTGGTTCAAAGAAGATGTGCGCTGGAAATTTCGACCGACCATACTAAAGGCGGCAAATAAACCAATCCAACCTATTATTGCGATGGACGTAGACGTATATTGATAAGTCTTATTTGTTAATTTACGGTTGGCCAATAAAGAGATCCCTCCAATTCCAATCCCCAAAATCATCGGAATGATGGCGGCATATGCTGCGTAAACAGCCCAAGCGGGTAAATCTTGCGCCAATAAAAAGATGGGGACTGCCTCACCAAAAGATATGCCACCAAAAGATACACCGACCTGCCCATGATCAAAACCTGAAATTCCTGCGGTCGTTAATGCAACTAAAGCGATCATGAACGCAGCTGCAATGATCAGTAAAATGATGCCTACAAGATATTGAGTAAACCAACGAACACCAGTTAATATAGGTTTTAGTGCCGAGAAAATAGCCGCAAAGGCACGGAAAGGAAAAAGTAAAATTCGAGTAATGGGTTTTTCCTCCGCTGAATCTGGTTGGACCGTTTCTTTAATATTTCTTTCAATATTTTCTAAAGTAATGGGTTCCCCAGTCATTTCCATTTTATCCGTCAATGATTTAGCCTCAGGGGTAATCGCCAAAATAAAAATATAGGCTACAGCACCAGACCCGAAAAAGAACAATGAAATAACGGCTAATATGCGTAGTAAACCTATGTCCCAACCCGTATACGCGGCAATTCCAGCCATCACACCTCCGATCACCTTCTTTTCAGGATCACGGTAAAACTTCCGATAAGACTTAGCCTCTACATTGATCTCCCCTGGAATTGCGATCCAGCAAATCACATAAGCCCAAAAAACAAAATTGCCAATGTACAATAGCGGAATCAATCCAAAGAAACCTACCACCAAGATAACACGTACC
>SXGQ01646749.1_pt1 | contig 22784 bp, 23 predicted proteins | sample 3178371 | NCBI WGS metagenome assembly SXGQ01 (sample SAMN11356859, study PRJNA531348) | freshwater metagenome | isolation source: freshwater sample F1-20 | place: China: Fuxian Lake, Yuxi | collected 2017-12-25 | reverse complement strand
GAGGCCGACGAGATGCTCGACATGGGATTCGCCGAAGATCTCGAAGCGATCCTCGAAGCCACACCGTCGAGTCGTCAGACCGTCCTGTTCTCGGCCACTCTGCCACCCCGCATCGAATCGATCGCCAAGAAGAACCAGCGCAATCCGATGCGCATCACGATCGAGAAATCGCGTACCGAAACCGGTGCTACACCGCTCGTCGAACAGCGCGCCTACATGGTGTCGAGGTATCACAAGGCTGCGGCCCTCGGTCGTATTCTCGACATCGAAGCGCCCGAGGCGGCCATCGTCTTTTGTCGCACCCGCGGTGAGGTCGACCAACTCACCGAGACCCTCAACGGACGCGGCTATCGCGCCGAAGCACTGCACGGCGGCATGGATCAAGAGCAGCGCGATCGTGTGATGGGCCGTGTACGCTCGGGCACCGCCGATCTCCTGATCGCCACCGACGTGGCCGCCCGCGGCCTCGACATCGAACACCTCACCCACGTCGTCAACTTCGATGTTCCCTCGGCTCCCGAGTCGTACGTCCACCGCATCGGACGCGTCGGTCGCGCTGGACGCGAGGGGATCGCCATCACCTTGGCCGAACCACGCGAACAGCGGATGCTCCAGAACATCGAGCGCCTCACGCGCCAGAAGATCGTGTTCGCCAAGGTCCCGTCGGTGGAAGCGCTCCGTGCGCGCCAGATGGAACTCACCATCGAAAATCTGCAGGAGGCGATCGCCGCCGGACCGCACGACGAGTTCAACGAAGTTCTCGAACGGCTGGTGGCCGAACATCCCCTCGATGTCGTCGCGAAGGCGGCCATCAAACTCGCCCACGATGCCGAGCAGTCGACTCTCGAGGAGGAAGAGATCCCCGATCTCTCCCACAAGTCCGAATCGCGGGGCGATCGCGGTGGACGCAACGACCGCAACAATCGATTCGAACGCGAAGATCGCGGCGGTCGATCGAAAAGATTCGAACGAGGAGAACGCGGCGACCGCCACGAATCACGCGATCAATCGCTCGCCAAGCTGTACATCTCGGTTGGGCGCAAGGCTGGAGTTCGTCCGGCCGATCTCGTGGGTGCCATCGCCAACGAATCGGGGGTGCCCGGTCGCGACATCGGTGTCCGCATCTCCGACTTCCATTCGGTCGTCGAGGTCCCGGCCGCCAAGGCCGAGCACGTCATCTCGTCGATGCGCGGCGCGATGATCCGTGGCAAGAAGGCCATGGTCCGTCGCTACCGTGAAGAGCGTTGATCCATCACGGAGGTCCACGGTGAACGCATCCGAACTCGCAACCGAGCGATACGTCCTACTCACCACGTTCCGCAAGAACGGCCAAGCTGTTGCCACCGCAGTGTGGATCGCCGCCCTCGCCGACGGCTCCCTTGGTTTCACGACAGGTGGTGACTCCGGAAAGGTCAAGCGGATCCGGAACTCGCCACGCGTTCTGCTCCAGCCCTGCGACGTTCGCGGGCGGGTGGCGACGGGCTCGACCGCGACCGAGGCCACGGCCCGCGTCGTCGAGGGTGCCGAATGTGCTCCGGTCACCAAGGCCATCCGCAAGAAGTACAGCTACCAATACGTTTTGGTCGATCTCTCGGGTCGGATCTCGGCGGTGTTCCGTCGACGGCGAGTGGCCGACGCTGGCGTGATCATCACCATCCCCTGATCGAGGCTGTCCCTACGCGAACCGGAGCCCACTCCTGACGCGGTGGCCAAAGCACGAAAACCCCCTAGAAAACCGGTGTTTCGGGCCTGTGTACATTTCGTCTCGCGTTCCGAGGCACTGCACCTCGAATAGTAAGGTCGAGGCGACGGCCCACCCCAGGGTCGTCCTGAGGGAGGAATACATGAAAAGGACGAACAAGAAGTTCGCTCCGGTGTTGCTGACCGCCGCCTTCGCCATCGGCCTCGTGGCCTGTGGTGGTGACGACGGTGATTCGTCATCGAGCAGCGAAGCAGCGGGCACGGAGGCTCCCGCAACGGAAGCCCCGAGCAGCGAAGCACCCAGCGAAGGCCCGGTCGTCGTCGACTGTGCACCCGAGGAAGGACCCCTGAAGGCCGCCTGGGTGTACGTCGGACCCACCAATGACGGTGGTTGGACGCAGGCCCACGACGAAGGTCGCCAGGCGGTGCAGGAGCACTTCGGCGATGCCGTCGAGACCACTTACAAGGAGAACGTGCCGGAAGGCCCGGAAGTCGCTCAGGCACTCGAGGATCTCATCGCTGACGGCAACACCGTGATCTTCGGAACCTCGTTCGGATTCCAGGATGCTTTCGTCGAGGTTGCTGCAAAGCATCCCGACGTGTGCTTCGAATTCGCCACCGGTTACCTGACCTCGGACAACATGGCGCAGTTCTACGGCGCCGCTGAAGACACCGACTACCTCGCAGGAATGGCCGCCGGCGCCGCCTCGGCAACGGGCAATCTCGGTTACCTCGCTTCGTTCCCGATCCCCGAAGTGGTTCGTGGCGCGAATGCCTGGACCATGGGCGCTCGCGCGATGAATCCCGAGGCGACCGTCAAGGTCGTTTGGTTGAACACCTGGTTCGACCCGGCCAAGGAGAAGCAGGCCGCTGAGGCGCTCATCGCCGAAGGTGTGGACGTGCTCGGTCAGAAGGGTGTCGACTCGCCGGCCACCGGTGACGCCGCACTGGCCGCCACGGGCGTGCTGTGGACCGGATACAACACCGACCAGAGCGCCAACTACCCGAGCGTGTGGCTGACCGCTACGACGTACCACTGGGACGTTTATGAGATCCCGCGCATCCAGCAGGTTCTCGACGGCACCTGGACCTCGGGCAACTACTACGGCAGCCTCGCCGACGGTTTCGTCACGTTGGCTCCGTACGGCGAGAGCGTGTCGGCCGAGACCCGCGCGGCGATCGATGCCCGTCTCGAGGAACTGAAGGCCACTCCCGGTTCGCAGTTCACCGGTCCGATCAAGGACAACCAGGGCAACGAAGTGCTCGCCGAAGGCGTGACTCACACCTTCGATGAATTGATGTCGATGGCGTACCTCGTCGAAGGCATCAACGGAGAGATTCCGGCCAGCTGACCCTGTTCAGCGAAGTATCGAGAGGGGGCGGTCCCATGGGGACCGCCCCCTTTTCGCGCACCGACCATCACTTTCCGACCCCTGCCCTGATTCATCTAGGGTCAGGGGTGTTCCGGGGGGAGGGAAATCGGTGTCGCAATCTGCCGTGCGTATGACGGGAATCGTGAAGAGATTCCCCGGTGTGGTCGCCAACGACGGCGTGGATCTGGAGATCCGGGCCGGCGAGGTTCATGCCCTGCTGGGCGAGAACGGCGCGGGGAAGTCGACTCTCTCCAACATTCTCACCGGCCTCTATCGGCCCGATGAAGGAACCGTCGAGGTCGATGGAGAGCAGCGAGTCTTCTCCTCGCCCCGAGACGCCCTCGAAGCTGGTATCGGCATGGTCCACCAACACTTCCGTCTGGTGGCCACGTTCACGGTGGCCGAGAACGTGGTCCTGGGCGAATCCGGTGGGTCGCTCTTCATGAACCAAGACGAGGTCGCCACCCGAGTACGCGAGTTGTCAGATCGCTACGGGTTGGCCGTCGATCCGTCGGCTCGCATCTGGCAGTTGAGCGTCGGAGAACAGCAGCGTGTCGAGATCCTGAAAGTGTTGTATCGAGGGGCCAAGGTTCTGATCCTCGACGAGCCCACCGCCGTGCTCACTCCCATCGAAGCGCGTTCGCTGTTCGCGACGTTGCGGGCCATGGCCGACGAAGGTCGGTCGGTGATCTTCATCTCGCACAAACTCGGAGAGGTCATGTCGGTGAGCGATCGAGTCACGGTGCTTCGCGGTGGTCGTACCGTCGGCACCGTGAACACCAGCGAGACCTCCACTCGTGGACTCGCCAGCATGATGGTCGGTCGATCGGTGGAATTTGAACGTGTGGTGCGTGACAACCCGGCCGACACCTCGGTCACGGTTCTGCGAGTCGACGAGATTTCGGCCAACGACGACCGCGGTCGTGCGTCGCTCCACGACATCTCGCTCACGGTCGGAAAGGGTGAGATCGTCGGCGTGGCCGGCGTGGCCGGAAACGGTCAGCGTGAACTGGCCGAAGTCATCTCAGGCATGAGGGCCAGTACTTCGGGGCGCATCTCGGTCGGAGATGAACTCGTGAAATCGGGCAAGGCCCGCTCAGCGATCGCCCGTGGCATCGCGCACGTTCCCGAGGACCGACTTCACACCGGCCTCGCCGCGAGCCATTCGGTCGAGGACAACCTCGCCTTGAAGAACTACCGCACGTCGACGATCTCGAAGTTCCGACTGTTGAAGCGACGCGCCATTCGCGAACAGGCCACAGCCTTGGTCGAGCGGTACGACGTGAAGACTCCGAACACGACCACGCCGGTTCGACTCCTGTCCGGTGGCAACGTGCAGAAGGTACTGCTCGCGCGCGAGTTCTCGGCTCTGCCCAAAGTCTTGATCGCGGCCAGCCCCACGCGTGGTCTCGACGTCGGTGCCATCGAAGCCGTTCGTGAACGACTGGTCGCGGCGGCCAACGAGGGAGTGGGCGTGCTGCTCATCAGCGAGGACCTCGACGAGATCATGTCGCTGGCCGATCGCATCTTGGTGATGTACGAGGGTCGGATCTTGGATGACGTTCCCGCCGAGGGTGCCGACCGCGAACGCATCGGTCTCACCATGGGCGGCAGCAACGTACAGGAGGTTGCCAAGTGAGATCTCCGATCCGGCTCGAACGTCGACTCGAACAACCCAAATGGTTGAACTGGGCCGTTCCGTTGATCTCGCTGGTCGTGGCGCTGGTGCTCGGAGCAATCGTGTTGTGGCTCACGGGCAAGAACCCGATCGACGTCTATCAGCGCATCTTCGAGCGCGGATTCGCCGGCAAGAAGGCCTTCTCCGGTGCCCTCGAGATGGCCACACCACTGGCCTTCACCGGATTGTGTGCGGCGGTCGCGTTCCGTATGGGCCTGATCAACATCGGCGGTGAGGGCCAGTTCTACGTGGGCGCGATCGGTGCGGCCTGGGTCGGAATCGCCATCGGTAGCGCACCGACCGGCATCACCATCGCTCTCATGTGCCTCGCCGGAATGGTGTTCGGTTCGATCTACGCGGCCATCGTCGGCCTCCTGCGAGCCAAGTTCAACACGAACGAAATCATCACGTCCCTGATGATGAATTACCTCGCCGGCATTCTTCTCAACTACCTGATCTTCAACTCCACCTCGTACTGGCGCAATCCGGATTCCCCGCAATTCCCCAAGAGCAAGGACATCGCGGCCCGAGCCGACTGGAACACCTACAAGATCTTCGGTGTGGAGATGCCCATTGCGTTCTTGATCTCCATGCTCGCTGGAGTCGCGCTGTGGTTCCTGTACAAGCGCACCCGCTTCGGATTCGAAGTGAGTGTCATCGCCGACTCACCAAAGGCCGCTCGGTACGCCGGTATCCGGACGTCGTCGACGATCGTCATCGTTCTGGCTCTGTCCGGAGCCCTCGCCGGACTCGGTGGTGCCGCTGACGTCGGAAACTTCCGAGGTCTGCTCGACGCCAAAGGTTTGCAGATGGCCGGTTACGGATACACCGGCATCGTCGTCGCCGCCCTCGCGCGTCGGAATCCGATCACCACGATCTTCGTGGCGATCTTCATCGGTGGTCTGACCAAGGCCGGCTATTCGCTACAGGGTCCGGATTTCCCGAGCGGCTTGGTGGGGACCCTGCAGGGTCTCATCCTGTTCACCGCCGTGGCCGGTGAAATCCTCATCAAGTACCGCCTACGAACGAATGTCAGCCGGGCAGCGGCGGTGGCGGCATGAACTCGAACATCTTCGTCATCATCATCTCGTCGGCGATCTTCTACGGAACACCGCTCTTCTATGCCGCCTTGGGCGGAATCCTCACCGAGCGCAGTGGCGTGCTCAACCTCGGCGTCGAGGGAACCATGCTCATCGGCGGAGTATCCGGAGCCTGGGCGTGTTTGCACATTGGTGGTAGCGCGTGGTTCACGGTGACGATGTCGATCCTGGTCGGTGCGCTCGCCGGCGGACTGGTCTCCACGTTGCTCGCATTCCTCTGCATCACGCTGAAGACCAACCAGACCGTCGCCGGTCTGGCCATCACGATCTTCGCCGGAGCAGTGGGGCTCAGTAGTTACTTCGCCAACATCTGGAAGGTGGCCAAGACTCCGGTGCCACGACCGATCCGCACCATGGATGTCTTCGGATTGGCCGACACCCCGGTTCTCGGACCGATCCTGTTCCGCCAAACATCACTCACCTACGTGTCGTGGTTGTTGGCGATCGTCGCCACGGTGTACCTCTTCCGCACACGTGTCGGTCTGCAGCTACGGGCGGTCGGTGAGTCACCCCAAACGGCCGACGCCATGGGTATCAGCGTCATCCGCTATCGCTACATCCACACCATCCTCGGTGGCGCGTTGGCCGGCATCGGTGGAGTGTTCTACAGCCTGGCCATCGTACCCACGTGGGTCGACGGCATGACCAAGGGCGCCGGTTGGATCGCCATCGCCCTCGTGATCTTCGGCTTCTGGCGACCGAGCCTCACCTTGCTGGGTGCTTATCTGTTCGGTGCTCTGCAATCGTTGAGCAGCACATTGAAGGCACGCGGAGTCGACATCAGCGGCGACATCCTCGATGCCCTGCCCTTCATCATGACCATCGTGGTTCTGGTTCTGGTGTCGAGTCGCTTCGCCCACCGTCGCCTCGGTGCACCGGCCGCGCTCGGCGTGCCGTACGAGCGCGAAGAGCGATGACCTCGATCACCAACCTCAGTCCCGAACTTCGCAAGACCTGGCATCCGATCGGTCGTATCGGATCCTTCGGATCCGAACCCACCCGATTCGAACTGGTCGGTGAACCCTTCGTGGCCGTTCGCCTCAGTGGCGAGGTGAAAGTGTTCCGCGATGTATGCCCGCATCGATATGCGCGTCTCTCCGATGGTCGGGTGGTGAACGACAACATTCAGTGCCCGTATCACGGCTGGCAGTTCGCTGCCGACGGACGTTGTGCACACGTGCCGGCACTTGGCGACGACGCCACTCTCCCGCCGGCCCGGCTCACCGCGCCACACGTGAAATATGCGTACGACTTGGTGTGGGTCGCCCCCGAAGAGCCGGTCGTCGACATCCTTTCGATTCCGGAGTGGGACGACCCATCACTCGACAAGGTGTGGATTCCGCCCGTCGATGTGAATGCCGGTGCCGCACAGATCGTCGACAATTTCCTCGACTTCAGCCACTTCCCCTACGTGCACGCCGGGACGTTCGGATCCGACAAGGACCGCTTGGTGCACGAGTACTCGACCGTTCGCACCGACGACGGCTGGGGCTTCGTGGTCGAGTATCCGCACGTGATCGAAAACCACGAGGACCCGGCCGTGGCAACGGGCGAGAACCCGCTCGTCCAACCCCGGCACATGCGCTACGACTTCCGGGCACCGTTCACCGCGAACCTGAGGCTCGAGTTGCCACTCACCGGCATGGTGAACGCGATCGTCCTGTGGTGTCAGCCCATGACGCTGGCCACGACTCGCGTCCACATCGTGATGATTCGCAACGATTGCCACACGCCCGAGGAACGTCAGGCCGCCATCGACTACGAACGACGGATCTTCGACGAGGACAAGAGGGTCATCGAATTCTTGGCCGACAAATCGGTGCCCCTCGACCGCGGGCAAGTGCACGTGCGGTCCGATCGGCACACGGTGGAGTTCCGCCGCATCCTGCAGCGTCTGATCATCGGCGACTGAGTACTTCGTACTTACCGGCGCGAACGGTGGCGAGGATGGCAGCACCCGATCCAACCACGACATCGACCTGGGCTCCCGCCTTCTAGGGATCGGTCGTCGCAAGCGTTCTAATGGACTACATTAGAGAGCGGCCGAGGGGGCCGACGAGGGGGTCATCATGGAATTCGGCGTGTTCTTCAACGGGTATCTGCCCGGACCGGCGGCTCACGACAAGGGCGCCGAGCACCTCATGCTGATGCGCGAGATCGAGTACGCGATCCTCGCCGACAAGTGCAATTGGAAGTACGCCTGGTTCGGGGAGCATCACGGACTGCCCGAGTACAGCCATCTGTCGGCACCCGCTCCAGTGATGGGTTACGTCGCTGCGCGCACGAGTCGGATCCATCTGGGTTTCGCGATCAACTCGTTCCCGACGACCAAAGAGCACCCGGTGCGCATCGCCGAGACCGCGGCCATGCTCGACCACATCACCGAGGGCCGGTTCGAATTCGGAACCGGTCGCGGTGCCGGTAGCCACGAAGTCGCCACTTTCAACGGCTTGCAGACGAGTGAGACCAAGTCGATGTGGGACGAAGTGATCCACGAAATCCCGCGCATGTGGGAACAGAAGGATTACGACTTCGTGGGCAAGCACTTCTCGGTGCCGACGCCGCACAACATCCTGCCCAAGCCCTACGGGGACGGCCACCCACCCATTTGGGTCGCCTGCGGCAACGTCGACACGTATACGAAGGCCGCCCAGCACGGCATCGGCGCCATCGCCTTCAACTTCGAGCCGATCCACAACCTGAAAGGTCGTATCCAGGCGTACAAGGAGGCCATCGGCAACCCCATCAATCAGGTGGGCCAGTACCGCAACGACAACGTGATGATGACCAACGCCTGCATCTGCCTCGAGGATCGTGATCGGGCGCGCGAAATCGCCAAGAAGCGCACCGGCTACCGCGTCACGATGGTCAACCTGTACCACGACACGATGCCCAAGTCGCCCGATGCGCGCGTGTGGCCCACTCCCCCACTCAAGGTCGAGTGGACCGACGAGATGCTCGACCTCGCCATCGAGGGTGGATACATGCTCTGCGGCAACCCCGAAGAGGTGTGCGAACAACTCGAGCGGTATCAGAGCGTCGGCTGCGACCAAGTGGCCTTCGGTGTCCCCGACGAGGGTTACACACACGACGAGGTCCTCGAGATGCTCGAGGTGTTCGGCAACAAGGTGATCCCCGAGTTCGACCCCGATCCGATTCACTCCACCACTCGATTCCGTCAGCAGGCCAAGCGCCGGTTCCCGGACTTCGCGCATCCGATTCCGAGCGGGCTCGAGGGCGCCGAGCCGCCCGTCTTCCCGATCTCGGTCTGATCGACTCGTCACGCGGGTTTTCTGGTTCGGGTTCTTCACCTATACGGTGAAAATTCATCACCAGAACAACGGGGGTGTGATGTTCGGGGCGGATTACTACCGGCGGTTCTACGGCAAGGGTGGCGTGCACGATCGTCGGGCCATCGCCCATCTGGCGTCGGCCGTGCACGGTATGGCTGCGTGGTGGGGAGTCACTCCTACGTCGGTCCTCGACGTCGGTGCCGGACCGGGTCTCTGGCGCGACTGGTATCGCACCAATCATCCGCGCGTGAAGCTCACCTCGATCGACGTCAGTGAGTACGCATGCCGCAAGTACGGGCACGAACTCCGCGACATCTCCACGTGGACCCCACCCCAGCCGTTCGATCTCGTGGTCTGCCACGGCGTGCTGCAGTACCCCGATGATCGAAGCGCCACCGCGGCCATCGACAACATCGCCGCCGCATGCAAGCACGTTCTGTATCTCGAAGTGCCCACCTCGAGCGACTTCCGCACCGTCGTCGACAAGGAAGCGACCGACATGGAAGTTCACCACCGGACCGGCCTGTGGTACCGACGCCGACTCGAAAAGCACTTCATCCAAGCCGGTGCTGGGATCTGGGTCCGACGCGGGGGCGGCGTGCTGCTCTACGAGTTGGAACGGACCCGTTGACCTCCCACGCCTACGATCACAACGTGACCGATTCGCTCGACGCACGGGTCCGCCGACTCGAGGATCTTCTCGAGATTCAGCAGATCTTCATCGACTACGGACTCGCCCTCGATGCCGGCGACTTCGACCTCTACGCCTCGCTCTTCGCCGAAGCAGGCACCATCAACCTCGGGCCGATGGGTAAGGCGACCGGTCGATCGGCGATCAAGCAACTCATGGAACGAACCATGGAGGGTCGGGTCGGTCAGTCGCTGCACATCGTGAGCAGCCCGCAGATCACCATCGACGACTCGGGTGATACCGCACAGTCGCAGGTGATGTGGACCGTTGTGCACCGTGACGATGCGGGTCGGCCGCGGCTCACGATGATGGGCCGTCACCAAGATGAACTGATCCGCGAGAACGGCCGCTGGAAGATCGCCCGCCGTCGTGGTCTGATCGACATGCCGTCGACGTTCGAACACGTCGACGATTGATCAAGCGCCGAGAATCTCCAAGACCTTGCGCACACGCTCGGCGTGAATCGTCTCCTCGCGACCGTTCAGTCGGAGAAGCTTCTCGACCTCGGGATCCTCTTCCTTGTCGGCCCAAGCCTGATAGCCGGCGTCGCCATTGAGCTCACCTTGCACGATCCCTCGGAACAAGTCGGGAGTCACTTCGTCCGGCATGGGGATCGGCAACAGTTCCGACACTTCGGCTGAGGGCTCCCACTCGTGTCCGAGACGGATGGAGAGGGCCTTGGCGATCCGACGGGCGTGAGCGAGTTCTTCGCGCCCATTACGTCGCAGAAGTTCGGCCGCCTCGGCGTTCCCGATGCGATCGGCCAAGAGATTGTAGAACTGCTCGCCGCTGCACTCGAGACGGTAGATGGTCTCCATGGCTGCGACATCGAGGGTCGCGATCGAACCGAGTGATGCACTCACGCTGTAAAAGTTCTCTTCCATGATTCCTCCGAACATGTGAGGAGCCTCGACGACCCCGCTCGATGGGCACAGTACCCGTGACGGAGTGCGGAAGATCAGTCGAGCAGTGACGGATCGGCGCGCAGTTCCTGCCGCACCATGGCTTCCCAGAAGCCGATGAACCGATCGCCACTCGACGCCTCCATGCGTTCGAGGTACCAAGACGGCAGAGCCGACTTCATCGAACCGCCGGCGGCCCGCACGTGCCACGCCCGCTGACAACGTTGTTCGAGAGCCACCGCCCGCTGGTGCACCGCCCGGATGGAATTGCCGAGAACGAACACTCCGTGACCGGCCAGAAGAACCAATTCGGCATCACCCATCGCCGCAACCGCCTTGGCCGCGCTGCTCGGATCGTCGACGGCTCCGTCGTACTCGGCCACCAACGTCAGCCGACCACCACCGAGCGCCGACGACTGATCGAGGACCGGAGGGATCTCACCCATGTCGGCCCACACCGTTCCGTAGAGCGGGTGGTTGTGGAGAGCGACTTCCACCCCCGGCCGGGCCTTGTGCAGTTCGAGGTGCAACGGAATACCCGGCGGCACGGACCACGATCCTTCGACGAGGTTGCCGGCCAGATCGATGCGAATCACGTCTTGGGCGCGGAACTCGTTCCACAAGAGTGGCCATGGGTTGCACAACAGAGTGCCGTCGTGGAGATTGACGGTGATGTGACCGGCCAAGTGGTCGTTGTAACCCTCGCGCCACAACGTGCGAGCGAGGAGAACGAGCTCCTGAGCCGGTGTGAGTTCGGGAATCAGCCGCGAATCATTCGTCACCCGGCACATTCAACACGAAGATTTGCGTTGATGTGCGTATGAACAACAATCACCAAAACCCCCGAGCAATCACCAGGAAACCCCTCACCAACCCCGCCGCCTACTGGCGGCGTCTATGTCGGATCGGCGACACCCCGATCTACGTCTGTGGAGACCTCCCCCACGACGACTCCAGCGCGGAGGCTCAACTCACCGACTGGGTCGATGAAGGCATCGACGCAATCGTCGACGTCCGTTGCGAGCACAGTGACGAGGCACGGGTGCGGCGACTCCATCCGCACATCAACTACATCTGGAACGGTGTCGACGACGCGGGTGGCATGCGGTCATTCGACTGGTTCGACGATGTCGTCGACCGCACCCTCCTGCATCTGAAGAAGAAGGACGCGAAGGTCGTCGTCCACTGTCACATGGGAATCAATCGCGGACCGAGCATGGCTTTTGCGATCCTTCTCGCTCTCGGATGGGACCCCATTTCTGCACTCGATTCCATCCGTGATACACGACCGATCGCGGGCATCATCTACGCGGATTCGGCTCTCCATTGGTGGCATGCGCGACGGGGAAGTGACGAGTCCGAACTCGTGCGTGATCTCGAGAAACTGTTCCTCTGGCAGTACGAGAACGACATCAAAGGGGACGTTCCCTGGGTGATCAGTCGCATTCGGCTCGCCGAAAACGCGGCGGCCTGAGTATCTCAGGCGCGGGTCGGCTCGCCGATCGCCAGGATCGGACGCAACTTGCGATACAGCCGGAAGCGCTCGACCGAATTCTCGGTGATGTGATGTATCGCTTCGTCGACATCGTCGGTCACGAGAAGGAGGTCGAGGTCTCCGGGAGAGATGAGTCCGTTCTCGGCCATCTCGTCGAGTTGTTGCAGGAGCGGCCCCCAGAACTCGGTTCCCATCAGCACCACCGGGAAATTGCTCACCTTGCCGGTCTGGATGAGAGTGAGGGCCTCGAAGAGTTCGTCAACCGTTCCAAAGCCGCCCGGCATCACCACGAACGCGTAGGAGTACTTCACGAGCATCATCTTGCGGACGAAGAAGTACGAGAAGTCGACGCTGATGTCGAGATAAGGGTTCGGCATCTGTTCGTGCGGCAACTCGATGTTGCAGCCCACCGAGTGTCCGCCGGCTTCCTTGGCTCCACGGTTCGCGGCCTCCATCACGCCCGGTCCACCTCCGGTCATCACCGTGAACCCGATCCGACTGAGAGCGGCTCCGACCTCGCGGGCGAGCTCGTACTCGGTATCTCCCTCCCCTACCCGGGCCGAGCCGAACACCGTCACGCACGGCCCGACGAAGTGCAGTCGACGAAACCCGCGGATCATCTCGCGCATCACCCGCGACACCGTCCGCAACTCGCGTCGCCGCAGACGCGGACCACTCAGGAACGAACGATCTCGGTTGAGTGATGACCTAGGTCCCTTGGTGTCCACATCCATACCGGCAAGACTGCCATTCATGACCGACCATGTGCATGGCACCGAAGTGATGAACGACCTGATTCCGCTCGCCCGAAATCTACGGCATCAGATCCCCGAAGTCATGAAGGCGTTCTCCGACCTCCACGTGGCGACCATGAAACCCGGTGCCCTCGACACCAAAACCAAAGAACTCATCGCACTCGCGATTGCCGTGAGCGAGCGATGCGACGGTTGTATCGCGTCCCATGCCCGCGGGGCGGCCAAACAAGGGGCTACCGAAGCCGAGGTCGCCGAAGCAATCGGTGTGACCGTGTTGATGTCGGGTGGACCGGCCACTGTCTATGGACCGCGAGCACTGGCCGCGTTCCGGGATTTCGCAACACCACCGTCCACCTGACTGGACGGCTTGCCGGTTTCCACACCACGTGTGGCAACCTTGCGTCGATGGCTCGCAAGACGAAACTCACCGTTGCCACCGTGAACGTGAACGGAATCCGGGCCGCCGTGAACAACGGCATCGCCGGTTGGATCGATCAGCGTCAACCCGATGTGATCACGATGCAGGAGGTACGGGCCCCCGACAACCTCGTGACCGATCTCGTGCGGAGTGTGACCGGACCGAAGTGGTCGGTGGCGCACGACGAGTGCGAACAAAAAGGACGAGCTGGAGTGGCGGTGGTCGCCAAGAAGCCGCTGATGGCAAGTCGTTCCGGTTTGCGCCAACACACCACTGATCGGACCAAGTTCTCCGACTCCGGTCGATGGATCGAGGCCGACCTCGAAACACCCGATGGCAAAGGGCTCACCGTGATCTCGGCCTACGTGCACACCGGTGATGCCGAGAGTCCGGAGCGGATGTCGGAGAAGTTGGCCTTTCTGCGCGCGGCGACCTTGCGACTCCAAGCGCTGAAGAAGTCGAAGCGTCACGTCCTACTGACCGGTGATCTCAACGTGGCGCACCGCGAGGTCGACCTGAAGAACTGGAAGGGCAACCTCAAGAGTGCCGGCTTCCTCCCCGAGGAGCGGGTGTGGTTCGACGAATTGTTCGATCAACACGGTTGGGTCGATGTGGCGCGTCGACTGAGCGGTGAAGGACCCGGACCGTATTCGTGGTGGTCGTGGCGTGGCAAGGCATTCGACACCGACGCCGGTTGGCGGATCGATTACCACATCGCCACACCCGGACTCGCCGATTGCGCAGTGGACACCGCGGTGGATCGCGCGCCGTCGTACGCCGAGCGGTGGTCGGATCACGCACCGGTCGTGGTGACGTACGCCTTCTGACGTCGACGCACGACGAGAGTCGAGCCCACGAGCGCCGACAGCCCGACGAGAGCCACGAGCAGACCCTGGAGCACGTCGTTGTCGACGTTCTGGAAGATGAATGACGAGACCGAGATCACGATGATGAGCGCTCCGCCTCCGACTTGTTCGAGGCGGGACCACTGGATACCCGTTCCGAAGAGCAGAACACCCACTGCGAGCGCCGGTACCAACCCGTTGACGCCGTCGTACTCGCCCACGAATCCCGGAGTCGACATCACGAGCATCAATACCCCGGCGATGCGCAGAAATATCGGAAATCCGACCCGACCCTGACCCACCGCGATCAGAAGTGAACCGGCGATGGCGAAAGGGATCGCCGTCAAGCCGCTTTCGATGTCGAGAAGTTCGATGGCTCCTCCGCAGACTGCAAGCGCAGAGGGCACCATCATGATGCTCGCGCTGAAGCGGGACGACGGAAGTCGCACGAGTGACCACGCGGCCCCCACCGTGCCGGCGGCCACTGCGATCCAGCCACCGTCGACATCGGCCCCCGCCAACAAGATCGCGCCCGCACCGATGAACGAGCCGAGGCTCGCCATCTCGAGGATCTCTCCGGTGTGGAGTCGCCATCCCGACTTCTTCTCGAGCCGGAAGGCGATGAACGCGGTGGTTGCGCTCACGATGTAGAGCAGGACGGCGATCAAGACGTCGGAAGCGTCTTCGAACAAAGCCACCACGAGACGAACGAGTCCGACGAGGATGATCACCGCGGCTAGATAGCCGACGGTCTCGCGGAACGACAACACGATCCGAGGTGCGTGGAGGATGTCGTCACCCTCCTCGTGCGATAGCCGGCGATCAGCCACGAGCTTCTCGACGATTTCCCTCTGCGTCAGTTCGGCCATGGAACACCTCCGCCGTTCACGTCGAACGAAGTCTGACCGACTCACGTTCGACGCGTTCGGAAAACGCCGAAAAGGTGACCGACCTACCGGCTACGGAGAGGTTGGAAGGAAACTTCGGTACACCGTGATCAGCGCTTCCTTCTGCGCGTCGGTGAGCCGAGTGTCGCGTCGGATCGCGTCCTCGGTATCACCCGAAGGCTGTTCGTCTTCGTCGAGCATTCCGGCACGATCGAGCAATTCTTCGGCCGAGACATTGAGAGCACGGGCAATCGAGCGAACCACCCGAACGGATGGCTCATGAAGACCACGCTCGATCTGACTCAGGTACGGATTCGACACCTGAGCCAGATCGGACAACTGGCGAAGACTCATCTTGGCCAATTGGCGTTGTTGGCGAATCGCGGCACCGAGGGCGCCGAGGCGACCCTCCCAATCGTCGGCCATGCCGAACGGATTACTTGGCCGAGGTCTTGGCGAGGGTGCGCACGGCCTGGCCGGCGAACTCGGCCTGCTGGCGAGCAACCTTCTTGGCGAACTCGACGTTCGACTTGATGGCGGCCTCGACCCGCGGGAACTTGGGGAGCTCGGGCTTGGCCGGCACCACTCGGGCGACAACCTCGGACACCTTCTCGAGGCGGGCCAAGGTGGCCTTGTTGCCCTTGTCGAGGTTGCCGAGGATGGCCTGGCGGGCGAATTCGGGGTTCAGCACGGCACCGACCTTGGCGATCAGGGCCGCCGGCGCCTTGGCCGCGGGGGTGGATTCAGTGGTTGGGGTGGTCTTTTTCTGAGCCATGCTTGAAGAATACGGTGCCACGCTAGATATGCCAAGCGGAGGCGACGTGACGTCGGCTACTTCTGGTCAGGGTCGGGGAAGAAGGTGTCGTCGAGGCCTCGGAGCGGGGCCACGGCCCACACCTGATGTGGTGTTCTTCGGGATGTTCCTGTCTTCCGTAACTGCTCCCGGCTGATCTGTGCGAATACCGGATCGGAAGCCCCTTGCGCTCCAAGGCAACCGGAGCGTGGTGGCGAGCCGGACGACGGTTGTGGTCACATGAGAGAGTCCGACATCTGCGGACTCACGAGGGGAGAACGACAGCCATGCGGTATCTGATCGCCGTGATCGACACCGGGACCAACACGGCTGGTCCGAACGAGATGCACGACATCGACGCCTTCAACGACGGCCTGAGAGATCGCGGCTACTGGTTGATGGCCGCCGGTATCGAAGCGCCGAATCGCTCCGTGGTGATCGACAATCGAGATGGGGCCGACGAGAAGAGCGACGGACCGCTGCATCGAACAACCGAATTCATGAGTGGTTTCTGGATCATCGATGTTCCCGATCACACGACCGCGTTACAGGTGGCCGCCGATGGATCACGAGCCTGCAACCGCAAGGTGGAAGTTCGGCCCTTCATCGAACGTTGAGTCCCGGAATCTGGTGCGGGATCTTCACCCATACGGTGAAAAATCATCACCAGATCAACGGGGAGGGGACCCGTCGTCTACTTCGCAGGCTCCTCCCAAATCGCAAGCCCACCACAAGCGAATTGGCCGGCCTTGCGGCCGGCCAATTGAGATGGTGGCGGGGAGGGGATTTGAACCCCTGACCTTCGGGGTATGAGCCCGACGCAGACCGTCCAAATCGGGCTTGACAGGTTCGGCTGGTCCCCTGACCAGGACATAGATGTCTGCTTCTTCCGGTCAGTCCGGTCAGTCCTGGCTGGTCCGTGCAATCTCTTGTGCAACGCGATGCCTGCGACCTACGTGAGGAGACGGAGAAAGTCCTCCTCATCGATGATTTCGATGTGATGCCCGTTCTCCCGCAGTTCGACCGCCTTCCTCATCTTGGAGCTGCTTCCGTCTTTCACCATCCTGAGGTCTGTTACTCCGACGACGAGGAAGTCCGTCTTCTTCGACACGTTGCTGGCCGCACTCGCGCCGACGTTAACCGCTAGCTGAGCAGCTGATTCCCGGGTCATCGAGATAAGTGTTCCCGTGAAACAAAGGCTCTTCCCAAACAAAGGATGGTCGGGGGACGGCTCCCCAATTGCTTCGATGTCGGACAGCCTCCGCCTTGTCCCGCCCGGTCCATCCCCGGATTTCGCATTCGAAAAGGGCTTGTACCCCTCCTCAGAAAGAAGTCCGAGTCGGAAGCCCAGTTTTTCGGCTGTCTCCTCAATGGTGTGAAGACCCGCTACCTCCACGGCTCGTCGAGCTATCAGAGCACAACATCCTGCATCGCTAAGGGCGTTGTGATGATCCAGAGAGATATCAAACTGCTCGGCGAGCGCGTCGAGACGGTAAGTGACCAAATCTGGCCACGTCGCTTGAGCGAGGCGATACGAACATGCAAACAAATGGTGACCCGTGGTGATCTCATACCATGAGCACGAATCCCTGATCACATACATGTCGAATCGGGTGTTGTGTGCCAAGAGAAGGCGATCGTCGAGGTGTTGAGTTATCTCAGCCCATACATGGTCAAAGGTTGGAGCATCTCTAACCATTTCTGGCGTGATTCCGTGAATTGAGACATTGAAGTCATCAAAAAATGGGAGACCTGTCTCAGCGTCAATCTCAGGGGGACGAATTAGGTGAAAGAAGGAGTTACTGACTTCCCATTCACCAGTACTGAGATAGTCGACAACAACACCGCCCACGGCGCACGCTGAGTAACGATCGAGCGTGGCTGTTTCAAAATCAAGAGCTACGAACCCGCGCATCCGACAGTCTCCTGAGCTCGTCTAAACGTATAAGAAGATGATCATTTGTGATAGTGGTCAGGTCTACTTCCAACGCCCCACAAAAAGCACGAACGGTTGTCTCCTCGGAGGCTCGAAGCCATGCACCCGCTGCAAGTGAGAAGGCCTTAGCGATGCTCCAATCGACTCGTTTCTCATCTACCTCTACTCCGGCCCTCTCTTCTAACCAAGCGATCATCTCCCGGTCGCAAGAAGTAGCGACAAGGCCCTCACTAAGTGCCATCCCATAAGAAATACCCCGCTGGTTGGCAGCCACTGCGGCCTCCACCGCTATAGCAGCTCTGGGTTTGCCTGGTCCTTGGACACGACGGATACCCGGACGGACCTTTACCGAAGGAATCTCAAGCGCATCTAAAGGATCTTTTAAGGCTCGAATGACGCTGGCAACTTCACCGGCCGCCCGCTCATTTCGAAGCAACCAGTGCTCACTGTTATACCCAAGGTGAGCGGAAATGCACTGGTACACAGCTGAGGAAAAATCGAACAGCGAGCCGCTATTCCGATAGGCCAGGAAACTCCATTCAGGATTAGTTCCCATCACAGTTCTGAGACACTGATGGAAGGTCATCGTGCCTTGATTGTCTTCACTCTCCTGGCTCATCCCAGCAGGAACGAATGAAGACGACACCAACTGAGCGAGCTCTTGCGAAAAAGACCGTGGATCCACGCTTTTATCTACCCCCGTGGTGGCATCGGGCTCTATCTGCCGTCAGGAATGGATTGGCACTCATCAACGGCTTCGCTTCCCCAACCAAACACCAGTCTTACGAGAAATCGTAGCCACTATGCCCTTGGGTTGATCTCTCATCGATTCGGTGTCACGCTGCTTCTGAACACTTTGCGCACGAAGCGACTCTTGTTTGCGCAAAACATGATTACGAGCAGATGTCCACTGCTCGCCATCTCTGCAGTGAGGACAAGTCCACCTTCTCGCAACCAAGGTTTCAAACGAAACCTCTTCGATCACAGAGCACAAGAGACATCTGATGTCAACTCGCTGCTGTGGATGGTTTGGATAGGCAACTTCTAGGGACGTGGGGATCTGCTCCGTACGAGTTTTGTACTTTACCTTTTCCTCAAACTTCACATACTCGACAACGTTGGAATCCGCCGCGCATTGACTGCACCAAATCCCATCACCATGAAGCGCATGACTATGAGAAATTTCGTAGTCCCGGTGGCAGGTTCGGCATTGCAGGGACAGGTCTCCTCTGCTCGCCCACTTGAACTGCCAGCGCCCCTCCCGCTCCAAGGATTCACCAAGTGTTTGAAGTTGTTGGTTGATTGGCTCAAAGTCAAACTTGGCATCGACATCGGTACCTTTCGTTACGAAAAGTGCACCTCCCGGGCCGAAAGCTAAACCGGGGTCGGAGGCTGAAGAGGGTTCCTGTTCGAAATCTCGCCGAGGTCGATAGGCGAAACTCGAAATCACGTAACCCTCAATCAAGCTTTGATCAACATCGTCGTCTACAAAGAACTGAACCTCGACGATCTGCATTGGCTCAATCCACAGCGTCGCCGTCGACGATCGCTCGGAGCATAAGAACATCTTTTGCTTACGAGAACCATCGCGGTTCACGTGAATGGCCAATTCAACATCTGCTTGAAAGAGCCGAAGGTCCGATTGATTTTGCACCCTCACGGATGCAAGACCACCCTTGATATAAAGACCGAGCGCTTCGAGGGGGACCCGCCGAGAGAACAGCTCAACGTACATCTGCCGAATCTTCTGCTCCTTGGGATCCTGGCGGAGTCTCAGATTAGGAGCATGAGTTCCAACTTCGAATGAGGCAACTGTCAGATCTTCTCGCAGGTGACCAAAAGTCTTCCACCAGAGACTGCCGGGGAGGTAGCGATACTCCCCTGCGAGCAGAGGCTCAATTGACTCAGCGACCTCATTGTTGGACCTATGGCTATAACCAATCGAAGGTGAATCAGGCGATGCACCTTGGAGCACCACTCCGATAGACGGAACCGTGTCGTCAGAGTTGTTATGCACGAGGAACCAATGAGTGCCTTGGCGGATCCACTCGTTGTTTACCGACCAGTCGACAATCCGCAAACCTGTCTTATCGGGAACACTTGGGACGTAGCCAACAAACGTGTGGTGTCCGACTGTCATCCGCTCCAGACCGAGAAGAAGATTGTCTTGCGTCACGCTGCCTGCCTAGGAATCACCGGATTGGACCTGAACCAAGGAAGTAAACCTGCGCACGAGAGTACAAGTTGTTACTAGATGAACAGAACGGCCCGATCTCTGCTGGGTCATACTGTTTTGACCTTCCTGGTTTCCGCTCTCGTTGTTGGATGCCCGCTTTTATACAGCTTCTGTAGCCATTGAAACTTATTACTAACTCGTAATCGAGAACTTCAGATGATTCATGTTTTACGTGGAGTTGAGGCTTCGCAGGTGTTTTTCTATACATGTTTTTATGGGTCATTTGCTCTCAGCACGTCCCAGTAAACAACCCCACGTGCGCCATAGAGACCGTCAAATACAACTGCATCGTCACTCTCTCTTGGAACGAAGCCTTCCGCTAGGAATCGGGCTTCTTCCAGGCTGGTAGCGCGAAGACGAATGGGTTCAGTTGTGGACCCGTGGGATCTCCGATACCTGGGTCTGGCGCAAGGGAGCCTTGGAAAATCGTGAGCGACGTAATTGACCATCCGTCGAATATCTCCATCGCTCGGGTTGAACCCCACATGAACAATCCCCTTACCCCAGGACGACACGATCTTGTGAATCTGGAGGTTCCGGGGTAGCAGAACATGGTGATGGGTCCGGTGTTCACCGTCTTCAGAGAGGACAGTGACCACGGCCCAATGAAACTTTCCTGAGTAAAAGCGTGAAGCGTTCGCCATGAAGTCATCCACGTCCTCTACCGGATTTTCGGACTCCACTTCATAGGTGAGCGTCACACAAATACGAAGTTGTGCTGCCACAGCGTGCTTGCGTAACTGCGAGCGAGCACGCCGGTGAGCAGAAGCCAGAGTCTGAGGTAAAGGAATACTGCGACGGGGGTACTGGGGCATCGGAACTGATCGCACTTGCCCAAACGAGGCCACCCCCGCATCCGGGTAAATGTGGACCCAATACTCTTCCTGCCCCGCGAGATCGATAATAAGACTTTGGCGAGACTCTTCCGGATCAGTCAGCTCGTAACTCGTATCGTTATCAAGGAGCGATGCGTCCGGTTCCATCAGGCCACAACCCCAGCCCGACAGGCCACCGAGGTTGACCCTGTCGTCAACAGAGCGTGAAGAGGGCGGGCAAGAACGCGAATTCGCTTTCCGATCCGAAGGTGCGGGATATCTCCGCGTTCACATGCTTCATAGGTGGCGGTTCGGCTAAGACCCAAGAGATGCGAAGCTTCCTCGACGCTGATCGTCGACAGCTCATCCAGGTCTTCGAGACTCAGGAACTTGATTCGGTTGCGGGACATGGGCTGACTCCATCTTGCGGGGGACTCGGATGTCTAAAAGCAAGATAAGAACAGCCGCCCACCAGTGGAGACCACCAGCAACCGGTAGAAAATTCTCCCACGAGGGCTCGTTTCGCGCCACCCACAATGGCAGAAAGTTTCTAAAGATTTGCCATTCGTCCCCCCAAGGTTCGGGTCGCCTCACGCATGCGCCGCTCACGCGCTGCTCTGTAGTGACGCTGAGTTGTCTGAACTGAACGATGACGAAGAACTGCGGCTGCAGTAGTCACGTCGCAGCCTTCACCCTCCAACTCGCTGGCCGTGAATGCTCGAAGCATCTGCGGGGTGAAGGGCTGCAGATCTCGATGGGTGGTGCAGTGTTTCCGAATGTTTGCCGTCAGGGTGTCGCCGTGGATCGGATTCGAATCAAAACCATTGGACGCAAAGACGAAAAGCTCGACCGGATCGATCCTGGCTGCTTTCGCGTGTTCCGCTACCTGCGCGAACTCTCCCACCAGAATCTCCAAAAGTGATTCATCGACTGGCAATGTCGCTGACCCGATCTCTCCAGTCTTGGTCGTGGACACCACCAAACCCTCGCCTGGAACCCACGTAACACCATCCTCGATATCGACATCTCCTGTTGCCAGATTGATGTGCCGCCATTTCAGGGCCAATACATCAGACCGGCGAAGACCCAAAGTCGCTGACATCCGCACCGCAAGCCAGATTCGAGGGCGTTCTTCTCTCAGACGAGTGAGATGACTCATTAGCTCTTCGAACTCAGGGGCTTCCGGTGCCTTGAGCTCTACGGATGGGGGGATGACTCTGCCGAGAGGATTGTCAGCCAAAATCTCTCGTCGCAGTGCAAACTCGAACATCGCATGAAGTTGTTCATGGATTCGATGAACCGACGCTGGCGAGAATCGCAGCGTGGTGATGAGGCTGTCGTAAAACCTGGCCACTTCTCCGGAAGTCAAGGAACGGGCCGGACGATGACCGAAGTTCGGAGCCACACGACTCAGAAATCGCCGCCGCTCTCGGTAGACCGTAGATGACTTTCTCATGCGTCCCCCACGGCCGGGGGCGCTAATCCATCGTTCGAACAAATCCGCGACTGTCATTACGGATGGTGTCGACCCGTGACGGCCCAGGTCAACCAGCCAGCGACTCAGAGTTTCCTGGGCTTCCCGGCGACTCCCGTAGACGGTTCGCGATGGCTGTAGCCGTCGCCCGGTTAGTGGGTCCCGCCCCGCATCGACCCGAAGGCGGTACACCCCGGCTCGAACCAACTTGATCGACCCTCTAGCTCCTGTCATCCAATCAAAGTAGGGGCAGGGACAGAGCGGACAATCTGAGCCAATCTCGGACTCTGTGCAAAGACGGTGCAACAAGAAAGCGAAACAGGGCCTCTGCTTTCGCAAAGGCCCTGCTCTCCTGGTGGCGGGGAGGGGATTTGAACCCCTGACCTTCGGGT
>SXGQ01429107.1_pt1 | contig 22786 bp, 23 predicted proteins | sample 3178371 | NCBI WGS metagenome assembly SXGQ01 (sample SAMN11356859, study PRJNA531348) | freshwater metagenome | isolation source: freshwater sample F1-20 | place: China: Fuxian Lake, Yuxi | collected 2017-12-25 | reverse complement strand
GGTCATCCTGCCCGCTGTCGTCAGCGCGTTCGGGGTGTTCTGGATGACGCAGTACCTCTCGCAGGCACTGCCCTACGAACTCATCGAGGCTGCGCGCGTCGACGGGGCCAGCATGATTCGCACCTTCTGGTCGGTCGCGCTGCCCGCCGCCCGCCCGGCCGCCGCAATGCTCGCCCTGTTCATCTTCATCGCCACGTGGACGAACTTCTTCTGGCCGTTCATCGTGCTCGATCGACAGAACCCGACTCTGCCCGTGGCGCTCTCGCTGCTGCAGAGCAACTACTTCGTCGACTACTCCATCGTGATGGCCGGCGTGATTCTGAGCACGATCCCTCTCTTGATCTTGTTCGTCGTCGCCGGTCGCCATCTTGTGAGCGGCATCATGCAGGGAGCAATCAAGGGATGACCACCTCAACGACCGCGCCCCGTGGCGCGCAGTCACTGTCGCGCCTTGTTCCGGCCGACTTCCGCTTCGGCGTCGCGACAGCGGCGTACCAGATCGAAGGGGCGACGCACCGCGACGGTCGCGCCGACTCGATCTGGGATGCCTTCAGTCGGGTTCCCGGCGCCGTCGTCGGCGGCGAGAGCGGTGAGCGCGCGTGCGAGCACTACGACCGGTACCGCGACGACGTGGCCCTCATGAGCGATCTCGGTGTGCAGGTCTACCGCTTCAGCACCTCGTGGGCGCGCGTGCAGCCCGATGGCCGCACCGCCAACGCTGCGGGCCTCGACTTCTACCGCAAGCTCGTCGATGAGCTGCTCGGTGCGGGCATCACCCCCTGGTTGACGCTGTACCACTGGGACCTGCCGCAGGCACTCGAAGAAGCGGGCGGCTGGCCCGCGCGCGACACCGCGCTGCGGTTCGCCGACTATGCCGCCGACGTGCACGCCGCGCTCGGCGACCGCATCGTCAACTGGACCACGCTCAACGAGCCGTGGTGCTCGGCCTTCTTGGGCTACCTGAGCGGCGAGCACGCCCCCGGCAGGCAAGACCCGCAGGCCTCGCTCGATGCGGCCCACCACCTGCTGCTCGGGCACGGTCTCGCGACGCAGCGGTTGCGCGAGCTCGACCCGTCGCTGAGCCTCGGCATCACGCTCAACATGACGGTGGCCGACGCGGTCGACCCGAACGACCCGGCAGACCTCGATGCCGCCCGTCGCATCGACGCGCAGCACAACCGGTTGTTCCTCGATCCGATCTTCCGCGGTCAGTACCCGGTCGATCTGCTCGCCGACCTCGACGCCCGAGGGCTCACGCTGCCGGTGCTCGACGATGACCTCGCGGCGATCTCGACCCCGATCGACGCGCTCGGCATCAACTACTACCAGGGCAGTGCCGTCAGTGCCCGACCGCCGGCAGAGAGTTCGGCGTCGACCGCCGCCCCGTCTGAGCGCCCGAAGCTCTCGCCGTTCCCGGTGGGCGACGGGGTCTTCCACCACCCGCGCGACCTGCCGACGACCGCGATGGGCTGGGAGGTGCAGCCCGAGGGCCTCACCCGACTGCTCGTGCGCATCGACGAGGAGTACGCGAAGCCCGCGAATGTCACGCTCTACGTGACCGAGAACGGCGCGGCCTACACCGACGTCGTGGCCGCGGATGGATCGGTCGACGACTCCGACCGCGCGGAGTTTCTTCGCCTGCACCTCGATGCGGTCGCCGACGCGATCGACGCCGGCGTCAACGTCAAGGGCTACTTCTACTGGTCGCTCATGGACAACTTCGAGTGGGCCTGGGGCTACGACAAGCGATTCGGCCTCGTGCGCGTCGACTACGAGACGCAAGTGCGCACGGTCAAGACGAGCGGTGCGACCTATCGCGCCATCATCGCTGCTCGCGACCTCTCGGCGACCGCTGGCTAGGATTCTTCCTATGGCAGTTCACGGTGCGCGATGACCGCCCGCACCGCGCCCACGCTCGAGATGGTCGCCGAGCGCGCCGGGGTCTCGCGCGCCACGGTGTCACGGGTCGTCAACGGCTCGCCGCGCGTCACTGATGAGACGCTCGCGGCCGTCAACGCCGCGATCGCCGAGCTCAACTACACGCCGAATCGTGCTGCGCGATCTCTCGCGAATCGGCGGTCGATGGCGATCGCTCTCGTGATTCCTGAAGACACCATGCGGTTCTTCGGCGACCCCTACTTCGCCGCGATCGTGCAGGGCATCTCGACGGTGCTCGATGACACCGACTACGTGCTGAACCTGCACCTCGCGAGCTCGAGCGGGCAGTTCGACAAGACGGTCGGCTACTTGCTCGGCGGCAACGTCGATGGCGCGCTCGTCGTCTCGCACCACACCGATGACCACGTGCTCGCCGAGCTGGGCTCGAGCATCCCCGTCGTCTTCGGTGGTCGGCCGCTCGACCCGCAAGCCACCGACAGCTACTACGTCGATGTCGACAACGCGATCGCCGCCGCCGACGGCACGCGCCACCTGATCGAGCGGGGCCGGCGCCGCATCGGCACGGTCGCGGGGCCAGACGACATGCCCGCCGGTATCGACCGGTTGGCGGGGTGGCATTCGGCGCTGACGGATGCTGGGCTCGAGTCGACCGCGGTCGTGCGGGGCGACTTCACGCTGGCCGGCGGCATTCGGGCTACGCGCGAGCTGCTCGATGCCCACCCCGACCTCGACGCGATCTTCGTGGCGAGCGACCTCATGGCGATGGGCACGGTCACGGTGCTGCGCGAGCGCGGCATCGCGGTGCCCGACCAGATCGCGGTCGTCGGCTTCGATGATTCGCCCGCCGCGCTCGCGAGCGAGATTCCGCTGACGACCGTGCGGCAGCCCTCGGTCGAGCAGGGTGAGCGCATGGCCCGCATCTTGCTGGGCCTGCTCGACGGCGAGTCGCTGCCGAGACGCCACATCATGACGACCGAAGTGGTCGTGCGCGAGAGCGCCTGAGGTGGAGAGCCCGACCCGGTGATGCCGAGCGCCTTGCCCGAGTGGCCCGCGAGCTCACTGGAATGGGGTCGAGTGCTGCTCCGGGATGTTCGGGAGTCAGACCTCGCGATGGTTCGAGCGCTCTCCGACGACCCCTACGTCCCTCTGACGGGAACCCTGCCGGCGCACGCGAGCGACACGCAGGCCCTCGACTGGATGCACCGGCAGCAGTCGCGACATCGCGAGGGAACGGGCTTCTCGTTCACCATCGTCGAAGCGGCAACCGACCAGCCGATCGGGCACTGCGGCCTCTGGTTGCGAGAGCTGGACTCCGGACGAGCAACCGCCGGGTTCTCCCTCATCGCTGCCGCCCGTGGGCGAGGGCTCGCGACGGATGCGCTGCACGCGGTGACTGCGTTCGGGTGGACCGTGCCGGGCGTCCGGCGCATCGAGCTGAGCATCGAACCGTCGAATGCAGCGTCGCTGCGCACCGCCGAGCGCGCCGGTTACCGACGGGTCTCTGAGACGACCTCGCGGCACGTCATCGGCGGCGAAGAGCGCGCCGTGCTCGTCTTCGGGGCACCGGCGCCTCAGGAGGGCTGAATCCAGACCGCTCGCTCGCGGTGCGCGAACTCCGCGAACGTCGTCGCGGGTTCTCCCGTGAGCCGACGGACCGTGCGGTTGGGCAGCGCCGAGAGGTTCGAGCGGACGACCTTGTAGATCATCGACTGCACCTCGATGTAGTCATCGGCGGCTCCGCGCTCGCGCAGCAGCTGCTCGTACTGCTCGGGGCTGGGGCGTGTGTAGGTGACCTCGTGGCCGAGCTCGGCGGTCAGCAGGCGGGCGACCTTCTTGTAGCCCAGCGACTGCTCGCCCGAGAGGGTGTAGGACGTACCGAGATGACCCTGCTCGGTGAGCACGTGCGCGGCCACTCGACCGACGTCGTCGGTGTCGATGAACGCTGTTCTCGCGCGACCTGCGGGAACGGTGATCTCGTGACGGGTGCGAATCTCAGCGGCGTACGTCGTCGACAGGTTCTGCATGAAGAAGTTGGGGCGCAGGTTCGTGAAGGGTGCCTTTCTCGCCCGCAAGTGCTGCTCGACCGCGTGGTGCGGGGTCGAGGTATTGAACTGCACGCCCTGCAGAGAGAGAAAGACGATGTGACGCACGCCGTGCTGCAGTGCGAGGTCGATGAAGGGCAACAGATGCTGCTGCACGTCAGAGATGGCGGGCGGGCGCAGGAGGAAGATTCGATCGACGCCGGCAAGGGCATCCGCCCACCCTGCGGGGTTCTCGAAATCGAAGGCGCGCGCCTCGCTGCCGGCCACGACGCCCGCGTCGGTCGTGTCGCGCACGGCGCTGATGACGATCTCGTCTCGAGCGAGCACGTGGCGCACTGTGGCCGCGCCGACGTTGCCGGTCGCTCCCGTGACGAGCACTGCGCCGGTCATGAGGTGCGCACCGACAGCTGCGCCTCGACCGGGGCACGCACGGCGGCGAGAATGCGGTCGAGCTCAAGCACGTCGTCAGTGCTCAAGGCGTCGAACGCGGGGGCGACCGCCTCGATGTACTGCCGCTCGAAGCCCTCGATCTCGCGCCGCGCCTCGTCGCTCAGCCGGATGACCCGGCCACGTCGATCATCGGCGTCGACGTCGCTCGTCACGAGGCCAGCGGTCTTGAGCGCGTCGACCGACTGGGTGACGGCGCCGCTCGTGATGCCCAGGCGCTCGGCGAGCTCGGCGACTCGCAGACCATCGCTGCGCGCGAGCACGAACAGCAGGTTCATGGGCGCTCGACCGAGGCCGAGAGCCTTGAACGGGTAGCCGCCCCGTGCGGTGACGTCGCGCGTGACGACGGCGATGCGCTCGATGACGCGGGCGAGCGACTCGGCGCGGGCATCCATCAGCGGCTCACGAAGGGCAGCTCGCCGATGAACTGCGGGTCATCGAGCTGCGTGAGGATGAAGCTGGCGAGGTCGCCGCGAGCGATCTGCGTGCCCGCGTTCACCCCGACCCAGCCGACCCGATAACTGCCGGTCGCCGGAGCGTCGGTCAAGCGCGGGCCGCGCACCACCGTGAAGTCGAGCCCGCTCGCGCGCAGCACCGCGAGGTGGCCTTCAGCGTCGGCGAGCACCTGCGGCGAGATGCGCTGCAGCAACCACTTGATGACCTTGTCGGGCGCCTTGGGCTGGTCGTGCTCGGGGGCGGGAAGGCCGCCGCCCGAGAGCGAGATGATGCGACGGATGCCCGCCGCCGCCATCGCGTCGACGATGTGCTGCGTGCCGTTGGTCTGCAGCGTGGGCGGCGAGCCCTTCACCTGGCCGAACACGCTCACCACGACGTCGGCGCCCTGCACGGTCTCGCGCACGGCAGCGGCGTCGAGCACGTCGCCCGCGATGACGGTGAGCCGCTCGTGACTCGTCTCGATCGACGCGGGGCGCCGAGCCAGGGCGCGGACGCTGTGACCCGCCTCGAGAGCCTGCGCGAGCACGTGTCGGCCGGTCTTGCCGGTGCCGCCGAAGAGAGCGATGGTGCGGGGTTCAGGGGTCGTCATGCCTTTACTTTAGCAACTAAAGCATCTTCACGACGACCCCCGGGCTGGATCAGTGCAGTGAGTCAGGCGCGTCATCGGGCCTGCGCCCGCGTGGCCCGATGACCGCGACGAGAGCGGATGCCCCGAGCGTCACCCATGCAGCGACCCAGAACGCCTGCGCCGTGCCCTGCTCGAAGGCCGACCGCACCCCGGCGGCGAGCTCGTCGCCGCCGGACGGCGCCTCGTCGGCGATCGCCAGGCCCGCGCCCGCGCTGTCTTCGATCGCCTCGACGAGCTCGGCGGGAAGGCCTTCGGGCGTCTCGAGGTTCGCGGTGTACCCGACGGCCAGGATCGTGCCCAAGATCGCGATGCCGATGACACCGCCGACTTCACGCGTGATGTCGTTCACGGCACTCGCCACCGACCGACGCTCGGCCGGCAGCCCGTCGATGATGAGCACGGTTCCCGGTGTGATCGCGATGCCGAACCCGAGACCGAAGACGAACACTCCGAGCCCTGCCACCCAAAGGTTCGGGTCGCCCGTGCCGAGCATCCACGCCATGAGGGCGAAGCCGCCGCCCATCACGAGCAGTCCGGCGGTTCCCGGCACTGTCGCGCCGAAACGGCGGATGAGCGCAGTCGAGATCGCTGTGCCCGGTCCGACACCGATGGCGACGGCGAGCAGCGCGACTGCGGCGCCCAGGGGCGTCAGCTCGAGCACGATCTGCAGGTACTGCGGCGAGATGACGAAGAAGCCGAGCGATGCGAAGAACTGCAGCGAGACGATGAGCGAACCCGTGCTCAGCCCGCGCGAGCGGAACAGCCGCACGTCGAGCGCGGGTTCTTGAGCGCGCAGCTCGTGCACGACGAAGGCTGTCAGCGCGACGGCGGCGACCGCGTAGGCGCTCAGCACGAGCGGGTCGTCGATGCCGAGCACCGGCGTCTCGATGATCGCCCACACGAGGGCCGCGAGACCGAGTGCCGACCACAGGGCTCCCCACGGGTCGAGCGAGAGACCGGGCCGTCGGTTCTCGGCCACGAGTAGCACGGTCGGGATGATGAGCAGCGCCGCCATCGCCCCGAACGCGATCTGGATGCTCGGCCACTCGAGCACTTCGAGGAGGCCTCCCGCCACGAGCGTGCCGAGCACGGCCCCCGCGGCACTCACCGCCGACCAGACGGCGATCGCGAAGGCACGGCGCTCTGCGGGGTAGGCATCGATGAGTGCCGACAGCGTCACGGGGAACACCGCGGCAGCACCGGCACCGGCGACCGCGCGCCAGGCGATGAACGTCTCGGGGTCGGTCGAGAAGCCCGAGATGATGTTCGCCCCGGCGAAGATCACGAGCCCGACGGTGAGCGTCGTGCGTCGGCCGAAGCGGTCGGCCGCGATGCCCGCGGGCAGCAGCAGCGCGGCGAAGGCGAGCGCATAGGCGTCGATGATCCACGTGAGGTCGCTCTGAGTGGCGTCGAGGTCTGCGGCGATGTCGGGAAGGGCGATGGCGAGCGCGGAGTTGCCGGCCACGACGAGCGCGAGCGCGACGCACAACGCGATGAGCAGCAGACGGAGGCGTGCAGGGCTCGGGGCGAGCATGGTGGACATGGCATCCCTTTCATTCGTTTGCCTAATCATTAGGGAAACATATCTTCGGATTGCTAGAGTGTCAACATGTCGGATTCGTGGAGCCCCGACCCCGCCGAGGTCGCCGAGCGCGCGATCGCGCGCGCCGATGACGTCTCGTGGGCCTTTCGCGAGGCGAACCGGGCTTCCGCCGATCTGGATGCCGCGCTCGCCCGTCGACTGCAGATGAAGCAGACCGACTACGACGCCATGGGGCACCTCATGTCGAGCCCGGCGCCGCTCGGCCCGAACGAGCTCGCCCGGCGGCTCGGCATCACGCCGGCATCATCGACCGAGCTCGTCGACCGCCTCGAGGCGGCGGGGCACGTGCACCGCGAGCGCTCGCAGACCGACCGCCGCCGCGTCGAGCTGCACGCCGAGCCCGAGTCGGTCGGCCGCATCATCGGCGAGCTCGAGCCCCTCTTCGCGGCCCTCGATGAGATCGCCGCGGGACTCGATGAGACGCAGCGGCAGGTCGTCACCGACTACTTGCGCGCGGTGAGTCGCGCGACGCGTCATTACGTCGAGCACGACCTCGGCCGGTAGCGTGGTCGCATGAGCCGAGGCCGCGCGATTCTCTCTGCAGTGCTCGTCGCCCTGGGCGCGATCGCCTATGGCGCGTCACCCATCGACATCCTTCCCGAACTCGTGCTCGGCCCGCTCGGGCTCGTCGACGACGCAGCCGTCATTGTCGGCGCAGGGCTCGCGATCTGGAAGCTGCTGACGGGTCGCAAGAGCACTCCCCCGAGTCAACCTGCGCAGCCCGCCCAGCCTGCGGCCGAGCAGCCTCGGTGGGAGCAGAAGTCGACCGAGTAGGGTGCCCGCATGAGCCTCACCGTCACGAATGAGACCGATGCCGACCGCTACGCCGTCTACGACGGCGATGAACTGCAGGGCTTCATCATCTACGAGCACGCGGGCACGACGCTGCGGCTGCTGCACGCAGAAGTGCCGCCGATGATGCGCGGCAAGGGCGTCGGCGGCGAGGTTGTGCGCGTGATTCTCGATCATCTGCGCGAATCGACGACCGATCGAGTGCAGCCGGTGTGCGGCTTCGTCGTGAGCTGGATGCGCCGCAACCCCGACTACGCCGAGCTCACCACGCGGTAGGAACGCTCACCGCGGCGGGGCCGCGCGTCTAGAGACGAATCGTGCCTTCGTACCCCTCGCCAGCATCCGGATCGTTCTCGGTCTGAATGACGCCGAGATCGCCGTCCCCGGCGATCGGCGCCGGTGCTGGAAGGGTCGTCTGCCGGTCGAGCTCGATCGAGGCTTCGTGCCGCGTGGGGTTGAAGACCTCGTCGCCGATGCCCACGAGACCGCCGCCCGAGCCGCCGCGTCGGGCGGTGTCGCCCCGCAGGTCAATCCAGCCCTGCCGTTGCGCAAGCACTCCCAGCGCGCTCACCGCGAGCCCGATGAGCACCCACCCCCACCACTCGATCATCCGTCGAGCCTACCGAGAGCGTTCGCCGACTCAGTCGCGCAGCGGCAGCACGATCGGGCGATCGGATGCTCCCAGGCGGTGAATCTGCACGTCGAGCCCGTAGACGCGCCCGACCCGATCGGCCGTCATGACCTCCGTCGGAGTGCCCACGGCGTCGAGCCGGCCGCCGTCGAGCAGGGCGATGCGATCGGCGTAGGCGCCCGCGAGCGACAAGTCGTGCACGACGACGACCACCGCGCGGCCCTGCGCGGCGAGCTCGCGTGCGAGGCGCATGACGTCTTCTTGATGCCGCAAGTCGAGTGCGGCCGTCGGCTCGTCCAGAAAGATCACCGGGGTGCGCTGGGCGAGCACCCGGGCGAGCGAGACACGAGCCTGCTCGCCGCCGCTGAGGGTCGTGAAGCGGCGGCCGAGCAAGTGCTCGATGTCGGTGGCCTGAATGGCGTCGAGCACCGCCTGCTGGTCGTCGGCGAGCTCGGCGGTGCGATTCCAGGGGCTGCGACCCATCTGCACGATCTCGATGACGCGGAAGGGGAAGCTCACGACGTTGGCCTGCGAGAGCACCGCCCGACGCCGCGCGAGTTCGAGCGGCCGATAGGTGCCGATGCTGCGTCCCATGAGCTCGACGCTGCCGGCATCGGGGTGCTGGTCGCCCGCCAGAATCGAGAGCAGCGTCGACTTGCCCGCCCCGTTGGGGCCGACGAGCGCGATCACCTCGCCCGCGTGCACTTCGAGGTCGATGCCCTCGAGAATGCTGCGGCCGTCGCGCGACAGTGCGAGGCCGCGGCCCCGCAGCACGGCGGTCGTCGTGGTCTGGGGGGGCATCACGCCCACCCCCCGCTGCGCCGACGCTGGCGGGAGAGCAGCCAGAAGACGAAGGGTCCGCCGACGAGGGAGGTCAGCATGCCGATCGGCAGCTCAGCCCCGGCGACGAGGGTGCGCGTCATGAGGTCGGCGAGCACGAGCAAGGCGCCGCCGCCGACGGCGCTCGCGAGAATCAGGCCGCGGTGCGCCGGCCCGATGATCATGCGGATGATGTGCGGCACAACGAGCCCCACGAAGGCGATGATGCCGGTGAAGGCGACCGCTACACCCGTGAGCATCGCGACCAGAACAATCGAGACGAGGCGCAACTGCTCGACGTTGACGCCGAGGTGCCGGGCGTTGCGCTCGCCGAGCGAGAGCAGGTCGTAGCGCCGCGCGAGCGCGAACGACAGCAGCACGCCGACAACGGTCACGCTCGCGACGATCGCGACTTGCGACCACAACGAGCCGCCGAGCGAGCCGAGCTGCCAGAACACGATCTGCTCGCGGCTCGCGGTGTCGGCGACGAAGAGCACGAAGGCGATGCCGGCTTGGGCAATCGCGTTGACGGCGATACCCGTGAGCAGCAGCGTCACGACCTCGGTGCGGCCACCCGCACGCGACACCGCGTAGACGAGCAGCGTCGCGACGAGCCCGCCGAGAAAGGCGAAGAGCGCGACACCGGCTCCGCCGAGAACGGAGGCGCCGAGCACGATCGCCGTCGCCGCCCCGAGAGCGGCTCCCGACGAGACGCCCACCACACCCGGCTCGGCGAGCGGATTGCCGAAGATCGCCTGCATGACGGCACCGGCGACGGCGAGCGCCGCTCCGACGACGAGCGCCATGACGATGCGCGGAAACCGAACGACCCAGAGGGTGCTCTCGACGATGGGGTCGGTCGGCGCCCAGACGGTGTCGATGCCGATCGCGCGCAGCAGCGAACCGGCGACCTCGGTGGGAGTGATCGGCAGCTGGCCGGTGATCGCCGACAGCACGATGCCGCCGACGAGGACGCCGGCGAGCAGGAGGACGAGCGCGACTGCCCGCGATCGTGGCTTCACAGCACCAGCCTCACGGAACCCGGTTGAGCCACTCGGGCGTCGAGAACTTCGTCTCGACGAGGGCCTGGGCACGTGCGAGCTCGTCAGCGGTCAGCACAGAGTCGGTGAGCCCGTACTGCCCGCGGAACGTCGCGACGAGACGGTCGATGACCTCATCGCGCGGCAGGCCGGTCTGCGACTTGAGCGGGTCGACGCGCTTGGCCGCGCTCGCGATGCCCTTGTCGCTGAGCTTTTCGCGCCCGATGCGCAACACCTCGGCCATGCGCGCGCCGTCCATGTCGTAGGCCATCGTGACGTGGTGCAGCACGGCGCCGGCGCCGAGTCGCTTCTGCGCTGCGCCGCCGATCTTGCCGAGCGGGCTCGTGATGTCGTTGAGCGGCTGGTAGCTCGCCTCGATGCCCAGTCCGCGCAGCCCTTGGATCACCCACTCGTCGAGAAAGGCGTACGAATCGGCGAAGCTCATGCCCTGCACGAGCTCGATCGGCGCATACAGCGAGTAGGTGATGGCCGAGGCGGGCTCGATGAACATCGCACCGCCGCCCGAGATGCGGCGCACGATTTCGAAACCGTAGCGTTTGGCGTTCTCGAGATCGACCTCGTTCTTGACGCTCTGGAACGAGCCGATGACGACGGCCGGGCTGCTCCACTCCCAGATGCGCAGCGTCGCGCCGCGGCGCCCTTCGCCGACTTCTTCTGAGAGCACTTGGTCGACGGCCATCTGCTGCAGCGGCGCGAGTGCGGGCCCGCGCAGCAACTGCCACTCGTAGTCGGTGAAGCTCGTCGCACTCGCGAGGGCGCGGCGCACGGTCGTCGCGACCGCTTCGGGGCTGAACCCGAGCAGCACGGCGCCGTCGGGCTGGGCATCCCGAATCGCACGCGCGAGTGTCGCGGCATCGGTGTCGACGGCGAGACCGTTGACCGCTGACTCGATCGCGGGGATCGTCTCGTCGGGTTCGACGAAGAAGTCTCCGGCGAGGCGGAAGCCGCTGATGCGCCCCTCGGTCGACTCGAGGTCGACGACGACGAGCTTGCCGCCCGGCACCTTGAACTCGGCGTGCATCGCCGCTGTGTTGCCCGCCTCGCCCTGCATAAGGTCAACCTTAGTTGGCGGTAGCCGCAGGCCTGCTGGGGTCGGCCGCGTACTGCGACCACGACCCCGGGTAGAGCCGGCCGGGCTCGAGGCCGACGTGCTCCAGCACCAGCAGCGTGTGGCACGCCGTGACTCCCGAACCGCAGTAGCTGATCACCGGGCGCTCGCTCGCACCGAGCGCCGTCAGGCGACCGCGCAGGGTGTCGACGTTGAGTAGCGTGCCGTCGCCGGCCACGTTGTCTCGGCACGACAGGCTCTCGGCGCCCGGAATGTGGCCGGGGCGAGCATCCACCGGCTCAGACTCCCCCCGATAGCGATCGAGCGAGCGCGCATCGAGCACGAGCGCGGTGCCGTCGGCCGCGGCGGCCTGCGTCTCGTCGATTGTCGCGAGCAGGTGCGCTGGCCAGGGGCGTGCGGTGAAGGATGCTGGCGACGGGTCGCTCGGCCCGGTCTCGAGCTCGTCCTCCGGGTGCGCCCGATGCCAGGCGTCGATCCCTCCGTCGAGCACGGCGGCCTCGAGCCCGAGAGCCCGGAGCATCCAGACGATCCGCGCGGCGATGACTCCCCCAGCGTCGTCGTAGACCACGACGGTGGAACCGTCGCCGATGCCCGCCGCGCTCATCGCGCGCGCAAAGTCAGCCGGCTCGGGCAAGGGGTGGCGACCCGCTTCGAGAGACGGCGCACCGGCAAGCGAACGGTCGAGGTCGATGAAGACAGCGCCCGGCACGTGCCCGGCCGCGTGAGCCTCTGAACCGGAGCGGCCGTCGAGGTACCAACGACTGTCGACGAGCACGACGTCTCGCGCAGCGACAAGACGGTCGAGCTCGGCGACGGTAACGAAAGGGGCGAGGGCTCGGCTCATGGCGACCAGCGTAGGGTGCGGGCATGGACCCGATCGGGATACACCTCGCCATCATGGCCGACTACCTGCTCGCGCAAGCGGCCGAGAACCCGCAGGGACGCGCGTCTCAGCGGTTCGACCTCGATCTTGAACACGTGCGCGTGACCGCGATCGGCTTCGCCACGGGCGGCGAACTGCCCGAGCACAAGAACCCGGGTGAGGCCGTGCTGCAGGTCGTGCGCGGGCGCATCCGCCTCACCGACAGTGCCCGCTCGATCGAGGTGGAGGAGGGCATGATCGCGCGCATCCCGAACGGCGTGCACAGCGTCACGGCGCTTGAGCCCAGCGTCATCGTGCTGACGGCGATCTCGCTGCCGGCCGTGGCCGACGCTCTCGCGCCCGCCTAGATCCTTCCCCGCCTCGGTCTTTCGGGGAGAGCGGTCAGCGAGCGGAGGCGTGTGGCGCGTCGGTGATCCGACGTGCATCTGCTGGTGCGATCCCCGCCAGCGAGTGCACGACCGGGGCCGTTTGGGTGTAGAGCGTGCGATAGAGGGCGTAGCGGTCGTCATAGAGATTGCGCAACGCAGGGTCGGGCTCGATGAGGTCGCCTCCGCGGTTCCACTGCGAGGTATCGGCGCCACTGCCCGCTGCAGCAAGGCGCGCTGCCCCGAGACTGGCGCCGATCGTCAGCGTCGGCACTCGTTGCGCTCGGCCCGTGACATCGCTCACGATCGATGTCCAGAGCTGCCCGGTCGTTCCGCCGCCCACCGCAGTGATGCGCGAGCACTCTGCGCCCGCGTGCTCAAGCACCTCGATGTTGTGGCGCACACCGAACGCGATGGATTCCAGAACGGCACGATGCAGATCACCGATCTCGGTGTCGAGCCTCAGCCCGGCGATGACGCCGCGAGCGTGCGGGTCGGCGATCGGCGTGCGCTCTCCCGCGAAGTACGGCAACACGAGCAGCCCTCGTGCGCCTGGCCCCGCAGCCGCGGCAAGCCGGCTGAGCTCCGCGAAGTCGTCGATGCCTGTCAACCGACGCAGCCAGTCGGTGATCGCTCCCGAGGCCGCCATACCCCCGGCAAGACAGCGCAGCGAAGGCGCCAAGCCTTGCGTGCTCCACAGCTCAGGAACCGTGATGCGCTCTCCAGTCGTCGCGATGAGAAACATGGTCGAGCCGTACATGAGCATGAGGTCGCCGACGTCGAGCGCGTGCGCGCTGTGCGCCTCGGCCCACGCATCGACGCTGCCACAGACGACGGGAGTGCCGACGGCGATGCCGGTCGCCGCCGCCGCGCTCGCCGTTACAGATCCGGCAGGCTCGCCCGACCAGAGCAGTCGCGGCAAGCGGATGCCCGGTGCAAGCAACTCGGCCCAGTCGAGAGCCCACTGCTCGGCGTCGGTGTCGTAGAGCGGAACCGCTTGGCTCGCGGAGTGGTGGTCGAGCACGTACTCGCCCGTCAAGCGCAGCACGAGCCAGCTCGACGCCATCACGAGCCGGCGAGCGCGGCGCATCGCGTCGGGCTCGTGCTCCGCGATCCACTGCACCTTGGGGCCAACGGCCTGGGTCGACAGTGCGCTTCCGCAGCGCTCGAGCACGGCGGCTTCTCCCAACTGGCCGCGTTGGTGCGCAATCTGCTCGACGGCGCGGGTGTCGACGCCGTAGAGGATTGCCGAGCGCACGGGTGTGTCGTGCTCGTCGAGCAGACCCACGACCGGGCCCATTCCGCTTACGCCGACGCCGTCGATGGGCCCGGGCGACGACTCGAGCAGCTCGCGGCTTAACTCGACGAACTCGCGCCACCACGTCTCGAGCGGCATCTCGGCGTACCCGGGTGCAGGACGATCGACGTCGTGCTTGCGGTCGGCCTGCGCGAGTATCCGTCCATCCGAATCGACGATGACGCCCTTGCTGCTGCCCGTGCCGATGTCGACGCCCAGCCAGCGACCGTCAGACACGCACCCCGCCGACTAGGTTGACCGAGATGCCGAGCCCATGCAGCATCGCCGACTTCGCCGCGAGAGCCCGGTCTGCTTCGTCGGCCGATGTCGCGTAGCCGATCTGCACGTGATTCGCGCGATGCCTCGCCATCAGCTGGTTGCGAGAGACGCCGTGCAGCACGGCGTGCATGATCGGCCACTCGGGGTTGGTCGACTGCCAACGACGCTCGGTCTCGTCATCCGGCAACGCGAGCGCTGTGCCCCGGCCGATATCTGCGTGCAGGCGCCCGCCTTCGACGAAGACGCGACTCCAGACGAACTCGCCCGGCTTCGAGACGCCGCGAACAGTCGATCCACCGAGGGGAAAGTACATGGGGTTCTGCCTCCATCCTTGCGCGTCGGCGTATCCGCGAACGAAGTGAGAGGGCGGCACGCTGCCCGAGATCTCGAAGACCCAGACGAAGTCGTCGCCGTACTGCTCACCCCACCGCACATCGTGCAGAGTCGTGGCAGGGTCGATGCCCATGGCCCGCCAGACGCGATTCGTCACAAGCGCGTCGATCGCGACGCCTTCATCGGCTTCGTTCGCGAGCGGAATCGCCTGCCCTGGCCAGAGTTCGCGTGACCCGTCTCGTGAGAACACCGGTGGTCGCTCAACATTGTTGATGAGACCCTCGGCGAGGTCGGAAGCGGCGCAGATGTCTTTGAGGCCCTGTTGGTACTGAATTCCGAGTGCATCGACCCCGAAGTCATCGCCGATGCGCAGCAGGGCGATGTACATGCGCGCTTGCTCGAGCACCTGGCGCTCGGTGAGCTCTGTCTCTTCGTCGGTGCCGAATCGGAAGGTCATCCCTCGATCTATCAGCCAGTCGAGCACCGCGCGAGCTTCTTCCTCGCGCACCCTCAGCATCTCCGCCCACAGAGCGCTTTGCGACAAGCGCTCCTTGTAGAGGCCGATTGCATTCATGAGCTCGTCGTCGATGATGGCGTTGTACATGCCCATGCAGCCCTCATCGAAGATGCCGACGATGGCCTTGCTCTCGAGCATGTGCATGGCAAGGGCTTCGCCGAGGTCTCGTTCATCGCCGGGTGACACTTCTGTCAAAGGACGCACATGGCTGAGGTCGTGGTCGATGCGGCCTTGCTCGGTCCAGATGCGAAGGCCCGTGACGAACCACTCGTCAGTGAAGTCGACGCTCCACAGCGTCGAGTACGGCACGCCCATCTTCACCAAACCCGCGTTGAGCCCGAGCAGCCCGACAAGCCCCGGGGCTCCACCTGAGAAGTTCGCGACCGTGAGAATCGGCCCTCGGTGACTTCGCAAGCCAGCGAGAAGATGATGACTGTACTGCCAGACAGACTCGGCGACGACGAGCGGTGCGTCGAGCGGGATGCCGGCGAAGGTGTCGATGCCTTCCCGCTGACTCGAGAGAAAGCCATGCCCTCGGCGCTCGTCGACAGCGTGAGCTCGGTACACGCTCCATCCCAGCTCGGCGAAGGCCTCGCTCAGTGCGTGTTCCATCTGCTCTTGAACCGCCCACCCTGCGCGATTCGGCGCTTCGCGAAGATCGCCGCTGGCGACGAGCCAGGCCGTGCGAGGTCGCAGCGAGGGTCGTGGTCGCGATTCAGGCAGAGCGTAGCCAGGCAAGAGGTCCTCCTCGACGTGATCAGTTCGGTGAGACAGACGGCGGGCGGCGCGACGGCACGCAGCGACTCTTTCGTCGTCTTGCGGCCCGACGCTAGTACGCGCAAAACGTTTTGACAATAGGACGCCCAGACCCGCTTGACGACGATGCAAAGCGCCGCGCTATGATCATCCAAAACGATTTGCTCTTCGCAAGGAAGCGGGTGGAGTCTCATGCACGATCCGATCGTGTCGTACGAGTTCGTCGTCGACGAACTGCAGCAGCAGAGCGAGGCCGGGTTCGACGTCGCGGCAGCGCGTGAAGCGCTCGAACACGCCGCGCACGACGACCTCGACGCGCTCCACGCAGTGCTCGAGCTCTCCGAGCAGGCTCCGCGCGATCCGGCGTGGGACTTTGATGAGCCCGTCGGTCTCGCTGCGATTCTCGACTCGGTGCCAGGAGCGACCCTCCCGCCGATCGACGACTCCTCGCTCGACGACAAGATCCTCGGCGCTTGGCTCGGGCGCATCGCAGGCTGCAACCTCGGCAAGCCTCTCGAGTTCGGCCCTCACTGGACCAGCGATCGGATTCGGCGCTATCTCGAGCGTGCCGATGCCTACCCGCTCTTGGACTACGTCCCGCTGCTCGATCCGATGCCCGACGAGTTCGAGTTGCGAGAGAACTGGGTCGAGACCACTCGCGGGCTGGTCAACGGTTCAGCTCGCGACGACGACATCGACTACCCGATCCTCGGCCTCCACTTGCTCGAGCGCCCCGGTGCCGGGTTGAGCCCGCGGCACGTCGCCGACGCGTGGCTCTCGCTCTTTCCCTATCACCAGGTCTACACGGCCGAGCGTGCAGCGTACGCGAACCTCATCGCGCACTTGCCGATCGAGCAGGTCGCCCTCAACCGCAACCCGTACCGCGAGTGGATCGGCGCGCTCATTCGAGGCGACATCTTCGGCTGGGTGTTCCCCGGCAAGCCGCGCGAAGCCATCACGCTCGCCTACCAAGACGCGAGCCTCTCGCACGTCGCCAACGGCATCTATGGCGAACAGTGGTCTGCCGCGCTCGTCGCGTGCGCCTTCACCGCCTCGAGCGCGGCCGAAGCGGTCGAGGCGAGCCTCAACTGGATTCCTCCGCGGTCGAGACTCGCGGTCGCGTTGCGCGATGTGCAGAGCATCCACCGGTCAGGCGCAACGTGGGATGACGCGCTCGCCCACATTCAGAAGCACTACGGCCACTATCACTGGGTGCACACGATCAACAATGCCGCGATCATCGTGGCTGGTCTGCTCTGGGGTGCCGACGACTACTCTTCGACTGTGGGGCTCACGGTGCAGGGCGGCTGGGATACCGACTCGAACGGCGCGACCGCCGGCTCGGTGTGCGGTGTCATCCTCGGCGCGAAGGGTCTGCCTGCGCACTTTATCGAGCCGTTGCACGACCGCACGCGATCGGCGCTGTTCGGCTTCGACAACTCGCGCATCTCTGACCTCGCGCAGCGCACTGCCGCACTCGCCCGCAACGGTCTCGCATGATCGGCGGGTTTGACGCCCTGCTCCGTCTCGACGACCGTCGTTCGCGCTCGATCAGCGCCGAGAACCCCGACGGCGCACCGGGCGGTGGCGGTCGAGCGACAGAGGGAACTGGGTCGTCGCCGTCGCGCGATCTCGGCGCCGGCTGGAAGGTCGCGCCGGCGATCAGGATCGAAGCGGGAGCGACGGCAACCCTCGCTGACATCGACGGCCCGGGTGTGATTCGTCACATCTGGATGACCTGCGATCGCAAGCGCTGGCATGAACTGGTGCTGCGCTGCACCTGGGACGACGAGAGCTCACCGTCGGTCGAGGTGCCGCTTGGTGACTTCTTCGCCAACGCGACTCGCGAAACCGCGATCGTGAACTCCGAGCCCATCGCCGTGCTCGTCGGCGGTGGCATGAACAGCTACTGGCCGATGCCGTTCCGCGGCCGTGCGCGCATCACGCTCGAGAATCGCGGCGACGTCGTGCATCAGTTCTTCTTCCAGATCGACTACTCGCTCGAAGACGTGTCTGCCGAGACTCCGTACTTCCACGCGCAGTGGCGACGGAGCGTCGGCGTGCCGAATGCGATCCACACGATCGTCGATGGCATCGAAGGCGATGGCCACTATGTCGGCACGGCGTTCGACTGGCAGACACGCTTCGACGGCTGGTGGGGCGAGGGCGAACTCAAGTTCTTTCTCGACGGCGACACCGACTACCCCACGATCTGCGGCACTGGTGTCGAAGACTACGTCGGCGGTGCCTGGTGTTTCGAGCCGAGTCCCGGCGCAGGCTACGCGACGTACAGCTCGGCCTATCTCGGGTTTCATCAAGCGCTCGACCACCGATTCGCGATGTATCGCTGGCATCTGCCCGACCCCATCCGTTTTCACGAGTCGCTCGCGATCACCGTGCAGTCACTCGGCTGGGGCGCCGACAATCGCTATGCGCAGCTCGTCGACGACACAATCTCGACGGTCGCGCTGTGGTACCAGCGCGAGCCGCACGCGTCGTTCCCCGCGCTGACGAACCTCGAGCCGGTCGACGGCGCGTGACCACGCGCACCGCACTCATCGTTCGCGGCGGAAGCGACGGCTACGATCCGGTAGGCACTATCTATCTCTCCGAGTCCTTCCTCGAGCTGCATCAGTTCACGATCGACGTGCACGAGTGAACCGCTGTCCCCGCCGATACACCGCTGATGACGAAGACAGACCTAGTCATGAAGAGCAGCACGCTCGAGACAGTCTGGTACGACGAGGCCATCGGGCCGCGTGGGGCGGTCGCTGACGGCTGCGGCTCCGTGAGCTGACACAGGCGTGCGCTCGACGCCCTTCTAGTGAGCCCCGAATTCTTGTAGTTCGTCGGCGGGCAGTACGCCACTCAACGCAGGTCACGCACTACCAGCTGAGCCGGACCCGCTCGCCTCGGCCCGCATGAACAACACCGAGGTCGGCTCCCTCAACAATCAGATGGTTGCAGTCCAGCTGTCCCCCCATGACCTTGATCGTGATGCTACTGGCGCCCACCTCAACGTGTCCCCACGCTGTGCCGGTGCTGAAGAACCCGCGGTAGCCCGAGGGGGGCGTGAAGGCGAGTGTGCTGCGAGGAGCGTCCCACTGGGCGCCACTAAAGGCGAGCAATAGACCCCAACTCGCAAGCGACCGTGCATAGTGATAGCCGGCTTCAATCTCATTCCACGGGCTACGGCGCCTCCCGTCGTATCGCTGGCGGAGTGATCGCACGATCGCCAGAGCCGCTTCAGGGTTTCCGTCATAGACAAGCTCAGTAGCCACTTGATACTCGACGCCTGTCCACACTTCGTCGGAATAGGCGAATGGCAACGCTGGTCGTCCGCCGTTCGGCCACGAAGCGAGCACGAGACCTCCCTCGTCTCCCAGCGCATAGGTACGTTGCACACTGACGTGATCCACCAGTGTCGAGCGGTAGTTGGATGCGAAGATCATGGAACTCGCGCGGCGCACATCCTCAGGGGGTAAGAGATAGCCGAAGCCATTAATGTGCGCGTGAAATTGTCCGAGGAGTTGGTCCGAGAGGACGCCATCGCCATATTGGAAGCGCCGCGCGTTGACGTCGTCGACTCGTTGTCGGTAGTACTCTCCGTTGAACAGCTCGCGAGTAACTGCTTCTTGTCCGCGCCTGAGCGCGCACCGAAACGCGTCGACATCGTCACCGAGGTGCTCGCCCATGCGAATCGCGGCAGCGAGCGCCGCCAACAGCATGATGTTTGCGAGGGGCTCTGAGCCATCGAACTCGATGTCATACGTGTTGTGCATGAGCGCGTCCAGCAGGCCATCACTATCGGTATCCCACGTATCCAGCACAAACTGCAGCGAGGTCTTGGCTGCGGGCCACAACTCTCGGAGAAAGTCGTCATCGCCGCTGAAGCGCCACTCGCGATGCAGGCGCACGAGTGTGCCGAGTTGACCGTCGACAGCGGGCTCCATTGTCCACTGCGGCCGCCCCCACACTCGATTCGTCCGGAACGTCTGGCGGCCGCTGGAGTCGGTCTCGAGCAAGTACTCCACTCGGCGCGCGGATCGTTCCAATTCGGGGAACAACCAGGCAATTGACTGCGCATAACTCCACACATGAGTGCAGGTTCCCTCGCAGCTGCCCGTGCGATCGAAACTGCCCTCCCACGCAAGGAACGTTCCGTCGTCAATGCGGAAACACGTCGTGCTTCGTATCGTGGCGATTGTGCACAACAAGCTCGATACGACGTCGGGGTCGAGCGTAGTGTCGTGCATCGAATCGGCGAACTGACGAGTCGCGTTCTCGAGCTCTAGCAAGTCGGACACAACGTACTCAGCTGCCGACCATGCATCGCCCCATTGCGTCGCGTAGTAGTTGCGCACGCGGTCCACAATGTTGTCTGAGTCGAGAATGTGTCCTGCCCAACCGCGAGGCCTGTTGGGAAACGACCAGGCGAGTACGAACTCGAAGTCAGCTTTCGCGCCCGGCGCGATCTCTTGAACGACGCCGAGAGACCCTGTTCGTTGCTTGGGAAGCCGGTCAAGCAACTGCACGTCGTCGAGAGGTTCGGAGCCGGTGAGGAGGGCGTTGGTCGGCAGCGGAACATCACCTACCGCATCCAGTAGCCCATCGTCGTGCAGGTCGTCCCAGAATCGCTGTGAGCCCGCCGCCCAGAAATCGATGGGCCACTGTGGTGTCGCGGTCGTGTTGTGATGTCGAGTAACGAGCGACAGAGTGCCAAACCGGAGGTCGTCGCTTGGCAGATCAACGCTGAAGTCGAGTCCACGGCATAGAGCAGATTCACGCCACGAGACTGACTGTCGCTCGGAGTACTCCTCCCAGGGACCGTAACTAGTGGAGCGCCCGGCAGTGTGGGTCAGCGTCCCCACAATCGTCACGGTCAGTGCCTCGCTACCGTGATTGTGCACCGAATATCGCATCACCGCTGCGGGGATACCTGACTTCGTTGCGTCGAGCGGCACGAGTGGAGTGAACGCCGTGAGCGAGACTTGGACCGGAAGCTCATCGTCGTCGAATTCCACCGTGGCGATCGGATAATCGAGACTCAGTCTGGATTTCGCGAACCGAGGAAGGCCGACTAGACCACTGAAGCCCCATCCGTCCGTGGCATCGAGACGGCCCGAGGGGGCAGCCTCGAGCACTCGGGTCACGGGAGCGACGTTCTCACCGCGGGCGTTAATACTGAAGAAAGACTTAGGGTTGCTGCGACCCTTGTCGGGATGGTTTTCGAGCTCCCAATCGCGCAGTTCTCCGCGCGCTCCCAACGACACGTTTCCCGTGCCTATTCCGCCCAGAGGAAACGCAGCCGCTTCAGCCGTGTTTGGTATCCAGGTCGGACGACGGAGCAGTCGTTGCTTTCTGGATGCGGATTCTCGCTGCTGGTTGGCTTCCAACGGTTCAACCCTTCAGCCCGACGGAAGCAAGACCGCCAATGAGGTATTTCTGCGCGACGAAGTACAGGACAACGACGGGCAACATGGTGATGAGATTTGCCGCCATGAGCAAGTTGAACTCCTGATTCTGAGTCGAGAGGAAACCTGCTAGACCGATCGCCGCGGTGAACTGCCGACTGTCGTTGAGGTAGATCACCGGCCCCAGTAGGTCGTTCCAGGTTCCGAGGAAAGTGAAGACAGCGCATACGGCAAGTGCCGGCTTGCTCAGCGGGAGGATGATCGACCAGAAGATGCGGAACGGCCCAGCGCCATCGAGCCGCGCGGCTTCGTCGAGCTCCATCGGAATGGATCGCATGTACTGCCTCATGAGAAAGACGAAGAAGGCTGATGCGGTAAACGAGGGAACGATTAAAGGCAAGTAGGTGCCGTACCACCCGAGCTCGTAGAACATCAAGAACTGCGGAATCATGAGGCCCTGCCACGGAATCAGCATTGTGAGAATGATGATCGTGAACACTTTGTCGCGCCCCTTGAAGCGCATGCGGGCCAACGGGTAGGCAACGAGAGCGCAGGACACGACCGAGCCGAACACAGTGAACACCGAAAGCCAGACGGTATTGAAGAGATACAGAGCGAATGGTCGAGCAGGATTCGTCAGCGCCCGAGCGAAGTTCTCCCAGTTCCAATGCTCACTAGGAAACCACTCTGGAGGGTCGGTGAAGACACTGACGTCGTCGGGCTTCAGTGCAACGGTGAACATCCATCCCAGGGGGAGGATGATGAGTGCGCTCAGGGCGATCAGGCCCGTGTAGACGCCTAGGGCATGGATGCTCTTTCTGGAGAGCTTTCTGCCGGCGATCATGAAGCACCGTCCTGATAGTGAACCCAACGATCTGAAGTCCGTAGAAGGACTACCACGATCGCTGTACCGATGATGAAGAGCACCCAGCTGAGCGCGGCCGCGTATCCCAGTCGACCGTCGCGGAAGCCCGCTTCCCAGAGGTAGATCAAGTAGAAGCGCAATGAGTCACCAGAACCTCGTCCAGTGCCGATCGTGAATGCAGTGTCGAAGATCTGAAACGCTCCGATAATCGACGTCAGGAGCATGAAGAAGATCGTGGGAGTGAGCAGCGGCATCGTGACACTCCAAAACCGACGCCACGCGCCTGCCCCGTCCAACATCGCCGACTCGTAGAGGGTTGGCGGGATGTTCTGCAAGCCCGCAAGCCAGATGATCGCCCCACTACCGAGGACACCCCACAATCCAGTGATCACCAATCCCGGGACAGCCCACGTCGGATCAGTGAACCACTGTGGCGGGTTCTCGATTCCAATGGCTCGGAGTATGTAGTTGACGGCGCCATTGTCGCCCTGCAGTAGCAGTACCCACAGCACGGCGACCGCGACGCCACTGAGGACGGACGGAAGGAACAGGATCGTCCGAAATGCCCGCATCCCCCAGATCCGCTGATTGAGGAGTACAGCAGAGGCAAGTCCCATCACGAGGTAGATC
>SXGQ01778594.1_pt1 | contig 22790 bp, 18 predicted proteins | sample 3178371 | NCBI WGS metagenome assembly SXGQ01 (sample SAMN11356859, study PRJNA531348) | freshwater metagenome | isolation source: freshwater sample F1-20 | place: China: Fuxian Lake, Yuxi | collected 2017-12-25 | reverse complement strand
CGGCATGCGCCAGCGGATTATGATCGCCATGGCGCTCATGGCCCGCCCCGCTCTGCTCATCGCCGATGAGCCGACCTCGGCGCTGGATGTGACGCTGGAGGCTCAAATCCTCGAACTGCTCAAACACCTGCGGCGCGCACACAACACGGCAATCGTCTTCATCACCCACGATTTGGGCGTGGTCGCGCAGGTGTGTGATCGCGTCGTGGTGATGTATGCCGGGCGCGTGGTGGAGGAAGGCGATGTGGTCTCGATTTTCGACCAGCCCCAACATCCCTACACGCGGGCGCTGTTAGCGTCCGTCCCCTCGCGGCTGAATTATGCCGAGCGATTAGCCACCATCTCTGGCCGCGTGCCCAGCCTCTCCATGCTACCGCTCGGTTGCAAGTTCGTAGACCGATGTTCCTTCGCCCAAGATGTTTGCCGCGAGCGCGAGCCGGATTATAAGCACACCGGGTCGCATGGCGTGCGGTGTTTTATTTACGATGCGGCCTCCGGCTATCAGGCCCAACCCCAAACCCAAACCGTCGCCGGTGCCAAACTGGTAACAGCCGAACCGCAGACGGCTCAGACCAATGCCTCGCACACGGCCTTAGTCTCACTGCGCGATGTCTCCACTTATTTTTACGACCATCTCAACCTTGTCCAGCAGATTACCCGACGCCAACGTGGCGCGGTGCGCGCGGTGGATGGGGTGACGTTCGACGTGCGGCGCGGGGAGGTAATTGGGCTGGTGGGCGAATCCGGTTCAGGGAAGACCACGCTGGGCAAGACCATCTTGCGCCTCGCGCCCCTCACTGGTGGACAAATCAGTTATGCAGGGCAGGATATTTCGCGCGCGCGCGGGGAGGTCTTGCGCCGTTTGCGCGCCTATATGCAGATGATTTTTCAAGACCCCTACTCCAGCCTCAGCCCGCGCCTGCGAGTCTCCTATCTGCTCACCGAGCCGTACACCATCCACCATATCCCGGCGGCGCAACAGCACAGCGTGCCCGAGTTGTTGGAGATGGTGGGTTTGTCCGATGAGCAGGCCCTGAAATTTCCGCATGAACTTTCGGGCGGACAGGCGCGGCGGGTGGGCATTGCCCGCGCTTTGGCCCTGCGTCCGGAATTCCTGGTGGCTGACGAGCCGACCTCCGGGCTGGATGTCTCGGTCGCGGCCAGCATCCTCAACTTGATGAAAGACCTAGCCCAGCAGTTGGGGCTGACATATCTCATCATCACGCACAACCTGAACGTCGTTGGCTATCTTGCCGATCGCATCGCCGTGATGTATCTCGGCAAGGTGGTGGAGTTGGGTGACAAGGCTCGCATTTTTGAATCGCCCGCGCACCCGTATACCCTGGCCCTGCTCGCGTCTGTTTCCGAGCCAGACCCGCATCAGCGCAGGGCCGACCACCGCCTGTTGTTGGCGGGCGAAATCTCCAGCCCCAAGAATCCGCCGCCCGGTTGCTGCTTCCACACCCGTTGCCCGTTTGCGGAGGCGCGATGCAAAATCGAGACGCCACCGTTGGAGGAAATCGAACCGGGGCATAGCGCCGCCTGCCACTTTTGGTCGCGCGTGCGTGACAACCAACGCGGGAACTGGAAGCCGGCATGAGCGACATTGGCCGCCCTCTGGTGGAGGTGGACACGCCTTGCCTGTGGGTGGACGTCGATATCCTCGACCGCAACCTGGCCTATCTGGCGGCACGCTTTAAGAAGGCGGGCGTTCAGTGGCGGCCACACAGCAAAGGCATCAAAGTCCCGGCCCTCGCGCATAAAGCCTTGCGCGCCGGAGCGATTGGGGTGACGTGCGCGAAATTAAGCGAAGCCGAAGTGATGGCCTCGGCCGGGATAATGGACATCCTCATCGCCAACCAAATCGTCAGCCCAAATAAGACCGCGCGGCTTGCTCAACTCTGCCGGAGCGTGGATGTCAAAGTGGCGGTGGATAACGCGGCCAATGTTGAAGCGCTGGGCCAGGCGGCGCGCGCGGGGGGGATGGAGATTGGCGTGCTGGTGGAGGTGAACGTGGGGATGGAGCGTGCTGGTGTCTTGCCTGGCGAACCCGCGCTGACGTTGGCGCGGTGCGTGGCCCAAACGCCCGGCTTGCGCTTTCGCGGCCTGATGGGTTGGGAGGGCCACATGGCCACCACCGAACCGCTGGCCGCGCGCCGCCCAGAGATTGAACGCGCGGTGCAACGCCTCACCGACACCGCGCAATTGTGTCGAGCGGCTGGACTACCGGTGGACATCGTCAGCGCCGGAGGGAGCGCCACCCACGCAGTCACCGCTGACCTGCCGGGTATCACTGAAATTCAAGCTGGCGGTGGAATTTTCGGGGATTTGTATTACCAGACCGCCGACACCGGCACTGCTCCGGCATTGTTTGTGCAAACCCAAGTCACCAGTCACCCCGCGCCCGAACGCCTCATCTTCGATGCGGGCTTCAAGTCACTGCCCACGTGGGCCGGGATGCCAAAAGCCATTGGGCTAAATCAGGTGAAAGACATTTCCGCCTCCGCGGAACACCTCACCATCACCACCATCTCACCCATCCCCGAAGTCAAGCTCGGCGACCACTTCAACTTCATCGTCGGCTACGGCGATGCCACTGTGTTTCTGCACGAGGCTCTATACGGCGTGCGGGACGGGCGCGTAGAAGCGGTCTGGCCGATAGCGGCGCGAGGCAAACTTCACTAAAACCATGCAAATCAAGACTGATTTCCCTCACCCCATTCGTGAAATTGAAAACACCTGGATAACGCTGGCCGATGGCACGCGCCTCGCCGCGCGCATCTGGTTGCCGGTGGATGCCGAGCAACATCCCGTCCCGGCCATCCTCGAATACATCCCCTACCGCAAAACGGATGGCACCGTCATGCGCGATGCCATCATGCACCCTTACTTTGCCGGGCACGGCTACGCCAGCGTGCGGGTGGATGTGCGGGGCAGTGGTGACTCGGATGGTATTTTGCTCGATGAATATCTCAAACAGGAGCAGGACGATGCGCTGGAGGTGATTGCGTGGATTGCGGCGCAGGCTTGGTGCACGGGCAAGGTCGGCATAATGGGCAAGTCGTGGGGTGGCTTCAACGGCCTGCAAATTGCCGCCCGCCGCCCGCCCGCCCTAGCCGCCGTCATCACCCTCTACTCCACCGATGACCGCTATCACGATGATGTGCATTACATGGGCGGCTGTGTGCTGGCCTCCGAAATGCTGAGGTGGGCCTCGACGATGTTCGCCTTCAACGCCCGCCCCCCTGACTCGCGCTTAGTGGGCAACCGCTGGCGCGACATGTGGTTTGAGCGCATGGAAAAATCGCCGCCGTATGTGGAAGCGTGGCTGACTCATCAGCGCCGCGACTCGTTTTGGAAGCATGGCTCAGTCATTGAAAATTACAGCGACATAGTCACGCCCGTCTACGCCATCGGCGGCTGGGCGGACGCCTACACCAACTCGGTGCCGCGCCTGCTCGCTGGGTTGACCTGCCCCAAGAGAGGGCTGATTGGCCCCTGGGGCCATGCTTATCCGATGGAAGGTGTGCCTGGCCCAGCCATCGGCTTTATGCAGGAGTGTCTGCGCTGGTGGGATTACTGGCTAAAGGAGATAGACACAGGCGTGATGACGGAGCCGATGTTGCGCGCCTGGATACAAGACAGCCACCCGCCCGCCATCCATCACACCGAAATACCGGGGCACTGGGTGGCCGAACCCACCTGGCCCTCAACCTCCATCACCAATGACCAATTACCAATTACCAATGACGGCCTCTCAACGCAATCATCATCTGGATCGCCCCTTTACCTCAGCAGTTCTCAGATTCATGGTTTAAGTTCTGGCGAGTGGTGCCCGTTTGGCGTGCCGGGCGACATGCCGCCCGACCAACGCTCCGAGGACGGCCTGTGTCTGTGTTTTGATTCATCCCCGCTCGATAGACCACAGGAAGTGCTCGGCTTTCCTGAGGTCACACTCACCATCGCGGTGGATGCGCCCAACGCGCTGTTGGCCGTGCGCTTGTGCGATGTCGCGCCGGACGGAGCCTCCACCCGTGTGAGTTGGGGTTTGCTCAATCTGACTCATCGTGAGAGTCACGAACACCCCACGCCGCTAGAGCCAGGCCAGCGTTACACAGTCACCGTGCGCCTTAACGCCATTGGGCATCGCCTCGCCGTCGGACATCGCTGGCGGGTGGCGGTCTCGCCCACCTATTGGCCGCAAGCCTGGCCTTCCCCGACGCTTGTGAAGCTGACGCTCTTCACTGGCGGGGACAGTCATTTATTGTTGCCCATCCGCGCGCCTCGACCTGAGGATTCACGGTTGCGCCCCTTCGAGCCGCCGGAAATTGCGCCGCCGCTTCAGCGCGAGACGTTGGTCAGCAGTCAGCGCACACGCACCATTCATCGTGAGGTGGTGACCGGTGTAACCACGCTCACCAACCACACCCGCGACGGCGTCAGAATCACTGCCAACGGGAATGGGGTAGAAAACGAGCATAGCGACACGACCACCTATCGCCTCATCGAGGGTGACCCGCTTTCGGCGAGCGTGACCTGTGAGTGGATGACGCGCACCGGGCGCGGCGAGTGGCAAACGCGAGTAGAAACAAAAAGCGTTATGTCGGCGGACGCGTCTCATTTTCACGTGACCAATGTATTGGACGCTTTCGAGGGCCAGACGCGCGTGTTCAGCAAGACTTGGCATTTCGCCGTGCCCAGGGACGGGGTATGAGGGTGCTCCGCGCCGGACGCATCGGCGCTGGGTACATCGCGGCGGCGCACGCGCGCGGTTATGCCGCTCAACCCGACGTGCGCCTGCCCGGTGTGTTAAGCCGGAGCCTGAAACGTGCCGCGTTATCCGCCGAACGGTATGGCGCTCATGCCGTCGTTGACCTTGACAAATTTCTACGCGGCGTGAAGGTGGTGAGCATTTGCACGCCGACGCACGCCGACATCGCCATCCCCGCCCTGCGCGCGGGCAAGCATGTCTTGTGTGAAAAGCCCATGGCTCGCACCATCGCCGAGGCGGAGGCGATGGTGCAGGCCGCGCAGGTGGCGGGGGTGACCCTGATGAGTGCCCACGTCTCGCGCTACGAAGTAGACCATCGCCAGGCGAAAGCCGTGCTGGACCTCGGTGCTTTGGGTCGGCTGTGTATGGCCTGGCAATTGCTCTGCGGCCCGGTTTTGGATTAGGCCCTTCATAGTTTCGACTACCTGCTCTGGCTGTTCGGCGAGCGGGTGTCGCGGGTATACGCGAGCGGCGATGACCGCTACGATCAAGTGAGTTTGCATTTTGAAAATGGAGGGCTGGGTGTGGTGGAAACCAGTTGGGCGCACCCGCGCGCACGGCCTGATTGCCCGCACCCATTTGGTTGGCACGCTGGCGTGATTGCACTGGGATTACGATGACGTCGCCTCTATGTAACTGGTCACGGACACGACAGGCCAGAGCCAACAGCTAATGGTCGGCGAAGATTCGTTCATCACCCAGGCCGCCGACTTTATTCGCTGTGTTCAAAACGGGAGCCTGCCCCCCATCTCCGGTAGTGCGGGGCTGGCGGCCCTCCGGGTCGCGCTCGCGGCGTTGGAGTTGTTGCGCGCGGGCGGGGCCATTGACCCGCAGACTGTGAATTAGAGACTGGCGTTGAATGCCCTTCCCCTCCGCCTTGGCTTCCTGAGTTGCGCTCATGCCTATCATGCGGCATCGTATACGCGTGTGCTGACGCAGATGCCGGGCGTCGAAGTCGCCGCTGTGTACGGCTCTGATGCGCCACGCGGCCAGTCGTTCGCCCACCGCTTTGGTGCGCCGCATTTTTATTCCTTGGTTGAGGAACTCCTTGCTCGTGAAGACCCTCACGCCGTCGTAGTCTGTAGCCCGACGAATCAGCATGCGCCCCTGACCGTGGCCGCCGCGCGCGCGGGCAAGCACATGCTGTGTGAAAGACCCATCGCCACCACCGCCGGTGACGCGCGAGCGATGGTTGCCGCCTGCCGGGAAATCCGCGTGCAATTGCACCTGACCTTTGTCTGCCGCTTCTACCCGATGGTGCAAAAGGCGAGGGCGATGCTTGCCGCCGGTGAAATCGGCGCGGTGCGCGGCATCGTGGGCGGCAACCGCGGGACGCGGCCCGCCAACTCTCCGGAGTGGATTACCGACCCGGTTCAGGCGGGCGGCGGCGCGCTTATTGACCACTCCGTTTACGTCACCGACGCCATGCGCTTCGTGCTGGGCGCAGAAGTGGAAAGCATCTTCGCTGAGACGGGCAGGCGCATCCAACCCCACCTCCCTGTCGAGGATTGCGCTCAACTCCTGGTTAAGTTTCAGAACGGGGCGACGGCCAGCGTGAAACCCAGTTGGTCATTCTCATCGCGCAATCCCTATCATTACGGTTTCTATCTGCGAATGGTGGGCACGGACGGGGTGCTGTCAGTGGATGACCGACGGCAGGCGTTGCAGGTGGTGATCGAAACGGCGGCAGACCGAAACGTCTACCTTGAACCCTTCGGCGTGGATGTGGACGCGGCGATGGTGCAATACTTCATCCAGTGTGTTCGACAAGGCACACTCACCGCGCCAGCCGCCTCCGGTGAGGATGGCCTGCGCGCGCTGGAGATTGCATTGGTGGCGTATCAGTCAGCGCGCATCGGACCAGTGGTACTGTTGTCAGCCTAAATGCCCATGCGTTATTTCCTGCCCGCCCTCACCCGTGACCAGTGGTTGTTGTTCATCAACAATCTGCTCTGGGGATTCGGCGGCTCCCTTTATCTCTACATTCAACCGATTTATTTGACGGAACTAAAAGCCACGCCCGAGCAAATCGGCATCGCCCTGGGCTTAAGCGTGCTGGTGGTCACGCTAGGCTATGTGCCGCTAGGGATGTGGACGGACAATTTGGGACGCAAACCGCTGATGGTCATCGGCTGGGCGGTTGCGGCGGGGTGTACGGGCATCATGGCTCTCGCCCCCGACTGGCGTTGGTTCGCAGTCGCTTACGCAGTTTACCATCTCACTAATTTTGTCTTTCCCGCGTTTCAGAGCTACATCATTGCCAGCGCCACGCCGTGCACCCAGCAATACGTCATCTCCACGCTGTACGGCGCGTTCTGGCTGGGCAGTATCTTTGCGCCCGTCATCGGCGGCTGGATTGGCGAACATTTTGGCTTGCGCGCGGTGTACGCCACCGCCGCGGGCTTATTTGGCCTCGCCACCCTCACCTTCATCCCTCTGCGCGACCAGCCCCACGAGCGCACCCCGGCCACTCACCATCTTAAACAGCTGTGGCGTAACCGCGCTTTCGTCGGGCTGATGTGTTTTATCTTCCTATTGTTTTTTATCCTCAACCTGGGTCAGGCATTGTTGCCCAAGTATTTGGAAGAAGTGCGCGGTTTTAGCCTCGGGCAAATTGGGCAAATGGGCACGGCGGCGATTGCGGGCGTCACCTTGTTCACCTGGCTCTTTGGCCGGATGAAAACGGAAGGCAACCGCGCGCTGGTGTTAAGTCAGGTGATGATGCTGGCGGCGCTGGCCTTGTTCTGGTTGACGAGCAATGTTTGGCTGGCGGCGCTCGCCTACTTCATCGGCGGCGGGCATTGGCTCATGCGCCCGCTCTTGGTGGGGCGCTTAGCCCACACCCTCGAACCCGCGCAGATGCACCTAGGCCTTAGTTTTTATCAAACCGTGACTCAAGCCGCGGTGGCCCTGTCGCCCTACATCGCGGGCTTGCTCTACGAACGCGCCCCGACCTGGCCGCTTTATGCCGCGATGGCCGGCATCGTCCTCACGCTGTCGTTCACCGTCCTGCAACGCACTCGCTCGGCCCCACAAACCCGACTGGAGATTGAAATTCAATGACGCATCCTCTGCCCGGCCCAACGTCAGCGCCCACGTACCCAGTCACGGTTAAGACGCATCGTATCCCGGCTCGCGATGGCATCCGATTGTTTGGCCTGGCCTGGCATCCCGCTGGTGACGGCCCCTTCCCGGCTATCATCAACTACGACCCATATCGTTCCTCCGACATGCGGACGCTGGCGCGCGGCAATGTCTTTTACTATCTTGCCCAACATGGCTTTGTGGTTTTGCATCTCAGCGTGCGCGGCACCGATGGCTCGGAGGGCGTGGTGACCGACGAATACTCGCTGATTGAGCAGACCGATGGCTACGACGCGGTGGAGTGGGTGGCGGCGCAGGCGTGGTGCAATGGCAATGTGGGGATGATTGGCACATCCTATTCGGGCTTCACCGCCCTGCAAGTGGCGATGCACCGGCCGCCACACCTCAAGGCTGTCATCCCGCTCTTTGCCGCCGACGACCGTTACACCGACGATGTGCATTTCACCGGTGGCGCTCTGCACGCGCTGTGCGACCTGCCGACTTGGGCGACGATGATGGTGTGCCTGAACGCCCTGCCCCCGCATGAGAGCGTCGGCCCGGAGTTGATGCAACTCTGGCAACAACATCTGGAGTGCAACGAGCCGTATCACTTCAACTGGCTCGCACATCAAACCGATGGCCTGTATTGGCGGCCCGCGTCGTTGCGTTCGGATTACGGCAGTGTGCAGTGCGCGGTCTTCATCATCGGTGGGTGGATGGATGTATATCGCAATTCGACGATGCGCGTCTTTCAACATCTGCAAGCGCCGAAGAAGTGTCTGATTGGCCCGTGGGAGCACGTCTTCCCTGATTGGGGCCTGCCCGGCCCAAAAATCAATTTCATGGCGCAGGCGGTGCGTTGGTTCGACCATTGGCTGAAGGGCGTGGACACCGGCATCATGGACGAGCCGCCGCTCACCGTGTACATGCAGGAGTATGACCCACCCAGCCGCAACCGCGCGTTTACGTCAGGCTATTGGCGTGCGCGCAATTGGCCCTTGCCGGGCGCTCACAATCATTCGCTCTATCTTGGCCCAAATAGAACATTACAACCAACGCCCTCATACGCTGGAAACGCCTCGTTCACTTACAAAGCCACTGTCGGCGCGACCACCGCGTGCTGGGCGGCGGCCCGTATCTTGGCCCGGCGGAAGACCAACGGCCCGATGAACTGCACTCGCTTGTGTTCACCTCCGAGCCGTTGGCCGAGCGAATGGAAATGTTGGGCTGGGTGCGCGTGGCCCTCACCTTCGCTTCGACCGCGCCCGTGGCGAATGTTGTTTGCAAGGTAAGTGATGTCGCCCCGGATGGCGCATCCGCGTTGGTGACCTGGGGCATCCTCAACGCCACCCACCGCGAATCGCACACTGACCCCACCCCGCTCGTCCCCGGCCAACCATATTCAATTGAAGTGGAACTGCATGTGGCCGCATGGGCGTTTGAGCCGGGGCATCGCCTACGGCTGGCCATCTCCGGCGCGGATTGGCCCAACTACTGGCCCTCGCCCTATCCCGCAGAACACACCGTTCACTGGGGTGGCGAGACGAATGCGGGCCTGACTCTGCCCATTGTGCCTAACGGTAATCCCAATGATGCCCCCGTCTTTGGCGAGCCAGTGATGCCCCTCACCCGCTATGTGACCCAATCCGCGCCCACCGAGATGCGCGTCATCCGGGAACCGTTGCGCGACGAAGCCACACTGGAATTTGTCATCCGTCAGCATGGCACACTGCCCGATGAGCCGACGACCTATGCCCACGACTACAGCGCCGCGTTCACCGCCTCCGACCGCGACCCCGCGCGCGCGATGTTGGTGAGCGACCATGAAGTGCGCGTCACGCGCCGCGATTCCACCACCACTGCCGCCGCTCATGCGCGGCTGTCCAGCACCGAAGACACTTTCCATCTGAGCTTTGATTTGCTGGTGAAGGTAGATGGCGTTGAGCGTTTTCAAAAACACTGGATGCGGTCATTCGCCCGACATCTTGTGTAGAATGGAGTGAGACCATGCCTGAAACCATTCTTTATCCAGCGCCCGGCGTCAAGCTTATCAAAAACATTCTGATTCCAATGCGCGACGGCACGCGGTTGGCTGCCGACCTGTACATGCCACACGGCGCAGAAGCCACACGCGGCTTGGAAAAATTTTCCGTCGTCGTGGAGTACATCCCCTACCGCAAAGACGAGGTTGCGCCCGGCGCGCGGTTTTATTACACCCTGGCGCGCAACGGCTATGTCACCGCGCGCGTGGACATTCGCGGCAGTGGCGGCTCGGAGGGCGTCAACACCGACGAATACACACTGCAAGAGCAAGTGGATGGCTACGATGTCATCGAGTGGTTGGCGGAGCAACCGTGGTGCGATGGGCATGTGAACATGATGGGCATCTCGTATGGTGGCTTTAGCGCCGTGCAAGTCGCCACCCACGCGCCGCCGCACCTCACCAGCATCATCCCCATAGATTTCACCGATGACCGCTACACCGACGACTGCCACTATCGCGGTGGGCTACTGCGCCAGTATTTCGACATCGGCACCTATGGCAGTTTTATGCTGGCCTTCAACGCCTTGCCCTCGTACCCCGAATGGTCGGGCGGCGATTGGGCGCAGGTGTGGGAGCGGCACTTGGCCGACAATGAACCCTATCAGCTCAAGTGGTTGGCGCACCAAACCGATGATGCGTACTGGCATCACGGCTCGGTGAAGTACATCCCCGACCGGATTAAGTGCCCGGTGTTTATGATTGGCGGCTGGCGCGACGGCTATCCCAATTCCCCGCCGCGCTTGTACTCGCTCTTAAACGTGCCCAAGAAAATGTGGGTTGGCCCGTGGAATCACTCCCTGCCCGACAACGCCAACCCCGGCCCGCGCGTGGATTACCTCCGCGAGGTCGTGCGCTGGCTCGATTACTGGTGCAAAGGGATTCAGAACGGCATCATGGATGAGCCGCCCGTGACGGTCTATATGCAACACTCTCAAGCACCGATAGTAGACCGCCTGGAAACGGTCGGTGAGTGGCGGGCAGAGACGCACTGGCCCGCACCCGGTTTGCGCGAAGAGATTTTGTATCTGGCGGAGTCCGGTTCGCTTCAAGCCAGCGCTTCGATGACGGGAAGTGACGCATATCCCTACCACCCTGCCGTTGGGGTCACGGGCGGGTTATATTCCTCCGCGTTGCGCTTTGGTTTGCCGGGCGACCAAAGACCCGACGAAGCCTATTCACTCGTGTACACCACCGCGCCACTCGCCGAAGACCTGCACATCCTTGGCTGGGCGCGCGCGATTCTACACCTCGCCTCCACCGCGTCAGTGATGGGTTTCGCCGTGAGTCTATGTGATGTCGCGCCGGATGGCACATCGCATCTCATCGCCAAAGGGATGTTGAACGGCACGCATCGTAAGTCGCACAGCCAGCCCGAGTCGCTGACGCCGGACGAAATTTACGAACTCGACATCCAGATTGATTGCACCGCATGGAAATTTGAGAAAGGCCACCGCATCCGGTTGAACATCGCTAGCGCCGATTGGCCCAACGTCTGGCCGACCCCGGAGTTAGGAATCAATACGCTCTATCGCGACGACACACATCCCTCGCGTCTCATCCTGCCCGTGGTGCCCGCGCAGGGGAGCGCTGTGCCGCCCATGTTTGCGCCCTCCGCACTCCACATTGACCGCCATGCCGTCATGCTCAAACCGCCGCGCTGGCAACTGACTCACGATGTCCTGACGGGCCGCGTTTCGGTGGACATCCTCGACTCGATGGATTGGCGCGTCAACGCCACCACCCTCATCCACCGCGAATACGGCGTGGTGTGTGCCGTTGACCCGCGTGACCCGGCGCACTCAAGCGCCCGAGGCGGCGCGTTGTGCGTCATTGAGCGGCCGAATCAGCGCATCGAGGCGCGATCGGATGGGCTGTTGCAATCCACCGCCACGCACTTTCATCTCACCCTGGATTTAGAAGTGCGCGTCAACGGCGCAACACATTTCACCAAACGTTGGGTTGAATCAATCCCACGTCAACTACTTTAGAGGAGATACCCTATGTCCGAACCTATCACCATCCACATTGCCGAAGGGGTCAAACTGGTCAAGAACGTCATGATTCCCGTGCGCGACGGCGTGCGCCTGGCCGCCGACTTGTATATGCCAGATGGGGCTGAAGCCTCACGCGGCTGGGACAAATTTTCTGTCATCATGGAATACATCCCCTACCGCAAAGACGAGGTCAACCGGACGCGCGCGGACTTCTATCAATACTTCCCGCGTCACGGCTATGTCGTCGCCCGCGTGGACATTCGCGGCACGGGCGCGTCGGAGGGCATCAACACCGATGAGTATGTGTTGCAGGAACAGATTGACGGCTACGATGCGATTGAATGGCTTTCAAGCCAGTCGTGGTGCGATGGGCATGTGAACATGATGGGCATCTCCTATGGCGGCTTCAGCTCGTTGCAGGTGGCCTCACATGCCCCGCCCCACCTCACCAGCATCATCCCGGTGGATTTCACCGATGACCGGTACACCGACGATTGCCACTATCGCGGTGGGCTGATTCGTAAGTATTATGATGTCGGTGCATACGGCAACATGATGAGTGCCTTCAACGCCATGCCACCCTATCCCGATTGGAGCGGCGGTGAATGGGCGAGGGTGTGGGAAGAGCATCTCGCCCACAACGAGCCGTATATCCTCAAATGGTTCCAGCATCAAACCGATGGCCCCTACTGGCGGCACGGCTCGGTGCGCGACATCCCCGGCAACATCAAGTGCCCGGTCTTTATGATTGGCGGCTGGGCCGATGGGTATCCCAATCCGCCGCTTCGGCTGTATCAGGCATTGCAGGTTCCCAAGAAAGCGCTCATCGGCCCGTGGGACCACAACTACCCGGACACCGCCATCCCCGGCCCGCGCATTGACCACTTCCCCGAAGTGGTGCGCTGGCTCGACTATTGGTGCAAAGGGATGCAAAACGGCGTGATGGATGAGCCGCCCATTACCGTTTACATGCAACAATTTCAAGACCCGATTGTAGACCGCTTGGACACCGCCGGTGAGTGGCGAGCGGAATCCGCTTGGCCGCCGCCCGGCGCGCAGGCACGGATGTTGTATCTCTGTGAAGGCGGCGAATTGAGCGATGATGCAACGGGCGAGGGCCATGATGCCTATGCCTATAACCCCACCGTTGGCGTGACGGCGGGTCTATGGTCAGGCGGGATTCAATTCGGTCAGGCCGGCGACCAGCGGCCTGACGAAGCCCTCTCGCTCAACTACACCACCGCATCACTCGCCGCCGATGTCCACATCTTCGGTTGGGCGCATGCAATATTGCATGTCTCGTCCACCGCGCCGGTGATGGGCTTCGCTGCCAGCCTGAGCGAGGTCGCGCCCGATGGCACGTCGCGCTTGGTGGCGAAAGGCATGCTGAACGGCACGCGGCGCAAATCGTTGGTGACGCCCGAAGCGATGACGCCAGGCGAGGTTTACGAACTCGATATCCAAATTGATTGCACGGCTTGGAAATTTTCCAAAGGCAATCGCGTCCGGTTGAGCATCGCCAGCGCCGATTGGCCCAATGTCTGGCCGACGCCGCATGCGGGCATCAATCAGGTTCATCGAGGGAGCTCCCGCCCGTCGCGGCTGGTGTTGCCCACCGTGCCTGCGCACGGGAGCGCAATCTCGCGCGAATTCCAGCCCAGCCGCGCCAGCGTCAGTCGCTTCTCCGATGCCCTTCGCCCGCCCACCTGGCAGGTCATCACCGATGTGCTGACCGGGCGCGTGACCTCCAATATCGGCTCGGTGCGTGAGTATCGGGTAGATGATACGACCATCATTCGACGTGAATTCTCGGTCGTCTCGCAAGTGGACCCGCGCGACCCGGCGCACACCAGCGCGCACGGGCAGAGCGTGCATTACATTTACCGGCCCAATCACGTCATTCGCGGCAATTCCGATTTGATGATTCAGGCGACAGCCACGCACTTTCATTTGACCATTGACCTCGACGTGCGCATCAACGACGCCCCGCACTTTCAACGGCGTTGGGCCGCGTCGGTGGAGCGGAGGCTGTTGTGAAAGTCTGAAGGAGGATGCATTCATGCTGACATTAGATTTCACTGACCGCATTGTGCTGGTGACCGGAGGCAGTTCCGGCATTGGGCGGGCCATCTCCCATCAATTCGCCGAGGCCGGGGCGAGCCTCATCATGGCCGCGCGTGACCCGGCCAAGGGCGAGGCCACGCACCGCGAAATTGTCGAGCGCGGGGGCCGGGCGGAGTTTCATTCCGTAGAACTGGGCGACGATGCCGCTGTTCAGACATTACTGCACGGTGTGCGCGAACGCTACGGCGCACTGCATGTCATCGTGAACTGTGCGGGCGGCGGTGACACTAAAGCTGGAGCCACCGCCGCCAGTAGCCCGCTAGAGCGCTGGAACAAGATATCGGCCAGCAACCTGCTCAGTGCCTATCTGGTCAGTGTGCATGGCGTCGAACTTATGAAGCCCAGCGGCGGGGCCATCGTCAATATCTCTTCCACCGCCAGTATGCACGGCAACTATGGCCTGTACAGCACCATGAAGGCAGGGCTGGAGGGCTTGACGCGCAGTATGGCATTTGACTATGCCCACCACCACATCCGCGTCAACGCCATCGCGCCGGGATGGATTAAGACCAGCGGCACGTTGCCCAACCCTGAGCATCCGGCGCAAGCGGAGTGGGAGCGAACATCCGCCTCGCTGTTGGGCCGCATGGGCCGCGTGGATGAAATCGCCTCGGCCACCTTGTTCCTGGCGTCGCCGCTGGGGGGGTTCATCACCGGCGCGACCTTGTTCGTGGATGGCGGCCTGGCGCTGATTGACGCCACCGCGGACTCATGGTTCAAGGCCGTTGAAAAGAGCGGCTTGTAATGCGAGGGGGGCCGGCATGAAAAATCCAAACGAGAGGCTGGCCTTGCTTGACCGTGCCTTCCCGGCGTTGCTTGGCGTTGTGGCCACGCTGGAGGCCGATGGGCATCCGCACGCCATCCCGGTGTGGTATCGCTACGAAGGCTCGCCCGACCTGGGCCGAGTGTACATCTGGACACAGGCCACACGGCATTGGGTGAGGAACATCGCGCGTGACCCGCGTGTGTCGTTCTCGGTGCAGGAAGACCGACCGCCCTTCGCCGCCGTAACCATGCGGGGCCGCGTCACCATTCACACCAGCGACGCCGACGAGGTCTCGGAAGAAATCCGGCGCATCACCCGCCGTTACATCGAAGGGCCGCGCGTCGAAGCCTATATCCAAAACTGGCTCCACCTACGCACCATTGTCACCCTCACACCCGAAACGATGGCGGCGTGGGGGGTGGGATATTGACCATGCTCATCATTGACTCACACCTCGACCTCGCCTGGAACGCCATGCAGTGGGGGCGTGACCTGCGCCTCTCGGCCTACACCGTGCGCGCGCAAGAGAGCGGACTCTCTGGTGGAGGCCGCGCGCAAAACACGGTCTGTTTGCCGGAGATGCGGCGCGGGCGGGTGGCGCTGTGCTTCGCCACCGTGCTCAGTCGGCACACCGGCATTCTATATCCGAACCTCGACTATGCCTCCCAGGCCCAATGCTACGCGGTGGGGCAAGGCCAACTCGCCTACTACCGCGCGCTAGAAGCCGAGGGGCAGATTCGAATCATCGAGGCGTTGGAGGTCTTGAATCACCACCTCGCCGAATGGGAAGTGTGGGATGCGGCGCATCCTGACCCAACGGACGCCACGCCTCCGCTCGGCTTCGTCATTAGCATGGAGAGCGCCGACCCCATTGTGCATCCCGCGCAATTGGCCGATTGGCATCGCTCGGGACTGCGTGTGATTGGCCCGACGCATTACGGGTTGGGGCGATATGCCGGCGGCACCGGCACCGAGCTGGGCTTAAGCGCCCTTGGCGTGCGTCTACTCAAAGAGATGGAGCGGTTAGGGGTTATGCTCGACATGACTCATTTTTCTGACCAAGCATTTTGGGAAGCGCTGAAACACTACGAGGGGCCGGTGCTGGCCAGCCACAACAATTGTCGCGCGCTCGTCCCGCATCAGCGCCAGTTCACCGACGCGCAATTGCGCGCCATCATCGAGCGCGGCGGCGTCATTGGTGCGGCGTTTGACATTTGGATGCTCATCCCGGAGTGGAACGCGGACAAAAGCAGTAACCGCCTCGCCAGCATTGCCACGGTGGTCGAGCATATTGACCACGTCTGCCAACTGGCGGGCAACGCCCACCACGCCGCCATTGGCTCTGACTTGGATGGCGGTTTTGGGCGAGAGGCCTCGCCCTACGACCTCGACACCATCGCCGACTTACAACGGGTGGGCGAGTTGCTCGCGCAACTCGGCTATGCCAAGGCAGACATCGCCGCTGTCCTGTATCGAAATTGGGTGCGCGTCTTGCGTCAGGCGTGGGCATGAGCGCCCCTATCCCCCTCACCGTCTTGTCGGGCTTTCTGGGCGCGGGCAAAACCACCTTACTCCGCCACCTCCTGCAATCCCGTCATGGCCGACGGTTGGCGGTGTTGGTCAACGATTTTGGCGCGCTCAACGTTGACGCGCAACTTATCGTAGATGTCAAGACTGATGCGGTAGCTCTGAGCAACGGCTGTATCTGCTGTTCATTGCGCGGAGATCTATTGGAAGCCGTGCCCCGGCTGGTGCAACAATCGCCGCTGCCCGAGCATATCGTCATCGAGGCCCGCGGCGTGGCCGACCCGGGCGTGATTGCCGCGACCTGCACGCGGCCCGAAGTGCGCTCGCTGATACGGCTAGATGGGGTCAGTACTCCGGTGGATGCCGAGCAAGCCCATCCGCAACACCCTGTTTCCAATGTCATGCTTGACCAACTGGCGGCGGCAGACATCGTGCCTCTCAACAAAGTGGATTTGGTGAGGCGCGGCAAAATGGAGGCGCTCAAAACGTGGATACTCGCCCGTGTGCCCAAGGCGCGCCTGCTCGAAACCATCCAGGCCCAGGTGCCCGTAGCGGTGCTATTGGGGCTTGACTCAGAGACAGACCGACCCGCTGGGCCTCATCACCATTGCACCGATTTTTAAACTTGGTCATTCTCGTCGCTGCGGCCATTTAATCTGACTGCGTTACAAGACACGCTCAAGCAACTGCCCCCCACCATCCTGCGAGCCAAAGGCATCGTCTCCATCGCCGAGTCGCCCGACCGCCGCCTCTGTGCCGAACTCGATATACCTGTGTGCTCTCCTGAACTCACAGATGGGTACCACTACTCAAGGGCGGAGTGGGTGCTGCAAAAGGCGTCGGACATCGGGCGGATCGACACCAACTTCGGAGGCATTATGGCGTGTCGTAAGGCATTCGACATGTACGAGGCGTTCGGGCTGCCCTGCGAGATGCAAGTCGGCGGTTTCGGCAACGCCGCGATACTCGGTGCGGCGACAGAGGAGACGTGCGAGTACTTCGAGCGCGGGCTGCTGTACCTGGACGACGACTACGACCGAACGCCGCGTTACTTAAAATCAATATGCGATCCGATGGGGACAGACGGCTATGTGGACCTGCCGCAAACGGCGGGATTGGGGTTCGACTTCAACTGGGACTATATAAACGACAACCTGCTACCCGGCATCCCCAAAGAGCCGTAGCTTCCCGGGGTGCCATCTCCCACCGGGAGATGGTCACGGTGAGGGGTTAATTCAGGGCAGCACATCATGAATCACCGTTGTACTCGCCGGCAACGCAATTGCGCGTTGCCGTGGAAGTGGGCGCGGGTGTGGTTATTGAGCATCGAGCCTGGCTGCTGGAATTTCAGATTGGTCCTTGATTATGAGCAGCGCTGCAGGTGCGGCGGTGACACGCGCAGGCAGTAAATGCAAGTTGAAGCGGGCCGTGGTGTATGTACGCCGGCGGCCGGAACGGAGTGCGGCGTATCAATCGGTGCGTGAGAATTTGGAGACGTGGCTGGCCAGCCAACAACTGCACCGGCAATCGCACCCGCGCGCTCACCACTGGTGGAGGTGAATGCACAGCAGCTGATTGCTCCAGAAGCAGTAGAGGCAATCCCCGAACTGGAGTTTGACCAGACGGCAAACTTGACAGCGGAAGCCGGGCATGATGGGTTAGTAGCCGGTGCCGGTGCGGGTGCTGATGCACATGCAGAGCCGGTCCCGGAACTGGAGTTTGATCAGACGTTGGGTTGGTAAATCTGCGCTGCAGTAATGGCACACGCGGCGCAGCGTGAGTAGGCGTGGTGTGGTTCTGCTGGCAGAGCGCCCTGAACGTTTAGGGCTGCCAATGCTGGTCTGTAGAAGTTGTGTAATTTCCGTGGTTACGCGGCAAATACTTCGCGGAACATCCAACAAAAGTGATCGTTGACTAAGCAATGGTGGGGTGGAGGATAGCGCAAATTGATACTTGACAAGTTCGGGCTTAGCGCTTACACTAGATGGGTTGAAGTTCCTTTCCGTTAGAGCGGGAGGATACGCCGCACAGCTCACACTGAGGGATTGATGAAAAGGAAGATAGCCAAAGCCAAAGCCAAAGCCGAGGTCGACTACCGGGCGGTGGTCGAGAATGTCGAGACCGCCTGGATCCCCATGGCCGACGGACGCAAGCTCGCTGCCCGCCTGCTGCTGCCGCGCGATCGGGCCGCCCGCCCGGTGCCGGCGATCCTCGAATACATCCCCTATCGCCGCCGCGACGGAACCCGCGTGCGTGACGACGATACGCACTACTGGTATGGCGCCAACGGGTATGCCGCCGCCCGCGTCGACATTGCCGGCTCCGGCGACAGCGAGGGCCTCATCGAGGACGAGTATGTGAAGCGCGAGCAGGACGACGCGCTCGAGATCATTGCCTGGCTCGCCAAGCAAGATTGGTGCACGGGCGCTGTCGGCATGATCGGCATCTCCTGGGGCGGGTTCAACGGCTTGCAGGTTGCCGCGCGCCGCCCGCCGGCTCTTAAGGCCGTCGTTTCCCTTTGCTCGACGGTCGACCGCTACAACGACGATGTGCACTTCATGGGTGGCTGCCTCTTGAACGATACGATGGATTGGGGCGGCTACTTCTTCCAGATCCTTGGCCTTCCGCCCGACCCCGAGATCGTCGGTGAAAAGAACTGGCGGAAGATGTGGAAGCACCGCGTCGACAACATGGAGAACCCGGTTGCCACCTGGATGGAGCATCAGACGCGCGATGCCTTCTGGAAGCACGGCTCCGTCATCGAGGACTACACGAGGATCGAAGTTCCTGTGCTCAACGCCTCCGGCTGGGTCGACGGCTATACGGCTGCCGTATTCCGCTGTGTCGAGGGCCTCGGCGCGCCATCCAAGGGCATCGCCGGCCCGTGGGGCCACAAATATCCCCACAATGGCGTGCCTGGACCAGCCATCGACTTCCTGCAGGAGACGAAGCGCTTTTGGGACAGGTGGCTCAAAGGTATCGAAAACGGCGCGGAGAATGATCCCACAATCCGCGTCTGGGCTCAGGACAGTTTGAAACCCAAGCCCCACCACGACGAGCGGCCGGGCCGCTGGATCGGCTTCCCGGAATGGCCAAGTCCCAACATCAAGATGCAGAAGCTCCATCTGTCCGGCGACAACCTGACTCGGACCACGCCGCGCAAGGCCGGCGCGCCGCGCTCTGTCTGCTCGCCACTGACAACTGGCCTCGCCGCCGGCGAATGGTGCGCCTACGGCCTCGGCAAGATTGCGCCGGAGCTGACGCTCGATCAGCGTGGTGACGACGGGGGCTCGCTGTGTTGGGACGGCGAGATTCTCGGCGAGGCGATCACGATCGTCGGCCGGCCGGTCGTGAAACTCCGCCTTTCCGCCGACAAGCCGCAGGCTCATATCTGCGTGCGGCTCAACACGATCCATCCGGACGGCACCAGCGAGCGCATCACCTACGGACTGCTGAACCTCTCGCACCGCGACAGCCATGAAAGGCCAAAGCCGCTGAAGAAGGGCCAGAGCACTTACGTGACCGTCGAGCTCAACGAGATCGCCCAAACCGTTCCGCCGGGACACCGGCTGCGGATCGCCGCCTCGACGAGCTACTTCCCGATGACCTGGCCAGACCCGGAGATGACGACGCTCACCGTCGCTGGCGAAGGCTGCGTGCTGGAGCTGCCGGTGCTCACTTCCGAGAAGGGTCTGCCGCGCGTCCGTTTCGATCCGGTCGACAAGGCCCCTTCGGCGCCGATCACCATCAAGGACCCTGGCGGTGAGACCCGCGAGGTGCATCACGATATCGCCACCGAGCGGACGACCTTCCGGCATGCCCGCAACGACGGGACCTACATCATCGACGATATCGGCACCGCGGTCAGCCTCACCAAGACGAAGGAGTTCAGCGTCGTCCGGGACGATCCGGCCTCCGCCCGCTCCCGTGTCGCCTGCTCGACCCACTACAAGCGCGGCAACTGGGATGCCCGGACTGAGAGCGAGATCGTCATGACCTGCGACAGGACCCATTTCCACCTGGATGCCTGGCACCGCACCTTCGATGCCGGCAAGCCCTTTGCCGAGCGCCGGTTCAAGCGCGCTTACAAGCGTGATCACTTGTAAGCGCATTTGAGTTGGAAAGGCGCTTAATGGGTGTCCAGACGGCCTGTTAAGGTCGCCGCTGGCCAAAGCTCGAGAAGCGGCCCAAAGGCCGCCTGAGCCGTGCTGCAATCGAAACACTCGAAACCATCCCTGGGAGGAATCAGACCCGGCGACGGTGCGACAGATACTGGCGCATGTCGGCGAGCCAACAACTGCATCGGCAATCGCACCCGCGCGCTCACCACCGGTGGAGGCGAATGCACAGCAGCTGATTGCTCCAGAAGCAGTGGAGGCAAGTCCCGAGCTTGAGTTTGACCAGACGGCAAAGCTACCAGCGGAAGCCGGACATGATGGGTTGGTGGATAATGCGGGTGCGCATGCGCATGTAGAGCCAATCCTGGAGCTGGAGTTTGATCAGACGTTGGGATGGTACTCTTGCGCTGTAGTAATGGCACACGCGGCGCAGCGTGACTAGGCGTGGTCCAGCTGCTGGCAGAGTGCACTGAATGTTTACGGCTGCCACTGCCGGATTGAAGACAATCTGCAATCCGCGTGTGTTACGCGGCTACTATTTCTCGGAATATCGAACAAAAGTGATTGATTGCCATTCAGCTATTGCTAGAGTGGAAGTAGTGCAAGGTGGAACTTGACCCCTGCGGGGACAGCGCTTATCATTTGCGGGAGGTTGTAAGCTAAAATTCCTATCCGTTTTGGTTTAGTTGGATGCAACATTTGCACACATCGCCGGACTTGAAAAACCTTCTTACCCAGAAGCACCGCGCTTACCACTCAATGATGTTGATGCCAAAAAACTTGGCTACGAACGCGTGCTCACCGAATGGGACAGTGTGTTGTTTGGCAAGATCGTGCACCTACGCACGATTTGCCGCGACAATTGGGCTTTCACCGCCGCACTTGACGGCACGATGAACATAGCCAGCGAAGGTGAACTTTACGACTTGGTCAACGATCCGTTGCAACATGTCAACTGTTGGAGCGACGAATCGGTTCGTGGGTTGCGTGATGACTTGCTCAGCAATTTCTGGACCTCTCTGACGTCACAGGTTCTGCCACTGCGAACTATGGACGCCCCTGCCTAACGATTAATCTTCAAAACATGGAAGTCGGTTTCATTGGACTCGGCAATATGGGTTTGCCGATGTGCAAACGATTGCTTGTTGCTTATAAGCATGTAAAAGTCTTTGACATAGCGACACAAAATGTCATCAGCGCCGTTGATCGCGGCGCTATCGCAACGAACTCGGCAGCCGATTGCGCATCTCAAGTTGATGTTTTGTTCACATCTCTGCCAAAACCGGAGAATGTCAAAGAAGTTATGGTTGAAAACTTCGCGCTGGATAAGCTCAAACCAGGTGCAATTTGGGTAGACCTAACAACCAATCGAAAAGAACTTGTAATTGACCTTGCGAGCAAAGCGCCAAAAGATGTGACAGTTTTGGATTCGCCCGTGACTGGTGCCGTCGATGGTGCGAGAAACGGCAGGTTGACACTCTTTGTCGGTGGCGATAAGTTATCGTTCGATCGAGTTTCTCCGCTACTTGCGAATCTTGGCAAAGCAATTCACTGTGGTTCTCTGGGTTCAGGCAATGTGGTCAAACTCGTAACAAACCAACTTTGGTTCATTGCGGCCGCTGCGATTGGTGAAGGTTTTGCAACTGGCATCGCCAACGGCGTCGAACTCGGCACGCTGTGGGGCGCGATCAAAGAAAGCGTCGGCGACAGTTTTGTCGCGCGTCACGACGCACCATCGATCTTTGCCGGACACTACGACCCATCTTTTTCGCTTGAGCTTTGCCTTAAAGATTTAGGGCTGATAAGTGAATTGGGTCAACAAGTTGATGCCGATCTGCCGATGACTGCTGCTGCGATTTTGGCATTTACGGTTGCCTTAGATCGATATGGCGCGAGCGCTGCCGAACTGCATGTTGCCAAACGCATCGAAGACGACGCGAAACTTTCAATGAGACTTGAAGGTGATTGGACACCGCCATGGGAATCTTAGAAAGATTTTATAAATGACTCGGCAATACAGGATTGATGATCTGGTTGACTTTGCGTGTTTTTGAAGCGGGCCGCGGTGTACGTACCCCGGCGGCCGGAACGGAGTGCGGCGGATCTAGTGGTGCGTCAGAATTGGGATGCGTGGCTGGCGAGTTAACAACTGCACCAGCAATCGCACCCGTGCGCTCGCCACCGGTGGAGGTAAATGCACAGCAGCTGATTGGTCCACAAGCAGTAGAGGTAATCCCCGAACTTGAGTTTGAACGGACGGCGTAACTGACAGCGGAAGCAGGACACGATGGGTTGGTGGCTGATGCGGGTGCGGATTCTGAGCCAATCCCGGACCTGGAGTTTGATCAGAGAGTGGGCAGGT